>Ga0310344_10000058_pt1 | contig 99795 bp, 108 predicted proteins | sample HC15DNA20200_MG_FD_203801 | JGI IMG/M metagenome (GOLD analysis project Ga0310344, IMG submission 203801) | Marine microbial communities from station ALOHA, North Pacific Subtropical Gyre - HC15-DNA-20-200_MG | ecosystem: Environmental > Aquatic > Marine > Oceanic | place: Pacific Ocean: North... | reverse complement strand
CGGCTGAAGCCGCTCCTACAGGCAGGACACGCCGCCGCCTTGTAGGAGCGGCTTCAGCCGCGACCCCGCAACGCCGCCACCAGCGCCCACAACAGCGACACGCCCACCGCGACGACCACCACCGCGCTGAAGCCCAGCCACGCCGCGCCACGTTCGCCGTGGAAGTTCAGCGCCACGTTCCCCGACAGCAGCATCGACACCGGCAACCACGCCAGCGCCACCACGAGCGTCATCGTGGCCCACAGGCGTTGCCGGGTGCGTGGCCTGGCCGCCAGCCAGCCCGCCAGCGCGGGTGCGAACAGGATCGAGGCGGCCAGCAGGTTGCCCAGCGGAACACCGCCGGGCAGCTCGGCGCCCAGCCACTCGCTGCCGGACACCAACGCGGCCAACGCCAGCGGTACCCACAACAACAAGGCACCCAGGGTAAAGGCGCGTTTCAATGACATGCGGGCACGGGCTCGCGCGCGGAAGCGCCCACCTTAGCACCGGGCATCGCGATCAGAAGCTGTCGCCCGGCACGCGCACCCAGCCTTCCATGAGCACGCGGGCACTGCGGCTCATCACTGCCTTGGTGACCACCCACTGGCCATCCACCTGCGCGGCTTCCGCGCCGACGCGCAGCGTGCCGGAGGGATGCCCGAAGCGCACCGCGCCACGTTCGCCGCCGCCGGCCGCCAGGTTCACCAGCGTGCCGGGAATCGCCGCAGCAGTACCGATCGCCACCGCCGCCGTGCCCATCATCGCGTGGTGCAGCTTGCCCATCGACATCGCGCGCACGCGCAGGTCGATGTCACCGGCGTCCACCTGCTTGCCGCTGGAAGCGACATACGTCGCCGGCGGCGCGACGAACGCCACCTTCGGCGTGTGCTGGCGCCGGGCTGCCTCGTCTGGATGTGCGATCAACCCCATCTTCACTGCGCCATGCGCGCGGATCGTCTCCAGGCGCGCCAGCGCGGCGGGGTCGCCGTTGATCGCTTCCTGCAGTTCGCTGCCGGTGTAACCCAGCGCGGCGGCATCGAGGAAGAGGGTGGGAATGCCGGCGTTGATCAGCGTGGCCTGGAAGCTGCCCACGCCCGGCACGTCGAGCGTGTCGACGACGCGACCGGTCGGGAACATTGCCCCGCCCTCCTCGCCATCGTCGGCGGGGTCGAGGAATTCCAGCTGCACTTCGGCGGCCGGGAAGGTCACCCCGTCCAGTTCGAAATCGCCGGTTTCCTGCACCCGGCCGTCGGTCATGGGCACATGCGCGACGATGGTCTTGCCGATGTTCTCCTGCCAGATGCGCACGGTGGCCATGCCATCGCGCGGCAACCTGGCGGCATCCACCAGCCCGGCGGCGATCGCGAACGGCCCCACTGCTGCCGAGAGATTGCCGCAGTTGCCGCTCCAGTCGACGAAATCGCTGTCGATGGCGACCTGGCCGAACAGGTAGTCCACGTCATGCCCGGCACGTTCGCTGCGCGAGACGATCACCGTCTTGCTGGTGCTCGATGTCGCACCGCCCATGCCGTCGATCTGCTTGGCGTACGGGTCGGGACTGCCGATCACCCGCTGCAGCAGCGCATCGCGCGCCTTGCCGGGCACGCGCGCACGCTCGGGCAGGTCGTCCAGGCGGAAGAACACGCCCTTGCTGGTGCCACCACGCATGTAGGTGGCGGGAATGCGGATCTGCGGGACGGACGGCATGGGCGTTCCTGTGGCGTGGCTCAAGGGTTGTCGGGAATCTCGGGCTCGACCAGCTGGGCCAGCAGGGTCAGCGACTCCTGCCAGCCGAGGTAGCAGAACTCGACCGGGATCTGCGCCGGGATGCCTTCCTGGACGATATCCAGTTCGGTGCCGCAGGCGACGGTGCGCAGCTTCACGGTGGTGATCATTTCACCGGGCATGTTCGGGTCTTCGAAGGCGTCGGTGTGGCGGATCAGCTCGCCCGGCACCAGTTCCAGGTAGGTACCGCCGAACGAATGGCTCGAACCGGTTCCCAGGTTGGTGAAGGACATGCGGTACCTGCCGCCCACGCGCGCGTCGATCTCGTGCACCTTGCCGGTGAAACCGTGCGGCGGCAGCCACTTGGTCATCGCGTCCGGGTCGAGGAAGGCGCGGTAGATGCGCTCGGCGGGGGCACGCAGCACGCGGTGCAGGCGGACGGTACCGGTCTTGTCGTGGCTCATGGTCGATCTCCTGGTGTCGGGAAACGGCGCGGGCAGCATCGCACGCGCCTGATGACACCGACGAACGAATCAGGCGGCTTTCGACGCGTCGAGGAAATCCTGGGCAAAGCGCTGCAGCACGCCGCCCGCTTCGTAGATGGAGACTTCCTCGTCGCTGTCCAGGCGGCAGGTCACCGGCACCTCGACCACGCTGCCGTCCTGGCGATGCACCACCAGGGTCAGCTCGGCGCGCGGGCGGCGCAGGCCGACCACGTCGAAGGTTTCCGTGCCGTCCAGGCCCAGGGTCTTGCGGTCGGTGCCCGGCTTGAATTCGAGCGGCAGCACGCCCATGCCGATCAGGTTGGTGCGGTGGATGCGCTCGAAGCCCTCGGCCACGATCGCCTCCACGCCGGCCAGGCGCACGCCCTTGGCGGCCCAGTCGCGCGAGGAACCCTGGCCGTAGTCGGCACCGGCGATGATGATCAGCGGCTGCTTGCGCGCCATGTAGGTCTCGATGGCCTCCCACATGCGCATCACCCGCCCTTCCGGCTCCACGCGCGCCAGCGAACCCTGCTTCACCTCGCCATCGGGCGTGCGCACCATTTCGTTGAACAGCTTCGGGTTGGCGAAGGTGGCGCGCTGCGCGGTGAGATGGTCGCCGCGATGGGTGGCGTAGGAGTTGAAGTCCTCTTCCGGCACGCCCATCTGCGCGAGGTATTCGCCAGCCGCGCTGTTGGCCATGATGGCGTTGGAGGGCGAAAGATGGTCGGTGGTGATGTTGTCGCCGAGCAGCGCCAGCGGGCGCATGCCCTTCAGCGTGCGCGTGCCCGCCAGCGCGCCCTCCCAATACGGCGGGCGGCGGATGTAGGTGCTCTGCGGGCGCCAGTCGTACAGCGGGGCCACGCGCGCGGCATGGCCGCCGTGGCGGGCGAACATCGGCGTGTAGACCTGGCGGAACTGCTCGGGCTTCACCGACGCGCGCACCACCGCGTCGATCTCCTCGTCGCTCGGCCACAGGTCTTTCAGGCGGATTTCCTTGCCGTCCACCACCGCGAGCACGTCCTTCTCGATATCGAAGCGGATGGTGCCGGCGATGGCATAGGCCACCACCAGCGGCGGCGAGGCCAGGAAGGCCTGCTTGGCGTAGGGATGGATGCGGCCGTCGAAATTGCGGTTGCCGGAGAGTACGGCGGTCGCGTACAGGTCGCGCTCGATGATCTCCCGCTCGATCGCCGGCTCCAGCGCGCCGGACATGCCGTTGCAGGTGGTACAGGCGAAGGCGACCACGCCGAAGCCGAGCTGTTCCAGCTCGTGCGTCAGCCCTGCCTCTTCCAGGTACAGCGCCACGGCGCGCGAACCCGGCGCCAGCGACGTCTTCACCCACGGCTTGCGATGCAGGCCCAGCCGGTTGGCGTTGCGCGCCAGCAAGCCGGCGGCAATAACGTTGCGCGGGTTGGAGGTATTCGTGCAACTGGTAATGGCGGCGATGATCACCGCGCCATCGGGCATCAGGCCCTGCGCTTCCTGCGCGCGCGCCTGCTCCAGGCCGGTGGCGATGCCGCGCTGCGCCAGGTCGCTGGTCGCCAGCCGCGCATGCGGGTTCGACGGGCCGGCCATGTTGCGCACCACGCTGGACAGGTCGAACTGCAGCGTGCGCTCGTACTGCGCGGTCTTCAGGTCATCGGCCCACAGCCCGGCGGTCCGGGCGTAGGTCTCCACCAGCTGGACCTGCGCTTCCTCGCGGCCGGTCAGGCGCAGGTAGTCCAGCGTCTGCCCGTCGATGAAGAACATCGCCGCGGTGGCGCCGTACTCCGGGCACATGTTGGAGATGGTCGCGCGGTCGCCGATGGTCAACGCCGCGGCGCCCTCGCCGAAGAATTCCAGGTACGCGCCGACCACCTTCTGTTTGCGCAGGAATTCGGTGAGCGCCAGCACGATGTCGGTGCAGGTGATGCCCGGCTGCGGGCGGCCGCTGAGTTCGACGCCAATGATGTCCGGCAGGCGCATCCACGAAGCGCGGCCCAGCATGACGTTCTCCGCTTCCAGCCCGCCCACGCCGATGGCGATCACGCCCAGCGCATCGACATGCGGGGTGTGGCTGTCGGTACCCACGCAGGTATCCGGGAAGGCGACGCCCTCCTGCTGGTAGATCACCGGCGACATCTTCTCCAGGTTGATCTGGTGCATGATCCCGTTGCCCGGCGGAATCACGTCCACGTTCTCGAACGCCAGTTTGGTCCAGTCGATGAAGTGGAAGCGGTCCTCGTTGCGGCGGTCCTCGATGGCGCGGTTCTTCGCGAACGCATCGGGCATGTAGCCGCCGCATTCCACCGCCAGCGAGTGGTCCACGATCAACTGCACCGGCACCACCGGGTTGACCTTGGCCGGGTCGCCGCCGGCATCGGCGATGGCGTCGCGCAGGCCCGCCAGGTCCACCAGCGCGGTCTGGCCGAGGATGTCGTGGCACACCACGCGTGCGGGAAACCACGGGAAATCCAGGTCGCGGCGGCGCTCGATGAGCTGGCGCAGCGAGGCTTCCAGCGTGGCCGGATCGCAGCGCCGCACCAGGTTCTCGGCGAGCACGCGCGAGGTGTATGGCAGGCCGGCGTAAGCGCCGGGGGCGATGGCGTCGACCACGGAACGGGCGTCGAAGTATTCGAGCCCGGTACCGGGCAGGGGCTTGCGGTGATGGAGGTTCATGGTCGGCTGCGCGATGCGTGGCGGTGGGGCGTCCTGCGGGAGATGGCGGCGGCACGTGGCCGCCGCCGGGGCATCAGCCGCGCTTGTCCAGCGGCACGAACGGGCGGTCTTCCGGGCCGGTGTAGTTCGCCGAGGGGCGGATGATCTTGCCGTCGATGCGCTGCTCGATGACGTGCGCGCTCCAGCCGGCGGTACGCGCGATGACGAACAGCGGGGTGAACATCGCCGTCGGCACGCCCATCATGTGGTAGCTCACGGCACTGAACCAGTCCAGGTTCGGGAACATCTTCTTGATGTCCCACATCACCGTTTCCAGGCGCTCGGCGATGTCGTACATCTTGGTGTGCTTCTCCTCCTCCGAGAGCTGGCGCGCCACTTCCTTGATGACCTTGTTGCGCGGATCGGACACGGTATAGACCGGGTGGCCGAAGCCGATCACCACTTCCTTGCGCTCCACGCGCGCCTTGATGTCTTCCTCGGCCTCGTCCGGGGTTTCGTAGCGCTTCTGCACTTCGAAGGCCACCTCGTTGGCGCCACCGTGCTTGGGACCGCGCAGCGCACCGATGCCACCGGCGATGCAGCTGTACATGTCGCTGCCGGTGCCGGCGATGACCCGGCAGGTGAAGGTGGAGGCGTTGAACTCGTGCTCGGCGTAGAGGATCAGGCTGGTGTGCATCGCCTGCACCCAGGAATCACGCGGCTTCTCGCCATGCAGCAGGTGCAGGAAGTGGCCGCCGATCGAATCGGCGTCGGTCTCCACGTCGATGCGCACGCCGTTGTGGCTGAAGTGGTACCAGTACAGCAGCATCGAACCCAGGCAGGCCATCAGCTTGTCGGCGATGTCGCGCGCGCCGGGGTGGTTGTGGTCGTCCTTCTCCGGCTGCACGCAGCCGAGCACGGACACGCCGGTGCGCATCACGTCCATCGGGTGGGCCGACGGCGGCAGCGTCTCCAGCGCGTCCTGCACCGCGGCGGGGATGCCGCGCAGCGCCTTGAGCTTGCGCTTGTAGAAGGCCAGTTCGGCGCGGTTGGGCAGCTTGCCGTGCACCAGCAGGTAGGCGATTTCCTCGAACTCGCTGGTGTTGGCCAGGTCGAGGATGTCGTAGCCGCGGTAATGCAGGTCGTTGCCGCTGCGGCCGACGGTGCACAGCGCGGTGTTGCCGGCGGCGGTGCCGGACAGGGCAACGGACTTCTTCGGCTTGAAGCCGGGGGCGGTGGTGGCTTGCTCGGACATGTCGGTACTCCCGGGGAATGCGTGCTTGCGGAATGAGGGAAACAGCGGGCGTGGCTCAGCCGGCCTTGCCGCTGAACAGCGCGTCCAGGCGCTGCTCGAAGGCGTGGTAGCCGATGCGCTCGTACAGCTCCTCGCGCGTCTGCATGGTGTCCACCACGTTGCGCTGATGGCCGTCACGGCGGATCGCGGCGTAGACGTTCTCGGCGGCCTTGTTGGCCGCGCGGAACGCGGAGAGCGGGAACAGCTGGATCGCCACGCCGGCCGAGGCCAGTTCATCGCGGCTGAAGAGCGGCGTCTTGCCGAATTCGGTGATGTTGGCCAACACCGGCACCTTCACTGCGTCGACGAACTTGCGGTACGTCTCCAGGTCGTAAGCCGCTTCGGCGAAGATGCCGTCCGCGCCGGCTTCCACGCAGGCGATGGCGCGTTCGATCGCCGCGTCCACGCCGTCCACCTGGATGGCGTCGGTACGCGCGATCAGGAAGAAATCCGCATCGGTCTTGGCATCGGCGGCAGCCTTCACCCGGTCGACCATCTCGTCCTTGGACACGATCTCCTTGCCCGGACGGTGGCCGCAGCGCTTGGCGCCGACCTGGTCCTCGATGTGGCAGGCGGCCGCGCCGGCCTTGATCAGCGACTTGATGGTGCGCTCGATGTTGAACGCGCTGGGGCCGAAGCCGGTGTCGATGTCCACCAGCAGCGGCAGGTCGCATACGTCGGTGATGCGGCGCACGTCGATGAGCACGTCTTCCAGCGTGTTGATGCCCAGGTCCGGCAGGCCCAGCGAGCCGGCCGCCACGCCGCCGCCGGAGAGGTAGATCGCCCGGTAGCCGGCGCGCTGGGCCAGCAGCGCGTGGTTGGCGTTGAGGGCGCCGATGACCTGCAGCGGGGACTCGGCGGCCAGGGCGGCGCGGAAGCGGGCGCCGGCGGAAGAAACGCTCATGAAGGGGGCTCCTGGTGACGGACGGCGGCCCCGGCGGGGCCGTTTCGCGATGGCGTGCAATCTGGCACCATCAGTCCGGTTGATCAATCTTGATTCAATAAATCAACCTATCCATGATGCCTGCCCACGACAACGAACTGGTCACCGCCGCCGAGGCCTGCCGCCTGCTCGGCATCAGCACCGCCACGCTGTACGCCTATGTGAGCCGGGGACTGCTGAGCTCCCGGCCCGGCCCGGACCACCGCAGCCGCGTGTACCTGCGCGCGGAGGTCGAACGGCTGGCCCAGCGCAAGCGGGCCGGCCGCGGCGCGGCGCGCGGTGCAGCGCAAAGCCTGGACCGCGGGTTGCCGGTGCTGGAGACACGCATCTCGCTGATCCGGCCCGACTCGCCCTACTACCGGGGGCAGTCCGCCGTGGCCGCGGTGCGCGCCGGCGCCACGCTGGAGGACATCGCGCGCCTGCTGTGGGACTGCGGCGAGCAGGACCCGTTTGCCGCGCCGTTCGCCACCGCGTGGCCGCAGCGCGTGCAGGACGTGGCAAGCGATGCCAGCTTGCCGCCCATCGAGCGCGCCCTGGCCTGCATCCCGCTGCTGGCGCTGGACGTTCGCCAGGCCTTCAACCCCGCGCTGCCGGTGCGGCGCGAGATCGCCGCCACGCTGCTGCGCCACAACGCGGCACTGCTGGTGGCGCGTGCGCCCGATGCGCGCCCGGTGCACGAGTTGCTGGGCGATGCATGGCGCCCCGGCGATGCGGATTTCGCCGAACTCGTCCGCGCCGCGCTGGTGCTGTGCGCAGACCACGAACTCAACGTGTCGGCGTTCGCCGCGCGCGTGGTCGCCTCCACGGGGGCGCACCTGCATGCGACGGTATGCGCGGGCCTCTCGGCGTTGTCCGGCCCGCGCCATGGCGGCGCCACGATGCGCGCCTATGCGCTGCTGCGCGACGCGCTGGACAGTGGCGATCCGGCCGGCTTCATCGCCTCGCGCTGGCAGCGTGGCGAAGACCTGCCCGGCTTTGGCCACGTGCTGTACCCGCACGGCGACCCGCGCGGCGCCGAAGTGCTGCGCATGCTGCGCGAACGGCGCGGCGATGCGCCGGCGATGGCGCATGTCGAAACGGTGATCGCCGCCGCGGAAGAAGCCAGCGGCCAGCATCCGAACATCGACGGCCTGCTCGCCGCGCTGTGTTTCGTGCACGACCTTCCCGCCGCGCCGGCGCTGGTGCTGTTCGCGGCCGGGCGCCTGGCCGGCTGGCTGGCGCACGCGCAGGAGCAGCAGGCGCTGGGCACGTTGATCCGGCCGCGTGCGCGCTATACCGGGCTGCCGCCGGGCGGCGCGGACGAAGTACCGGGCTGAGGTTTGCCGGCCACGAGCCCGCGCCCGTAAGCTGCGCGCACGTTCCGCAGGCCTCGCCATGCTCCCCTCGCCCCACCTCTCACTCGACGACCTGATGCCCTGGCTGTTCGCGCTGTGGGTGGGGATCGGCTTGGCGGTGTTGCCGTTCTTTCGCTACCAGCGCAACGCACGGCGCAAGCACCGCGTGTGGATCACCCTGATGCTGGGCGCCGACGCGCTGTTCCTCGGCGTGGTCTGGGCGATGGGCGCGCCCTGGTACGTTTTCGCACTCGCGTTAGGCGTGGTGGTGATCGGCACGCGCCGCAGCCTGGCGATGACGCGCTTCTGCGACGCCTGCGGTGGCAACCATTTCCCGATGGACGGGCAAACGACACCCACCACCTGCCGCCACTGCGGCGCCGACCTGCAGGCCGCACGCCCGCCGACGGTGCGTTGATCCGCTCCCGCCCGTTTCACCCGCCTGCGCTAGGATCGGCTTCCCACCCCAGGCCCCTGCCCCCATGCCCAGGCACTCGAATGGCCAGGCCCTAGGCAAACTGGTGAATGCCGAATGCCGCGCGATCGTGCAGGCGCTGCTCGGCAGGAAGGCCGTGCATACCCGCGTACACGAGGCGCGCAAGGCGATCCGCCGCACGCGTGCGCTGCTGGCGTTGGCCGAGGATGGCGAGGCCCCCTTCGATGTCGGCCCGGCCGACCGCATCCTGCAGCGCGTCGGTGACGGACTTTCGCGATTGCGCGATGCACATGCCGCCATCGAGACAGCGCGCGAGGTCGGCAAGCAGACTTCGCCCAAGCTGTGGCGGCCGGTCGTGGACGCATTGCGCGAGCGTTCGGCGGTGCTGGTCGCCCACGAGTTGCAGATGGATCCCGGCTTCATGCGCCGCGCAGCGACCGTGGAAGGCGCGCAACATTACCTCGACCAGTTGCCTTGGGCGGAACTGACCGGCAAGCAGGTGCGGGAGGGACTGCAACGCCAGCGCCAGCGCGTGGAGCGCGCGGCACGCCGCGCGGGCAAGCATCCGGACGTGGAGCATCTGCATCGCTGGCGACGCAAGGTGCGGCGGTTGCGCATGCAGGTGGAGGCGATGCCGAGGATCCGCAGCGGCGGCGCGAAGACGCCCGGCGCCCCGAAATCAAAAGCGCTGCACAAGCTCAGCGATGTGCTGGGGCGCGAGCAGGACCTGCATGTGCTGGACCGGTTGTTGCGCAGGTTGCCGGATATTCCCGAGCGGAAGAGGCTGCGCGCCGAACTGGCGGCGCTGGCGCAGTCATCGTCCTAGCGCGCCGGGGCAGGCGCGCGGACGCAGGATCATTCAGCGCGGCACGCGCACGCCTGCCGCCTCGGCCCATCCGAGGATCGCCGCGCGTTGCGGGGCATCCAGCAGACGCAACGGAACGCAGTGCGCGGTAATGCGGCCGAAATAAAGCAGCATCAGGCCCTGGTCCAGGCGCACGCGCCGGATCGCACGCCATTGCTGCTGGAGTTGCTCCTGGCGATTGGCGATCTCCAGCCCTTCGGCCGCAAAGCGATAGCGCATCGGGCACAAGCGCCGGCACTGCGAACGCACGCGCCACAGGTTCCAGGCCAACAGCGCAGGCACCATCACGACCAGCGCCACGCCCAGCAACAGGTGGTGCAGCTTGACCGGCAACGGTGACCAGGCAAGCACCCCCAGCAGCACGATACCGACGAGCGGCGGGAAAAAGTGGATGAGCCACTGGCCGGGCGAGACCCGCACGATGGCCCAACTGGCCCGGATGAAATCCCCGGTCACCGGAGTGAACTCCACTTCGACCTGTTCCCTGGACTGCATGCCACTCCCTCCCCCGAGTTGGATTCGTTCACCGCCTGCGCGCACGCCGCCACGCCCGCCCCAGCACCGCCACGCCGAACGATGCCACGCCCAGCGACAACGCGTACAGCAGCACGATCTCGTCCCAGAACACCCACGGCGAACGCGCCGCGCTGGCCTCGAAACCGCCCAGCGCGCGCGTGCGGTAATGCACCACGCCGGCCGAGACATCGCCGATGACCGCCCAGGCGCCCACCGCGCCGACCAGCAGGCAAGCCACGCCCGTGCCCAGCGGCATGTTGCGCAGGCGCGGATGGAACAGGCGAAGGAACAGGTGGCCCAACAAGAGGGCCAATGGCGGGAAGGCGAACCCCAGCATGGTGGCAGGATTCATGGATCGTCCTTGCGCAGAGCGCGGATGCGGTGGAACCACGGGCGAACGATGAAGTGGCCTGCCGCCCTCCCGGTGGCCGGCCACGAAAAAGCCGGCCCTCGGGCCGGCTCTTCTTTCGCGACGATGGTGGGCGGTGCAGGGATCGAACCTGCGACCCTTGCCGTGTGAAGGCAATGCTCTACCGCTGAGCTAACCGCCCGATGTCGCGAGCCGCCCATTATAGGGGGTCGCGCAAAGGCGTCAAGGCGTCGCGACGTGTTCGCTCACATCGTGTGCGTGGGTTTGTCCGAACTCAGCAGGCCCGCCAGCAGGGTCTCGATACGGTTGCGCACCGCCTCGCCCTCGGGGCCATCGGCCAGCTGCACGCCGATGCCCGCCGCGCGGTTGCCCTGCGCGCCGGCCGGCGTGGCCCAGATCACCTTGCCGGCCACCGGCAGGCGTTCGCTGGATTCGGGCAACGTCAGCAGCAGGAACACCTCGTCGCCGAGGAAATAGCGCTTCGGGGTCGGGACGAAAATGCCGCCGTTCTTCACGAACGGCATGTAGGCGCTGTACAGCGCCGCCTTGTCCTTCACCGCCAGCGACAGGATGCCCTGACGCGCGTTTGTTGCACTCATCGTGTCTCCCCTTTACGTACTGGCCGATCCCCATCGCGCCAGGCAAGCAACAGTTCGGTCACCGCCAGGTCGGCACGCACCGTGGTGCGCAACAGGTCGCGGGTGCGATTGGCGGCGTCGAACCAGGTAGCCAGCTTGTGCAATCGCGCCGGCTCGGTCAAGCCGGAAGCCTGCGCCAGTACCAGGTCGGCGGCATGGCGCAGGCGCGCGTCGGCGTGTTCGTCGCCGGTCCAGCGCGAGGCCAGTTCCACCGCCCCGGCACGGCCGGCCGCCAGTTGTTCCATGTCGGCGGCGACCTGGCGGCGCAGTGCCAGGCCGTCGTCGCGCAACCATTGCGCGGCAAGCCCCGGATGGCCACGCGCCGCGTCGAGCGCTTCCTCGGCCGCCGCGGCCGCGAAGCCCTGCGTGCGTAGCCAGTCCAAGGCTTCCTGCCGTGGCGGAAGTTTCAGCTCCAGGCGCTGGCAGCGGCTGCGGATCGTCGCCGGCAGGCGTGCCGGTTCGGCACTGAGCAGCCACAGGTAACGGCCGGGCGAGGGTTCTTCGAGCGTCTTCAGCAACGCGTTGCACGCAGCCCGGTTGATGGCATCGGCCGGGTCGATGATCACCACCTGCGCCACGCCGTACTGCGGGGTGAGCGCGAGCTTCTGCGAGACCTCGCGGATCTGCTCGATGATGATCTCGGTGCGCAGCTTGTCGCCGGTGCGGTTGGGGATGAACGAGACGACGTGCAGGTCCGGGTGCGTGCCGGCGGCGATCAACTGCGCGCTGCGCGCGCGTGCCGCCGCATCCGGCCCCTGCCCCAGCACGTGGATGGCCAGGCGCATCGCCAACGCGTGCTTGCCCAGCCCGGCAGGACCGCAGATCAGCAGGCCGTGGCCCAGGCGGCCTGCATCCAGCGCCGCCACGGTCTGGTCGTAGGCGCGCTGCTGCCAGGGCGCGAAGCTCGTCTGCTCGCTCATGCCTCGGTGTCCCCAATGAACACGGCCACGGCACGCGCCACTTCGGCCGCCACGCCCATCGGCGGCTGGCTGGCGTCGATCACCTTGATGCGCTCGGGCTGCGCCTGCGCGCGGGCACGGAAGCCGGCACGCACGCGCTGGAAGAAATCGTCGTGTTCGCTCTCGATGCGGTCCGGCCACAGGTCACGGCCGGTGGTGCGCGCGCGGCCGATGCCCACGTCCAGGTCGAGCAGCAGGGTCAGGCCCGGCTGCAGGCCGACCACGCGCCGCTCCAGGTCGGCGATCCAGGCCGGGTCCAGGCCGCGGCCCTCGCCCTGGTAGGCATAACTGGAATCGGTGAAGCGGTCGCTGACCACGAACGCGCCGCGTTGCAGCGCCGGGCGAATCACCTCGCGCACGTGCTGCGCGCGCGCGGCGAACACCAGCAGCAATTCGGACTCGGCGGTCAGCGGCTCGGTGACCGGGAGCGCCGGAGTATGGTTGAGCACCAGCTCGCGGATGCGCTCGGCCAGCGGGGTGCCGCCGGGTTCGCGCGTCAGCACGACTTCGTGGCCGTGCGCCTGCAGGCAATCGCGGATGGCGCCGATCGCCGTGCTCTTGCCCGCGCCCTCGCCGCCTTCCAGGCTGATGAAGTGCGGATGCTGCAGCAGCGCCGGGCTCATGGCGGGGTTACCGGCGGTTGCGCCTGCGATTCGCGGCGTCGCTGCAGGTACCGCGCGACGGCGGCGGTGTGGCCGGCGTAGTCGTCGGAGAACACGTGCGCGCCGGTGCCATCGCCGACGGCCACGAAGTACAGCGCGTTCCCCGGTGCGGGACGCACGGCGGCATCGAGCGCGGCGCGGCCGGGCATGGCGATGGGCGTCGGGGTCAGGCCGGTGCGGGTATAGGTGTTGTATGGCGTGTCGGTGTCCAGGTCGCGGCGGCGGATGTTGCCGTCGTAGCTGCTCCCCAGGCCGTAGATCACCGTCGGGTCGGTCTGCAGTTTCATGCCCAGCTTCAGGCGGCGCGCGAACACGCCGGCGATCTGCGGGCGCTCGGCAGCCAGGGCGGTTTCCTTCTCGATGATCGAGGCCAGGATCAGCGCCTCGTCGGCGCTGCGCAGCGGCAGGTCGTCGGCGCGGCGTGCCCATGCTTCGGCCAGCGCGCTGTCCATGGCCTTGTGCGCGCGTGCCAGCACGTCCAGGTCGGTATCGCCACGCTGGTACAGGTAGGTCTCTGGCAGGAAGCGGCCTTCCGGGTGTTGGCCGGCAAAGCCCAGCTTCGCCATCAGCGCGGCATCGTCCAGGTCGGCGGTGAGATGTTCCAGCGGTGTGGCGGCGTTGAGCGCGGCGCGCAGCTGGCGGATGTTCCAGCCTTCCACCAAGGTGAAGCGGTACTGGATGACGCGACCATCGCGCATGCGGGTGAGCAGCTCGCGGGGACTCAGCGGCGGTTGCAGTGCGTATTCGCCGATCTTGATGTGGCCCGCCGCGCCGACCTGCCGCGCCAGCAGCAGCCAGTTGACGTCACGTCCCGCGTCCACGCCGGCCACGCGCAGCTTGCGCAGCACGCCGCGCACCGAATCACCCGGCGCCACCACCACGCTCGGCGCACTCGCGCTCACCGGGGTGTCGGCGAAGCGCTGGTGGTCCTGCCACAGCCAGGCGGCGGCGCCCACGGCCAGCACGGCCAGCGCCAGCAGTACCGCCACTATGCTCAGACATCCACGTTTCGCCCCGGCCACGGCCACCTCGGTCATTCTTCTGCGTCGCGCAGGATACCGTGCGCGACCCGATTCCCGAACCACGCCCCGTGCACGCCGATCACACCGCGTCCAGGGCGCGCAGCAGGCCGCGGGCCTTGGCGCGGGTTTCGTCCAGTTCGCGTTCGGGCTGCGAGTCCACCACGATGCCCGCGCCGGTCCGGAAGCGCACTGCGTGACCGGCGATCTCGGCGGTGCGGATCAGGATGTTGAGGTCCATGTCGCCATCGCTGCCGAGCCAGCCGAAGGCGCCGGTATAGGCGCCGCGCGCCTCGCCTTCCAGCTCGGCGATGATCTGCATGCAGCGCACCTTCGGGCAGCCGGTGATGGTGCCGCCCGGGAACACCGCGGCGATCACCTCGCCCGGCGTGACCCCGTCGCGCAGCAGGCCGCGCACGTTGCTGACGATGTGGTGGACGTGGGCGTAGCTCTCCACCGTCATCAGTTCGTCGACCTCGACCGTGCCACCGCGACACACGCGGCCGAGATCGTTGCGTTCCAGGTCGATGAGCATGACGTGCTCGGCGCGCTCCTTGGGGTGGCCGACCAGTTCGCGGATGCGCGCGGCATCGTCGTCGCCGGGGAAGCGCGGACGGGTGCCGGCGATGGGCCGCGTTTCGACCCGCTCGCCCTGCACGCTCACCAGGCGTTCCGGCGAGGAACTCACCACCGCGCGGCCGGCGGCGACGAACAAGCCGGCAAACGGCGCCGGGTTGTTCTCGCGCAGGCGTTGGAACAAGGCCGCCGGCGTGGGCGCGACCTCGAAGGTGGCCTGCCAGGCGCGTGAAATATTGGACTGGAAGACATCGCCGGCGTGCAGGTAATCGAGCACGCGCTCGACGTTGGCGGTGAAACGCGTCGGTTCGTCTTCGACCAGCGCGGCCGGCGGCTGCCAGGCCGGCAGCGGCGGCAGGGCGCGGGCGGCGGCAATGTCGGCGGCCAGCGCGTCGAGTAGGCCTTCATGGCCCGCCTCGGCGACGGCGATGCAGCGGCCATCGCGGCGGTCGCGCAGGATCGCCGCCGGGCAGCGCAGTGCCAGCGCCACCGGCTGGCCGTCGGCCCGCATCGGCAGGCGCAGCACCGGTTCGACCTGCGCGGCCAGTTCGTAGTCCAGTAGCAGCGCCCAGCCGCCGCCGAACGGCAGCGCCGGGTCCCCGCGCCGGGGTTGGCGCGCGCGTGACCAGGCGGCATCGAGCAGCGCGAGGAAATCGCCTTCCAGCACCTTGCCCTCGCCGTCGCGGGTGATGCCATCGGTGCCGAGCTGCAGTTGTTCGCCTTCTGCCACGAGCAGCAAATCCCAGCGCCCATGCGCGGTGCCGTGGGCGGTGGATTCGAACAGGGCGGGATAGCGTGCCGGGGCCAGGCGATGCAGGGCCAGCAGGTCGGTCTCGGCGGCCAGCGGCAGCGTCGGCATGGTCAGTCGCTCGGGACAGGCGACGGGGCTTCGCCGCGCCGCCGGGGAATCGGGCCGCACCGTCACCGGCGCGGAAAGCGCGCGCCCGCGGGCGCGCGCAGGAGCCTTACACGCGGCGGAACACCAAGGTGCCGTTGGTGCCACCGAAGCCGAAGCCGTTGGACATCGCCACGTCGATCTTCTTCTCGCGCGCCACGTTCGGCACGTAGTCCAGGTCGCAGCCTTCGCCCGGCTCGTCGAGGTTGATCGTCGGCGGGATGATGCCGGCGTGGATCGCCATCACCGAGAAGATCGCCTCCACGCCGCCGGCCGCGCCGAGCAGGTGGCCGGTCATCGACTTGGTGGAGCTGACCATCGCCTTGTAGGCGTGGTCACCCAGCGCGCGCTTCATCGCCAGCGTCTCGGCCAGGTCGCCGAGCGGCGTGGAGGTGCCGTGCGCGTTGAGGTAATCGACGTCTTCCGGGTTGATCTTCGCGTCGCGGATCGCGGCGAGCATGCTGCGCGCGGCGCCCTCGCCGTCCTCGCTCGGGGCGGTCATGTGATAGGCGTCGGAGCTGGCGCCGAAGCCGATCAGCTCGGCGTAGATACGCGCCCCGCGCGCCTTGGCGTGTTCGTATTCCTCCAGCACCAGCACGCCGGCACCGTCGCCCAGCACGAAGCCGTCGCGGTCCTTGTCCCACGGGCGCGAAGCCTTGGCCGGCTCGTCGTTGCGGGTGGACATGGCCTTCATCGAGCAGAAGCCGCCGATGGAGGTCGGCGAGGAGCCGCGCTCGGCGCCGCCGGCCAGCATCACGTCGGCATCGCCGTGCTGGATCATGCGCATCGCCGTGCCGATGGAATGGTTGGAGGTGGCGCAGGCCGAGACGGCCGAGAACGTCGGCCCCTTGATGCCCTTGATCAGGCTGACCTGGCCGGGAAGCATGTTGATGATGGTGCTGGGCACGTAGAACGGCGAGATCTTGCGCGCGCCGCCCTCGTGGAACTTGATCGTCTGCTCCTCGATGCCGTACAGGCCACCGATGCCCGAACCGAGGATGGCGCCGATGCGCTCGGCATTGGCCTCGGTCACTTCCAGTCCGGCATCGTCCATGGCCATGAACGAGGCGCCGATGCCGTAATGGATGAAGGTGTCCATCTTCTTCACGTCCTTGGCGGACGCGTAGAGGGTGGGATCGAAATCGCGGATCTCGCCGGCGATGCGGGTGGTGAACTGCTCGGCGGGAATATGGGTGATCGGGCCGATGCCGGAGCGACCGTTGACGATCCCCTCCCAGCTGCTGGCCAGGTCATTGCCCAGCGGCGACACCATGCCCATGCCGGTCACGACAACACGACGACTCATTGTGGATCTCCTGCCCGATGCCTTGCGGATTGACACTGGAAACTGCGGAAGCCGCGTGCGCGGCACCCTAAAACACGGGGCCGCTTGAGCGGCCCCATGTCTGCGGGAACCCGGGCGGGGCCAAACGCCCGGCGCCCGCGTTCCGGGATCGATGCATCAGCTCTTGACGTGAGCCTTGACGTAGTCGATCGCCTGCTGGACGGAGGTGATCTTCTCGGCCTCTTCGTCCGGAATCTCGCACTCGAACTCTTCTTCGAGCGCCATCACCAGCTCGACGGTGTCCAGCGAGTCCGCACCCAGGTCATCGACGAACGATGCGCTGTTGGTGACTTCCTCTTCCTTGACGCCAAGCTGTTCGACGACGATTTTCTTGACGCGTTCTTCGATGGTGCTCATTGGATATCGCTCCAGATGGAGTAGTGGTGGTTCAAAAAAACGCCATCGGGTGCGATGGCCGCGTTGGATAGTGTAGTGGAAACCGCCGGAGCATTCATTTCACTGCAAACCCCGGCGATTCAACCACTTAGCGCATCCCTGCGCTGCACCTCGATCAGGGCATGTACATGCCGCCGTTGACGTGCAGGGTCTCGCCGGTGATGTAGCTGGCGTCGGGACCGGCCAGGAACGCCACCGCACGGGCAATGTCGGCCGGCTCGCCGAGGCGGCCCAGCGCGATCTGGTCCAACAGCGCGGTGCGCTGCTCTTCCGGCAGCGCGCGCGTCATGTCGGTATCGATGAAGCCCGGCGCCACCACGTTCACCGTGACGCCGCGCGAGCCGATTTCCTTGGCCAGCGACTTGGAGAAACCGATGATGCCGGCCTTGGCCGCCGCGTAGTTGGCCTGGCCCGCGTTGCCGGTCACGCCGATCACCGAGGCGATGTTGATGATGCGGCCCTTGCGCGCCTTCATCATGCCGCGCATTACCGCCTTGCTGGTGCGGAACACGCTGCTCAGGTTGGTATCGAGGATGGCCTGCCAGTCCTCGTCCTTCATGCGCATCAGTAGGTTGTCGCGGGTGATGCCGGCGTTGTTGACCAGGATCGACACCGGGCCGAATTCCTTGGCGATCGCCTCGATCAGGGCCTCGATGGAAGCGGCGTCGGTGACGTTGAGCTCGCGGCCATGGCCGCCTGCGGCGGCCAGGCGCTCGCCGATCGCCTGCGCGCCGGACGCCGAGGTGGCGGTGCCGATCACCGTGGCGCCCCGGGCGGCCAGTTCGTCGGCAATCGCCGCGCCGATGCCGCGGCTGGCGCCGGTGACCAGCGCGATTTCTCCCTGCAGGGGCTTGCTCATCTGGATTTCCTCCTTGGAGGCAACAAAAGGGAATGGACGCCGCCACGCCACGGACGCGCGCACAGGCGCGCGCGGTGGATCAGGCGGCCCAGTCGGCCAGCGCGGCCTCGAAGTCGGCCGGGGTCGCCAGCGGGCGGCCATCGAGCGACTTGTCGATGCGCTTGACCAGGCCGGTCAGCACCTTGCCCGGGCCGCACTCGGCCACGCGGGTCACGCCGCGCGCGGCCAGCGCCTGCACGCAGGAGGTCCACTGCACCGGCAGGTAGAGCTGTTCGACCAGCGCCTGGCGGATCGCCGCCACGCCGTCGTGCACTTGGCCATCGACGTTCTGCACCACCGGCAGCTGCGGCGGGCGCCAGTCCAGCCCGGCCATCGCCTCGGCCAGCCGGTTGGCGGCTTCGCGCATCAACGGGGTGTGCGAGGGCACGCTCACCGCCAGCTTCACCGCCTTGCGCACGCCGCGCTCGGCGAGCAGGGCGATGGCACGGTCGACCGCCGCGGCGTCGCCGCCGATGACGATCTGGCCGGGGGAATTGAAATTCGCCGGCACGACCACCTGGCTGCCGGCGGCCTGCTCGCAGACCTCGGCAACCACGGCATCCTCGGCGCCGAGCACGGCGGCCATCGCGCCGACGCCCGCCGGGGCGGCGTCCTGCATCAGCTGGCCACGCAGGCGTACCAGATGGGCGCCATCGCGCAGGCTCAGCGCGCCGGCGGCGACCAGGGCGGTGTACTCGCCCAGGCTGTGGCCAGCCAGCACCGCCGGCCGGGCACCGTGGCGGGCCTGCCACAGGCGCCACACCGCCACGCCACCGGCCAGTAGCGCCGGCTGGGTGTACTCGGTGCGGTTGAGCATTTCCTCGGGACCGCCCTGCGAAAGCGCCCACAGGTCCACACCGGCGCCATCGGAGGCTTCGGCGAAGGTGTCGCGGATCTGCGGGTGCAGCTCGGCCAGTTCGGCAAGCATGCCGAGCGACTGCGAGCCCTGGCCCGGGAAGACGAAAGCGAGGGAATTTTCGGTCACGCGCGCGGAGGGGGTCTGCGAAAACGAGGGGCGATCATACGGGTGAAATCGCCCCAGCGTCTGTACTGGCGCGTATGCAAAGGTATGGACTCCCCGCCCCGGCTATCCACCCGTCGCGGCCCGGAACCCGGGGTCAGCCCAGCAGCCCCAGCATGTCCAGGTGCCCGTCGGAGAACCAGTCCACGCACAGCAGCATGATGATCAGCACGCTCAGCGTGGTGGCGGCATGGATGACCCGGATCGAATGCGCCAGCGCGCGCGCCGACCTGCCCAGCCGCAGCACCACCCGGGCCACGGGCTGCAGGCGGCCGGTCACGGCGTGCGCGTGCTCGACCACCGGCACGCCTTCATTGCACATCGCCTCGGCGATCATCTGTTGCAGTACGGACAGCCGGTGTTCGTAGTACTTGGCCACGCCGTAGCCGAACATCAGCCAGTCGCGGGCCTGGGCCTGGGCGAGATCCATCACTTCGAGCGGATCTTCCTCGAAGTCGATGAAGCCGATCCGCTCACCGTCGAAGGTCATGTTGCGCGGCAGCGGCTGGCCGAAATAGGCGCCGCGCGCGTGCGAAGCGGCGATCGCCGCCAACGCATGGCGCACCAGCGCGTCGCGGCCGGCCTCATCGGCTTCGCGCAGGCAGCTGGCCAGGGAGCGGCCATTGTCGCTGAGGACCAGCGCGGCCCGGCCGGTGCCCAGCACCTGCGGCACGTTGACCGCCTGCGCGTGAAGTTCGGCGATGCGGCGCGCCTCGATATCGCGCGCCGCTTCACCGCCGCGATGTGGCGGCGGGCGCAAGGCTTCAAGATGGAACAAGCGTGCAACGCAGCCCAGCGCGCCCAGCGCCAGCGCACGACCGCCTTGGCCGTACTGCTTGAGCCAGGCCCGCCGTCCGTCGATGACGATGGGTTCTGCCATGGGGAGAGTCTCCGGGCGGGGACGCGGAGTGGAGCGGCGACAGCGCACGGGCGCCGGGCGCCCGTGACCAGATCAATAGCGCAGCAGCGCCGAACCCCACGTGAAACCGCCGCCGAAGGCTTCCAGCAGCAGCAGCTGGCCGCGCTGCACGCGGCCCGAACGCACCGCCGCGTCCAGTGCCAGCGGCACCGAGCCGGCCGAGGTGTTGCCGTGCTTGTCCACGGTCACCACCACCTGGTCCATCGACATGTCCAGGCGCTTGGCCGTGGCTTCGATGATGCGCAGGTTGGCCTGATGCGGGATCAGCCAGTCCAGGTCGTGCTTGTCCAGGCCGTTGGCCTGCAGGGTCTCGTCCACGACCGAGTCCAGCGCCTTGACGGCGTACTTGAACACGTCGTTGCCCTTCATCAGGATCTTGCCGCCCTGCCCGTTCTCGCCGAAGCCGGTCGACACGCCCACGGGGTCCCACAGCAGCTCTTTCTTGCTGCCATCGGCATGCAGGTGGGTGCTGAGGATGCCGGTGTCCTCGTCGGCCTTGAGCACGACCGCGCCGGCGCCATCGCCGAACAGCACGCAGGTGGTGCGGTCGGTCCAGTCGACGATGCGGGTCAGGGTCTCGGCGCCGACAACGAGCACGGTGCGCGCATCGCCACAGCGGATGAACTTGTCGGCCACGCTCAGGGCGTAGATGAAGCCCGAGCAGGCGGCGTTGACGTCCATCGCGCCGCAGCCGGTCGCGCCGATGCGCGCCTGCAGCAGGCAGGCCGTCGACGGGAAGATGAGGTCCGGCGTGGTGGTGCCCACGACGATCATGTCGATCTCGTCGGCGCTGACGCCAGCAGCCTCCATCGCGCGGGTGGCGGCGAAGTAGGCCAGGTCGGACGTGGTCTGGTCATCGGCGGCGATATGCCGCTCGGTGATGCCGGTGCGCGTGCGGATCCACTCATCGCTGGTGTCGACGAACTTGGCCAGGTCGTCGTTGGTCAGCATCTTCTCGGGCAAATAGCTGCCCGTGCCCGCGATTCTGGAGTAGATCCGCTTGCTCATACCGTGTCCTGTTGCTTTGGGGCCGGCGCGAAAGCGCCGCCCCGGAAGACGCGTATCGCCCACCGCGAGGCGGCGGGCGTCACGGATCAATCTTCGCTGACCGCCGAGGTCTTGGTCGCGATGACCTTCTTGCCGCGGTAGTAGCCGTCAGCGGTCACGTGGTGACGCAGATGGGTCTCGCCGCTGGTCGGATCGGTCGACAGCTGCTTGGCGGTCAGGGCGTCGTGCGAACGGCGCTGGCCGCGGCGGGACGGGGTAACACGGGATTTCTGCACAGCCATGGGATTGCTCCAAACTCGGTTCGTTTACTTCGTCGTTTCGTCGCACAGGCTGCGCGCCCGCACCGACTTTCTGGGTCACCGCCCCGACAGCGCGGCGGTTATTGCTTCTTCAACCTGGCCAGCTCCGCGAACGGGTTGACCTTGTCCAATTCCTCGCGGGTCGCGGTCCATTCGGACTCGACCGACTCGGTGCCCGGCGCCATCGGCACCACGGGAACCGCCAGCACCAGCTCGTCCTCGATGAGGTCGGCGGGCTTGAGCATGCCGTCCTCGGGAACCAGCAGGGCTTCGTAATCCTGCGGCAGCGCGGCCTCTTCGTCCTCGCTGCGCACCAGCCCCAGGCGCTGGGTGACCTTCACCGGAAGCAGGAAACGCGCCAGGCTTCGCTGGCATTCCAGCGGCAGCGCCGTTTCGACATGCAATTCGACGTAGGACACCTGCAGTACATCGTCCCGGCCGAACTCCAGCGAGTAATTCACCTCGCCCTCGGTATCGACCAGGCTGCCTTCCAGCCGGCGCATCGCCGACAGCGGCAGACTGCCATCGAAGCGCCTGCGCGCTGCGACCATCCGCCAAGCATCCAGCTGTTCGGGCACGTTGGGGGACATAAGCCGCAGAATGTTAAGGACGGCAAGGCACGCTGTCAAATCACCGGGGCCGCTTGTGGCAGGCCCCGCCCGGCCGGCAGACTCGCCGCCCCGACCTGAACGAACCCCGCCCATGGCCCGGCTGATCCTCGCTTCGACCTCCCCCTATCGGCGCGACCTGCTGGCCCGGCTGGGCCTGCCCTTCGAGACCGCAGGCCCCGGGACGGACGAGGCCCCCGCGCCCGGTGAAGCGGCGGACCGGCTGGCGGTACGCCTGGCGAGGGCCAAGGCCCAGGCCCTCGCCGCCCCCGGCGCCTGGGTGATCGGCTCGGACCAGGTCGCCGAACTGGACGGGGCGCCCCTGGGCAAGCCGGGTACGTTCGCCGCCGCGCAGGCGCAGTTGTCCGCGATGTCCGGCCGCCGCGTGCGCTTCCACACGGCGGTCTGCGTGGCCGGGCCGGACCGCGTTCACGAGGCCCTCGACCTGACCGAAGTCCACTTCCGCCCACTGTCGGCGGGGGAAATCGACCGCTACCTGCACGCCGAGTCACCGCTGGACTGCGCCGGCAGCTTCAAGTGCGAGGGCCTGGGCATCAGCCTGTTCGAGGCCATCGAGAACCGCGACCCCACCGCACTGGTCGGCCTGCCGTTGATCGCCACCGCGCGCCTGCTGCGCGAGGCCGGCTTCCAGGTTCCCTGAGTCCGGATCAGCCGGCCGGCAACAGCCGGCACCACTGGAAAGGAAAGTTGTCGCCGCCAATGCGCGCGGGCATGCGCTGGCAACTTTCCGGGTCCAGCTGCCACCCCAGCGGCGCAAGCTGCGCCTGCGCGGCCTCGCGCAGTGCAGCGTCGGCGGCGGCGAGATCCACCGGCTTGTTGGAACGCAGGATGCACTGCCCCGGCACATGCTCGTCCAGCAGCGCACGGCGCCCGTTGCGCGAAATCTTGCGCAGCATTCCGCAGCCCGGCTGGACATCCCAGCCGAAACGCCGCGCCCAACCGTTCAAGCGTGCGACCCGCTCGGCATCGCGGTCGCCGGTGGCATGCAACATCGCGTAACGCTGCGGGTGCGCGGCGAGGATTTCGCGTGCCTTGTCGACATAGGCCGGCGAGGCCGGGAAATTGGATGCAAACGACAGGTAGACGGCTTCGGGCGGCAGGAACGGAATCCGCCACGCCTGGGGCTCGCCCCCCACGAGCACGACGGCGCTGTCGCGTGGCGCAGGCATTGTCGGCGCTTCCACGGCAAATGCAGGCTGCCGCCACGCGGCATGACCCCAATCGGCGGCGCCATGCCATGCGTACAAGGCCAGCAGCACCATGACCGGCGTGCGCAGCCGCAGCAGGGCCGGCCCGAGCAACCGTGGCCATGCCCACCACAGCAGCAGCGGCAGCAGCACTTCGATGGCTACCAGATAGCGGTGGATGCTGAAGATCTTCTGCCACAGCAGGTAGGCGACCACGAAATACACCAGCAGCGTGCGCGCGGCCGGCAGCATCGGGCGCGCGTCGGCGGGCGCGCGACGCAGCAATCGCCAGGCGATGCCGGCCACCGCCATCACATAGAGCCCCGCCCAGGCGAACTGGGTCAGGGCCAGCTCACTCACCCGCTGCGGATGCAAGGAGAACACCAGCGGCCACGCCAGCCATTCAAGCGCGCCCTTCGGCAGCCAACGCGTATCGGCCACCGACACCGGCAGCGCCAGCGGCGACTGGAACCAGGCGTTGAACTGCGGGAACAGCGGATTTCCGAACTGCTGCCACACCTGCACGAACCACGCACCGCCCACCGCGGCGAAGGCTGCCAGGGCGGCCGCGGTCATGACCGCCGCACCGGCCAGTCGCCCGCGCGCACGCCCGCCGTCGGCCAGCGCGGCCAGGCCAAGCGCGACCGCGTACACCGCGTTGGTGAGCTTGAACGCCAGTGCCAGCCCGATCAGCAGGCCGGCAAACAGCCACCGCAGCGCACCGCCCTGCCCCTGTCGCGCCCGATCCTGTGCTGAGAGGATCAGCGCCAAGGCCCCCAGCACCGGCACCGCGGTGGTGTTGTCGGCCATGGTGTTGCCCAGCTCGGACAGGAACGCGCCAGTAAACAGCCCCGCCAGCGCCAGCAGTGAAACGCGGGTGGCGCGACGGGGATCGTCCGCCAACACGCGCCAGGCGATCGCCGCGACCAGCGCGAACAGCAACCCGTGCCAGGCACCGAACAGGAAAGCCGCCAGCGGCCCGGGCAAACCGGTCATCAGCGTGTACTGCAACACGTCCAGCGCCGGATTGAAGTAGCTCTGCATCTGCGCCGCGGCCAGGTCCAGACCCAGGCGACCGTGCAAGGCGGCATAGCCGTTGTAGAGGTGATAGTTGCGCAGGTCCCAGTTGGTGTCCTGGCCGCGCAGCATCGACCACAGGCCGCACAGGACGACGGCCGACACGCAGGCCACGATGATGTTCGCGCGCGAATCGAAAGCCAGGCGGGCGCGCAACGCGGCGCCCACGCGCCCCACGAACCGCCTCAAGCGCGCATCCCCGGGCGAGGCACCGAGAGATAGGCCAGATGCTTGGCCTCGATGCGGCCGCGCGTCACCGTGTCGAGGATGAGCCCGCAGGCCAGCAGCAGGAAGCCGAGCAGCATCAGTGCCACGCACAGGATCGCGGTGGGAAAGCGCGGCACCAGGCCGGTCTGCACGTAGGTTTCCAGCAGCGGCACCGCCAGCCCCAACGAGGTCAGCACGCAGGCGGCAAAGCCGACCGAGAAGAACAGCAACGGCCGCTCGGCCTTGAACAGCTTCACGATGGTCATCAGGATCCGCCAACCATCACGCCACGTATTGAGCTTGCTTTGCGAGCCCTCCGGGCGCACGCCGTAGGCAGTCGCCACTTCGGCCACCGGCATGCGCAGCTGCAGGGCATGCACGGCCAGCTCGGTCTCGGTCTCGAATCCTTGCGCATGCGCGGCAAACGACTTCACGTAGCGGCGCGAGAAGATACGGTAGCCGGAAAGCATGTCATCGAAGCTGCGACCGAACAGCAGGCCGGCGCAGCGGGTCAGCAGCACATTGCCGACGCGATGGCCCGGGCGATAGGCGGCCTGCGCCTGGTCACGCCGCGCACCCACCACCATGTCCAGCCCCTCGGCGAGCAGCCGCTCGACCAGCGCGGGCGCCGCGCTGGCGTCGTAGGTATCGTCGCCATCCACCATCACGTAGATATCCGCCTCGACATCGGCGAAGGCGCGGCGCACGACATTGCCCTTCCCTTGCAGCCCGACCGCATGCACCTGCGCGCCAGCCGCGCGCGCCTGCGCAGCGGTGGCGTCGCGCGAGTTGTTGTCGAACACGTGGATCGCCGCGTCGGGCAGCGCCGCGGCGAAATCGCCGACGACCTTGGCGATGGTGGCCGCCTCGTTGTGGCAGGGCACGACCACGGCGACACGCAGGCCGGCGTTGACGGAAAGAGGAAGGCGGGCAGGTGAGTTCATGACGTCCATTGTCGCTTGGATCGATTACCGGCGGACCACGTCGAAGGGTTGCTCCCACCATTCCTCGACGCTGCCATCGTGCCCGTGCAGGCGCAGGCCCAGCCAGTGGCGCCCGGCGCGCAGCCCGCGCGTGTCGAGCTGCGCGCGGAACGCCACGTTGGGATGCTGGGGGTCGTTGCTCTGCGGCCAACTGGGGCGCACGTCCAGCATGCCGCCATATTCGGCGGTGGCGGCGACGCGGCCGTCAACGAGAATTTCCACCGTGCGCAGGCCCACGCCGTCCTTGAAGGCCCAGCCGGCGACTTCCAGCGTGGGCGTATCGACGCGCACGCCCGGCAGCGGCGCATCCACCCACGCCATCGCCGGGGCGATGCATGGCCCCTCGGCGCGCACCTGCGGCAGGTGGAACAGCAGGAAGCGCTGGTAGCCGTGGTCGGTGGATACCTGGCGCACCGGCGGCGGCAATGGCCCGACGATGTCGCAAACCTGGTGGTAGCGGTCGAGCAGATCGCGATAGCGCTGGTCGCTGGGCGAGAGCACCAGCAGGCGCGGTGCATCGCGCTTGTCGCCGGAGAGCAGCCCCCACTGTGCCAGCTGCGCGCTGCGGCCGTGTTTTTCGTTCAATGGCGCCGGTAGCACTTCGATGTCGGCATCGCCCAGCGCGAAGCCCAGCTCGGCGCCCACCTTGAAGTTGTCGGCCAGCACGCGAGTGCCCGGCGGCATCTTCGCCAGTTCCTGGCGCACGGCGCGTGCCAGCGGCTGCCAGCCGGCGAAATTGCGCGGGTAGTACTTTTCCCCCGCCGCCTGCTCGCGCACCGAAGGCACCGAGACCGCGAGGTAGTAGCCATAGGCGCACAGCATGCCGGCCACCGCCATCGCCCAGGTCGCGCGCCGCCAGCGGCGCGGCCAACGCATCAGGACCACCGGAACTGCCGCCAGGAGCGCCAGGTAACCGGGCAGTGGCCAGTGGAAGCTGATGCGTTCGGCATCGCTGAAGAAGCCCAGCGCGAAGATCATCACGGTGGACACGCCGCCCACCAGGCCGAAGTAGCGCCACTGCGCACGGATGCCGCCACCGGTACGGGTACCGGCCATGGCCACGCGCAGCATCGCCCAGGCCAGCAGCGGGGTGACCATCAAGGTCTGGATCAGCAGGAACTGGAAACCGGTCCATTGGAACGTCCAAGGATGGCGATCCACCAGTTGGAAGCGCAGGCCGGCCTCGTCGTGGTCGCTGTTCCACAGCAGCAAGGGCAGCCACGCCAGCAGGCCGGCGCTGAGCGCGATCCAGATGCGCGGGTCGCGCATCACGTGGCGCCCCTGCGGCAGCACCATCAGCGCGATGAAGCCCACGCCGATCACCCCGGCGAAGCGATAGTGGCTCAGCGCGCCGATGACCAGGCCGATGGCCAGCTGCAGCGCGCTGCCGGCCTCTACCTCGCGCAGCAGCCGCGCGCCGGCATCCAGGCACAGCACCGCGGCCAGTGCCATCGGCACGTCCGGCACGGCGAGGATGCCCAGCGTGGCCGACAGCGGCATCAGCAGCGCCAGGCTGCCGGCCTGCCAGCCACAGGTGCCACCGAACCAGCGCCGTGCGATGTGGGCGATCAGCCAGGGCAGCAGCGAGGCGATGACCAGGAACGGCAGGCGCAACGCCAGCACGTGGTTGCCGCCCAGCGCCACGCCCAGGCGGGCGAGCCAGGCGGTCATGCCCGGCAGGTCGGAATAGGCCGCGGCCAGGTGCTGGCCTTCCTGCCAGTAGAACGCTTCATCGACGAAAAGCGGCAGGCGAGCGGCAATGACCACCTTGACGGCGGTCAGCAACGTCCACAGGATCACGAAGTTGCGATGCGCGCGCTGTTCTCCCTGCATTGCCTCGCCACTCAATCCTTCATCGATTCCGGGAACGTGATGTCGACACCGCCACAAGCGACGGAAATGCTAACCGATGCGCTGCGCGAATCGCTGCGCCGGGCCCAGACGCAGGTCAATTCGCTCCTGCTGGGCAAATCGCACGAAGTGCGCCTGGCCTTCGTGGCCCTGCTCTCCGGCGGCCACCTGCTGATCGAAGACCTGCCCGGTCTGGGCAAGACCACGCTGGCGCATGCCCTGGCCTCCAGTCTGGGCCTGGGCTTCCAGCGCGTCCAGTTCACCTCCGACCTGCTGCCCGCCGACGTGCTCGGCGTCTCGGTCTACGATGCCACCGCGCGCCGGTTCCAGTTCCATCCCGGCCCGGTCTTCACGCAGGTACTGCTGGCCGACGAGATCAACCGCGCCCCGCCGCGCACGCAAAGCGCGCTGCTGGAGGCCATGGCCGAGCAGCAGGCCACGCTGGACGGCGAAACCCACGCGTTGCCCGAGCCGTTCTTCGTGATCGCCACGCAGAACCCCGTTGATCTCTCCGGCACCTTCCCGCTGCCGGACTCGCAACTGGACCGCTTCCTGCTGCGGCTCACGCTGGGCTATCCCAATGCCGAGTCCGAACGCGCGCTGCTCAGCGGCAGCGACCGCCGCCACCTCATCGCGCAGGCCGAGCCCTGCCTCACCGACCACGACGTGCTCACGCTGCGCCGCGCGGTGGAGGACGTGCATGCCAGCGATGCGTTGATCCATTACGTGCAGAACCTGCTCGCGCGCAGCCGCCAGTACGCCGGCGTGCGCGTGGGCCTGTCCCCGCGCGCGGGCATCGCGCTGCTGCGCGCGGCCAAGGCGTATGCGCTGCTGCTGGGCCGTGCGCACGTGCTGCCGGAGGACATCCAGGCGCTGTTCGAGGCGGTGGCCGGGCATCGCCTGGTGGCCGAGGCTGAAAGCGTGTCCGGCGCGGCGCTGGCCAAGAAGATCCTGCACAGCGTGCCGGTCGATTGATGCCACGCCCCCGCCCCACCGGAGCGCGGCAATGAACCGCCAAGCCGCGCTCGCCGGTTGGCGCCGGCTCGCGTTGCTGGCGCGCCCGCGCAGTACCGAAGCGCTGCCGGTGCGCCTGGACCGCCGGCGCATCTATGTGCTGCCGACCGCGTTCGGCGCCTTCATCGGCCTGTTGTTGATGGCGATGCTGCTCGGCGCGCTGAACTACAACAACAACCCCGCGCTGTTGCTGGCGTTGCTGCTCGGCGCGGCGGCGATCGCCAGCGCGATCATGGCGCACTTGCAGCTCTCCGGCCTCGAACTCACCGCCCTGGCCGCCGACCCGGTGCCCGCCGGCACGCCGCTGCACCTGCGCCTGGTATTCGCCGCGCATGACGCGCGCACGCGGCGCGGCCTGTGCCTGCAGCATCCGGACGACACGACGTGGTGCTCGGTCGGCGATGCCGATGACCACGCCGCCGAACTGCGCCTGCCGACCACGCGCCGCGGCTGGCGGGAGATCGGCCGGTTGCGGCTGTCCACCACCCATCCACTGGGGCTGGTGCGTGCCTGGTCTTGGCTGTGGCCGGACGTGCCCCTGCTGGTCTATCCCACCCCCGAAACCGACGGCCCGCCACTGCCGCTGGGCGAAGGCCATCCCACCGGCGCGCGCCTGCACGCACAGGGCGAAGACCTGCACCAACTGCGCCCCTATCGCACGGGCGATGCGCGTCGTGCCATCGCATGGAAGCATTCGGCACGACGCGACAACCTGCTCGTGCGCGAATACGAGCAGCCCACCGGTGTGGACGTGCAGCTCGACTGGCGCGCACTGGCGGGCCTGCCCTACGAACGCCGCATCGCGCGCCTGGCGCGCTGGGTCGAGGAGGCCGAGCGCGAAGGCCGGCGCTATCGGCTCAACCTGCCCGGACAAGCCGCACTGGGGCCGGCACGCGGCGCACAGCATCGCCACGAATGCCTGCGCGCGCTGGCGCTGCTGCCGCATGCGTGAGTCCCCTGCCCTTTCGCCGCGCAGCCGCGCCTGGCTGGCCGCCACCACCGGGTTGTGCCTGCTGCCGCTGTTGTTGCAGCTGCCGGCCCTGCTCGCGTGGGTGTTCGCCGGGTCGGCGCTGCTGACCATCGTGCTCGCCTGGCGCCGCGCGGTGCCGCCGCCGTTGCGCGTGCTGTTGCTGCTGGCCATGCTCGCCGCGGTCTACTGGCAGGCCGGCCTGCGCTTCGGCCGCGACACCGGCTGTGCGCTGCTGGCTTCGATGCTGGCGATCAAATCCAGCGAACTGCGCACGCTGCGCGATGGCCGCAGCCTGCTCGGCTTCGCGCTGTTCGCGCCGTTCTCCGCCTTCCTGCTCGACCAGGGCCCGCTGACCACCGTGCTGGCGTTGCTGGCCGTGCTGGCGGCCGTGCTGTGCATGGCACAGCTGGCCGACGCCGAATCGCACACCGGCAGCACCCCCTGGCGCGAACAGATGCGCGTGATGCGACGGATCACGGTGATCGGCCTGCCGCTCGCGCTGGCCGCGTTCTGGCTGTTCCCGCGGCTGGGTTCGCCGCTATGGGGGATCCCCGAACGCACCATGTCCAAACCGGGATTGTCGGAAAAGATGTCGCCGGGCGAGTGGATCGACCTGATGGCCGACGATACGCCCGCGCTGCGTGCCCAGTTCTTCGGCCCCGTGCCGCCGCCCGAACAGCGCTACTGGCGTGGCCCGGTGCTGTGGGACTTCGACGGCAGGGACTGGACCTCGCCGCAATGGCACGAGGCGTCGCCGATGCCGGCGGTGCAATCGGGCACGGCGCGCTGGTCGTACCAGATCGACTACGAGGCCACCGACGACCGCCGCCTGGTGGCGCTCGACCTGCCATTGCAGGCGCCGGCCGGCACGCGGCTCACGCCCGACTACGAACTGATGAGCCAGCAGCCGCTCACCGGCCTGACCCGCTGGCGGCTGCAATCTGCCGCGCCCCGGGCCTTCGAGGCGACGCTGCCGCCCATGCTGCGCCGCGCCGCGCTGCGCCTGCCCGCCGGCTACAACCCACGCGCGCTCGCGCTGGGGCAGCAGTGGCGACGCGAAGCCGGGCGCAGCGATGATGCCGTGATCCGCCGCGCGATGGCCTGGATCCATGCCGAGTTCTCCTACACCCTCACCACCCCGCTGCTCGGCCACGACAGCGTCGACGAATTCCTCTTCCAGTACAAAAGCGGCTTCTGTGAACATTTCAGCTCGGCGTTCGTGGTGCTGATGCGGGCGGCCGGCATTCCCGCGCGCGTGGTGACCGGGTATGCCGGCGGCGTGCGCAATCCGATCGGCGACTACTACGTGGTCCGCCGCATGGACGCCCATGCCTGGGCCGAAGTGTGGCTGGAAGGCCGTGGCTGGGTGCGCGTGGACCCCACCGCGGCGGTGGCGCCCGAGCGCGTCTACGACACCCTGGAAAACCGCCTCGCCCAGCAGGACGGCACCGGCGCGCAGCTGGACGCGCGCTGGGCCGGCAACGTCGGCGACTGGTTGCGCCGTGGCTGGAACGAGCTGGTGTTGAGCTTCAACGCCGAGCGCCAGCAGCATCTGCTGCGGCCGCTGGGCATTGACCGGCTGGAACCTTCGCAGCTGATCGCCCTGTTCGTCTGCGCCGCGCTGCTGGCGCTGGGCTGGATGGCCTGGCTGCTGGCCCGCGGCGAACGCGAGCGCGACCCGCTGCTGCGTGCCTGGCGCCGCGTGGGCCAGCGCTACGCGCGGCATGGCCTGGCGCGCGAACCGCACGAGCCGGCGCTGGACTGGGCTGCCCGGGTGGACCGGGAACTTGCCGACCCGGCGCTGGTCGTACTCAGCCAACGTTTCGCCGAAGCGCGCTACGCTGCCCACGTCGCCGACAGCGCACGCCGGCAACTGATCAAAGACCTGCACCAACATCGCCCGAACACCGGAGCTTCGCCATGAACATCCGCTTGGTACTTCCCGTCATCGCCGCGCTGTCGCTGGCGGCGTGCGCCACCGCGCCCAAGCCCCTGCAGGGGCAGTTCAATCCGGTCGCACCGCGCGAGGCCGCCGCGCAGCCGGGCGCCCTGGTGCGCTGGGGTGGCAGCATCATCGAAACCCGGCCGGGCCCGGACCAGACCTGCTTCCAGATGCTCGGCCGCCCGCTGGCCGGCACCGGGCGCCCGTCGAGCAGCGACAGCGACGCCAATGACGGCCGCTTCATCGCCTGCCGCACCGGCTTCTACGATCCGGCGATCTTCCAGGCCGGCCGCGAGGTGACCTTCATCGGCAAGATCGCAGGCTCCGAGAACACCCGCATCGGCGATTTCGAGTACCGCGTGCCGAAGATCGAGGCCGACGTGGTGTACCTGTGGCCGGTGGTGCGCGAGGTGCAGGTGGTCGATCCGTGGGGTCCGTATGGCCCTTACGGCCCGTGGGGCCCGAGCCCGTGGTGGGGCCCGCGCTGGGGCTGGTGGTGATGCGATAACCGCGCTTGCCCGCAAACGAAAAACGCCGCCCCCGGGCGGCGTTTTTCTTTTCCCTCCCGGCCGTGCTCAGCGGCCGGCCGCGCCGAAGTGGCCCAGCGGTGCGCCCGCCAGCAGGTGCAGGTGGATGTGGAAAACGGTCTGGCCGGCATGCTCGCGGCAGTTCATCACGATGCGGTAGCCGTCCTGCGCCAGGCCCTCGCGGCGCGCGTACTCGGCGGCGGCCAGGGCCAGCTTGCCGATGAGCAGCGCCTGGTCCGGGCGCACGTCGTCCAGCGTCGGGATCGCCTCGTGCTTGGGAATGAAGAGCACGTGCACCGGCGCCTGGGGGGCGATGTCCTTGAACCCCAGCACGTCCTCGTCTTCGTAGACGATGCTGGCGGGAATTTCGCGGCGGATGATCTTGCCGAAGATCGTGTCGGACATGGGCGGGCTCCAGAAGAAATGAAAACGGGCCGTTATTCGGGCATCTCGCTGCGGCTGCCGAACGCGTAGGACAACGTACCGCGGTCCACGTATTCCAGTTCGCCGCCCAGCGGCATGCCCTGGGTGAGGCGGCTCGGCCTTACCCGGTGCTGGCGTGCCAGCTGGCCCAGGTAATGCGCGGTCGCCTCGCCCTCGACGGTGGCGTTGGTGGCGATGATCAGCTCTTCCACCTCGCCTTGCGACAGGCGCTCGGCCAGGCGATCCAGGCCCAGCTCGCGCGGGCCGATGCCGTCCAGTGGCGAGAGCCGTCCCTGCAGTACGTAGTACAGGCCGCGGTAGCCGGTGGCATGCTCGATGGCCAGGCGGTCGGCCGGAGATTCCACCACGCACAGCTGCTGGCGGTCGCGGCTGGCGCTGGCGCAGATCGCGCACAGCGACTGCTCGCTGAAATCCCGGCACAGCGAACAGTGGCCGATGCGCTGCATCGCCTCGGCCAGCACCTCGGCCAGCCGCTGCCCGCCTTCGCGCTCGCGTTCGAGCAGGTGGTAGGCCATGCGCTGGGCACTCTTTTGCCCGACGCCCGGCAGCACGCGCAGGGACTCGATGAGTTGTTCGAGCAGGGACAGGCTCATGACGTGGCGATCCGCGTCGCAAGGCACGCGGCGCGGTGGCTCCGGCGCGGGATCAGAACGGCAGCTTCATGCCCGGGGGCAGCTGCATGCCGGCCGTGGCCGAGCCCATGCGGGCCTTGGATTCGGCGTCGACCTTGTTGGAAGCGTCGTTGAACGCGGCGGCGATCAGGTCTTCGGCCATTTCCGGGTCGGCCAGCACGCTCGGGTCGATGCGCACCTTGCGGCACTCCTTGCCGCCCGTGAGGGTCACGCTGACCATGCCGCCGCCGGCGGTGCCGGTGACTTCCAGCTTGGCCAGTTCTTCCTGGGCGCGCTGCAGGTTCTCCTGCATCTTCTGCGCCTGTTGCATGAGTTGGGCGATGTTGCCGCGCATGGGGTTCACTCTTCGTAAGGACGGATGGAATCGGGCACGACGCGCGCGCCGTGCTGCTGGATCAGGCGCTGGACATTGGGGTCGGCCATGAACGCCGCCTCGGCGGCGTCCTGCCGCTCGCCCTTCTGGCGATGGGCGCGTTCGTGCAGGGTTTCGGCGCTGCCAGCGCCGGCCTCGATGACGATCTTCGGCGCCTGCCCCAGGGCGGGCGCCAGCGCCTGTGCCAGTTCGGACAGGGAACGGTCCGAGCGCAGGTATTCGAAGCCGGGGTCCAGCGCCAGGCGCAGCACGCCTTCGCGATGCGAGAGGAAAGCGGCATGCGCGGCGAGCTGGCGCGAGGGGCCGGAGAGCTGGGCCTGGGCGACCAGTTCCAGCCATTGTTCGGCATCGGCAATGCGGCCATCGACCGGTGCGGCCACGGCAGCCGGCGGCGCGGCGACCGGCTCGGGCGGCGGTGCCATCGCCATTTCCGGCATCACCGGGGCGGACACGGGCGCCGGCGGGGCCGCACGCACGGGGGCGTCATCCACCGCCCACGGCGGCGGATCGTCCTGCGCGGCGCGTGCGGGCACGACCGCGGCAGGCTTGGGCGGCAACGGCGCGGCCACGACGGGGGCAACCACGGGTACGGCCGGCGCCGGCGCGGCCGCCATGCCCGCGCCACTGTTGCCGGCGTTGGCGCTGCCCTGCCCTGGCTGGACCGCGCCGGCGGCACCGCTGCCGGTGCCCGGCGCCACCGCGCCGGCCGGACGGAATGCCAGCATGCGCAGCACGGCCATTTCGAAACCGGCACGCGGGCTGGGCGCCAGGTACAGGTCACGGCGACCGTTGAGCGCCATCTGGTACCAGAGCTGGATCACTTCCGGGCGCACGCGCGCGGCGAACGCTTCCGGGTCCACGCCATCGGCCGACGGCGCCGCGCCCGGCACCAGCTGCCGCACCTGGATGCGGTGCAGCGCCTCGGCCAGCGCCTCGAGCACGCCACTCCAGTCCGGCGAGAACTCGGCCAGTGCGGCGACGACCTGCAGCAGGCGTGCGCCATCGCCATCGGCGAGCGCGTCGAGCATTGCCCCGACCTGCGTGCGGTCGACCGTGCCGAGCATGGTGCGCACCACGTCCTCGCGCAGCGCGCCGCCGGCGTAGGCGATGGCCTGGTCGAGCAGCGAGAGGCCATCGCGCAGGCTGCCATCGGCGGCCTTGGCGAGCTGGACGATCGCGCTGCCGTCGGCCTCGATCTGCTCGGCGGCGAGGATGCGGGTCATCTGGCCCTGGATCTGGTCCTCGTCCAAACGCTTGAGGTTGAACTGCAGGCAGCGCGAGAGGACCGTCACCGGCAGCTTCTGCGGGTCGGTGGTGGCGAGCAGGAACTTCACGTGCTCCGGCGGCTCTTCCAGGGTCTTGAGCAGCGCGTTGAACGCCGCCTTGGAGAGCATGTGCACTTCGTCGATCAGGTAGACCTTGAACTTGCCGCGCGAGGGCATGTACTGCGCGTTCTCGATGACCTCGCGGACATCGTCCACGCCGGTGTTGGACGCGGCGTCGATCTCCAGCAGGTCGATGTAGCGGCCGGCGTCGATGTCCAGGCAGGCCGGGCACTGGCCGCAGGGATCGGCACTGGTGCCCTGTTCACAGTTCAGGGACTTGGCGAAGATGCGCGCGATGGTGGTCTTGCCGACGCCCCGTGTACCGGTGAACAGGAAGGCATGGTGCACGCGGCCGCTGTCCAGCGCGTTGGTCAGCGCGCGGACCACGTGTTCCTGGCCCACCAGCTCTGCGAAACGCTTGGGGCGCCACTTGCGGGCAAGTACGAGATAGGACATCGGACGACCGTCTTGATCTGAACCGACATTGTGCCATGGCCGTCAACCGCACCCCGGTCACCCGCGCGGCTTGTGGGGATCGGTCGCTGCCGCTAGAATCTGCGCCCCTGTGGAGCTTCAGCCGCAGGTCCCGGAGAGGTGTCCGAGTGGTTGAAGGAGCACGCCTGGAAAGTGTGTAAGCGTCTAAACCGCGCTTCGGGGGTTCGAATCCCCCTCTCTCCGCCAGTTCCAGCCCGCCTGCGCGGGCAAGCAGGAAAGCCACCCAGCGGGTGGCTTTTTTGTTGCCTGGACCCGCCTCACCACACCCAGCGCACGCCCAGCCTGCCGGTGAGGATGCGTTGCCGCCCGCCGTCCAGGTCCGCGGTGTAGTCCACGGTAGTGTAGAGCTGCGCGCTGTCGCTAAGGCCCGCGCTCAGGCCCACGCCCAACTGCCAGGCCGTCGCGCCCCGCGTGTTGGACACCTCGATATCGTCGAACAACGCGCGATCCTCGCCGTCAGGCGTATGGATCACGTTGAGGCGCAGGAACGGCCGGTAATGCGAGCCGCGTGTGTCGTCGAAATCACCGACCAAGCGCGCACCCAGCCGCCAGGTCACGCTGCTGGCATCGTCGTAGTGCACGTCGCCGAGCAGGTCGCTGAAGTCGTCCACCTGCACCCTGCTCCAGATCACCTGCGCCTGCGGTTCCAGTTGCCAGCGTTCGCCGATCTGCCACGGATAGCCTGCCTCGACCGACGCACTCACCACGTCCGCGTCGATGTGCGCATCGATTTGGGTGAAGGCATGCGTGTCGGTTTTCAGCCACGTGTACTGGCCGACCACGTCGAGATAGCCGTTGCTGGGCCACACATGCGTCCATTGCAGGCCGGCACTATAGGCGCGCGTGTCGATCTTGCCGGAGGCCACGTCGTCGATGCCGAGCACGTCGCCGCTGACATCGCCCAGCAGTTGGCTGTAGCCCACCGCGATGCCGATGCGATCATGCCCGCCGCCGTCATGGTCGGTGGACCACAGCGGCGCGCCAACCTGGATGCCGGTCTTGCTGCCATCAACCGCAGGATCGACCGGCCCGCCGCCTTCCTGCTCGTAGGGCCCACCGAAGATGCGCATCCAGGCGTTGTGACCGGCTTGCTGCGCGGCGAGCCACGACTGCTCGCCTTCGCGTTCGTGGAAGGTGCCTATCAGGTCGCCCGCCATCGCGCGCGCCACCATCGGCACGACCAGGTAATCCGGCAGCTCCGGACGGAAGATGGCGATCGGCATCGGGTCCGGTGTTTCGAATCCACCCGTGGGCGGCACGATTACCGGTGGCACGGTAACGGGCGGCGGCGGCGGTGGGGGTGAGACCGGCGGCGGCGGCGGCGGCGGTGGCGGTGGCGGTGGGGGCACCGTGGGCGGCACGGTCGGTGGCGGCGGGGGCGGTGGCGATACCGGCGGGGGCGGAGGCGGGGGCGGCACTGTCGGCGGAACGGTCGGCGGAACCGTGGGAGGAACAGTCGGTGGGACCGTCGGCGGCACCGTCGGCGGGACAGTGGGGGGAACCGTCGGCGGGACGGTCGGTGGCACGGTCGGTGGCACGGTCGGCGGAACGGTGGGCGGCACCGTCGGCACGGTGTTGCGCAGGAACCAACTGTCGGCGGAGCTCTCGCCGCCGCGGTACAGGAGATATTCGTACGGGCCATAGACCACGCGGTCGGCCAGGCTGAAGGCGCTCGTGGTGGTGGTCGCGCCATTGGCCGTCTGCACCACCAGGATGCCATCGCCAGTCGTCAGCCCGCCGGTACCGCCCACGTTGGTCACGCCGATGCGCGTGGCGCCGCTGGCGCTGCCGCCATCGATCACCAGCTTGTCCGAAGGCGGCTGGCCCTCGCCGAGTTCGGTTTGCAGCTTCAACAGGCCGTCGCGCCCAACGTAATCGCCGACGATGGTCAGGCTGTCGTTGACCGAGTTGCCGCCATTGGTCAGGTCCAGCGTGCCGGCGCTGGACACCAGCACTTGATTGCCCGCGACCGCCGGCCGGATCGAAAACGCGCCGTTGCCGGCGAACAGAACGCTGGTGGCATCCAGTGCCAACGTGCCAGCCCCAGTGCCGCTATCGCCGAGCACCAGGTCCGGTCCCATCGTCAGCTGCGAATTGAGCCGCAGGTCGATGAGTTCCCAGTTGAGCAGCCGGTCGGGCCGCGTGCCCTGCGTGTCGAACCAGTACAGCACGTCGTTGCCGAGCCCGCCGTCGATGGGAATCGCGCGCAGCTCGGTATCGGTGAGATTGTTGAAATCAGCGCGATCGTCCTGCGTGCCCATGTCGATGGCGTTGACCAGACCGCCGCGCCAGGTCAGGTAGTCGTTGCCGGCCTCGGCGAGGATCGACGCGTTGATCTGGCCATCGGCCAGCGAAAACCAGTCGTTGCCGTTGCCCTGGTGGATGTCGCGATTCACCTGCCCGCCGCTCATGTAGAACGAATCGTCGCCGTCGCCCTGCAGCACGTCGCTGTTGATCGTGCCGCCCACCAGGTTGTTGATGAAGTCGTTGCCCGAGCCGGTGGTGATCGAACCGTTCTGGATGCGTCCGCCGTTGGTGATCTGCGTCTGCCCGGTGCCCACCACGACGATGCCTCCGTTCATCGTCGCCTCGCTGCCGTTGCTCGACAGGTTCTGCAGCACGGTGATGCCGGTGCCATTGACCTGCACGGTCGGGTTGAGCGTGCCGTAGTTGTATATCGTGTTGTTGCCGTCGCCTTCCAGCACGATGGGACCGTTGAAGCGCCCGCCGACAAGGTAGTTGAGCAGGAAGTGGTTGCCACCGCCGGAAATGGTGAACGTGCCGTTGATGTTGCCGTTGTTGAGGAACACCCCGTTGGGCACGTTCACCATCGACACCGACTGCAGGTTGCCGCCGGTGACGGATGCACTGCCGTTGCTGATGCTCAGCACGCCGACATTGGACACCTCCAGCGGCCCGTTGAAACTGGTGTTCTGCTCGATGGTGATGCGTAGCTCGCTGTCGCCATCGGCGCTGTAGGCATTGACCACGTTGCTGCAGGTGACGTTGCCGGCGCCATCGTCGAGGCAGTCGGCCCACGCGGCCGTGGCCGGCAAGGCCAGCCACAACGCCAGGGTGAGCTGATGGCGACGGATTCGAAAAACCGTACTTGCGCGCGAATGCCGGCGAGCAGGCAAAGCCGCGGAATGAAGATGACGCATGTCAGCGCTTCCCGTTGCTGTCGACCGCGCTTCCTGGCGCGGCCGCTGGCCCCTGTATCCCTGGGTGCAGGCGACTGCCCGTCGCTGTTGCCGCCACCCGGGCCGGACGCTAGCAACGGCCTCGTGAAACCCGGGTTCACGCCGGATTGAATGCGCGCCCGCCTCCTCGTCGCGCGCCAAGCGGGCTGGCGGCTGCCCCGCCCAGCGGCTACAATGCCGGCATCGGTCGCCGCCTGCGGTTGCGAGTCGTACAGACGACTCCCGCCCGGCCGACCTCACCAAGCCGCGCCCCCAGGCGCGGCTTCGTCTCTATGGTGGCCCCGTCGGCCCCTCGCGACGCTAGGTCGAAAATCCCGCCAGGGCCGGAAGGCAGCAACGGTATCGATCGACGCGGGCGCCGAGGTCAGCCGGCGGGGCCATCGCCTTTTCGGAACTGCGAGGCGTCCCCGCCAGTGCGCTTCAGGGCGCCGACACGTCCAAGCATCCCCTCCGCTTGCCTTGCAGGGCGGTATAGCGCTTCCAGTACGCTTCGGGGTCTACGTCCGGGTGCATGACGACCACGTTCTGCGGATCGATCCGCCCACGCACCGGGGACAAGGGTGCGAGGTCGCATGCCAGCGCATCGGCGCGCCGCCACGGCTCGGAGGCAGCGGCCATCTGACCCGATATCCGCCAGTTGTAACCAAACGTGATGAAGGCGGCGGCAGCTACGCCCAGCGCGGTGACGCGCGCCAGCATGTTCGGCGAGATCCGCCCCCAAACCGCCCGCGCTGCCATGCCCAAGGCCAGCACGCATGCGAGCACGATCCAGAGATAAGCAACGCGGCTATCGAGAAACCCGCAGACCCGGTGATCCACGCACCAGCTCTGCTGCTTGAGGGTACTGGTGACCGGCATCACTACGAAGATCGCCAGCAGCAAGGCAAACGCGACATCGGCGACACCGGGCTTCCGACCATCGGCTTGCCACCTGATGCCTCGCGCCGCCAGTCCTGCCGCACACGCAAAGAGCAGACCGACGATCCACCCGGCCAGCGGAAGGCGTAGCGCGCTGCTATCCAGGCGCACCAACATGGTACCGGCAAGCATATGGCCGAACGTGGTTCGCGCCCATCGGGACAGATGCGTGACGCCATCGGGCACGTTACCGTCGTAATGAGAAGGGTACAGCCACCGGTAGGCGAGATATACGAACAGCGCCAGCATCAACGCCACAATGCAGTCACCGTGGCGTTGCCACATCTGCCGCCGCGCCACGCCCTTTCCCCCAAGCCACGCGAGATCGCGCACGCTCAGCCACATCTCCATGGCCACCAGCGAAGCGCCGAAGACAAGTGCGTATTCGTTGAACAGCAGCCCGAGAAAAAACAAGCCGCGTGCGAGCCAGCGGGAAAGGCCATGGTCGGCGGGCGAGGCCCGCGCAGCGAGGTGCAGTGACCACACCCGCGCGCACAGCAACAGCAGGAACGGCACGGTGTTCTGCAAAGGATAGGCGTTGGGCGGCATGTGCTCGAACGTGAGCGGATGGACGGCCACCAACACGACGGCGAGGAAGAAGCCGGTGTTTCGCCCGAACCAGAAGGCGGCCCAGCGCGAGAACATCCCCATCACCAGAAAATGCAGCGCGATGAATCCCGCCTGGGCCCAAGGCTGGGCAGACCAGAACGCAGCGAAGGCATTGATCGGCGCCAGCACGTACATGCCGATGCGACCGTGTTCGTGCGCAACCCCGACACCTTGCGCCCAGGTCGCCTTCCACCCTTCCAGGTAGAGCATCGTCGTGCCCGCGTCATCCGCTGATTGGCGGATACCGGGAAGAAAAAGCGCGACTTGAATCATCACGAGAAACAGCAAGAGGCCCCATGCAAGCGCATGTCTGTTCGATCCCCCGGACATACGCCCAGTCACTTCCCGCATGGGTCCTCCCACTGTCTGTTCATAAAAATTCCAGCGCCGCGAGGGCGCAACGCGCGCGCCGCTTCACCCGGCCTGGCGGGATACGCGAGGCGTCATGGCGCATGGCCTTTAATCTTCTGGCCGGCCGCTGAGTTCTTTCGAGGGAGCGGGAGCCACGACAGAACAGTTCCCGCTGCTAGCGGGAAAGAGGATGCAACCACCCCGCGTCCCCCGCCACGTATCGTTCGTGCTTCCAGATGGGCACCCGCGCCTTGATCTCGTCGATCACGTACCGGCAAGCCGCGAACGCCGCATCGCGATGCGCCGCGGTCACGCCCACCCACACCGCCAGATCGCCGATCGCCAGTTCACCCACGCGGTGCGCGCATCGCACCTCGATCACATCGAACCGCGCCTTCGCTTCGGCGAGCACCTGCGCGCCCTCGGCCTCGGCCAGCGCGGCGTACGCCTCGTAGAACAACCCCGCCACCGCGCGTCCCTCGTGATGGTCACGCACCCAGCCTTCGAAGCTGGCATAAGCCCCTGCCCGCGCATGCGCCAGCGGTGCGCGCAGCACCTCGATATCGAATGGCACCTCGTGCAGCGAGAAACCTGCCATGCGCTCAGCCCCCCGACACCGGCGGAATGAACACCACTTCGCTGCCCGCACGCAGCGGTGCGAACCACTCGGCAAATGCGCCATCCACCGCCACGCGCAACTGCGCCCGCGGCCATTCCAATCCGTGCCGCGCGGACAACTCCTCGTACAGCCCGGCCAGATCGACCGCCGCACTCTCGCACAATTCCTCGCCCCGCCCGGCCCGCTCGCGCAGGCTGGCGAAATAAAGCACTTTCACGGCCACGCTCACGGCGCACGCCCCACGTCGCGACGTCCGCCGCGCTTGCCCAGCAGCTTCGTCGGCCCGATCACAATCGCATGTGACAAGGCCTTGCACATGTCGTAGACCGTCAAGGCTGCCACGCTTGCACCCGTCAACGCCTCCATTTCCACTCCGGTGCGGTGCGTGCTGCGCACGGTGCATTCGATGCGCAGCGCCTGCTCGCCCGCCCACTCGATGACGATCCGGCATCCGTCGATCGGCAACGGATGACAGAACGGAATCAGCTCATGCGTGCGCTTCACCGCCATCGTGCCTGCGATCACCGCGGTATCCACGATGCCGCCCTTGGCGCTGCGCAGCGCATCGGCCCGCAGCTGCCGCGCCACCTCGGCCGGAAAGCGCACGCGCGACTCAGCCACCGCGCTGCGCGAGGTCACCGCCTTGTCGGTGACGTCCACCATCGCTGGCTGGCCAGCCGCATCTAGATGCGTGAGCGCGCGCCGCCCCTTGTTCGATACCGCCACCTCAGCCTCCCACCAGGAACATCTCCACGTGCCGACGACCGGCACGCGGGCTGCCACGCAATTCGCTGTAGCGATCCTCGCGCGCCTGCCAGATGTCGGCGATCGCTTCGGCCAACGCCTCCTCGCCATGCGCCAGCGCCGGACGCAGATCACGCCCCTGCCCGGCGAACAGGCACGTATACAACTGGCCATCGGCCGATACCCGCGCGCGATGGCAATCCCCGCAGAATGGCGCGGTAATCGAACTGACGAAACCGATCTCGCCAGCCCCGTCCACGAAGGCATGCCGCTCGGCCACCTCGCCACGATACTGCGCATCCAGCGCGCGCAGCGGCCAGCGCGCATGGATGCGCGCGTGCAACTCGGCCGATGGCACCACGCCACCGGCCTGCCAGCCATTGCAGGTGCCCACGTCCATGTACTCGATGAAACGCAGCACGTGGCCGCTGCCGCGGAAGTGCTCGACCAGCGGCAGCACCTGGTCTTCGTTGATGCCACGCTGGATCACGCTGTTGAGCTTGACCGGCAAACCGACGGCGGCGGCCGCATCGATGCCGGCGAGCACGTCCGCGATGCGTCCGCGCTCGCCGGACAGGCGCGCGAACAGCGCCGGGTCCAGCGCGTCCAGGCTCACCGTCACCCGGCCCAGCCCCGCTTCGCGCAATGCCTTCGCATGCCGGGCGAGCAGCGCGCCGTTGGTCGTCATCGCCACGTCCTCGATGCCTTCGATCGCCACCAGCCGCGCCACCAGCGCGGGCAGCTCGCGACGCAGCAGCGGTTCTCCACCAGTCAGGCGCAGCTTGCTCACCCCTTGCCGGGCGAACGCCCGTACAAGGGTTTCGATCTGCGCGAAGTCCAGGCGGCCGGCGCTGTCCAGGCCGTGGTCGTCGGCGATGCGGTCGGCCGGCATGCAGTAGCCGCAGCGGAAATTGCAGGCTTCGATGACCGACAGCCGCAGGTCGCGCAGGGGACGCTGCCGACGGTCCCGCAATGGCGGCAGTTCCGCCTGCTGCGGCCGGGCGTTCATGCCACCTGCCGGCGCTCGGCGCTGGGTTCGGCCAACGCCACCGTTTCGCCCGGATGCGCGACACGATGCCCGCGCGCGCGCAGGGCTTGGGCATCGGCATGGCTGGCGTAGTGGTAGAGCATCATGCGTTGGCGCAGCGCGGCGGGATATTCCCGCTCCAGGTCGTCCACGCCAGTATGCGACGGGTTGCCGTGAAGGCCACAGTCATGCGCGATGAGTTCGGCCTCGTTGGCGTACCGGGCCAGCACTTCGGGAATCGGGCGGGTGTCGCCCGTCCACACCAGCGCACCCTTCAGGCGCAGGCCATAGGCCGTCTCCGGCCAGTGGTGGCGGGCCGGGAACACCTCCAGGCGCACGTCGTCGTGCCAGAACGCATCGCCCACCGGGATCAGCTGGAAGGCATCCCAGAAGTTCGCCCCGCCCTCGGCCAGCACGTTCGGGTAGTCGCCCACCCGGCGGTGCAGCAGCGGCACCACGGTGGCGGGTACGTACAGCCGGGTCTGCCCGCGCCGCTCGGAGAAATAGCTGTCCACGAACAGGCGCTCGAAGCCGGCGACGTGGTCCAGGTGGACGTGGGTGATGAAGATCGCGCGCGGCAGGTGGCCGTATTCGGCCTGGAAGGCGGTCAGGCCTTCGGCGCCGCAGTCGATGGTCAGCCACGGCGCGCCGTCGCGCTCGATCGTGGACATCGGCGAGCCGAGCTCCACCGCCGAGGCGTTGCCCACCCCCTGGAAACGCAGCGACCAGGCCATCTCAGTACCCCCGGTTCCAGGCCAGGTCGTAGGCCCGGCGCAGGCGGGCGAAGTCCTTGTCCACTTCTTCCCGACTGCGCTCGCCACGCAGCTTGTGCAGCGAGCGCAGCAGGCGCGCCAGGTTGGCCTCGCGCCAACGGGTCGCCGGAATGCGCAGCACGCCGCGGTCGAAATCGATCAGCCAACCGTGGCCGTTGCCGTCGAACAGGATGTTGTGCGCGTTGAGGTCGGCATGGTCCAGCCCGGCGCGATGGAAGCGCGCCACCAGCCGGCCGGTTTCCTCCCAGGGCGCGCCATGCGCCGCGACCAGCGCGCGGTCAGCCAACGAACGCACCCCTTCGAGCCGCTCCATCAGGATCGAGGCGCGATAGCGCAGCCCCTCGCGCATGTAAAAGGCCGCCAACGGGCGCGGCACCGGCAGCTTGCGCGCCACCAGCGCGCGCATCAGGCGGAACTCGGCGAAACTGCGCGTGCGGTTGGCGCCCTGCCACAGATAGTGGTCCCGGCTGAGCTGCGCGGCCAGGCCGCCACGCAGGTATTGGCGCAGCACGCAGTGGCCGAACGGGGCATCGACGAACCACGCGCCGCCGCGGCCACCCTCGCCCACCGGGCGCGCCTTGTCACCCCAGCGCGCGGGCGAGAACAGGGAAGGATCGGCTTGCCGCAGTCGCTGACGGTCGAACAGAATGGCGCCGTATCCGCGGCCCTCGCGGCACGGCGTCAGCGCTTCAGTGGCGTCGAAGGCAACCATTCCATCGAGTCTAACAACACCATGGCGCCAGCGTCCCCTACCCTGTGTTTGCTGCGGCTATCGGCCCTGGGCGATGTCACCCACGTGGTGCCGCTGGTGCGCACCCTGCAACAGGCCTGGCCCGAGGCGCCGATGCACTGGGTGATCGATCCGGCCGGGCGCAAGCTGCTCGATGGCCTGCAGGGCGTCACCTTCCATACCTACGACAAGCGCAGCGGCCTGGCCGGCATGCGCGCGCTCGGCCGCGAACTCGCCCCGCTCGGCCCCTTCGATTCGCTGCTGCAGATGCAGGTCGCCTTCCGCGCCAACGTGCTGTCGGCCTTCATCCGTGCGCGCCGCCGGGTGGGCTATGACCGCAGCCGCTCCAAGGACCTGCACGGACTGTTCGTCAACGAGCGCATCCCCGACCGTCCCGGCATCCATGTCCTCGATGCCATCGGCAGCTTCTGCGAGCCGCTGGGCCTGCGCCAGGAGACCGTGCGCTGGGACCTGCCGGTGCCGGACGAGGCGTGGCAATGGGCCGCGGCACAGTGGCCGGACGACGGCCGCCCGGTGCTGATGATTTCCCCGTGTTCGAGCCATGTGCGCCGCAACTGGTACCCCGACCGCCACGCCGCGCTGGCCAACCACGCCACCCGCCAGGGCTGGCGGGTGGTGCTGTGCGGCGGGCGCAGCGAGCTGGAACGGCAGACCGCCGATGCCATCCAGGCCCAGCTGGAGATCCCTGCCCTGGACCTGGTCGGCAAGGACACCCTCAAGCAGCTGCCGGCCCTGCTGGCGCGCGCGCAGTTGCTGGTCACGCCGGACTCCGGGCCGATGCACATCGGCAATGCGATGGGCACCAAGGTGCTCGGCCTGCACGCGGCGAGCAATCCGCACCGCAGCGGCCCTTACTCGGACCGCCGCTACTGCGTGGACCGCTATGACGATGCCGCGCGCAAATTCATCGGCAAGCCGGCGGACGCGCTGGCCTGGGGCACGAAGATCGAGTTCGACGACGTCATGGCGCTGGTCACGGTGGACGACGCCATCGCCGCCTTCGAGCGCTACCGCGCCGACCATGCGTCCTGAAGCTGCGCCTGCGCGGCAGGCGCAACCTATACCCGGTAGTCCTGGTAGGACTTCTCTTCCACGTAGCTGGAACCCAGCGCCAGGTTGATCTCCTTCTTGATCCGCGCGCGCTCGTCGTTCTCGAAGTACACGCTGCGGGCCAGGCGGATGAACTCTTCGTCGAAGGCCTGCGCCTTCTCCTTGATGCGGATGTCGTCCTCGATCACCCACAGCCGCTCGTTGACCGCCTTGAGCTCGGCGCGCAGGCGGGCAATGTCGTGGCCGGCGGCGGGGTGGGCCATCCAGGTCTTCTCCAACGCGGTGAGCTCGTTGCGCACGTTGAGCAGCTTGGCCTCGTCGCTCATGCGCTCGGACTTGATCTGCAGGATGGCGATCTTGTCGAGCAGTTCACCGAAGGAGACAGGCACGAGGATTTCGGACATGGCGGTTACCGGTTGCGCTGAAAGAAGTGCAGTCTAGCGCCCCGCAGGTGGAGGGCATGGCTGCAGGCAAAACAAAGCCCCCTTGCGGGGGCTTTGTAGGATGCTGGCGGGAAGGGGGGGATTCGAACCCCCGAGGCGCTATAAACGCCTGCCTGATTTCGAGTCAGGTACATTCAACCGCTCTGCCACCTTCCCGGGTGGTCCCCGGCGAACCGGGGCCGTGCATGATACGGGGCATTGCGCGCGCGGACAAGCGACCTGCCCCGCTGCCGCGTACCTGCGGGTCATTACGCTGCGGGTTGCCGGATGTCCGGCCGGCCGCGATGATGGCGTTCAATTTCGCAGCCAAGACCTCTGCCGACGCACCATGCTCGAATTCGGACACCTGACCCATCCCGGTCTGCGCCGCGAACTGAACGAAGACACCTACTACGGCGACAGCGAACTGGGCCTGTGGTTGGTCGCCGACGGAATGGGCGGCCATGCCTGCGGCGAACTGGCCAGCGCGCTGGCCCGCGAGACGATCGTGCGCGAGATCCGCGCGGGCACGCCGCTGGAGCAGGCCATCCGCGTGGCGGACGAGGAAATCATCCGCACCTCGCGTCGCCGCAACGACACGCTGCCCATGGGCACCACGGTGGTGGCCGCACGCGTGCAGGGCAACCGCTTCGAGGTGGCCTGGGTCGGCGACAGCCGCGCCTACCTGTGGCGCGAAGGCCGCCTGGCCCAGCTCAGCCAGGACCACAGCTACGTACAGGAGCTGGTGGCCCAGGGCAGCCTGACCACCGAACAGGCCCGCGCGCATCCGCATCGCAACGTGGTCACCCAGGCACTGGGCGTCACCGACCCGGCGCATCTGAACGTGGCCACGATGACCGGCGAACTGCGCCCGGGCATGCAACTGCTGCTGTGCAGCGATGGGCTGACCGAGGAAGTGGACGACGCCGGTATCGCCGATGCCCTCGCCTACGAGGAATGCAGCGCGCAGGAATGCGTGGATTCGCTGATCGCCGCCGCGCTCGATGGCGGCGGCTCGGACAACATCACCGCCATCCTCGTGCGCTGTCACTGACGGCAGCGCGGCGACTCAGCCGGCCGCCACCGCCGGCGCCGGGATCTCCTCCGGTTCGTCCCACAGTGCGCGTCCGGCCTTCTTGCGCAACTTGGCCAGGCGAGCCTCGTGCGCCTCCAGCTCGGACGCCGTGGCGACCACGCGCGGACGCGGCAGCAGCACCGTGGCACTGAACGCCAAGCCCGCGCCGGCCGATGCATCGGTGTCCAGTGGCGCGAAGCCGATCTCCTCCTGGCCGGAGGTCAGCGCCAGGTACACCTCGCCGAGAATCTGCGCATCGAGCAGCGCGCCGTGCAGCTGGCGGTGCGCGTTGTCCACGCCCAGGCGCTTGCACAAGGCATCGAGCGAATTGCGCTGGCCCGGATAACGCTCGCGCGCCATCACCAGCGTATCGACCACCGTGCAGCGGTCCAAGATGCGGCCATAGCCCTCGCCCAGCCGCGCCAGCTCCGCGTCGAGGAAGCCCAGGTCGAACTGGGCGTTGTGGATGATCAACTCGGCGCCATCGATGAACGCGAGGAATTCATCCACCACGTCCTCGAAAAGCGGCTTGTCGGCCAGGAATTCCAGCGTCAGGCCGGTGACTTCCTGCGCGCCGGGCTCGAAATCCACGTCCGGCTTGAGGTAGCGGTGGAAGTTGTTGCCGCTGGGACGCCGCTCCAGCAGCTCGACCGCACCGAGTTCGACGATGCGGTTGCCCTTCCGCCATTCCAGGCCGGTGGTTTCGGTATCGAGGATGATCTGGCGCATGCGGCCCTCAGAGGGTGGGAGTGGCATGGCGCTGGGCCACGGCCTGGGCACGGGCGAGCTGGTCCACGCGCTCGTTGTCCGGGTCGCCATTGTGACCCTTCACCCAGCGCCAATCGATCTTGTGCCGAAGCGTGGCCTGGTGCAGGCGCTCCCAGAGTTCGCGGTTCTTCACCGGATCGCCGCCGGCCGTCTTCCACTGCCGGCGCAACCAGCCGGCCATCCATTCGGTGATGCCTTGGCGCACGTATTGCGAATCGGTGTGCAGGATGATCTGGCAGGGCTCGGTCAGCGCTTCCAGCGCCATGATCGCCCCCATCAGCTCCATGCGGTTGTTGGTGGTGTTGGACTCGCCGCCCGACAGCGCCTTTTCGCGCCCGTTGTAGCGCAGCAGCGCCGCCCAGCCACCGGGGCCGGGATTGCCGAGGCACGAGCCATCGGTGTGGATTTCAATCGACTTCATGGTTCCCCAGAGGACACGACATACATCTAAAGGGTGACGGCCGGGCGCCAGGTCACGCCGGTGGGCGCCGGCCCCACCGGCGCGGCCACGCGCTTCTCCGCCTCGATCACGCATACCGCGCGCCACGGCGCCGAGCCGGCGGCCTCCGCCATCGGGCCGTCCTCCACGCGCCAGGCAGTGCCCAGGTAGCCCGCCTGGCCCAGGCAGCGCAGGCCCGCCCCCTGTACCAGCGAGCGCCAGCGCAGCGGCTGCATCGCCTGCAACCCATGCCTGCGCCAGCGCAGGCGGTACGGGCTGAACGGGTTGAGCGCATAGACCCACAGCCGCCCGCCCGGCATGAGGATGCGCTCGCACTCGGCCAGCAGCAGCTCGAGGCCCGCCAGCGGGACGTGCTGCAGGATGATGGATTGGACGCTCTCGGCCACCAGGGGCAGCGGCAGCGTGCAATCCAGGTCGCCCTGGAACCGGCCCGGCAGCAGGGAGGGGTGCAGGCGGATGCCGCGCGCCTGCAGGTCCGGTCGCGCCGCGGCAGGCGCGCCGGGACCGATCCACAACCACGGTTGGGCCGGCCGGCTGCGCAAACCGTTCAGGATGCCGGGCTGCTCGACGTCCAGCAGCGCCCGCCCCGCCCCGATATCAAACCAGGATGAGACACCGGCTTGACGGGGGAGCGACACGAAAGGCATGGTCCCAATTCTATGCGACTGAGCGCCCTGCCCGCATTCGAGGACAACTACATCTGGGCGCTGGTCAGCGAGGATGGCCGCGCGATCGTGGTTGATCCCGGGCAGGCGGACCCCGTGCTGGCCGCCGCGCAAGCCGAAGGCTGGACGCCCGCGGCGGTGCTGCTGACCCACCACCACCACGATCATATCGGCGGCGTGCCGGAATTGCGGGCCCGCTGGCCAGCCCTGGCCGTATACGCCCCGGAGGATCCGCGTATCGACAGCGCCACCCACCGGGTGGCGGATGGGGACCGCCTGGCCCTGCTCGGCGAAACCTTCGAAGTGCTTGGCGTGCCGGGCCATACCCTCAGCCACGTGGCCTATGCAGGGGGCGGCCGGCTGTTCTGCGGCGATACCTTGTTCAGCCTGGGCTGTGGGCGCATGTTCGAAGGTACGCCCGCCCAGATGCTGGGCTCCTTGAGCCGCCTCGCCGCCCTGCCGGCCCAGACCGAAGTCTGCTGCGGCCATGAATACACCCTCGGCAACGCCGCCTTCGCGCTGCACGTCGATCCCGCCAACGCGGCCCTGCAGCGCCGCCAACAGGAAGCCCAGGCCATGCGCGACGCCGCACGCCCCACCCTGCCCACGACGCTGTCCACCGAGCGGGCCACCAATCCGTTCCTGCGTACGGCCCAGGCGGACATCCGCCAGGCCGTTGCGACCCATCTGGGCGAAATGCCGGCCGATGAGGTCGAGGTATTTGCCGGCTTACGGCGCTGGAAAGACGGTTTCCGCGCATGAAGCGCCTGTTGCTGGCCGGGCTGATCGCCGCTTTGCTGTGCCCGCTCGCCGGGTGGGCCGCCGACGACACGCAGCTTGCGTCCACGTCCACGCAGGCTGCGCCGATTCTTGCGACGGATACGGTCACCGTGCCGGCGACATCCACGCCGGAAACCGCCGCCGCGCCGGCCACCGCGCGGAACGGCCGCACCATCTTCCAGACCTTCCTGGCCGGCCGCGCCGACGCCGGCTGCGATGCCGCGCAGACCAGCCCGCGTTGGCAGCAACATTTTTCACACGCTCCCTCGCGCATGGCCAACGAGGACGACGACGTCCTGCCATTGTTCGGCTATGTCGTGGATGAACTGCGCGAGGCCGGCTTGCCGACCGAGTTCGCCCTGATTCCCTTTGTCGAAAGTGGCTACCGCCCCGGCGCGCGCAATGGCAGCGGGCCGGCTGGACTGTGGCAGTTCATCGCGACCACCGCCCGCAACCACCACGTGCCGGTGGGCAAGGGCTACGACGGCCGCCTGTCCGCGGTGGATTCCACCGACGCGGCGGTGCGCTACCTCAAGACGCTGTACGGCATGTTCGGCGGCGACTGGCGCTTGACCATCATGGCCTACAACGCTGGCGAGTACCGCTTGCTGCAGTCGCTGCGCCGCGCCGGCATGAACGCACAGAACGCGCAGCCGGCCAAGTTGCCCGGACTGTCGCCGGTCACCTATGCCTATGTGGAAAAGCTGCACGCGCTGGCCTGCGTGCTCGACAAGGCGCAGGCCGAGGATGACCTGATGGCCTCGCTCGACCGCCCGGTGCCCATCCTCGCCGAACACACCCTGCCCGCCGGCGCCACGCTGGCGCAGTGGGCGCGCCAGCGTGACCTGGAGCCGGCGATGGTCGGCCGCCTCAATCCGGCGCTGGCCAGCAACCCCCATGGCGCGCAGCGCGCGTTGCTGGCGCCGGTGATCGACGCGCAAGTGGCGGCCAACGCCGCCGCCGAGCCGCTGCCCACGGTCGTGGCGACCACCGTGGCCCAGGCGCAGGAAGACACGCCCGCCGTCGCCCGGAAATCCTCCAGGAAAGCCAACGCCAGCGCGCGCACCCACACCGTGCGCAATGGGGAGTCGGCCTGGACCATCGCCAAGCGCTACGGTATTCCGGTCACCACGCTGCTCTCGCGTAACGGCCTCAAGGCCGGCAGCGTGTTGAAACCCGGCATGGTGCTGGCCTTCGACGCCAAGCCCTGACGCCATCCGAAAGGCCCGTCAACCGTACGGAAATCGGGCCATTCGTGGCACACTACGTCGATCACTCAACACTGTGAGTAACGAAATGGGTTTCCTGCAAGGCAAGCGCGCCCTCATCACCGGCATCGCCAGCGAACGCTCCATCGCCAGCGGCATCGCCGAGGCCATGCACCGCGAAGGCGCCGAACTGGCCTTCACCTACCAGAACGAGAAGCTGAAGTCGCGCGTGCAGAAGGCGGCCGAGCAGTTCGGCAGCGACATCGTGCTGCCGCTGGACGTGGCCGACGACAGCCAGATCCAGGCCTGCTTCGACGAGCTGGGCAAGCGCTGGGACCGGCTGGACATCCTCGTCCACGCCATTGCCTTCGCCCCGCGCGAAGCGCTGGCCGGTGGCTTCCTCGACGGGCTGGACCGCGAAGGGTTCCGCATCGCGCAGGACATCTCGGCCTACTCGCTCGCCGCGCTGACCAAGGCCGCGCGTCCGTTGCTGACCGGCCACCAGAGCTCGGTGTTGACGCTGAGCTACCTGGGCGCCGAACGTGCGCTGCCGAACTACAACGTCATGGGCGTGGCCAAGGCCAGCCTGGAGGCGACCGTGCGCTACCTCGCGCTGAACCTGGGTGCCGAAGGCATTCGCGTCAACGCGATCTCTGCCGGCCCGATCAAGACGCTGGCCGCCTCGGGCATCGGCAGCTTCCGCAAGATCCTGGGCCACGTCGAGCAGTACGCGCCGCTGCGCCGCACCGTCACCATCGAGGACGTCGGCAACGTCGGCGCGTTCCTTTGCTCTGACCTGGCCGCGGGCGTCACCGGCGAGGTCACCTACGTCGATGCCGGCTACAACATCCTCGGCATGACCGGCCTGGACGACGTGGGCTGAGTCCTGCATTTCATGCGCGATCGAAAGCCCGGCGAACGCCGGGCTTTTTCGTTCCTGGCCAAAGAAAAGCCCGGCATCTGCCGGGCTCTTCTCTTCCTTCGGGAGGGCGCCAGGGTTACAGCTGGGCCTCGTGGATGGTGACCTTGAATTGCTTGCGCACCGCTTCCAGCCAGGCACGCTGCGCGGCCTCGCCCTGCATGCCGGCGAACTGGCCCTGCAGGGTTTCCAACTGACCCGGCGGCAGCTTGCTCAGGTCGCCCGGGGTGACCTTGTTGACCAGGAACACCGCGTAGCGACCGGTCGCCAGTTCGACCTTGCCCACCGACGGCTTGCCTTCCGCCGGCGCCGGCGCTGCGAAGAACACGCGATTGGCGGCGGCCGTGGGCATCGGCATGCCGCGCTGCAGGGTCGGCAGCGGGCTGACCTGCAGCTGCGCGGCCGGCGCGATGGCGTCGAGCGTTTCGCCCTTGCGCAGGCGCTCGACCAGCGCGTCAGCCTGCTTGGCGGCGGCCTGGTTGGTGCGGTCGGCACGCACGGCGGCGACCACGCGGTCACGCACCTTGTCCAGCGGCAGGGTCTGTTCGGCGCTGTGCTGGGTGACGCGCACCAGCACGCTATGGTTGGGCGCCAGTTCGATGGGATCGCTGACAGTGCCGTCCTGGATGGCGGCCTCGGAGAACACCACGCGCTGCACCGCCGGGTTGGCGGCGATACCGCTGGCGTCGGCGCGCGAGAACGGGCCGAGCGTCTGTACCGGCAGGTTCATTTCCTTGGCGGCGCCGGCCAGCTCGGTCGGGTTCTTCATCACCAGGTCGACAAGCTTGCCGCTCTGGTCGGCATAGGCCTTGTCGGCGTCGGCCTTGAGCTGCTCGGCGGCGAGCTGGTCGCGCACTTCCTCGAACGACTTGCCCTGCCCGCCGCGCGTGCCGCGCACGACGATGATGTGGTAGCCGAACTCGGACTTCACCGGGCCGACGATCTCGTCCGGCTTGGCGGCAAACACCGCATCCTCGAACGGCTTGACCATCACGCCCCGCTCGACCCAGCCCAGGTCGCCACCGGCGTCCTTGGAACCCGGGTCGTCCGAATTGGCCTTGGCCAGCGCGGCGAAATCCGCACCCGGCTGACGCGCTTCGGCGGCGAGCTTGTTGGCCTTCTCTTCGGCGGCCTTCTGCGCGGCGGCATCGGCATTGGCCGGTACCGCGACCAGGATGTGCGAGGCCTGGCGCTGCTCGGCGTCGACGAAGCGCGTCTTCTCTTCTTCATAGCGCTTGCGCAGCGTGGCCTCGTCGGCAGCCTGCGCGGCCGGCAGGTTGGCGCCGTTGAGCTCGACGAACTCGATGCTCACCATCTCCGGCTGGCGGAAATCGGCCGGGTGCGCGTCGTACCACTGCTTGGCCTGCGCGTCGCTGACCGGCGCGGTGTCCATTTCCTGCTGCGGCATCACGCCAAGGGTGACATCGCGGGTTTCGCCCATCAGCCGGATGGCACGCTCGAAGTCAGCCTTGCTGGAAAACGCGGAAGTCGCGATCGCCGAGGGAATCAGCGACTGCTGCAGGCTGTCGCGCACCAGCTGTTCGAACTGCGCCGGGGTGCGGGCCGGCAGGCCACGCGCGAGCTGTTCGCGATACAGGGACGGGTCGAACTTGCCGTTGGTCTGGAAGCCCGGAATGCTGGCAATGGTGTTGCGCACGGCTTCGTCGCTGACCACCACACCGGCACGCTCGGCAGCCAGGCGTGCGACTTCCTCGTCGATCAACTGGTCAAGGGCGGCCAGTTTGTTCTCGGTGGATTCGAAGCGCTGGGCGTCGAAGTTGTCGCCCTGCTGCTGGCGGGCCTGCATGCGCACCTGTTCGAAGCGCTCGCGGAATTGGGCAGTGCTGATGTCACGGTGCTGCCACAGCAGCGAGGCCGGCCACCAGGAGGGGGCGGAGGTCCACCACTTCGGCGGGGCCTGCACGCGTGCAACGTCGTTGGCGCCCATGCCGCCGAGGTAGCTGCTGTCGATGACGAACAGGAACGGGATCATCAACAGCCCCATGATGAGGGTGACGATCCAGCCAGAGGTCTTGTCGCGGAGTTTCTGCAGCATTGGGACGAATAGGGGCCTGTGGGCGAGCTGGCCAGTGTAACTGCTTCGGGGGCTGGCTCCCAACGGGGCCTTGGCTTGCCTTCTTGCAAGCGTGCGCATGGGCTATCGCGCGGCCATGCTCGGAAGCACCCTTCCGGGCATGGCCCGATGGCTCTCTGCGTCGGAACGGAGATCAAAAGCCGGGGGCAGGCGTTCGGTCTTGGCAAAAAAAAGCCCCCTGCTTTCGCAGGGGGCTCGGATGAATGGCGGAGCGGACGGGACTCGAACCCGCGACCTCCGGCGTGACAGGCCAGCATTCTAACCAGCTGAACTACCGCTCCGCATTTCAAAACCGTGTGCTCGCTCCGAATCACTTCGGAGAAAGCGAAGCCCCCGATCTCTCAGGGGCTTCGATGTAACTGGCGGAGCGGACGGGACTCGAACCCGCGACCTCCGGCGTGACAGGCCAGCATTCTAACCAGCTGAACTACCGCTCCGCACATCAAAACTTTTGCCGTGGTGCCTGGTGGGTGCTGAGGGTTTCGAACCCCCGACCCTCTCCTTGTAAGGGAGACGCTCTACCGCTGAGCTAAGCACCCCAGCGAGTCGATTAGTTTACGGCATCCTTGAGGGCTTTACCAGCCTTGAAGGAAGGATTTTTCGAAGCAGCGATCTTGATGGTGTCGCCGGTCTTCGGGTTACGGCCGGTGCGCTCGGCACGGGCGCGGACCTGGAACGTACCGAAGCCCACCAGCGTCACGGAGTCACCCTTCTTCAGGGCCTTGGTGATTTCGCTGACCACCGCGTCGACGGCACGACCCGCTTCAGCCTTGGAGATGTCAGCAGCAGCGGCAACGCCATCGATCAATTCGGTTTTATTCATTCGTTGAACTCCTTTTGCGGTCTCGCCGCGGAATCGACAATCGCGGTCCCTTCCAAGGCGACCGCGACCACATTTCGTATCGCCCAGCACGCCTTCAAGGCAGCTCCGCGAGTCGTGCTTTTATACCAGCGAGCCCCTACCCACGCAACCTAAAACCCAATAACGGCGCGGGTTTTCAGCCATTTTCGGGGCACGCGAGCGCTGGGAGTCAATGCTTGACGCGGGCGGTGCCGGTGGGCTTGGTCTTGCCGCGCACCGCCGCCACCCGGCCGCCATCGCGCGCCTTGCCCTTGGTCTTCGACTTCGGGCGCAGCGGCGTCTCCAATGCCAGGTCAAGCACTTCGTCGATCCACTTCACCGGAATGATCTCCAGGTCGCGGGTCACGTTGGCAGGAATATCGGACAGGTCCTTGCGGTTCTCTTCGGGGATCAGCACGGTACGGACGCCACCACGCAGCGCGGCCAGCAACTTCTCCTTCAACCCGCCAATCGCCGAGACGCGTCCGCGCAAGGTGATCTCGCCGGTCATCGCCACATCCGCGCGCACCGGCACCTTGGTCAGCATCGACACCAGCGACGTCACCATCGCCGCACCGGCGCTCGGGCCGTCCTTCGGCGTCGCGCCATCGGGCACGTGCACATGCACGTCGTGCTTCTGCAGGAAGTCGACATCGATGCCCAGTGCCTCGGCGCGCGCGCGCACCACCGACAAGGCCGCCGAGGCCGATTCCTTCATGACGTTGCCGAGCTGGCCGGTCAGGATCAACTGGCCCTTGCCCGGCACCAGCGTGGATTCGATCTGCAGCAGGTCGCCGCCGACCTCCGTCCAGGCCAGGCCGGTCACCAGGCCGATCTCGTTCTCTTCCTCGGCACGGCCGAAGTCGAAACGACGCACGCCCAGGTACTTGTCCAGATTCTTCGAGGACACGATGACCAGCGCCTTCAGCTTGCGCGCGGCCGCTTTCTTGGACGCCGCCTTCTTGGCCACCGGCTGCGGACCGGCCAGCGCGATCTCCTTCACCACCTTGCGGCAGATCTTGGCGATCTCGCGCTCGAGGTTGCGCACGCCCGATTCGCGCGTGTAGTAGCGCACGATGTCGCGAATCGCGTCTTCCTCGATCGCCAGCTCCTCCGTCGCCAGGCCGTTGGCCTTGATCTGCTTCGGCACCAGGTAGCGCGTGGCGATGTTGAGCTTCTCGTCCTCGGTATAGCCCGGGATGCGGATGACCTCCATGCGGTCCAGCAGCGGGCCGGGGATGTTGAGCGAGTTGGAGGTCGCCACGAACATCACTTCCGACAGGTCCAGGTCCACTTCCAGGTAGTGGTCGTTGAACGCGTTGTTCTGCTCCGGGTCGAGCACTTCCAGCAACGCCGACGAGGGATCGCCGCGGAAGTCCATCGACATCTTGTCGATCTCGTCGAGCACGAACAGCGGATTCTTGCTGCCCACCTTGTTGAGGTTCTGCACGATGCGGCCCGGCATGGACCCGACATAGGTCCGGCGGTGGCCGCGGATCTCGGCCTCGTCGCGCACGCCGCCCAGGCTCATGCGCACGAACTTGCGGTTCGTGGCCTTGGCGATCGACTGGCCAAGCGAAGTCTTGCCCACGCCGGGCGGGCCCACGAGGCACAGGATGGGGCCCTTCATCTGCTTCACGCGCGACTGCACGGCGAGATATTCGAGGATGCGATCCTTCACCTTGTCCAGGCCGTAGTGGTCGGCATCGAGCGTGTCCTGCGCCACCTTCAGGTCCTTGCGCACCTTGGTGCGCTTCTTCCACGGCACGCCCAGCAGCCAGTCGAGATAGTTGCGCACCACCGCCGCCTCGGCGGACATCGGTGACATCTGCTTGAGCTTGTTGAGTTCGGCCTTGGCCTTGGCTTCCACCGCCTTGGGCATGCCGGCCTCCGCCACCTTGCGGGCCAGTTCTTCCAGCTCGCCGGGGGCGTCGTCCAGGTCACCCAGTTCTTTCTGGATGGCCTTCATCTGTTCATTGAGGTAGTACTCGCGCTGGCTCTTCTCCATCTGCGACTTCACGCGGCCGCGGATGCGCTTCTCCAGCTGCTGGACGTCGATTTCGCCATCCACCAGCCCGACCAGCATCTCCAGGCGTTCACCGATCTCGCTGGTTTCCAGCAGGCGCTGCTTGTCCGCCAGGCGCACGCCGATATGCGCGGCGATGGTATCGGCCAGGCGACCGGGCTCTTCGATGCCGGCGAGCGTCTGCAGCAGCTCCGGCGGCAGCTTGCGGTTGGTCTTGACGTACTGCTCGAACAGCGACATCAGCGAGCGGGCGATGGCCTCGATCTCGCGCGATTCACGCCCTTCGACTGAATCGATTTCCACGCCGCGCCCTTGCAGGGCACCGTCGCGCTCTTCGACGCGATCGACCGTGACGCGCGACAGGCCTTCGACCAGCACCTTGATCGTGCCATCGGGCAGCTTCAGCAGCTGCAGCACCTGCGCGAGGGTGCCGACCGGGTACAGGTCGCTGGCACCGGGGTCGTCGGTCTCGGCCGATTTCTGCGCGACCAGCAGGATGCGCTTGTCGGCCTCCATTGCCTGTTCGAGCGCGCGCATGGATTTGTCGCGGCCGACGAACAGCGGGATGACCATGTGGGGAAACACCACCACGTCGCGCAGCGGCAGGACGGGCAGATCCAGGACTTCGGAAGCAGGCTGGGCCATTGGGGGCTCCACGGGGAATGCGGTTTTTCGGGGGGCAAAAAAGCCAATGGCCCCGTTATGGGGCCATTGGTGGAACCTTGCAAGTAGATTCGCGGAAACCCTTTGCCTTCAAGCAGTTGGCCAAGGGTCTGGGCGGGCGTCAGTCGCCGGAGGCGGCCTTGGCGGGCGCCGGGGGATTCTGGTAGATCAGGTACGGCTCGGACTTGTGCTCGATCACCGATTCGTCCACCACCACCTTGCTGACGTTTTCCTGCGAAGGCAGCTCGTACATCGTGTCCAGCAGCACCGATTCGACGATGGTGCGCAGGCCGCGTGCGCCGGTCTTGCGCTTGAGCGCCTTCTTGGCGATCGCCGACAGGGCGTCCGGGCGGAACTCCAGCTCCACGTTTTCCATCTCGAACAGCTTCTTGAACTGCTTGGTGATGGCGTTCTTGGGCTCGGTCAGGATCTTGATCAGTGCCGGCTCGTCCAGTTCCTCCAGCGTGGCGACCACCGGCAGGCGGCCGACGAACTCGGGGATCAGGCCGAACTTGATCAGGTCTTCCGGCTCCACCTCGGCCAGCACCTTGCCGACCTCGGTCTTGCGCGTGCTGCTCTTCACCTTCGCGCCGAAACCGATGCCACCGGCCTCGGTCGAACGCTGCTGGATCACCTTGTCCAGGCCGGCGAACGCGCCGCCGCAGATGAACAGGATGTTCTTGGTGTCGACCTGCAGGAATTCCTGCTGGGGATGCTTGCGCCCGCCCTGCGGCGGCACGCTGGCCACGGTGCCTTCGATCAGCTTCAGCAGGGCCTGCTGCACGCCTTCGCCGGACACGTCGCGAGTGATCGACGGGTTCTCGCTCTTGCGCGAGATCTTGTCGATTTCGTCGATGTAGACGATGCCCTGCTGCGCCTTGTCGACATCGTAGTCGCACTTCTGCAGCAGCTTCTGGATGATGTTCTCCACATCCTCGCCCACGTAACCGGCTTCGGTCAGCGTGGTGGCGTCGGCGATGGTGAACGGCACGTTGAGCAGGCGCGCCAGCGTTTCGGCCAGCAGCGTCTTGCCCGAACCGGTCGGGCCGACCAGCAGGATGTTGGACTTCGCCAGTTCGACGTCGTCGTTCTTCTGCCGGCTCTCGATGCGCTTGTAATGGTTGTACACGGCCACGGCCAGGGTGCGCTTGGCGCGGTTCTGGCCAATCACGTACTGGTCGAGCACCTCGAGGATCTCGCGCGGCTTGGGCAGGCTGGAACGCGCCGACTGCGCCTTCTCCTCCAACTCCTCGCGGATGATGTCGTTGCAGAGCTCCACGCACTCGTCGCAGATGAACACGCTCGGGCCCGCGATCAGCTTGCGGACCTCATGCTGACTCTTGCCGCAGAACGAGCAGTAGAGAATCTTGGTGCTGTCGCCGGAACCGGCACGACCTTGGCGGTCTTCGCTCATGCTTCTGTTACCCAGTTGCCCCACCCGGTGACCGGGGGTTCGATTCGAGAATAGCACAGGGTCGGGGGGACGAAAGTCCACCCCGACCCCGCAGGTTTTGCCTTGGATTTCCGTGCCTTGGCGATCAAACGCAAGGATCAGCCAGCCTGGATCGACTCATCCGGGCGACGCTCCAGGACCTGGTCGACCAGGCCATAGGCCTGGGCGTCCACCGCGCTCTTAAAGTTGTCACGCTCGGTATCGCGCGCGATGGTCTCCAGCGACTGGCCGGTGTGCTTGGCCAGCACCTCGTTCAGGCGCGAACGCAGGGTCAGGATTTCGCGGGCATGGATATCGATATCCGTGGCCTGGCCCTGGAAGCCACCCAGCGGCTGGTGGATCATCACGCGCGAGTTCGGCAGCGCATAGCGCTTGCCGGCCGCGCCGGCCGCCAGCAGCAGGGCGCCCATGGAGGCCGCCTGGCCGACGCAGATTGTGCTCACGTCCGGCTTGATGTACTGCATGGTGTCGTAGATCGCCATGCCGGCGGTGACCACGCCGCCGGGCGAGTTGATGTAGATGCTGATGTCCTTTTCCGGGTTCTCCGCTTCCAGGAACAGCAGCTGGGCGATGACCACGTTGGCGACGTGGTCGTCGATCGGGCCGACCAGGAAGATCAGCCGCTCTTTCAACAGGCGCGAATAGATGTCGTAGGCGCGCTCGCCGCGGCTGGTCTGTTCGACCACCATCGGCACCAGGTTCAGGGCTTTGGTCTCAATGCTCATCGGTCTTCCTGTTGTGGCACCGACCTGCGCCGGCACCCGGGTCAATTGCGGATCGCATCCTGGAACGACAGGGCCTGCTCGGTGTGCTGGGCGCGCTCTGCGATCCAGTCGATCACCTGCTCTTCCATCACGCGGTTCTGGAGGCTGCCCATCAACTGGGGGTCGTTTCGGTACATCTCAATGACCTGCTCCGGCTCCTCGTAGGTGGAAGCGATCAGGCGCAGGGTCTCGTTCACGCGCTTGGGGTCCAGGCGCAGCTGGTTGGTGCGGGCGACCTCGCCGACCAGCAGGCCGACCAGCACGCGCTTGGAAGCGGCGTCCATGAAGCCCTGGTGGGCATCGGCCGGCGGCTGGCCCGGGTCGCGCCCGGCCCGGCGCATCTGCTCGACCTGCTGCATCAGCATGCTGCGGGCCTCGTTCTCCACCAGGCGCGGCGGCAGCTCGACATGGGCATAGGCGGCGATCAGCTGCTCACCCACCTCGCGACGCAGGCGGTTCATCAGCGCGCCCTTGAGCTCGCGCTCCAGGTTGGAACGGATGTCGGCGCGGAACTGCTCGACCTCGCCATTCTTCACGCCAAAGCTCTTGATGAACTCCTTGTTGACCTCCGGCAGCACCGGCTCGGAGACCTCGACGGCCTTCAGGTGGACCTGGACGGACTTGCCGGCCAGCTGCGGCACGCGCCAGTCGGCCGGGAAATCGACCGACAGGGTCTTCTCCTCGCCCTTGGCCAGGCCTTCCAGGCCCTTTTCGATCTGGTCGAACATCACGCCCGAGCCCAGGATCGAGGAGCCACGCTCCACGCCCTCGGCCGGCAGGCGCTCGTCGCCGGCCTGGGACCAGGTTTCCAGCGCGACCAGGTCGCCTTCCTTGGCGCCGCGCTCGACCGGCTGCCAGGTACGGCGCTGCACGCGCAGGTTTTCGATCATCTGGTCGATGTCGGCGTCGGTCACGTCCGCGGTATGGCGGATGACATTGAGCTTGGCGACGTCGATGTCGCCGAAGTCCGGCACGACCTCGAAGGTGGCGACGAAGTCGAACTCGCCCTCGCCGGCCTTGTCGATGCGCGGGTTGCCGGCCAGGCGCAGGGAATGCTCGCGAATCGCCGACTCGAAGGTCTCCCGCAGCAGGCCATCCATCGCCTCGGCGCGGACCTGCGGGCCGAAGCGCTGCTCGATCACCTTGGCCGGCACCTTGCCCGGACGGAAGCCCTTGATGCGCGCGGTGCGCGCGATCTCGCTCAGGCGACCACCGATGTGGGACTCCAGGCGCTCCTCCGGCAGGGTGAAGGTCAGGCGGCGTTCCAGGTTGCCGGTGGATTCGATCGAAGCTTGCATGTTGACTCCTGCCACCGACCAGCCCCGGTCGGCACGAAATGATTGAGCGGGTTGAGGAAGGCGCACAGCGCCTGAGCCGGCTAGTTTCGCCGATTCCGGCGGCCGCTGCCAGCGGCCGCCGCGCGGCCCGCAGATGGTGCGAAAGGGGGGACTCGAACCCCCACGCCTCACGGCGTCAGAACCTAAATCTGGTGCGTCTACCAATTCCGCCACTTTCGCTTCGCAGCCCCCGTCCCAGCGCGGCGGGGCTGGCCATTGTTGCAGGGCAACGGACAAAGAAAAAGGCACCCGCCGGAGCGGATGCCTTTCTTTTTTGGTGGGCCGTCAAGGATTCGAACCTTGGACCTATTGATTAAGAGTCAACTGCTCTACCAACTGAGCTAACGGCCCTGAAACTGAGCTGCGCATTCTATATGCGCTTTTGCTTCGATGCAACACCCTGCGAAGCAGCAGGTTTGAATCAGTGGGGTGGCTGAGGGGATTCGAACCCCCGACCACTGGAATCACAATCCAGTACTCTAACCAACTGAGCTACAGCCACCACTGAAACCGTCCCCGCGCCGCAACAACTGCCGGCACCGGAGCGAGTTCGATATTTTTCAGGACATGAGGCAGGAATGCAAGCCTCCTGAATCGGGGAGCCGCGCGCATCCCCTGCCCTAGAGCAGTTGGGCGGACTTGAGAATGCCCAATTCCTGGGCGAGCAGCGCCAGTTCGTTGGCCGCCTGCGCCTTCGCCTCCCGGCCGACGACCGCGGCATCCAGCAGCCGCTGGTAGGCATTCCAGAAATCCGGACCGCTGCCGTATTTGCGGAAATTCGCGGCGAGCAGCATTCGGCTCTCCACGGCATGGGGAAACACAGCCTGGCTCATCGCACCTGCCTCCTTGCCCCTGTACGTGCCAGTAAGCCGCAGGTCAATGACCGCCTCGTGACCGGCAAGGCACAACGAGCGCGCTTCTCAGCGAACTGAGCCAAGACGATGAACTTATGGCGCGCCCGACAGGACTCGAACCTGTAACCGCCGGCTTAGAAGTCAGGGCTATTCAGCCGTCCAATCAATGACTTAAGCGTTCTGAAATTACGGGCGGGGCTCTGCTATGTGGTTGATCCACCGTACGCAAGCGCCAAATTTTATGGACAGCCGCAAGTCCCTCACACTGGGGCTAGGTCGCGGCCAAGTGACTGAAACTACTGGCAAAGAGAGTTCATCTAGTCGCCAAAATCTCGAACAAAACGAATTAGGCGAATCAATAAATTACAGGTCAATAGGGTGAGGGACTGCGGGGCTGGATGCAGCACCTTCGCCGCCATGTCGCGCGCTGCGGCTCAGGCCAGTTGCAAGCAAGCGACCAGGATCACCGCTGACGTTTCCATGTGCCGCGTGTGGAGGGGGCGGACCGCATGAGTGCCCTACGCCAGCGCTGGAAGCCTACTGGCTGACTCCGGCTGGTTGGCCATCCAGCGCAGCGGGGCGGCGCCGCCCCGCCGCTGCCTCCGCCATCGCGGGCTTCAAGCGCCGCGAGCCCCCGTGTGCTCACTACGTTGCGCGCCGCGCCAAGGGCTCGCTACGGCCTGCGGCCCGGCCGCACGGCGTCAGCGCGAAGGGGACGCAGGCCCTCGATATAACGCCGCGATCCGCGGAATGAAGCGCTGCGGATTCGCGCCTGCCAGGTTGGTCAGCACGACCACCGCCATCCCCTCGTCCGGATAGACGATAAACGCCGCCCGCGCGCCACCGATCCCGGCCACCTCGCGCACCGGAGCGCTGCGCAGCACCGGCCAGCCCAGTCCCCAGTCGCCCGGCGCGCCACTGTTCAACCGCTCCGGCGTCCACATGCGGCGCAGTGCATCATCACCGACCATGCGCCCCGCCGACAGCGCCATGAGCCAACGCGACAACTCCTCCGCCGTGGTCTGCAAGCCGCCGCCAGACCACAGGCTGTACGGAATGTCGTAGAACCAGTGCGAGAGGCGATTGGCGTCATCCTTGGCCAGTGTGCCGCGCGGCGACAGGCTGTAGATCGTCGCCGCGTTCGGCACGAGGTCGTAGCTGTCGCCGAACGCGGTCCGCGGCATGCCGACAGCCGCGAACTGGCGCTCGGCCAGGAACTGCTCGTACGGCCGGCCCGTCTGCTTCACGATGATGCGCGCGAGCAGGCCATAGTTGGTCTGGTTGTAGGCAAAGCGCTCGCCCGGGCGTGCCTCAAGCGGCAGCGCCGCCACCGCACGCCACGCCGCGGCCTCATCGCCGCCGCCGATCAGGCCATCGGGGCCGACGATGTCCGGCAATCCCGACGTGTGCGCCAACAGCTGGCGTACCCGGAGGTCGCGCCAAGCCTCTGGCAGGTCATCGAGATAGCGCGAAACGGGCGCATCGAGCTCCACCTTCCCGGCTTCGACGAGCTGCATCACCGCCACCGCGGTGAATGACTTGGTGGCCGAGTTGATTGGAAACAGCGTGGCCGCGGTGACCGGCACGCGGTTTTCCACATTGGCGTAGCCCAGGCTCTCCGACAACACCACGCGGCCGTCGCGGATCACCGCGATTTGCAGCCCGGGAATGCGCTGCTGGGCCATGATCTGCCGCACTAACGCCAGGGCCTGCGCGTTGGGTAGCGGCGGCGCCTCACGGGCAGCTACGGTGCAAGACAATAGCGCCACGGCCACGCCAATGGCGGACAGGAAACCCCTTCGAAACCCCATGCATCCTCCGCATCGCCGATGATCGGGATTTCGCGGGCTGAGGCGCCCGGATCCCTCTCTGTATGGATGCAAGACGCAGCCGGAAGGTTTAAGTGACAGGGCCCTCGCGACCCACGCTCGCGGGGCCCGGCGCGCGGATGGCCATGCCATACTCGTGCGCTCCCCGTCAGCGAACTGGAGCTGACCGTCATCGGAATCGCTACCTTCTATGCGCGCGAGGCGCTGGAACTGTTCGTGCTCTGGCTACTGGTGGGCATCACCGGCATCACCGCGCGTAGTGCCGGAGCGCTTGTGGCTACCGCTGCGTGGCCTACAACCCACCCAGGCAGCCGCTCTTGCTGGCTCTGTTGCTGAAAGCCACGTGTTGGCTGTGCGTCGCCTGAGTGATGCTGCACAGTCCAGCTTGGAGGAAGCGCATGAGGCGACCGACTGGCGCTGCTACGGCCCCGAAGGCTAGCGGCGGATCTCACAGATCGCGCCGCGGGTGAAGTACCAGTCTTCCGGCGTGCCATCCGGCAACGCCCCAGGTGGCTCAGTCGCGATGTGCGCGGCCTGATAGCCGTTGGGTCCTAGGATGCGGAGCGGCCCGACCACGATTTTGCCAGCGACAGCCGGGTTCACCAGTACCACGGTGTCGCCGTTCTGCAGGCGCACGGGCTCCTCCGGCACTTGGCCATTGAGCAGGATCGGGGGTTCGTCATGGCCCGTCATGAGTGCCGCCCCGCCTCAGCGACGCCGCCGGCGCCGATGGTTCGTCTGAACCTCGACGCCGGTCCGGCGTTCTTCTGGCAGCGCGCAGCCCAAGCCGCGGTACTGCTCCCGAATCCGCTCCTCCCAGCGCACGGCCCAGCGCTCCAGGAAGCGGACAGACGCGTCACGACTCGGAAGGAACTCGAAGCGGAGGTTCGTCGTCCCGTCGTTCCGGGAGACGCGACAGCCTCGGCCCTCCGGCAGTTCAACGATCAGGCCGACCCCACGGCCGTCGAGGTGAAGGTGCAGGTCGGTGCCCCAGGGGCGCCATTGGAAGCCGGGTGGAAGGTTCGGGAGGTCCATGCCGGCGATCCTACGCCGCCTCGTCTCGGCGCTTGCGACGCACGGATCCCCGCACTGAGTCGTTCACCTGGCGCGCCTCAAGCGCGGTTGACCGGTGCCACGCCGTCAGGCAACAGGCCAGCTCGGTCCAGATGCCAGAGGGCGTATTGCCAGATGTAGATGCCGTCGAAGGCTCGACAGTGCTCGGCGACGCTGGCCACCCGCTCCCGGAACCACCCGTAATCGAAATCGTCAGCCTCGGGCGAGCCTCCCGTCGGCAGCTCCCGACAAAGCTGGTCGATCAGCGCGGTGGCGGTCGCGCGATCCATGCCAGCTACACGACAAAGAAAGCCGCCACGATAAGGATCGCGGCCGTCGTAATTAGGAAAGACGCGAGCACGAGCCCAAAGGCGCGCAACCAGCTTGCCTGGTTGAGTGCTCGAAAGGCCGAGGTTCGCGCCCATAGGTACCACGCAACGCTTGCTAGTTGCAGAGCTACGCCCCACGTGCTCCAGTTTCCAGTCGGCCAGCGAATCATGTACTCGCCGCCGGCCAGGCCGAGCACGAAGGGACACGCTACAAATGCCTGAATAGAGAACGGCTCACGAAGCGTGTCCCGGGTGACGCGCGACCGCTGTCGCCTGAGAGTGCCGAGCGCCGCGCCGAGCGCATACACGCAAAAGATCGCAGATCTTGTCAGGATTAGGCCTTCCTCGGTCCCGAATAATGCCTGCCCCACCGGACTTTCGATCTTCGGCAGTGCCATCTTCAGCGAGAGCTCTAGCGCATGGGCGAGCGCGACGGTCAGAATCAACATCAACACGGGGCTGATGGTCTCCTGAAACCGACTCTCCAGTGGCTTTGACAGCTCCTCGTGGGTATACCGTGCAATCTGCCCCGGATGGCAAAGAATTCTCCACAGGGTCCGGGGATAGAAGACTAACCAACCCACCAGCTCGTAGAGGAACTCTTCGAGGGAACGTAACAGGCGGATCAAATCCATGGTGTCTAGGCCCTTGCAGACAAGGCGAAGCTTATGTCAACTCACTGGGGCTTGGCCGGTCCAAATCTCTCGCAGCAATCAACGCGTCCAGGGTCTCGGTCCACGCGGCCAGCTCATCCACGTAGGCCTGTTTGTAACCGATGCCCTCGGCCTGTGTCCGACCGGCCCTCTCGTCGGCCATTCGGCGTGCGTGCCATCGCCAGCGCACAACCTCTAGATTCTGATGCGACTGAATCAACGCCGTCGCCACCCACGTCAGTGCGTCGCAACGTGCGGTCAGCTGCTCGATCGTCTCCGCATCCGTGAGTCCACGCATCGCCCGCTCCGCGCCGCAATCGGGGTGAACACGGCAAAGATCCTACGCCGCCAACTGGTGCTCGTAGAAGGGGTGCCGCTTGTCGTCAAAGATGGCGTACAGGGCGGCCAGGTTGTTCGGGTCGGGGTTGAGCCAGGCGTCGACGTGCTCGGGCTTGATGTTGATGATCGTCCGATCGTGGCCGGCGGCGGCGACCTCCGGCTCTGGCTCGTCCGTGATCGCCGCGAAGCTCAGCAGGTCGGGCTCGACGCCCTTCGGGTCGGACCAGGCTGACCACAGGCAGGCCACCAGCATGGGTTCGCGATCCCGTGGGGTGAACTGCAGGACACGGTTCTGACCGTCCGGCCCCTCCACGTTCTCGTAGAACGTGTCCACCACCAGGATGCCGTGGCGCCGGCCGAACGCCTCCCGCCAGTAGCTCTCCAGGCTGTCTCGGCGGGCGTTGTAGGTGCCCGGATACTTGGTGTCATAGAAGGCTGGCTTGCCCTCCAGCCGGCACTGGTAGCGCATCGGCTTGATGACGCGCTTGCCACCCTCCATGACGATCACCGGCGCGTACATGCCTGGGAAGATGCGGCTATCGCGGTCCAGCGGCTCGTCGCGGCGCAGGTCAGCCAGCCGCTGGGTCGCGCGCTCGATCTTCTTGGTGGCCACGCGCACGTCGTTCTCGGCCTTCTTCGTGACCTTGACCTGCAGGGCACGCTGCGCGCCGTTGAGCCGCGTCTTCTGGGCGAACAGCTCCTTTTCCAGGGCCGTGGCCTCCTCACCCCGCCACGCCACGATGTCGCGCCAGATGTCGTGCTCCGCGGTGTTCGTCCACTCGGCGAAGGCGTCATCCATGGCCTTGGGCGTCTTCGGCCGCGCCTTGCCCGGGTCGTGGTAGTACAGCTTGGCGAAGTCGTCCAGCGACATGATGGCGCCGTACGTGCGCACCAGCTTGCGGTAGTCGGCCTTTACCTGGGCGGAGTAGCACATGGATCAGGCCGCCTCGTCGATTGGCGGCACCAACCCGTGGCGCGCCAAGATGGCCAAGCCCTGATGCTCGACCCAGTCCCGATCAGCCCCCGGAGCGGCGGCATCGGCAATCGTCTCGACCATGGCCGCGAAGGCCTCAATAAGATGGTGGCCCTGGCTATCTACCAGCCCGGGAACGGAGTCGTCCAGCTGGTCCAGGTGCGCCTGCAGTTGGTCTCGAGTCAGAGGCATGGCTTGCCCTCCGGTTGGGACGACAGGCTAGGCCCGGTCCCGTTGAGGCGGCGTAGACGGGCGGCGTCCCGGCGCAGGCGTGCCACTGCGTCCGCATGGCGCGACCAGGCCCGCCAGCCCCGCCCGCGCGGCGGGGTCATCGTCAGGATCTGCCGCTCGGTGGCTTCCGCCCGCTGAGCGGCCTGGCGGGCCTTTCCGGAGGTTGTATTCATGGTGACCATGATCCCGGTTCCGTTCTCGCGGGTTGCGACGGCGCGCGGGATGCCGTTCCGCGCAGCGTATAGTCCGGCCATGGCCACGGACCGACTGCATACCTACATCCCTGCCCTGGACGGCATGCGAGCGATCGCCGTCTTGGTGGTCGTCGGCTTCCATTCGAAGGTGCCGGGATTCGGCGGCGGCTTCTTCGGTGTAGACGTGTTCTTCGTCCTGTCCGGCTACCTCATCACGCGTCTGTTGCTGCAGGAGCGCGAGGCCACCGGGCGGGTGGCGCTGCCGCATTTCTACCTGCGCCGCCTGCGCCGCCTTTATCCGGCGCTGCTGCTGTTCCTCGCCGTATACCTGATCTTGGCGGCGACCGTGCTCAACGGCCCACCCTACGCGATGAGCCTGCACCTGCGCGATGCCCTCCTGTCGGCGGTCTACCTGCAGGACTACGCCAAGATGCTTGATCTGTACCCGTTCTGGCTTCGGCACATGTGGAGCCTGAGCATCGAGGAGCATTTCTACCTCGTCTGGCCCCTGCTGCTGATCGCCATTGCCAAGTTGCCGCGGGCGCGCGCGGTGGCAGCGCTCGGTGTGCTCTATGTGGCCTCGACGGCCTGGCGCGTGTGGGTCGCCCATTCGGCTGCCGATGCCTGGGACGTCTACAACCGCTTCGACACCCACGCGAGTGGCCTGATCCTAGGCTGTCTGCTCGCGTTTGCACGCCTTCAGGCGCCAGCATTCGCGGCCATCATCGGCGCGCTCGGCCTGGCCACCGCGATCTTCCTGTTCCCGCATGGGGAAGTGCACACCGCGGCATGGGGGTTCACCGTGGCTGAGCTGGCGGCAGGCCTCATGGTCATCGCGCCGCCCGTCTGGCTGACAGGCTCCGTGCTCCCATGGATCGGCCAGCTTTCCTACGGCCTGTATCTGTGGCACTACCTCATCGCACGCATCGCCCGCGAGGCGTACTGGGGCTGGCCCGAGACGCTCGTCGCGTCGCTGGGCGGCGGCCTGCTGATCGCCGCCGCCAGCTATTACCTAGTCGAGCGTCGCTTCTACCGCCGCTCACTTCGTGTAGATCGTCAGCCTGAGGTCGTCGGTGTACCCGTCGTTGGCGGTACCGTTGACGCGGGTCATCGAAATGAGCGCGTCGATGTAGCGACTTAGGGACGGAAGCGCCACGGCATGGCTTCGGCGCTGCCACTGCATTGTCGGTGTGACCTGGATGCTCGCTTGGATTGACTGCGACAGCTGGCTCTGCGCCGCGTTGAGCGCACGGATGCCCGCCGACGATGTGTCCGAGCCGGTATTGAAGGTGGCCTGGAACCACTCCACCCGCGCCCAGGCGTTGCCCGCGTCAATCTGAGCCTCAGCCGAAGACGGTACTGCGGCACGCTGCCGGCTCAGGTGCGCGGCATTCGCCGCGTCGTAGAAGTAGTACGTGCCGCGGTGCGCCAGTGGATTGGACGAGCGCACTGACAGCGCGCCGGATTCGGAAGTCCAACCGGTGCCATCTGCCGTCTCCGCCCCCGGGTTCGTGAGCGAGATCTCGAACACGTGCAGGTCGTTCGGTTCATAGCTGCCGGCGACGATCGCAGCGTACTGCGCATCCGTTAGGTCGCTGTCGCGCACCACCGCGTTGCGCACAGTGCCGTTGAAGAAGCCCGAGTTCCAGCCGGCTGCCTGCGTGGGGCGGCCGCCGATCGTTAGGGCCGCCGGAGTGGGCGTCGGTGTCCAGCTCTTCGTGGTGAACAGGCGCCCGTTGATCCGGATCGTGATCGTGCCCGAACCGTTGTAGTACAGGGTGACGTGGTTCTCTTCGGGCGAAGTCGCGGGCACGTTGGTGTCGGTGGTGGAGAGCGCCGAACTCCAGATGGCCAGGAACCCTTCGTCGCTGCCTACCGACGTGAGCCCCTCCGTCGAGGTCCACAGTCGGCCGTTCGCCGGATCGAAGGCGATGTCTTCCGGGTACTGACTCGGGGCATACCACCAGTATTCCGGCGCTGTCAGGCTACTAGCGTCGGGCGCTGCGAGGTTCAGGCTGTAGCGGTGAATCAGGCCGACGGCGGTGCCGGCCGTGGTGCGATTCAGGGTCATGTACAGCTTGCCGTCGTGCCACTTGATCGACTGCGTGCGCTGGTTGATGACGTAGCGGTTCGTCCGGTTGGCGATGTTGAACGTTCCGCCATTGGTGACGAGTGAGAGCGGGAAAACCACCATGTATGGCGTCCCGGTCTCCAGATACTGGCCGCAGATCACGTACTCAGTGCCGCTGATCGTGGCGATGTCCAGGAACGAGCCGCCGGCGGCCGAAACGTCGTAGGTGACGGTCACGACTGCGGCGTGGCTGGCCAGGCTGGCAGCCATATCCACCTTGAACAGCTTGTCGTTGCCGGCGAACCAGGTATCGCCGTTTGAGTCCTGAGCGATTGAGTTGATGTGGGTGGTGCCCAAGCTCGCCTGGTTGAAATCGAACCATCCGAGAATCGCGCCATCGCTCAGCCGCACACGGTGCAGGCGGCTGACGGTGTTCTCGTAGTGAGCGGTCATGAGCATCGTGCTCCCGCTCTCGAAGAAGATGCCCTGCGGTCGTGCCTGATAGCTCCCGACGGTCAGTTCCGGGTAACGCAGCTCATACCGCCAATCGCGCCGACACAGCGGCTGGTTCAGCCAGCCGCTCGATGTGTAGCACGATAGGTTGAGCATCGGCAGCTCCGGGACCAGGCTGTCGGGGCTGTAGAACAGGGACAAACGCGAGCGGTAGTTGGTGTCGTCGGTGCAGGCGCCCATGACCATCTGGCCCGTGGTGCCCAGCCAGCCCGCGGCAGGCTTCACCGAGGCGTGCATGAGCAGCGGGCCCGTGCTGCTGGCGAGGAACGAAGGCAGGCCGGAGTTGACCTTGAGCCGGCCGCCGTATCCGTCGAAGTCCGCGCCAGCGGGCGTGGACGTGGGGCCGCCTAGGCGCGTCAGCGTGATCCCCGCGTTCTTGTCCAGCTCGTCATAGGTGAGCGGCAGCACGATGCCGCTCAGGCTGGGAAGAGGAGCCGCGGTTACGTTGGCGCCGGAGGTGATGCCCGGAATCATGCGGCCACCGTCACGCCGAAGACATCGGCCTCGGCCGTGCCTACGATCTTCACGGTGAACGTCCCTCCCTGGGGGACAACCAGCGTTCCCCCTGCCGGTGCATTGAGGGTGAAGCTGCCGGTGCCGACCAAGACCAGATCTCCCACGCCTACGTTCCGCCCGTGATACTCCGCGCCGATCGCGTAGGCCTCGCCCGAGTCGAACGTGTACGCCTTCGATCCAGCATTCGTGAAGCGCGTGTAGCGGCCAGCGCTGGTGCCGTCCGCTAGCAGTGCCGTTCTGGCCTCGCTGGTGACCGTGGCGGTTCCGCCACCGCCGGCCAATGCGGCGACGGCCCCGGCGGTGGTCACCCTCGTTTCATACACGCCCGGTGAGGTTTCCTGCGATACCTCCATCAGTTCCCCACCGCTGAGCGGCTCCGCCGCAGTACCCTCGCTCAATTTGTAGTCGGCCATCTGCTACTCCGTGACTCGTCGTTGTCCGGCCTCGGTGACGCGGCGCGCTAGGCCTTCGGCCATGCGCACGCCCACCTCGGTCGTCGTGTAGGTGAATGTGTGGGTCAGTGCCTGCCAGCTGGTCAGGCCATCGCGGACAGCTTCCAGCTCTATGCGTAGCTCGCAGTCACCGGCTGGCGTGTAGGTGATAGGGAATTCCGTGAGGCCGCTCTCCGCGTGCTCGAGCGTGCCGTCGGCGTAGAACCTAGCGGTGTATGTCACACCTGGCTCGGGCCCGATGTCGCCAGCCGTGGTATCGACCAGCTGGTCGGCCTGCAGCACGCGGTCGCGGTGCGCCGCGCTGATCGAGAGCTCCCCGAAAGCATCGGTCGGGTACGGCGCGCCGTTGATCTGTAATGCGCCCGGCGGATACGGTCGCGCAGCCCGGGAGGCCATCTCGACCGTCAACGTCGGCGCGGCCGCCGGCGCGAGGATGTCCGAGGCAGTCAGGGTCAGAAGTTTGGCGCTGACGGTCTCGCCGTCGACGTACTGCTGTTGATCTGAAGCGGCGAAACCGTCAAAGCAGTACACGATCTCGCCGGCCAGGTGTAGCACTGGCACCGTGTCGGCGCAGCCGCGGGCGATGGTCACCTGCTTCGTCTCTGCATCCAGCGCGACGATGCGGATGATCTCCCTACCCCAAAGGGCCCCGGTGCCCGGCACCACCAAGCCGAGATCGCTGGCCGCGCTGACGGTCAGGGAGGCGGCCTTGAGGTAGCCCTTGCCGCCCGCTGCCGGGACGAGCCGGCCGTTACGCTTCAGCTCCACGATGTAGGACGGCCGGCAGCCCAAGAAAGCTGCCAGCTCGACTCCCGTCACGACGACATCCTCGACTGCCATCACCAGCAGCCCTCCTCTTCGATTTCATTGGGAACCAGGGGCATAGAAAAACGCGCGCGCGCGCGATGTGCGGGATGTGCGGAGGCGTGTGCGGGATCGAAGTGACGCGAAACCATTGCAGCGTCTGCGTTGTGCGGGATGTGCGGGATGTGCGGGCACTCATACGCGCGGGATTCGGACTCCACATAGACAGGTGCATGCCTGTAAGTGGTTCGCGCGCCCGTGAAGGCCCGAAAATGCCCGCACATCCCGCACAGCCCTACTGCCAGCGGCGTTTGCGCCCGCACACCGTCCCGCACACGTGCCCGCACAGCCCGCACATGGGTGGGTGCACTCATGCTGACCTCCCCCGGTAGTCGTTCACGCTGCTGCGGAAGCGCACAACCTCCTCGCCGAGCCAGGCCGCCTCGTTGCGACCGTCCGGCGGCGAGCAGCTGCCCAGCATCAGGAACCCGTGCGGCCCGTGGGTGGACTGCTCGATGACGTAGCGCTTGCGCGCCTTGTCCGGATGGACGATGCCGCGCTTTCGCACCAGTGCGTTGATGAACTTGGGCGCGGGCGCCGGCCTGGGCAGGCCCTCACGGGCACACCACACTCGGTAGACCTCGTACCACTCCTTCGAAGGTGCCGGCCGTGGCTTGATTCCGGGAATGTCCTCGCCGTACAGCTCGTCGAGGAACCGCTGCGGGCTGTCTTGGCTCAGGTTGATCAACTCGGCCTTGGCCGAGGTCATGGGCGGATTGGTGCCGTTGGTGAACCCGGTGAGATCCACCTGCAGCAGGAAGTGGTGTAGCGCGGCTGTCCCGCCGGCCCGGATCTCCGCCAGCGCCTCTAGGTAGAACGCCTCGGTGAGCTTGGAGGGTGTCCAGATCACCGCGTGGCGCCGATCGTCCTCCTCGAGCACGACGGGCATGGCCTCATTGGACAGGAACACCAGGTTGGCGTGGTTATCTTCCTCGTAGGCCTGAATATTCTTGGGATTGATGCGGATCCGGTCGCCGGTGATCAGCGCCTTGAGCTTGTTCTTGAGGTGGTAGACCTCGGTGCGCGCCACGACCTCGTCGGCCAGCAGGAACAGCTTGCGGCTAGCCCAGTCGTTGAACTTGTCCTCCAGTGCGGCCTGGTCGAGCACGCGGCCATAGGTGCCGAACAACTTCATGTACTCGTCGAAGAACATGTTCTTGCCGGTGCCCTGGGGCCCGTGGATCACGATCGTCGACTTCATCTTGGCACCAGGGTGCTGCAGCGGGTACGCCAACCATTTGAGGACCCAGTCGTACAGCGCCTTCTGGTTCGCCTCCTCGCCGCACATGTGCCACAGCAGGTGCAGCAGCTTCTCGCAGCTGCCCTCCTTCGCCACTGTCGGCCACCCTGCGAACAAGTTGCAGGTCACGCCGGGCTTCGTGCCGGAGGGATCAAAATCCACCTCGTCGACGCGAACCAGCACGCGCTGCGTACTCTCCATCCACGCCCGGTGCAGTTCCTTGCGAACGCAGGCATCGCGCATGTCGCCCAAGGCGACCAAGGTGTGCTCTTGTCGGTCGAAGACCGTACCGCCCTGCCCGTACACCAGCGCAAACCGCCGCAGCAGCTCGCTCAGATCGTCGATCGGCTTGAGGGGCGCTTTCCCCGCGCCCCCGGGTGGTGGAGTGGAAGCGCCGCGATTTTCGGCAGGCGCCCGCCACGAAAGCTCCGTGATGCGGGCCTCGATCTGGCTGCGCACCACGTGCAGCCCTTCGGACGCGTGCAGGTCATTGAAGTCGCTGAGCTTGAGGCCGCGATCGATGAACCGCGCCCGGCGCGCAGCCTCATCGGCGAAGCGCGGCAGGACGGCGGCGCCATGCACGTCGAGTGCGGCCGCCTCGGCGCCGAGCATGCCGGCGTTGCTAGCCTGGTGCGGCTCGCCGCACGTGGGGCACTCGACCGGGTGCTCGGCGAGCACCAGACGCGAGCGGCAATGCCGGCACTTCTGAAGGACATCGTCGTCGCCACACAGCAGGATTTTCGTGCCGCGGTAGCGCTTGGCCAGCGCGGTGGCCACGGGCAGAAGGTTGCCGGCGTCGAATGCCACTGCGACCGGATAGCCGGTGGCCATGTGTAGCGTCGCGGCCGTCGCGTACCCTTCGGCGATGAGCAGAATCCACTGCGGCGTGCCGCCGATCAGGTGGAAGTGCCCCTTCTTGGCCAGGCCTGCAGGCCAGAACTCCTTCGCCGGCTTGCGCTGCTGCTCCGCCAGCTTCGCCGAGCGCAACAGCTGCAGGCCATGGATCGCGCCGTTAGCGTCGAGCATCGGCACCACCGCGACGCCCGTCGGGCTGTAGCGCAGGCCGAAGCCTTGGACGCCCTTCGCCGCCAGGTAATCCGAATCGCCGTCCGGCGCTGCCTTTGCCCAGGCGGCGGTAGCGGCGCGGGCCGCGCGCTCAGCTTCCTTGCGCCGCGCAGACTCGGCACGGCGGCGATCCTCCGCCAGCCGGCGCTTGAGCGCTTCGCGCTGTTCGGCGGTGAACTCGCTGTCGCGCTTGCGCAGCTCGACCTTGGTCACACCGTTGTCGTTGCCGCGCCACACGCCGTAAGTACCGACGACCAGCACGTCACCGCCGCTGGTGTTGAGCTCGTGCAGCACATACCAGCCGCGCTTCTCGCGCTCGCCCTCGACCTTACAGCGAACCATGCGCCCGCTGGTGTCGAGGGTGTCGAGTATCAGGCCGGCATCGCGCAGCTGGCCAAGGACGTCATCGTAATTGGCCGACATTCAGTAACTTCCAGCGTCGCTATCTACCGAGAAAACGGGGTCCGAATTACCCGCAGGGCCCATCGACGGGGAGGACCCATCGTTCGGCACCTGAATGACCTCCTCGTGATTCAGGTTCAGCGACCTCGCGTCCGCGCGCGGGCTCCTCGACGCCCCTTCCGGGGGAGATGGGGACAGGTCGAGCGGCAAGACGCCCTGCCCTGCACTCCGCGCCTCTTCCTCACAGCGGTACCGCTCGCGCTGCGCGAGTGCTTCATCGCCATGCAGTCCTGGCGCGTCGTCGTAGAGCACGCGCTTCGCCTCAGCGATGTGACCTCGCGCCACCGAGCTGATCGCTTTGCGCCCGGCCGTGCGTGCTGCCCGGGGCGCGTGAATGATCGCCATATCAAGCACCCGGCTTCTCCCCGTAGATGCCTCGGTCGAGCTCGTGCCCAATGCCGATCACGGCAGCGATCACGTCGCGGCCAGCCGCGTCTATGTCCCGCCGGTGCGGCAAGTCTTCGGGCCCGAACCGACCGTCTTCGATGGCCGGCGCCAATGCGCGGACCAGGTTGGCATAGTTGCCCATCAGGCTCGCCACGCTGGCCACTTGCAGGCCTTCGGGCGCAGGCATTGCTACGGCGAGCATGCTCCGTCGCGCTGCCAGGTCGCGCTCGCAATCCGCGCGGTAGGGCTCGGGCAGGCTCAGCACCCAGGCATCTTCCAGATCGGCCGGCAGTGCCTTGAGCGTGCCATCCATGTAGCGACGCAGGATCTGGGCGTTGTTCTCCATGGCCCTGATCAGGTCCGCACCCTCGCCCGTGCGCAGCTTCACCTGGCGAACATCTGGCGCAGTCATCGCGAGGTACTTCTCAGCGACCTGCATGGCGAAGGTGGTGTAGTTGCACGCCGTGGCGTCGAGCATTCGGCGCGTGTGGGCGTAGATGAGCGACTGTCGCGGCGGCAGAAACTGACGGACATCCTTCATGCGCAGCACCCTGCATCGAATGAAGAATTCAGGCCATGCACTTCATTTCCCCCCTGCCCCTCGCCTTCACCGCCCTTCGACGATTCAACGTCGAGCTCGGGGTTGGCGAAGTCCTCGCCGTGTTCTTCTCGCCAGTCGGCCCAAGATCGCCCGCCAGCGCCGAGAAGCAGCCCGATCATGCACACCTCGAGAACGAGGCGGACGCCAGACCGGCGTCGGCAAGCGCGCCCAACGTGGTCAACCTCGGCGCCCGTTGCCGCAGGAGCTCTACCCATGCGTGACAACCTCGGAGAAGTGCAGCGGCCAGCCGACCCGTCTGCGACGAGCGATGAGCTCGAACCATTCGTCAGCAGTGAGCGACAACTCGGTTTGGTCGCCGAAATCGAAGATGGGGTTGCCGATCAGGGAGCTAAGCTCGCCCGAGTCGAGCTCGTCCCGAACCGCTGTGACATAGCGGGACACTCAGCCACCCCCATTGGTGGACGAGGGGAACCGGCCGAAGACGTCAGGCCGAAGCTCGTGACGAGAGACGCCCGTCAGCTCTTCGATTGCGAGCACACGCTCCGCGGGCACCCTCCCCCGGCCGCGCCAGTTCCCTACTACGCTTTGGCGCACACCCAAGGCGTGCGCAAGGTTGGTGACGCCGCCGGCGGCGTTGATTGCTCGAGACAGGGCATCCATGGTCAAAAGATCACATATCGTGATCTTGGCGTCAACACGTATCGTGTTAGACGGGCATCACACTCCGTGAAGAATGGCCGCATGGCCTTCTCCGACAACCTTCGAGCTGCCCGCATAGCAAAGGGCATGACCCAAGAGCAGCTTGCGCTGGCATGCGGCTGGTCGGGGCAAAGCCGCATAGCGAACTACGAATCGTCATCACCCAGCGGTCGTGAGCCGAAGCTCGCCGAGATCTCTTTGCTTGCCCATGCACTGGGGGTTTCCGTAGCGTCGCTTTTTGGCGAGGCAGATCCCCTGTCGCAGCCTGCGCGACCCGACTTCCAGAAGATTGCCGCCGCAGTCACGGTGCTGACGCACTATTTGGAGCTCGTGGGTGACCCCCCTGACTGGGTCCAAGACCCACTGCTCCTTGAGACTGCCTATCTTGTCGCGGAAGAGTTCGGTCGCCCCGTGCAGCCGGATAACGTCCTCGATTTGACCAAGGTACTGGCAAAGCGCATCAGGGGGCAGAAGGAAGATGTCGGACAGCACGCGATTCAAGGAACTGGCGCAGCGGCTCGCCGCAAGAACGGATGAGCTGAGGTCGCAAAGGGCGATCTCGACCAATACTCTGCTGGTTCCACAAGCTCGGCGCATCGTTGAGCGGCACCTTGACGACGTCACTCGCGAAAGTCACTTGCGGATGGTCCGCAGCTTGGTGGGAGCTTTCCGACACTGTGGTTTCCAGTTGCTCGTTGACCAGGCGACTTTGGGAAAGGTAGGGCTCGACGAGCTCAGCGACGACGAACTCATCGAACTTCACCGGAACTTGGACCGCGCGCGGGAGTGCATGCAGGACGGAATCGACTTCCAAGAAGCTGGGCTGCTCCGCTCATTCGGCTGACGGCCAAATAATCACGCAACGTGTTGACACGGACAATCACGATATGTGATCTTTTGCCCGCCAGCTCTGCTGGCGGGCGACCGGCGGGTCGCCGCACCGGCCAGCCTTCCCCTCTGGCCGTCGAAGTGGCCACTCCCCAGGCCCGATGACCCGCTGGCGCCCTCCCTTCCCGGAGGAGCGCCATGTTCCAGACCGACACCGAAGCCGAAGCCCTACCGCCCTGCGCGGTGCGCTGCTGCCGTTCGGCTGCCCAGCATGATCATGCGCTTGCGCAGGCCCAGCTGAGGTCCAGTCGCGGCTCGCACAATCGCAACCAGAAGACGCGCGCCGCGCGCCTGGATGCTGCCAGCAAGCGCGCCGAAGCCGCCTCCCGTGACCTTGCCCGGGAGACTCGGTCTTGAGCGCCCTCCCCGTCTCCGAATCCTTCGCCACCGGCATCCGCGGCGAGATTCTCGCCCTGATCGTTTGCCGCGACTTCGTGTGGGCCGGTCTGCTGGCGAGCCCTCACAGCCTCACGCCGCGCGAAATCGGCGTTGCGACCGTCCGCCGCGTCCAAGTGCGCGGCAGTGAGCTGCAGTTGGGTGCCGAGCGCTTCCGGATGACCCGACACGCCCTCAAACGGGCTTCGCGCTGGCTCGATCGGCAGGGCGTGCGCGTGACCGAGGTCCAGCCATGAGCCGCCGGCTGCGCGTCGCGTGGTTCGCCGTGGCCTTGCTCCTCGCCTATGCCGTCCCTCATCGCTTGGTCGAGATGGCGCAGTACCGCCACGCCTACATGGAGGCACACCCCGATGAGCGCTGACGTCTCCCTCTACCAGCGTTCCCACGCGGCCATGGAGGCTCATGCCGTCGCCATCCGAGAAGGCGCTATCGCGTGGGACCGCAAGCAACCCCAGCTGGTCGCCTTCTGGCAGGAAATTGCCCGCGCCTGCGTAGCCGAGTTCGAAGAATGCGACGCGGCCATTCGGGCCGGGGTGGAGGCGTATCTCGGCTTCTCCGGTCTGCAGACCGGCAACACCGACCTTTACCAACTGGAGGCATGACCATGCGCCAGACCGCTCAACCGTTGCCCGCTTCCATTCCGGGCTGCCAGCCAGGTCATCACCCGCAATGGGTGGAAACCCACGGTGCGCCCCAGCGCACCCGCATCGGCACGCCCGTGCCGATCACCTTCCACATCGAGTGCTGCCGTTGCGGGATCGCCACGCGCCCGACCGCCAGCCGCGCGTTGGTGGAGTCGCGGTGGACCGATCCGTTCCGGATGTACCTGATCCCGCTTTCCCAGCTGACGAAGGCGCGCGAGCAGGCCGTGTCCGCCTTCGCCCCTTCGGCGCGTGCCGCCTGACCCGAGGAACCCATGAACCTACAACCCATCGCCCAGCGCGCCTTGCTGGCAGCGTTCCAGAGTCCCGGCCACGCCCTGCGCCGCGCGCGCGGCGGATTCGCCACGCCGCCGGCGGAGATCCGCACCAGCGGCACCGCCGACATCCAAGTATTCACCCGGCGCGCAGTGAACTGGCTCGACAACGCCGGCTTGGTCGACTTCGACGACCCGGAATATCCGTCCGTCGTGCGCCTCAATGCCCGCGGCGAACGCTATGCCGAGCAGCTGCTCGCCCAAAGCGGCAAGGCGGTGCGCGCATGAAGACCCTGCGTGCCCGCATCGCTTCCTGGCTGTACTGCCAACTGGTCTGGCGCGTGGTATCCAAGCGCCAGCCGGACTTCGTCGTCGGTGCGGACAATGCCGATGGCGCGTACCTGCTGCGCTGGTGGCTGCTTCCGCGCAACCCGATCTTGAACGTGTACCTGCATCGCTTCCTGCGCAGCGACGACGACCGGGCACTTCACGACCACCCGTGGGCGTGGTGCTCGCTACTGCTCAAGGGCCGCTACGTCGAGCACACCGTTGCCGCAGGCGGCATTCACCGCCGTCGCGTGCGCCAGGCCGGGGGCCTGCGCTGCGCGCTCCCCCGGAGCGCTCATCGCGTGGAGATCCTGCCGGGCGAAGGCGCCTGGACGATCTTTATCACAGGTCCTCGCGTGCGGCTGTGGGGCTTCCATTGCCCGGAACAGGATTGGATCGACTATCGCCGCTTCACTGCTGCGCGCGATGGGAAGCCGGGGGAGTTGGGGCCGGGGTGCGACGCATGAGCGGCCATACCGTAGGCGATGCCCTGATGACCCGCACTGCCCAGCACCGAAACGATTCGGAGCTGCGCCGAGCAGCGGAGAACCGACCGCCGCTCGCGACCCTTGCCAGCAGCAACCAGCACCAGAAGGACGCCGAGCGGGCCGAGTTGGAGCGCTTGATGGCGGAGTTCAAGCGCCGCGGCGGCAAGGTCCAGGTGATCGGATGCACTGCGATCAAAAAGCCGAAATCGCGCCGTCAGGCGACGACAGAGGAAGCCTCTCGGCGCATTGGCCAGCAGCCCAAGGGGCGCGCAGATGGCTAACCGCCACCCCACCGTGAAGCCCAGCCCTCCACCAGACCGCCCGATGCCGCACGCGGGCTATCAGGAAGCGCCTACGCAACACACCAAGCGCGGCGACGTGCTGATCGATGGCGGTCGCATCGCTGACAACCTCACTTCGCTGCGCGAGTGGTACGAGCTGCGAGGTGTGCGCTCTTTCGTATCGCGGGAGACCACGAGTTGAACGTCATCATCAACTTCTCCGCTGAAGCTGACTTCCCGAAGCGCAAGAACGGATCGGCGTCCAAGGTCGACCAGGTGCGCCAGCGCATCTTGACCTTCGTTGACGGGTACATGGCTGCGCGCCACCGCCTTCCCGAGCGCGTCGTGTTGGCACCGGCCGAATACGAACACTGCATGCGCAAGATCCTCGCGCGCACCAACCGAGAGGCGCGGGCAGCCAAGCGTCGTGACTGGGAGGCGCTGCGGAAGAGCGGCGCGAAAGTGCGCTGGCGGGACGTGCGGCCGGAGGCAATCACCGAGGATCAGGCTCGATTGGTCTGGCTCGATGTCCACATCGAGAAAGGGACTGGTTACAGCCGCCATCGCTCTGTCGAAAAGGCTACGGAGGCGCGTCATGGCTGACGGCTCGCGCGAGTTCAACTTTCGGCCGCCGCGGGTAGCTATGCCCGAGATCAGCACCACCCAAGATCTCGTGCTACATGAATCGAAGATCCCCGTGCTCGTTCACGCCTACTACTTGGCGAATCGCGCGTTTCGCGATGTCGAGCGCCTCCGCCTCGGTCGTCGCCCGAAAGGCTTCCAAGGAGTGGGCACGAACCAACGAATTCTTGTCCAAGGTGGCGAGGATCACCGGCTGATACCCACCGGCCTCGGTGCGCCAAGCGTGCGCCACCAGCGTCCACCCGCAGATCTCCATGACCTTCCCGGCCTCTTGCCAAACGCGTTCATAAGGATGAATTCGGTGGCCTTCGACCTCAACCTAACAAATCTGAATCCTTCAGGCGGTACGAGCGCTACCTACCCGGGTTTTTGGGCAATCGGGGACCACCTGGGGGTGCGCAATGGCTGATAGTTTGGGCGTTCGGTCTCTAGCCTCAACTTTAGGCACACCGGTGCGCGCGACCCGCGCTGAAAGCCAGACCGATCTTCTGCCCGGCGTGACCGTCCCCGCGGCGCACCCTAGCCGCACTCGGCATGACCTGGCGGGCTACGGTCGCCTGCTGTCGGCTATGAAGTTCATGCGCTGGGCTATCGAACAGGACCACTTTCCGTCCGCGCAGTCCGTCGTGGACCACTTCGGCGTGAGCATCGCGACCGCGTACCGGTGGACTGCAGCGTTGGCAGAGGCATACGGAATCGATCCTGCCGCGCGCTTCGGAGGCAAGAATTGATCGGGTCTATCCTCCAATACCAAGACCTGCAGCAGCTCTGCCAACCAGGCAAACGTCCCCGCCTGGCGACAGTCGAGGCATGGGCGCGTCGCCAGGGCATCCGATTCCAGTACGACGGGTTGGGTGGCATCTGGACAACGCTAGATGCACTGAATGCAGCGCTTGGTGTCCGGCAGGCCGCCAACGACAACCACAACTATGCCAGCGATGAACTCTTCTAATCAGCCACGAAGCGGCTTGCAGATCGGCTCGGAACTGGCGGGATGGTCCTTGCACCACTGGACAATTGTTGAGTTGGTGACCCACTCATCCGCGATTGCAAACACATACCAGGCCAACAGCATGTACATGGCGACGGAAGCGACGCCGGTTGCGATTCGGATGCCAAGCTTCCGCTTCTTCAATCCACGAGCAATGGCGTCTATCCAAGGATCAACGGACGCATAGGTAACCAAAAATGCCAGCAACAAGCAGACCCACGTAATCGCTTTCCAGTTCGTCACGATGCCCGGCTTCAACATCGGGGCGTGGTAGGCAACCGCGGCGAATGCCGTAATGCCGATCGCAAGCACCCATGCCTCGACCATCTTGATGAAGTGCTCAGACCAGTGCGCGTTGACGCGGTCAATTCCGCCTTCTGTATTTCCTTCCTTCATGTTCCTATGCTCCATAGAAGCCTGTGTACAGCCCCCCCCCCAATCCGCCAGCCCACCTTGGCTACAGCAAGGTGCCTAACGGCGTCTATTGAGATAGGAGGGCATCGGTGGGCGAAGAGACTCAGCTAATGAGCTCATCCGGTCTGCACAGCTGACTCTTTAGCCAGAGATGGCGTCGCGTTGCGCACGCAATGCGTCGAGATGGCTCGCGAGCCAGGTACCTAGCTCGCCTGCGTCGCGCTGTATTTCCGCGGCGGGCTCAGCCTGGATGTTTGCCAATGAACGCAGGCGATCAACGGGGACCTCATGCACAGATGCAACCTTGGCAAAGCGCGGACCATGCACGAGAAAGGCATTCGCCACAGCGATGCACTGCCTCTGAATATGAAAATATGTACTGAGTTGCTCTGCATCAAAGCACTCTTTCTCCCCATCATTGAGATCAACATGCGCTTCCGGTGCAACGGTTTGAGCAAATTGGCCCGCTGCTATAACGAGTGTGTCGTCAGAAAGATCTCGCATGCGTTCAACCATCACGCCAATTGCTTTGAGGCCGGTCAGCTTTTCAATGGCGCCTGTCACGAGGACTATTCGTCGATGTAACCGGTCAACCTCTAGCGCTTTAGCTTCGTTCAAGCGCTGAAGATGGCCTTCTCTGGCATATTTCCAGGCGCCATATCCGATCACCCAAGTTCCCAGCGCCGCCGCCCAATCCGCCAGATGATCGACGAACTGCTTCTCAGCACTTGTCGACAGTAACAACCCGCCCGCGATCACTCCAACCAAGAATGTCGCGAAGTAAGAATAGAAGCGCTCCATCGCCATCATCCCCTTCACCAAGCCGCCTCAAGAACAGATATGGCAACTAAAGGTCGCCCCCGGAAACTACCGTTCAATTTGCCAGCCCACATCGACTACAGCAAGGTGCCCAAGGGCATTTACTGGGACTCCAGCGGCAATGGCCGATGGTTTGTCCATGATCCTCACCCCGAGGGACGAGGCGTGCGGAGCAGAACCGTCGCGCAGGCTGGCGCTCGGCTGTCGGACCTGCATGCGATCTCCGAGCAGCGGGCCGGATCCGCCCTCCGAGGGTCGGTGGCATCCGTGATTGATCTTTTCGAGGCCAGCCTCACGTTCGAACAGCTCGCGCCCAGCACCAAGACTCACTACAGGGACTACTCCAAGGCTATCAAGGCGTATCCGCTCAAGAACGGCACCAAGCTCGGCGAGGCGATCGTCGACCGTATGACGCCAGGGGTCATGCGCCGTCTTATCGACGTCATCGCACAGGGTCGCCCTCCCGATCGGCCTGGAGAGGCGGGGGTGCCCGGCTACCCCACCAAGGCCAACCACTGGCTGCGCTACCTGCGTCGCGTGTTCGGTTGGGCGCGAGAACACGATCACGTCAAGACGAACCCGGCTGCAGGGGTGAAGCAGGTGCGCGAAAAGCGCGATCACCGGATGCCGGAGCTCGAGGTGTTCCAGCGTGTGCAGGCTTACGCCGAGGAATGCGGGTCGCGCGGCGCGCGCGAGAAGGGCGCCCTTCCGCCCTATCTCTGGGCGGCCATGGAGCTAGCGTACCAGGCGCGCCTGCGGGGCATTGAGGTTCTGACCCTAACCGACGCCCATGACTTCGGCGAGGAGCTCATGACCAATCGCCGCAAGGGAAGCCGGGACAACCTGGTCCGCAAGGGGGCACGCTTGGCGGCTGCGCTGGAGGCGCTTCGTAGATATCGCGAGTTAGTCTGGGCCCGGCGAAAGCGACCCATACCGCTGAGTGCATCGGCGCGCCCACTTCTGGTGGGCGAGGACGGCGAGTCGCTGACTCGGTCCGGGTTCAATACCGCGTGGCAGCGCATGATGAAGAACGCGATCCGCGATGGGGTCCTTGCTGCCGAAGAGCGGTTCGGGCTTCATGGCCTGAAGCACCGTGGCGTTACCGACACAATGGGCGACAAGAAGGCTGCTAGCGGCCATAAAACCGACTCCATGGTCCATTTGTACGACCACTCCCTGCCCCTTGTCCCAGCCACGTCCGACTAACCTTGGACGAAGCTTCGGAGCCCCCTACAATTCCATTCAGGGGCGAACCGGAGGAAGCCATGAAACGGCTATGCGCAAGGAATGCGAAAATACACCTTAGGCGCAAGGAGCGACGGATGATTAAAAGGCGTCGGCTGCGGAAGATGCGCCGACCGGCGAGACTCGCTCGACTGCAGCATGCCGCGCGAGTCGCACCGAAGGCAAAGCACCCGTACTTCCCGACTTCAAAGCGCAGAGTTCGGCGTCTAACGCCACCCTGCTCGCTCGATCTAGAGAGCAACTATGCGGATACCGTCGGTTTCTTGCGGGATCTGAGGGCGGCGTCTGAAACGCTGAGGGGCAAGCTACTTGTTGACTTTAGCGCCATACAGGAGATTTCTCCCGCCGCTGCGCTGCTCTTGGTCGCCGAGTGCGATCGTTGGCGCTTGCGTACAAACATGCAGTCTCTCCGGGCCGTGGACGTGCAGCACTGGAGTCCAGGCGTCTATCGCTGCTTGAGGGAAATGGGGTTCTTCGAGATCCTTCGAGCTCGTGGCCGACTGGAAGCTCCATTCAGTCCCGGGGAGGACCGCTATGTTCCTTTCCAGTCCGGTGCCCGCAGCCCTGGCGGACCCGCACAGGACCTCAGGCGCCGCATCGAAGAGTTGGGTCCCCGCATCGCCGATCGACATTCGCTATACGACGGGCTTGTCGAAGCAATGACAAACGTCCACCAGCATGCTTATAGGGAGGGCAACCCGGGCCTTCACAAGTGGTGGATATCCGCCTCGGTTAACGTAGAGCTGAACACGATGACCGTCATGGTGGTGGACCACGGAGAGGGTATCGCCAAAACGCTGCCAAAGAGCGATAATTGGGGGTTAATTAAGGCGTTCTTGGGCGGAATCGCCGATTTCCTCAAGAACGACAGCAAGATCGTCGCGGCTGCTTTCCAGATGGGCGCCGGAAACCAGTCTCAGACTGGCCAGCCCCATAGAGGCAAAGGGCTCCGTGAGAATATCAAGGGATATGTGGACAGCCACCACTCAAGGGGTGAGTTGCTCGTAGTAACCAATCGCGCGAAGTATCGCTTTACCAAGGATGGTGCGCGGGAGCAGACGAGTGCGGACCTTGTTGACCTCAGTTTCGACGGCACATTCATCCAATGGACCATCCAGGACTACGGTGATGAACAGCATCACGATTGACATCGGCCGAGATTTTTCAAGCGTCCCCGCTGGACGGCACCCGGAAGATGGCGACTTCAGCGGGCAAGAGTTCAGAGAGAAGGTCCTCGTCCCTGCGCTGGAGGGGCATGACCTCGTGGTCGTGGTGTTAGATAACACCGAGGGGTTTGGGTCCTCGTTCTTGGAGGAAGCCTTTGGTGGCTTGATCCGGGAGAATAGGATGACCCCCCAGTTCCTCAACGACCATCTCGTAATTCAGGCGAACAAGCGATCGAGCGCGCGCTACCGCGACAAAGTAGTGCAGTACATCGCCACCGCTGCCTCACTAGCCGCGACGTCTCAGGCCTCCCGACCGAAGTTTAAGCGGTGACATGGGAGCGTTCTGGGACGGCACACCGGCGGGAGTTGCGGGCGCCCTGGCTGGAGCGATAGCTGGGTTTTTGGCAAGCTGCGTCGCGAATTACCTGAACCGAAGAGGAACGCGAAGGGACAGCAAGATCGACGCGGTGAGAAATCTCGTCGAGGAACTCAAGACGCTTTCGATCTCGTATTGGCGAACCACTGGTCGCGACGACCCGACCGAACGTCGGATGATCACAATACTCGAGTCTATCCCCGACCGGCTTGATGAACTGAGAGCGTTCGGCATCTCCAGCGCCACCATCGAACTGGCCCAAACGCACATCGGCGACCTATATGACGCAGCCACGGGCGGCTCATTCCAGTCCGTCTCCCGTCCCATCGATCACGGACGCATAGCCCTCATTCGGCAGACGGTCTCGCAGTTCCAAACGGATGTCTCCGCTGCAGACACCGGAGTTCTTCGGGGGCTTTGGCGCAAGATGTTCCCCTGAGCCCGAGCGAGGGCATTCTAGGGACATTTCTAGGGAGCGCAGCAGCAAGCCCTCGCAAGACATTGATTATAATGGCGCGCCCGACAGGACTCGAACCTGTAACCGCCGGCTTAGAAGGCCGGTGCTCTATCCGGTTGAGCTACGGGCGCTTGGGGGCGGCACGGCCGCGGCGGATCGAGTGGTCGGGGTAGAGGGATTCGAACCCCCGACATCCTGCTCCCAAAGCAGGCGCGCTACCAGACTGCGCTATACCCCGGCTTGATCTCACGAGACCCGGCGCCGGCGGCGCGCGGGTCGTGCATTGTCCGGACAAGCCGCCCGCAGTGTCAATCTCGCCGGGACGCCGGCGGCGGCACCCTCGCCGCTGGGCTATGCTGCGGCATCGGCCACGACGGCCCTGGCTCATTCCTCAAGGAGATTCCCCATGTTCCGCAGTGGCAACCCCGCCCTCCAGGAGTCCACGTTCCTCGACATCGGCAGCGGCAGCGTCGTGCGCCGCGATGCCGACGCGATGACCCTCAACGGCACCGTCAACAAGACCGGCCTGCTCCTGCTGCTGGCCCTGCTCACCGCCTGCTTTGCCTGGAGCCAGACGCTCACGCCGGAAGGCGAAGTGCTGCCGGCCGCCAGGCTCTACCTGCTGGGGGGTGCCATCGGCGGCTTCATCGTGGCGATGATCACCACCTTCAAGGCGAAGTGGGCGCCGGTGACCGCTCCACTGTATGCGCTGCTGGAAGGCTTCTTCCTCGGCGCGATCTCGGCCATCTACGAAGCCCGCTTCGATGGCATCGTGTTCCAGGCCGTGCTGCTCACCTTCGGCACGCTGTTCGCCCTGCTGTTTGCCTATCGCAGCGGCCTGATCAAGGCCACCGAGAACTTCAAGCTCGGCGTGGTGGCCGCGACCGGCGGCATCGCGCTGGTGTACCTGGCGACCATCGTGCTGGGCTTTTTCAACGTGAACATTCCCTTCATCCACGAATCGGGACTGATCGGCATCGGCTTCAGCCTGTTCGTGGTGGTCATCGCCGCGTTGAACCTGGTGCTGGATTTCGACTTCATCGAGAACGGCGTCCAGCAGGGCGCGCCGAAGTACATGGAGTGGTACGGCGCGTTCGGCCTGATGGTGACCCTGGTGTGGCTGTACATCGAGTTCCTGCGCCTGCTGTCCAAGCTGCAGTCGCGCAACTGAGGGGACAAGGCCCGGCCCCTCGCGGGGCCAGGTTCGCGTGCTAGGCTCAAGGGTTGCATTCTTCCTGATGCCTGCCTATGGACCCCTCCTCCATGTCACGCGACATCCGCTTCGGCGGTAGTGCTTTTCGTACCCTATGGCCGCTGATCGCAGTGGTCGTGTTCTTCGTCGGCAGCGGCCTGTTGGCAGGCCAGAACATCCGCACCATTCGCAACGACAACGCCCTGGTCATCCGCTCCCAGGAAACCATGACGGCACTGGGAGACGTGCTCTCGGCCGTGCAGGACGCCGAAACCGGGCAGCGCGGCTACCTGCTCACCGGCAACGACAGTTATCTGGAGCCGTACGAGACCGCGCTGGGAGTCGCCAGCGCGCGTCTTGACGCGATCGCGAAGGCGGTCGAAGGCGATCCCGCCCAGCGCGACCGGTTCAAGCAGCTGGCGAGCCGCGTCCAGGGCAAGTTCGACGAACTGCGCGAGACCATCCAGCTGCGCCGCGACCAGGGATTCGAGCCGGCGCTCGCGGTGGTCAGCTCGAACCGCGGCAAGGCCACCATGGATGACATCCGCGCGCGGCTGGGTGCCATGCGCGCAGTCGAACTGGACAAACGGGCGCGGCGGCTGTCGGAAATGGAGGCGGCCTACGCCACCGCCCTGACCTCGGGCACCGCCAGCGCCGTGCTTGGCATTGCCTTGACCGTGTTCGTGGGCTTCATGATCCGCCGCAACGCCCGGGCACGCGAACGCGATGCGTGGCTGCAGGCCGGACGGCTCGAATTGGCCGCCGTCATCGCCGGGGACAAGGACAGCCGTGAACTGGCCAGCGAAAGCCTGGGCTTTCTCTCCCGATTCCTCGGCGCCGAGGCCGGCGCGTTGTTCGTGCCAGCCGGAAACGGGTTCTCCAGGATCGGGGCCGTCGGCGTGGCGCCGGCCACCGACGAGACCGAACACTTCCAGCCCGCCGGCAGCCTCCTGTCGCGCGCCGTGGAAGAGCGCGAGGTCCTGCTGATCTCGGACGTGCCGCCCGGCTATCTGACCGTCGGATCGGGCCTGGGCCAAGCTGCACCGCGCCATCTGGTCATCGCGCCCAGCATCCAGAACGGCGAAGTGCACGGCGTCATCGAGCTGGGTTTCTTCAAGCCGGTGAACGAGGCGGTGATCGACCTGCTCGGCCGCATTTCGCCGGACATGGCGGTGGCGCTGCGCTCGGCCACCTATCGCTCTGAACTGTCGCAACTGCTGGAGCAGACCCAACGGCAGGCGGAGACCTTGCAGGTCCAGAGCGAGGAACTGCGCGTGTCCAACGAGGAGCTGGAAGAACAAGGCCGCGCGCTCCGCGCTTCCCAGCACCAGTTGGAAGAACAGCAGGCCGAGCTGGAGCAGACCAACAACCAGCTCACCGACCAGTCGCAGCAGCTGGAGAACGAACGCGACAAGCTGGCCCGCGCCAACGACGCCATCGAAGCGGAAGCGCGCAAGGTGCAGCGCGCGAGCCAGTACAAGTCCGAGTTCCTCGCCAACATGTCGCACGAGCTGCGCACGCCACTCAACTCGGCGCTCATCCTGTCCAAGCTGCTGGCCGATAACCGCGACGGCAACCTGCACGAAGAGCAGGTCAAGTTCGCCCGCACGATCCATGCCTCCGGCACCGACCTGCTCAACCTCATCAACGACATCCTCGACCTGTCGAAGATCGAGGCCGGGCATATTGAGGTCAGCCCGGAGCCCTTCGGCGTGGAAGGCCTGCTGTCGGATCTGTCCACCCTGCTGGGACCGGTGGCTGCCGAGAAGGGCCTGTCCCTGGAGGTCTCGACATCGGCGGACTGCCCGGCGGTCATCGAGTCCGATCGCCAGCGCATCGAGCAGATCCTCAAGAACCTGTTGTCCAATGCACTGAAATTCACCGAAGCCGGCGGCGTCACGCTGCGGGCCACGGCAGGCCGGGGTGGCCAGATCGCTTTCACGGTCAGCGACACCGGCATCGGCATCGCACCGGAACAGCAGGCGCGCATCTTCGAAGCGTTCCAGCAGGCCGATGGCTCCATCAGCCGCCGCTATGGCGGCACCGGCCTGGGCCTGTCCATCTCCCAGGAACTCGCACGGCTGCTGGGCGGCGACATCACCGTGGACAGCGAACCCGGCAAGGGCAGTCGCTTCACGTTGCGGGTCGCCACCCGGCTGGCGGAAGGCCAGCGCGCGGCGCCGTCGCCGTCCCCGCGCGCGGCTCCGCCACCGGCTGCCATGCGCACCCCCGAGCCGGCGCAGCGCCTGCGCGTGCCGACGAGCACGCCATCCGCCTCAGCGACGGACGCCACCGAACCGGCCGACAAACGCCGCCTGATCCTGATCATCGAAGACGATCCCGCGTTCGGCGAGATCGTCAGTGATCTGGCCCGCGAGATGGGCTTCCGTGCGCGCGTGGCGACCTCCGCCGGCGAAGCGCTGGCGGCCGCTCGCGCGGAGCTGCCGCACGCCATCGTGCTGGACGTGGGTTTGCCCGACCAATCCGGCCTGTCGGTGCTCGATATCCTCAAGCATGACGTGCGCACGCGGCATATTCCCGTCCACGTGGTCTCGGCGACGGATCATGCGCGCAAGGCCCTGTCACTGGGAGCGGTGGGTTACCTGGGCAAGCCAGCCACGCGCGAGGAACTTGCCGGCGTGCTCGATTCACTGGAGCGCCGCCTCTCGCAGCGTCCACGCCTGGTCCTGGTGGTGGAAGACGATGTGGTGCAGCTCGACGCGGTGCGGGAACTGCTGGCGTCGGCCGACGTGGAAACCGTGGGTGCCGGCTCGGCCGCCGAGTGCGCGCGCGCACTGGAGCAATACACGTTCGACTGCATGGTGCTGGACCTCTCGCTTCCCGACGCCTCGGGCTTCGAGCTGCTCGAGGCACTCAGCGAAAAGGAGGGCCATGCCCTGCCCCCGGTCATCGTGTACACGGGCCGCGTGCTGACGCCGGCCGAAGAGGCGCGGTTGAGCCACTACTCCAGCTCGATCATCATCAAGGGTGCGCGCTCGCCCGAGCGCCTGCTCGACGAAGTGACGCTGTTCCTGCACCAGGTCGTCAGCGAACTGCCGGAACCGCAGCAGGGCATGATCCGCCGCGCGCAACACCGCGACGACACGCTCGACGCGCGCCACATCCTCATCGTCGAGGACGACGTGCGCAACATCTACGCGCTGATGAACGTACTGGAGCCGCACGGCTGCAAGGTCTCCATCGCCCGCAACGGGCAGGAAGCCATCACCGCGCTGGGCGCGGCGGCCGGCAGCCAGTCTCCGGTGGACCTGGTGCTGATGGACATCATGATGCCCGTCATGGACGGCCTGACCGCGACGCGCCAGATCCGCATGGACCCGCGCTTCGACCGCCTGCCGGTCATCGCCCTGACCGCCAAGGCCATGCCGGACGACCAGCAGCAATGCATCCAGGCCGGCGCGAACGACTACATCGCCAAGCCGCTGGACGTGGACAAGCTGCTCTCGCTCATCCGGGTCTGGCTGATGGCCTGATGCAAAAAGGGCATCGCGGTATCCCGCGATGCCCTTGGCATTTGCCGCATTGGCGCGCAGGGCGCGCCGGGGCGCTTACAGGCGGCTGGCGATCGCCTGGGCGAAGCCCATCGTGTTGCCGGTGCCGCCCAGGTCCGGGGTCAGCGAATCCTTGGCTTCCAGCGTGGCGACGATGGCGTTGCGCAGGCGCTCGGCGTTCTGCGGCTGGCCGACGTGGTCCAGCATCTGCGCCGCGCCCAGCAGCAGGGCGCAGGGATTGGCCTTGCCCTGGCCGGCGATGTCCGGGGCCGAGCCATGCACGGCCTCGAAGATCGCCGCATCCACGCCGATGTTCGCGCCCGGGGCCAGGCCCAGGCCGCCAACCAGGCCGGCGCACAGGTCGGAGATGATGTCGCCGAACAGGTTGGTGGTGACGATGATGTCGAACTGTTCCGGGCGCATCACCAGCTGCATGCAGGCGTTGTCGACGATCATTTCCTGGAACTCGATGTCCGGGTACTGCGCGGCGACTTCGCGCGCGACCTTCAGGAACAGGCCCGAGGTCGACTTGATGATGTTGGCCTTGTGCACCGCGGTGACCTTCTTGCGGCCGGTGTTCTTGGCCAGTTCGAAGGCGTAGCGCACGATGCGCTCGGAGCCCTTGCGGGTGATCCGGGTACCGGAGAAGGCGGTCTCGCCATCCTCGGACACGGTCTGGCCTTCGCTCAGGTATGCGCCTTCAGTGTTCTCGCGCACGGTGATCAGGTCCACGCCGTCGGCAAAGCGCGACTTGGTGTTCGGGAACGACTTGGCCGGACGCACGTTGGCGTACAGGTCGAACTTGCGGCGCAGCGCCACGTTGATCGAGCTGAAACCCTCGCCGACCGGGGTGGTCAGCGGGCTCTTCAACGCCACCTTGTTCTTCGCGATGGAGGCCAGGGTGGCCTCGGGCAGCAGGTCACCGTGTTTTTCCAGCGCGACCAGGCCAGCGTCGGCGTATTCATAGGTGAGGCCGGCCTGCAGCGCGTCGAGCACGTGCAAGGTGGCGTCCATGATCTCCGGGCCGATGCCGTCGCCGCGGATGACCGTGATTGTCTGCGTCATAAGTAATGGGATTCCGAACGGGGGATGGAGTCTTTGAAGACGGGAGCGCTGGCCGGCGGAGGACGCCGTGCGCATGCGAATGCCAGTAGCGGAATTATGCCCGATCGGGCTCCCGCCCCCCAAACCGACCTTGGTCGAAGCCGGGCCGCGCGCCCCGGGCGGCCTTCCCGCGGGGCGCCGGGGCTCCCCCTGCTCAGCCGTGCGGATGCGCCTGCGGGGACGGAGCGCCGCCTTCCAGCTGGTCCAGGAAGTCCACCGCGCGCCGCAGGTGCGGAATCACGATCGAGCCCCCCACCACCAGGCCCACAGAGAAGGTCTCGAAGAACTCCTCGCGGGTGACGCCCACTTCCTTGCACTGGGCCACGTGGTAGCTGATGCAGTCGTCGCAGCGCAGCACCATCGAGGCCACCAGCCCCAGCAGTTCCTTGGTCTTCACGTCCAGCGCGCCGGCCTGGTAGGTCTGCGTGTCGAGCGCGAAGAAGCGGCGTACCACCTGGTTCGGCTCGTCCAGGATGCGCTTGTTCATGCGCTGGCGGAACTCGGTGAACGCGCGGACGCGGTCGGCCTCGTCCTCATGCGTGGGGGCGCCGCTCATGCCTGCGCCTCCGGACCCTGGCCCGCCAGCAGCGGTTCCAGCTTGCCGGCGCGGTGCAGCGCCATCATGTCGTCGTAGCCGCCCACGTGGACGTCCCCGATGAAGATCTGCGGCACGCTGGTACGCCTGGCCAGCGCCACCATCTTTTCGCGCTCGGCCGGGTCCAGGTCGATGCGCACTTCCTCCCACTGCTGTCCCTTGCTCTTGAGGAAGTTCTTGGCCGCCACGCAGTACGGGCAGATGGCGGTGGAATAGAGCCGGATCCGGGGCGCGCCGCCGGTGGCCGGTGAAACGGTGTCGTTCACGGGAAACTCCGCGTGGGTTCAGTGGTCTGCAATATGGTAACGGCCCGCTGGAATTTCGAGCCGCCCGCCGCAACACTGTGGACCGCTACGCATTCACGCGCCGGCCAGCCGGCGACGCCTCACTGCCGGAGCCCGCCTTGCGCCACCTGCTGCTTGCCACCGCCGTCACCCTGGCCCTTGCCACGGGCATCAGCCCCGCCCAGGAGAGCCGGCTGCCGGACATCGGCTCATCCGCCGGCGAATTGCTCACCCCAGCGCGCCAAGCCGAGTACGGCAAGATGATGCTGGCCGAGCTGCGCAACTACGGCTACGTGCTGCAGGACCCGCTGATCGAGGACTGGCTGCAGACCCTGGGCCAGCGCCTGGGCGCCAACAGCGACCAGCCGCAGCAGCCATTCACCTTCTTCATGCTGCGCGAGCGGCAGATCAACGCCTTCGCCACACTCGGCGGCTACGTGGCCGTCAACGCCGGCCTGGTGCTGACCGCCGAGCGCGAGGACGAAGTGGCCGCGGTGCTCTCGCACGAAATCGCCCACGTCACCCAGCAGCACGTATTGCGTGGGGTCGAACGGGCCCAGCGCGACCAGATTCCCATCCTGCTCGGCATGCTGGCGGCGGTGATCGCCGCGCAGAGCGCCGGTGGCAATTCCAGCGGCGACGCCACCCTGGCCAGCATCACCAGCGCGATGGGCCTGATGGCGCAGCGGCAGATCAACTACACCCGTTCCAATGAATCGGAGGCCGACCGCCTCGGCATCCGCACCCTCGCCCGCAGCGGCTACGACGTGGACGCCATGGCCGGCTTTTTCGAGCGCATGTCGCTGGCCATGCGCGGCAACGAGGGGGGCTACAGCGCGCCGGATTACCTGCAGACCCACCCGGTCACCACCACGCGCATCGTCGAGGCCAAGGCCCGCGCCGAGCAGATGAAGAAGGACACTGTCCTGCTCACGACCAGCGTGCCGGGTGCCACCGAACAGGTGCGGGTGAACCCGTCCGACCCCTCGCTGTCCGAGCCGCTGGGCAGCAGCACCAACCCGCTGCTGCCGTACACCTTCCAGGTGCCGTTCGACGCCGCTACCCGCGGCAACAGCGGACAGTTCGCGTGGGCCAAGGAACGCCTGCGCGTGCTCAGCGCCAACACGCCCGGCGCGGCGATCCGCGAATACGAGGACCTGCGTCGCGGCAGCCCCAAGGGCCTGACGGACGCCCAGCGTTACGGCCTGGCGCTGGCGCACATGCGCAACAGCGACAGCCAGGCCAACGTGATGCACACGCTCTCTGCCTTGCTGGAAGACCACCCGGACAACCTGTGGATCGCCCTGGCGCTGGGCGAGGCGCAGACCCGCGCCGGCCAGGCCGAGCAGGCCAACCAGCGATTCGAGCAGCTGCTGCACGACCACCCGGACAGCCGCCCGGTGGTGCTGACCTACGCCGGCCTGCTCAACGAACAGGCCACCGCGGCGGCCGGACGGCGCGCCCAGCAGATCCTGGAACCGCTGGCGCGCAGGGCCGCCGAGGACCCGGTGTTCCAGCAGACCTATGCCCGCGCCAGCGAGCTGGCCGGCAACCCGCACCGGGCCAGCGAGGCCTATGCGGAGGCCGCCTTCCTGAACGGACGCGCCGAGCAAGCGCTGATCCAGCTGCAGGCACTCAAGCGCCAGGACCTGGACTACGTCACCCGTGCCCGCGTAGATGCCCGCATCGCGGCCATTACCCCCACGGTGCTCGAACTGCGCCGCCAAGGCGTGCGCGACCCCGAGCTGTCACGCTGAAGCCGCTCTGCAGGACTTGCAGTGCGGCCATGCTGGCCCCGGGTGACGTCACATGTCTGTCATAAAACCGTAGTCTACTGGCGACCATCCGCCATCCCCCACGGTAGCCGTGTGCAGAAACGCATCCTGATCGTCGATGACGAACCCGCGATCCGCGACATGGTCGCCTTTGCCCTGCGCAAGGGTGAATTCGAGCCGATCCACGCCGGCGACGCCCGCGAGGCGCAGACCGCCATCGCGGACCGTGTTCCCGACCTGATCCTGCTGGACTGGATGCTCCCCGGCACCAGCGGCCTGGACCTGGCCCGCCGCTGGCGCAAGGACACCCTGACGCGCGAGATCCCCATCATCATGCTGACCGCGCGCGGCGAGGAAAACGACCGTGTCGGCGGCCTGGAAGCCGGCGTGGACGACTACGTGGTCAAGCCGTTCTCGGCCCGCGAACTGCTGGCACGCATCCGCGCGGTGATGCGCCGCGCCCGCGACGACGACGAGGATGGCAGCGTGTCGGTGGGCGAGCTGCGCATCGACGGCGCCGCGCACCGCGTGTTCGCCGGTGATTCGCCGGTGCCGATCGGCCCGACCGAGTACCGCCTGCTGCACTTCTTCATGACCCACCCCGAACGCGTCTACAGCCGCACCCAGCTGCTGGACCATGTCTGGGGCGGCAGCGTCTATGTCGAGGAGCGCACCATCGACGTGCACATCCGTCGCCTGCGCAAGACGCTGGAACCGTTCGGCATGGAAAACATGGTGCAGACCGTGCGCGGATCGGGTTACCGGTTCTCGGCAGCGACCTGACGGCACCCGCTGCACGCCGCAGGTCATCGCCTCCATGCCCCAACACATCCGTTCCGCCTGGATCCGCACACTTGGCGCCCTCGCGCTGTGGCTGCTCGCCGCGTTGGCCGTCGGCGTGCTCCTCGGCCACGCCTGGATGGCGCTGGCCCTCGCCGCGCTCGCCGCACTGGGGTGGTCGTACTGGCGCCTGCGCCGCGTGCTGCGCCGGCTCACCGCCCGCCAACGCTGGGAACCGGAGCCCGCACAGGGCGCCTGGAACGAGCTCGACCGCCTGCTCTACCGCAGCCAGGCGGAAATGCGCACGCGCAAGCGCCGCCTGCTGGAGATGCTGCGCACCTACCGTGCCGCCGCCGCCGCACTGCCCGACGCCGTGGTGGTGGTGGACCGCAACAGCCAGCGCGTGCAGTGGTTCAACGAAGCGGCCGGTGGCCTGCTTGGCCTGCACCATCCCGGCGACCTCGGCGTGCCGGTGGTCCAGCGCCTGCAACCGCTGCCGCTCGCCCACTGGCTGGCCGCCGGCCGCAATGCCGAGCCGATGCTCGACGCTCCCTCGCCGGTCGATCCCAATCTGCGCCTCAACCTGCGCCTGATTCCCTATTCGGACGACTACTGGCTGCTGGTGGCGCGCGACGTCAGCAAGCTGCTGCGCCTGGAGCAGGTGCGCCGCGATTTCGTCGCCAATGTCTCGCACGAACTGCGCACGCCGCTGACCGTCGTGCACGGTTACCTGGACATGCTCGACCCGGAGGATTTCCCGGATTCGGGTCCGATGCTCACCGAGATGCGCAAGCAATCCCAGCGCATGGCGCAGCTGGTGGAAGACCTGCTGACCCTTTCGCGCCTGGAATCGCAGGACGAGATCGGCGAGGAGACCGTGGCGATGGCCCCCATGCTCGCCACGCTGCGGCGTGAGGCCGAGGCGCATAGCCACGGCCGGCACACCATCGAAGTCCACGACGAGGCCGGTTGCGACCTGCTGGGCTCCAACAAGGAGCTGCACAGCGCGTTCTCCAACCTGGTCACCAACGCCGTGCGCTATACACCGGCCGGCGGCACGGTGAGCATCCGCTTCGCCCGCGAAGCCGACGGCGGCGCGGTGTTGGCGGTTCGCGACAGCGGCTACGGCATTCCCGCCTCGCATCTGCCGCGCATCACCGAGCGCTTCTACCGGGTCTCGAGCAGCCGTTCGCGTGAAAGTGGTGGCACCGGCCTGGGGCTGTCGATCGTCAAGCACGTGCTCGGCCTGCACCAGGCGCGGCTGGATATCGAAAGCGAGGTCGGCAAGGGCAGCGAGTTCTCCTGTCACTTCGGTCCCGCCCGCGTGCTGGCGCGCGAGCCGGACACGCACGCGACATGACGCCCGTGCTATTGGTATGAGCGCAGCAAGCGCGGGCCTTGGGCCCGCGTTCCCACCGTCACCGTTTCCTGCAGAAGGTCACATGGCCAGCGCCAAGAAAGCCGCCGTCAACGTCACCGCCGAACCCGTCGCGCACGACCCCCTTCGCGAGCCGGCGCTGTACCTCAACCGCGAGCTGTCGCAGCTGGATTTCAATTTCCGCGTGCTGGCCCAGGCCCTGGACGAACAGGTGCCGCTGCTGGAACGCCTGCGCTTCCTGTGCATTTCCTGCACCAACCTGGACGAGTTCTTCGAGATCCGCGCCGCCACCGTGCGCCACGCGCAGGAATTCGGCCTGGCCCCGGCGCCGGACGGCATGAGCCCGACCGCCATCCTCAATGCCGTGCACGACCGCGCGGCTGAACTGGTGGACCAGCAATACCACTGCTGGAACCAGGTGCTGCGCCCGGCGCTGGCGGAGGCCGGCGTGGGCGTGCTCGGCCGCAATTCGTGGACCGCGCGGCAGAAGCGCTGGCTGCGCGCCTACTTCCGCAACGAGATCATGCCGGTGCTCTCGCCACTGGGCCTGGACCCGGCGCACCCGTTCCCGAAGATCCTCAACAAGACGCTCAATATCGTCGTGGTGCTGGAAGGCACCGACGCCTTCGGCCGTGCCGGCCACCTGGCCATCGTGCGCGCGCCGCGTTCGCTGCCGCGCATCATCCAGCTGCCCGAAACCCTCTCCGAGCCCGGTACGCAGACCTTCGTGTTCCTGTCCTCGGTGCTGTCGGCCTTCGTGGACGAAATGTTCCCCGGCATGGAGGTCAAGGGCGCCTACCAGTTCCGCGTCACCCGCAATTCCGAGCTGGTGGTGGATGAGGAGGAAGTGGAGAACCTGGCGCTGGCGCTGCGCGATGAGCTTGTGGACCGCGGCTACCGGCCGGCGGTGCGCCTGGAGATCGCCGACGACACGCCCAAGCCGATCGTGCGCACGCTGCTGCAGAATTTCGGCTTGCCGGACAACGCGGTGTACCGCATCGCCGGCCCGGTGAACCTCAGCCGCGTGATCCAGGTGTACGACCTGGTGCAGCGTCCGGAACTGAAATACCCGCCGTTCAATCCGCGCACGCTGCGCGACAGCGAAGGCATCTTCGAGATCGCCGGCAAGGGCGATGTGCTGCTGCACCATCCCTTCGATGCGTTCACCGCGGTGCTGGACCTGATCCGCCAGGCCGCCGTCGACCCGAACGTGCTGGCGATCAAGCAAACCCTTTACCGCACCGGCAAGGACTCGGCGATCGTCGATGCGCTGATCGTGGCCGCGCGCAACGGCAAGGACGTCACCGTGGTGGTGGAGTTGCGCGCGCGCTTCGACGAGGAAGCCAACCTGGGCCTGGCTGACAAGCTGCAGGAAGCCGGCGTGCAGGTGGTATACGGTGTGGTCGGCTACAAGACCCACGCCAAGATGCTGCTGATCGTCCGCCGCGAGGGCCGCAAGCTGCGCCGCTACGTCCACCTGGGCACCGGCAACTACCACAGCGGCACGGCGCGTGCGTATACCGACCTGAGCCTGATCACCGCCGATGCAGACATCGGCAACGACGTGCACTTGCTGTTCCAGCAGCTCTCCGGCCTGGCGCCGAAGATGAAGCTCAAGTGCCTGCTGCAATCTCCCTTCACCCTGCATGCCGGGGTACTGGCCCGCATCGAGCGGGAGACGACGTTGGCCCAGCAGGGCCGCCCCGGCCGCATCATCGCCAAGATGAACGCGCTCAACGAACCCCAAGTGGTGCGCGCGCTGTATCAGGCCTCGCAGGCGGGCGTGCAAATCGACCTGATCGTGCGTGGCGCGTGCACGCTGCGCCCCGGCGTGCCGGGCGTGTCGGACAACATCCGCGTGCGCTCCATTGTCGGACGCTTCCTGGAACACAGCCGCGTCTACTGGTTCGGCAACGACGGCGAACCGGAACTGTTCTGCGCCAGTGCCGACTGGCTGGAACGCAACCTGCTGCGACGGGTGGAAACCTGTTTCCCGATCCTCGATGCGGATATCGCTGCGCGCATCCACCGCGAGGTGCTGCAGAACTACCTGGACGACAACTGCAACGCCTGGGAGCTGCACGCAGACGGCATTTATCGCAAGCGCATGCCCGCCGAAGGCGAACGGCTCCATTCCGCGCAGCAGGCACTGCTCGACACCCTGTAAGCCCAACGTCCTGCAAGACACCGTTCCGCGCCGGCGTCACGCACGGGAGCACCCGCCTGCACGCGGCCATCACGTCTTCACGCAGGACACGCTGTGCCGCCACGGCGCCCGTGCCGGCTGCTGCGCATCCACGCGGCCCACGCTAACATTTGCCCCATGCCCAATACCTCCCCGACCTCTCCGCCGTTGCAGGACGGTGACCTGCTGGCCGCCGTCGACCTGGGGTCCAACAGCTTCCACATGATCATCGCCCGCTACATGCTCGGGCAGCTGCGGGTGGTAGACCGGTTGCGCGAGACCGTGCGCATGGCCGACGGCCTGGATGGCAAGGGCGGGCTGTCGGCCGAGGCCCGTGCCCGCGCACTGGAATGCCTGGCCCGCTTCGGCCAGCGCATTCGCGAAATCCCCCCCACGCGCGTGCGCGCCCTGGCCACCAACACCGTGCGCCAGCTGCGTTCGCCGCAGACGTTCCTGTCGCCGGCTGAAGCCGCACTGGGCACCCCTATCGAAGTGGTCAGCGGCCGCGAGGAGGCCCGCCTGATCTACCTGGGCGTGGCGCACGCACAGCCCCCCAAGCCGGACCAGCGCCGGTTGGTGATCGACATCGGCGGTGGCTCGACCGAATTCATCATCGGCCGCGGCTTCGAGACGCTGGAGCGCGAGAGCCTGCAGGCCGGCTGTATCGCCAGCACGCGGCGATTCTTCCCCGGCGGCAAGCTGTCCAAGAAGCGCTGGAAGGATGCGCTCACCGAGATCGGCGCCGAGTTCCAGCAATTCGCCACGCTGTACCGCGCACTGGGCTGGCACGAGGCCGTGGGCTCGTCGGGCACGCACAAGTCGATCGGCGAAATCTGCGCGGCGATGAAGCTCACCAAGGGCGCGATCACCGCGCAGGCGCTGCCGGTCGTGCGCGAAGAACTGCTGAAGGCCAAGCACATCGAGGACATCCAGCTGCCGGGCCTGTCGGCCGATCGCCGCCCGATCATCGCCGGCGGCATCCTGGTGCTGGAAGCCGCGTTCCAGGCCCTGGGCCTGGAGAAGCTGATGGTGAGCAAGGCCGCGATGCGCGAAGGCATCCTGTACGACATGCTCGGCCGCGCCGGCGCCAGCGACCCGCGCGACAACTCGGTGGCCGCGCTGGTACATCGCTATGCCATCGACGAGAACCAGGCCGGCCGCGTGGAAGCCACCGCGCAGCGCATGCTCGCCCAGGTCGCCGGTCCCTGGCAGCTGGACGGCGACGATGCCCGCGTGCTCGGCTGGGCCTGCCGCCTGCACGAACTGGGGCTGATGATCGCGCACAGCCAGTACCACGTGCACGGCGCCTACGTGCTGGAGAACTCCGACATCGCCGGGTTCTCGCGGCAGGAGCAGCAGGTGCTCGCCACGCTGGTGCGCACGCATCGCCGCAACGTGCCGAAGAACGCCTTCGAAGCCCTGCCCGATCGCCTGCTGCTGGCGACGCGCCGCAAGGCCGCGCTGTTGCGTCTGGCGGTGCTGCTGCATCGCGCGCACGAATCGGACCCGATCCCGACGCTGGACTTGAGCGCGGACGACAACCGACTCTCCCTGGTGCTCTCGCAGGAATGGCTGCAGACCCGCCCGCTGCTGCGCGCCGACCTGATTGGCGAAGTGGAAGGGATGGCAGGCCTGGGAATCACCTTCAAGCCCTTCGAGGCCTGACGCAAGCCAGTCATCGAAAGGCAGTCTTCCGCCTCGCCTATCCCGCGCGCCCCTCAAAAGGGGGATGCCTTCCAGTGACGCAAAGCGTTGCGCTGTTGATCTTGGTGCCGATCGCGGCGCTCTGTCGGGCGTGCGGGGGCCATGCCCTGTCGGGGGCGTAGGGCGACAGGACGTCGCCCTACGAGCCCCGCATGGATGCGGTTTTTGGCGTCCCCCGACAGGGCCTGGCCCCCGCGCGCC
>Ga0310344_10000057_pt1 | contig 100524 bp, 83 predicted proteins | sample HC15DNA20200_MG_FD_203801 | JGI IMG/M metagenome (GOLD analysis project Ga0310344, IMG submission 203801) | Marine microbial communities from station ALOHA, North Pacific Subtropical Gyre - HC15-DNA-20-200_MG | ecosystem: Environmental > Aquatic > Marine > Oceanic | place: Pacific Ocean: North... | reverse complement strand
GCCCGTCGTGTACGACCAGGAGACTCAGCGTGTCCTGTTCAGGGGTGTCTCGCTCGAACGCCCAGTCCGAAGCGGCCTGGAGCGCGCCCGCGTCGATCCCCGGAGGCAGCGACATGTCCGCCACCAGATCACCATCGGGCCAGGCGATAGTCGCCGGATCACCCTCCGGATACTGCAGCGTGAGCTCAGGCAGTGCCTCGATATCGGTGAGGGTTTGGTCCGGCGGCAGGATGACGCACCCTATCCCCTCCCGAAACGCCGCCCGCATGACCGGCACTGCGCCCTCGGTCCCGATGATGACGGCCCGGCGGGCCTGGTCGATCTCGTAGGGGTGTACCTCCGGTAGAAACGCCAGTTCCTGCGCCACCACACTCTCGAGACTGCGGTTCGAGGTAAACAGGCCGTTGCACATGAAGATGGCCTGCTGCCCACGCCGGATCATGTCCCGCTGCGGCTGCCAGTAGTCGTAGCGCTCTTCCTGCTGTGCAACAGCCGACAGCGGCGCGAGCAGCGCCAACCCGACGAGCACGGTCAACGTGCGCTTCATCTGCCCCTCCTCAGAGGTACTCTCACCTCAAACTGAATCCCCAAATTATATCGACCGGAAGCCTGAAGCCGCAGGCCGACAACAACCGTCGGACTGCTCACAACACCATCAGCGCCGGCTGTTCGAGATAACGCTTCACTGCAGCAAGCAGCTCGGCACCGGTCGCGCCATCGATGGCACGATGATCCGCCGAGAGCGTGCAACTCATCATCGTCCCGATCCGAACATCGTTGCCTACCGCGATCGGCCGCCTCGTCGCCGACCCCACCCCGAGCACACAGCTCTGCGGAGGGTTGACGATGGCGAACAGGCTATCGACACCGTACATCCCCAGGTTGGAGATAGTGAACGTGCCGCCCGTGTAGTCATCCGGCCGCAGGGAGCCCTCCCGGGCCCGCGCAACCAGCGCCCGGCTATCGCGAGCGATGTCGCCCAGATCCTTCGTGTCGGCCGCCCGGATGATCGGTGTGATCAGCCCGTCATCGGTGTTCACGGCCAGGGCGATGTCGACGGCATCATAGAGGCGGAGTGCGCCACCCGCCCAGGCCGAGTTAGCGCGCGGCACGTGTCGGAGCGCGAGCGCCGCAGCTCGGATCACCAGGTCGGTCAACGTTGGCGCCTGGTCACGTCCGAGGGTCTTCGCCTGGGCGATAACGCCCATGGCGGCACCGACGTCGCACTCGGCCCTCAGGTAGAAGTGCGGTACCGTCTGCTTCGCCTGCTCCATCCGCGTCGCCGTCACGCGACGCATGGCGTTCAGCGGTTCGTCACGGAAGCCCCCGCCCTCGCTCGCGGCAGCCGAGGCCAACGACGTCTCCGCTCCCAGGGCGCCAGGAAGCAATCGGTCGATGTCGGCCTTCATGATCCGTCCGTCGCGTCCGGTGCCGGCCACCTCCGAGAGATCGATCCCGGCCGCGGACGCCATCCTCCTGGCCATCGGTGTAACTGCGACCGCAGCACCCTCAATCGACGCCGCGTCAACGGTCTCCTCTTCGGCTTGCGACGGGATCGTGGACACGGCCGTCTTCTCGAGCGGCGCCGTGGGTGCCGTCGACACGGCCGCCAGGGTCGTCCCGCTCGTCTCCGCCTGCGGCCGGATGAGCGCCAGCAGTGCCCCGGTCTCGATCCCCTCGGTCCCCTCGGCGACCTGGATCGCGCTCAGTACCCCCGCGACCGGCGCCTCGAGCTCGACCGTCGTCTTGTCTGTTTCGACTTCAACGATCGACTCACCAGCCTCGACACGATCGCCTTCGCGCTTGAGCCAGGCGCCCACGATCACCTCAGTGACCGAATCGGCCAGCTGCGGCAGACGCACCTCAGTCGGTGACTCCCCACTCATCTGACACACAACCTCGCCGCCGCCTCCACGATAGCGTCGGCATCCAACCGATAGGCCGCATACAGGTCAGGCACATCACCGGACTGGCCGAAACTGGCGACCCCAAGCGGGAGCACCCGGTGCGATCCCACCGCGCCCAACCAGGACAGGGTCGCGGGATGGCCGTCGAGCACCGTCACCAGCCCCGCGTCGGTCGCCAGCGGCTCCAGCAGTCGCCGGACCGGCGCCTTGCTTGGCCTCCCTGCGACCACCGCCCGCATCCACTGCTGGTGTAGTCGGCCCGGACAGGTCACCACGAGCAGCCCGACGCCCGGAATGTCCTCGACGATCTGCTCATGAGCATCCAACGCCTGGTCCACAACGGCACCGCTTGCCACGATGGCCAGTTCAGCCCCCTCAGCCGGAGGCCGAAGCCAATAACCACCATCAACGATCTGGCGGTGGTCTTCAAGCGTCAACTTCCGATCGGGCTGCGCCAGCGGTCGGGTTGAGAGGCGTAAATAGACGGCTCCCCCCTCGTCCGCCTGCATATGCTCGAAACTCCACCGGAGCACGACCGCAAGCTCGTCCACGTAGGCCGGTTCGAACGCGGTGAGTCCCGGCTGCCCCATCCCGATGAGCGGCGTCACCACAGACTGGTGCGCACCGCCCTCCGGGGCTAAGCTAACTCCGGACGGCGTTGCCACGACAAGGAACCGCGCGTCCTGGTAGCAGGCGTAGTTCAGCGCATCGAGCCCACGGCTAATGAATGGGTCATAGAGCGTTCCGATGGGGAGCAGCCGGGTCCCGAACAGCGGCCCCGTCAACCCGAGCGCCGCGAGCAGCAAGAACAGGTTGTTCTCAGCAATCCCCAGCTCAAGATGCTGTCCCTCGGGCCCCATCGTCCAGTCTTGAGCCGACAACGGCTGGTCGCCGCGAAAGACATCCGCCTGCGCCGACTTGTTGAAGACGCCCCGGCGATTGACCCAGCCTCCAAGATTGGTGGACACCGTAACGTCGGGCGACGTGGTCACGATGCGATCCGCTAGCTCAGGGTGACGTCGCGCGATGTCGGCCAGCACCCGTCCGAAGCCAGCCTGAGTGGAAAGCCGGTCGCCAGGAGGCGGTGTCAGCGACTCTGGGACCGGCACAAGCGCCGCCACGTGACGCCGCTCGGCCGACTGACTGAACGGCACGGTGTTGAGGAACGCGCGAAGCCGCACTGGGGAGACATCCAGTCCCGCGAACGGGTCCCACTCGGCCCCCGCCTCGATGCTCATCTGGTCACGCAGGGTGGCTATCTGCTCAGGTGTGGTCAGACCCGAGTGGTTGTCCTTATGGCCCTCGAACGGGAGACCATGCCCCTTGATGGTGTAAGCGATAAAGCAGACCGGCGTCTCCTCGGTAGCGGCCTCGTGAAATGCCTCCCGCACCGCCTCCAGATCGTGGCCGGCCAGATTGGTCATCAGCGTGTGCAACCCGACATCGTCATGCTCGTCGAGCAGCTCCGTGATACCCGAGGTATCCCCGAGGTCGCGGGCCAGCCGCTTCCGCCACGCGGCGCCACCCTGATAGGCCAGCGCGGAATACTCGGAGTTCGGGCAATCATCGATCCACCGCCGGAGCGACTCGCCACCACGGCGGGTGAACGCGGTCTCGAGTCGCTTGCCGTACTTGAGGGTGACCACCCGCCACTCCATCGACGCAAACAGCGTGTCGAGCCGATGGAAGAAACGGTCGGCCACGATCGCATCGAGGCTCTGGCGGTTATAGTCGACGATCCACCAGGTGTTGGTGATTTGGTGCTTCCAGGACTCGAGCAGCGCCTCGAAGACGTTGCCCTCGTCGAACTCGGCGTCGCCAGCCACCGCGATCATGCGACCAGGAGGGGCGCCGGCGTCGATGAGCTTCCGGTGCCGGAGATAGTCCTGCGCTAGCGCGGTGAAGCTGGTCATGGCCACCCCCAGGCCGACCGACCCGGTGGAAAGGTCGACGTCGTCGAGGTCCTTCGTCCGTGAGGGATACGACTGCGCGCCCCCGAAGGCTCGGAAGCGCTCCAGCTGCTCGCGGCTCTGGTTGCCAAGCAGGTACTGGATCGCGTGAAACACCGGGCTACCGTGCGGCTTGACTGCCACCCGATCGAACGGCCGCAGCACGTCGAAATACAGGGCAGTCATCAGCGTCACCATCGACGCACATGACGCCTGGTGCCCCCCAACCTTAAGCCCGTCCCGGCTGGGGCGCACATGATTGGCGTGGTGAATCATCCAGGCACTGAGCCAGAGCACCTTCTGTTCAAGTGCGGCCAGGCACTCCTCAGAGGTCGCGTTCGCGACCGAGGCCGACACGCCAGAAAGAGAGAGAGCTGTCATAACACCGTCACCGATCGTATCCGGACCGGGCCTGAAGGCGCACGGGGGTCTCGCTCAGCGATCCGGCGGTTCGTACTTGAGCAGGGCGCCGCCGTAGGCCACTACGGCGCCATAGACCGTCCCGTCCGGGGATACGGCCACGCCTTCGGGGTTCGAGCCGTCGATAAAGGCCGTCAGCGAACCGTCCCGCAGATTGCCAATCCGAATGCCGTACTCCCAACCCGGGTGCTGCCCGTTCCGTGACGAGGCGGAATCGGCCACGTACACCGTGTCGTCAGCGGCAATGTGTAACCCGCTCGGCCGGCTGTATTGATAGAACTCCTCGATGAACTCGCCCTCGGCGTCGAACACCTGCAGCCGGTCATTGCCGCGATCGGCCACAACCACCCGCCCCCGGGAATCGAGGTCGATCGCGTGAGGGGTCATGAACTGCCCCGGCCCGCTGCCATGCGACCCCCACTCGCCGAGATAGGTACCGTCGGAGGCGAACTTGACGACCCTGGCCGTAGTGTGCGGACCTGCATCGGCCGCCTGCCCCCCATGTCCGTCGGCCACGAAGATGGTACCGTCGGCCGCAGTCACGACGTCACAGGGTTGATCCAGCGTATCGCGGCCTGCTGCTCCCACGCCGGGCGTGCCGAGCGTCAGGAGCAGGTCGCCGTCGGGACTGAACTTCATCACGACGTGCCCCTTGCCTTCGCGGGCAGAGTCTCGTCCGTCAGGACCCAACGAGTCAGTCACCCAGACCGCACCGGTCTGATCGACGTGGAGTCCATGCGGCTGCACCATCAGGCCCCGACCGAAACTCGCAACCAAAGTCCCGTCCAGTCTGAATTTCAGGATCGGATCAAGATCGGACCGGGCGCAATCGTTAGCGCCGCAGCGCTCGGCTACCCAGAGATGGCGTCCGTCGGGATCCACGTCGACCCCGCCGGTCGATCCCCACTCACGACCGGCCGGCAATCCCGCCCAGTCCTCGGCCGTCACATACGGATTGGGAGCATCGTTCTGGGGAAGGATATCCGGCTGGGCACCAGCCGAGGAGGCAGCCAGGCCGGCCAAGAGCATGAACGTCTGCACGCGTGACGCGAAGAACACGGGTTCCTACTGGGTAACGATGGCGGCTCGCCCCTGACGCAGGACATACTTCTGGATCTTCCCGGTGGCCGTCTTCGGGAGCTCGTCGACGAAGTGCACCTTGCGCGGAGTCTTGAAATTGGCCATGTGCTCTCGCGCGTAGGCAACGAGCTCGTCGGCTGTCATCGTCGCCTCCGGAGCCAACACGATGAACGCATGTGGGGTCTCGCCCCACTTCTCGTCGGGCATGCCCACAACCGCTACCTCCTGGATTGATGGATGCCGCATCAGCACTCCCTCGACTTCAACCGACGAGATGTTCTCGCCGCCACTGATGATGACGTCCTTGAAGCGGTCGCGGATCTCCACGTAGCCATCGGGATGGACCACGGCGGCGTCGCCGCTATGGAACCAGCCGCCCCGCATGGCGTGAGCCGTCGCGTCGGGGTCGTTGTAGTACCCCTCCATCACCACATTGCCACGCACCACGATCTCACCGAGCGTCTCGGCATCACGTGGCACCGGGGCGCCGTCCTCGTCCACCACCTGCAGTTCGCCCGAGGTGATGAGCTCAACGCCCTGGCGCGCCTTGACTACGGCGCGCTCATGGAGCGCCAGTCCGACATGCTCTGGGCGGGCCTCACAAACGGTGATGAACGGTGCGGTCTCGGTCAATCCGTACACGTGTGTCAAATCCCACCCGAACTCGCCCTCGACCCGCTCGATAGTCGCCGCCGCCGGTGGAGCCCCAGCGGTGAGCACCCGGACGCCGGACGGTACGTCGCCCCGCTGGTCGGCGGAACAGCTCGCCAGTCCGATCAATACGGTGGGCGCGGCGCACAGCATGCTGACCCGTTCATCGCGCATTAACTGGAATGCCTGCACGGGATCCACCTTCCGTAAACAGACGTGGACCCCGCCCACGGCGGTCACGATCCAGGTGAACGTCCAGCCGTTGGCGTGGAACATCGGCAACGTCCATAAGTAGCGATCGACACAGCTCATCGGGATGTGGACGAGCGTGCCCACCGCGTTCATGTAGGCGTTGCGGTGCGTGATCATCACGCCCTTGGGGCGTGAGGTGGTGCCGCTGGTGTAGTTGATGGTCAGCAGATCTTGCTCCGAGATGTCCGGGCGGGTGAACTCGCCGGACTCAGTCGTACACAGCGCCTGGTAGTCAAGCCAACCGCCTCGCTCACCTTCGAGCGCAACGTAGTGCTCGACCGACGGACAGTTAGCACGTATGCCGTCTACCGTCTTGAGGAAATCGGCATGGGCGCACACCACCCGGGCTCCCGAATGCTGGACGATGTATTCGATCTCCTGTGGCTTGAGGCGGAAGTTGATCGGCACCAAAACAGCGCCGATCTGAGGCACAGCGTAGAACGACTCAAGGTGCGCCGTGGTGTTCAGCGAAATGTAGGCGACCCGGTCACCCTTGCCGACTCCCAAGCGCTGTAACGCCGCCGACCATCGGTCGGCGTGCTGGAAAAACGCCTCGTAGGTGAGCCTCCGCCCCTCGTCGACAACGCACTCTCGCTCGGGATACAGCGCCCGGGCCCGACGCTGAAACTCGAGCGGGGTGAGCGGGGTCTCCACGTCAGTCGTCGTCGCTCGTCCGGCGCGCGCGCCGGTCGGCGACGATGGCGTCGTAGTCCTCTTCGGTCAGATACGTCATGTTCACATGCGCGTGATACATGTCGTCGTAGCTCCGCTGCCCCCACCCTACCCACTGGGTCGGATCCGGGTTCGCGCGGTTGGCCGCAGTGTTGTCATGTACCGCGGTCAAGTGAATGATCGTACCGGCGGGCAGGACGGGCGCCGAATCGTCCGTGTAGACGTAGTTCACGTGCCAGTTGAAGTCGAAGTTTCCGACGTGGTTCAGCATCTCGACACGGCCGTCTGGATAGATCGCTTCCATTGACATCGACTTTCCCCGTACGTGCATGTGCGGCTGGTAGTTCTCGAGACGCGCAGGCAGAGTCAGCGGCACATAGGCATGGTGCGTCGTCACCTTCCCGGGCGGGATGTCCAGCGTCGCCATCGACTGCTGCACGCCGAGCGCGCGCCCGAAGACGCGATACTTCGGCTCATAGCCTTTCTCGTGTAGCCAGATTCCCACCTCGGTGTAGCTTGTGAGCTCCTCGCCCACCGAATGGTAGTGGTTGTCAAACGCGATGCGGGAATCCGCCTTCAGCAGCTTACCGGTGTTCTCGCGGAACACGTCCCCGATCTTACCGACCGCGAACTCGGTCAGATAGCTGCCACGTCCCGGCACGTCCACGGCCGGCGTGTGATCACCGGCCTGCTCCTCCTGCTGGAGATACACCACCGAGTGATGGGTGACCCGTCGTCCGCCACCCATCGACGGTCGCACCTCCATCCCCGTGATCCAGCGGTCTTCGGTCAACCCGGTCGGTACGACCGGCTGCCACCACTGGTCCTGGCCTTCGGCTGCCTGGGTCCAAGGGTCGGAGGCCACGACCAAATCCGGCTCCCGACCATACCGCTCCGCGAGCCGCCACACATCCTCGGCCGGCCAATTCACCGGCGGAGGAGCGTCGGCCGCGTTTCCCCGGGGCGCGCCGGCGTCGACCCAGCGCGCGACGATGTCGATCTCGGCGTCGCTCAGCGACGTGTCGTTCTCGAATTGCCGGATGCCAACGGTCTTGTCGAGGTGCCAGGGAGGCATCACCCGCTCGACCACCTTCTCCCGGACTGCGCGCGCCCAGGGCCTGACGTCCTCATAGGTCACCAGCGACATCGGCCCCATCTGACCGGGCCGGTGACAGCCCTGACAGCTGCGCTGCAGTATGGACTCGACGTCGCGCGTGAAGGTGACCTCGGTCTGCGCAGACGCACTTACCGCTCCGAAGAGGATGAACGCGGTCGTCAGGGCTCCGATTCGTCCGTTGGTCATCATCGTCTCCTGGTCTTCTGTCGCCATTCCAGGCGGCAGGTCCCTACTGTACCGTGACCGGCACGAACCCATTCGTCCAGCAGCAGAAAAATCCTCCTGCCATGATGGCGGCCTGGCCACCCGAATCGTCCCAGGCGAGCACGCGCAGCACGTACTCCCCAGGCGCATCGAACGTCACCATCGTCTCTGCGCGGGCGTCGGCGTCGACCTCGGGAGTGGTCGACGAGAACGTCACCCCGCCGGGCCCACGGTACTTGCTCCACACTAGGCCGAACCGGGGCGGACGGTCCGCCGAGCGCGCCTTGCGCACCCCGTCATCGGAGGCCCAGACGCGAATCGGCGTCGGCACCCCGGCCTCGGCGGTCACGCGGTCAGCGCGCACGCCGAACGGCCCCTGTCCAGCAGCACCGTCGGCACCCTGGAACCGGACGACCGGGGGCGTGTTCCCGCTCGTTACCTCTTCGAGCGCCGTGATCTCCCAGCCGGGTTCCAAGTGCCCCGGAATCACGATCGTCTCACCGTACGACGTCAAGCTCCAGATCAGCCGGGCCTCACCGAAATCGGCCGGCACCGTCACCCCAAAGACCCCGGTATGGCGGCGCGGCAGGAAGTGCGTCGGCTGCCCCCGATCCGTCGGACCCGGCTCAAACCGGTTCTCCGGACCGACCGGAATCGTCAACTCTTCTTGGTAGTTCCGGTTGAAGTAGCCGAAAACCAGCGTTCGTGTCCCATCGGTATTGCGATACCACCCTTCGTACGAGGCGGTAACGCTCTGACCGCGCTCATGCGGTATCGGTGCGCCCAGACGGATATCCTGTCCCAGACTCGGCTGGACGACCAGGAGCGACAGACACAGCCCGACGCCTCCACAAAATACTCGCTGCACGATGCCGTGATCATGAAGAACCCACCTGCAGGTGTCAACGGCCTCAACCACACAACCGTACAGAGAAAAAGGGCCGGAGTGCGTTGAGCACTCCGGCCCTTTGCTTACTAAGTGGTCCGGCAGGAGACCTAGACCATGTCCTTCAGCTTCTTCAGCGGAAGGATCTTGACTCGCGTCGACGCGGGCTTGGCAGCCACGTCCATGAGCTCGCCTGGACGGAACGGGTTCGGGACATTCTTCCGCGCCTTCTGTGCCGGCTTTCGGACGGTCTTGATCTTCATCAGGCCAGGCACGGTGCAGATCCCGACCGCTCCCTTAGCCACATGACGACCGATGACCCCTTCGAGCGCCTCGAATACCGAGGCCACCTGCTTCTTCGACAGATCGGTAGACTCGGCGATGTCCGCCAGCATCTGGGTCTTCGTCATCGCCGCCTTGAGCTTCGTGCTTCTCGCCAATCTCGCCTCCCGGGTAATGCGTGAACGAACCGATAACGTCCGAGTATGTTACCTGTATTACACAGTTTTTCCACGTGCAGATTGAATATCTCCGGCTGTACCGCCTAGCTCGGTCCCTTTCGAGGTTTGCCACCGCCCCAGAGGTTCTCGCCCGGGGGCGTCTTGATCAACACTGTTAGCCGCAACGACGATCACCGACAACCCATGCCCAAGACCCAGTCCCCGACCGACACCGCCCCAGCCCGCACCACGATCTCGGGTCACCCAATCGAAGAACGCTATACGGCCCAGGACATCGCCGACACGCCCCCCCCCTCCCCACCAGGCACGTTCCCCTATACGCGCGGCATCCACGCTAGCGGGTATGGCGGAAAACTCTGGACCATGCGTCAGTTCTCGGGATTCGGCTCGCCGGCCGACACCAACGCGCGCTACAAGCAGCTTCTAGCAGCAGGGGGAACCGGGCTAAGCGTCGCCTTCGATCTGCCGACGCTGATGGGTCGCGACCCGGACCACCTGCTGTCGCGAGGCGAAGTCGGGAAGTGCGGGGTCAGCGTCGCGTCGCTCGCAGACATGGAGCGGCTATTCGCCGACATCCGGCTGGACGCAGTCACCACTTCGATGACTATAAACTCGCCGGCCGCCATGATCTTCGCGATGTATCTGGTCGTGGCCGAGCGGCAAGGCGCCGACTGGGCGACGCTTTCGGGCACACTCCAGAACGACATCCTCAAGGAGTACATAGCGCAGAAGGAGTTCATCTATCCGCCCAAGCCGTCGATGCGCCTGGTCACTGACACGTTCGCCTTCTGCGCCGACGAAACTCCCCAGTGGAACACGATCTCGGTGAGCGGCTATCACATTCGCGAAGCGGGAGCCACGGCGCTCCAGGAGCTGGCCTTCACGTTGCGCGACGGCGTCGAGTATGTACAGTACGCGATTGATGCCGGATTGGAGGTGGACCGCATTGTTCCCCGGATGTCGTTCTTCTTCAACGCGCACAGCGATTTCTTTGAGGAAATCGCCAAGTATCGCGCCGCGCGCACGCTGTGGGCGACGACCATGCGCGATCGTTTCGGCGCGACACGCGAACGGACCTGGAAGCTACGCTTCCACACGCAAACGGCAGGCGTCTCGCTCACGGCGCAGCAGCCCTACAACAACGTCACCCGGACCGCGATCCAGGCGCTGGGTGCGGTGCTCGGCGGAACGAACTCGCTCCACACCAACTCCCTCGACGAAGCGCTCTCGCTCCCGACGAGCGAGGCGGCGTTGCTGGCCCTCCGGACTCAGCAGGTCATCGCGCACGAGAGCGGCGTCGCCGACCACGTCGACCCGTTCGCCGGCTCGTACTTCCTCGAAAGTCTGACCCGCGATCTCACGCAGGGCGCTCGAGACTACTTTCAGCAAATCGACGACATGGGAGGAATGGTCTCCGCGATCGAGCAAGGATTCCCCCAACGCGAGATCGCCGAAAGTGCGTATCGGTTTCAACAGGAAGTAGAGGCGGGCACTCGTTGGATGGTCGGCGTGAATCAGCATCTCGACGAGACACGCCCCGAGGTTGAGACGCTCTACATCGACGAGGCGATCTCGGACGGACAGTGCACGCAGTTGGACGAGCTACGTGCTCAACGCGACGCCACCGAGGTATCCCGCACCCTCGATCGGCTCCGGGACACCGCCCGTGGAACCGATAACCTCATGCCGCCGCTCCTCGACGCCGTGCGAGCGTACGCCACCCTGGGGGAGATGTGCGACGCCTTGCGGGACGTGTGGGGAGAGTACGAAGAACCAGCGTCGCTGTAGGACTCATCACACCATGACCGCCCCCGACTCCCTGGCTCGCCCGCTAACCACGCTCTCCGACGAGGAGCAGCTCTTTCGCGACAGCGTGCGTGACTTCGCCCGCGCGGAGATCGGTCCGCTGGTCCGCGAGATGGACGACCGGGCCGAGATTCCCGATGTGCTCATCTCCCAGCTGTTCGAGCTGGGCGTGATGGCCATCGAGATCCCCGAGCAATTCGGAGGTGCGGGCGCCGGCTTCTTTCTCTCTATCCTCGCCGTCGAAGAGCTATCGCGCGTCGACCCTTCGATCGCGGTACTGGTTGACGTCCAGAACACGCTGGTCGTAAACGCGGTCCTGAAGTGGGGCTCCCCTGGCGTTCAGCAACGGTTCCTCCCCGCGCTCGCGAGCGATACGGTCGGTGCCTACGCGCTCTCCGAAGCCGGGTCTGGCAGCGATGCGTTCGCGCTGACGACCCGCGCCGTGAAGGACGGTGATGACTACGTGCTCACAGGCCGGAAGCTCTGGATCACAAACGGACGCGAGGCTGGCCTGTTCATCGTGCTAGCCACCGTGGACCCAAGCGCCGGACACCGCGGTATCACGGCATTCGTGGTGGAAGGCGACCGGCCCGGACTGACCATCGGCAAGAAGGAGGACAAGCTCGGCATCCGGGCGTCGAGCACCTGTGAGGTGCTCTTCGACGAGTGCCGGATCCCGGCCGCCAACCTTCTCGGAGAAGTCGGACGTGGTTACAAGGTGGCGATCGAGACGTTGAACGAAGGACGCATCGGTATCGGCGCCCAGATGGTCGGGCTGGCACAGGGCGCGCTGGACCACGCAATGGCGTACGTACAGGAACGGGAGCAATTCGGACAGCCGATCGCCACGTTCCAGGGAGTGCAGTTCCAGCTGGCGCAAGCGGCGACCGACCTCGAAATGGCCCGTCTGGGGGTGTACAACGCAGCGCGGTTGCGGGACGCCGGTCAGCCGTTCCTTACCGAGGCGGCGATGGCCAAGCTCTTCACGTCCCAGGTCGCCGAACGGGCCACCTCACTGGCCGTCCAGCTCTTTGGCGGTGCCGGCTATACCAAGGACTATCCCGTGGAAAAGCTGTATCGGGACGCGAAGATCGGTCAGATCTACGAGGGCACGTCCAACATGCAGCTACAAACCATCGCGAAGCAGATCATCCGCTCCGGCGGCTGATTTACGCCACCCGCGCTTGCCTCCTCAGACAGGGGCTTCGTTCCTCCCTCGGCCCCACCGGCGCCATGCGGCACGCGAGATGGCCCCGAAGAAGACGACCATCAGGATAATGATCGCGCTGGCCACGGCGAAGGCGGCCACCGGGAAGTTCAGCGTCAGCACGCCCAGTCCGATGACGAATCCGTCTTCGGCCAAGCTGAGTGCCCAGTTGGACACCGGTTCCGGGCTGGCATTAGCGACAGCGCGCGTGCCCATCTTGGTTAAATGTGCGCCAGCTGCCACCGACCCTCCGAGCAGACCGATGATCGCTTCGATGGTCGGGCTGACATCTTCAAGCGCCGCCACTGCGAGAAAGGCTCCGCCCACGGGCCTGATCACGGTGTGGACCGCGTCCCACGCCGAGTCGACCCACGGCACCTTGTCGGCCACGAACTCGACAAGATATAGCGCTAGCGCCAGACCGATCACCAGGTTGTTGTCGAAGACGGCAAACTGAGGAGGCAACTCCACCCACCCGAAGCGTGACACCAGACCCAGGATGGCCACGGTGGCGTAGAGATTGACACCCGCCGCCAGCGAGAACCCGAGAGCATGGCCTAGAGTGGCGACCGCCTGCATCATTCGACTGTGTCTATCTTGATGGGGAGATACGCGCCGAGCAGAACACAGGTTCCGTGCAGACGACGTACGGAATCCTACGGGCCGGCCGCTAAGTGCGACTCGAGGAAGACAACCACGGCGTCAAATCCGACCGAACGCGCCTGATCGATTACCGTCAGGCCAAAGAGGTCGGTCGCATCCACGTCGGCCCCGAGCTCGACCGCGACGCGCACCGTGTCGAGTCGAAGCGACTCCAGCTCCAACCGGTTCGGAGGCTTCCAAGAGCGGAGGCGGCCGCCGCCCATCCCGATCGCTGCCATGACGGCGGTGGTGGACTCCTGGCGCGGCTGCGCGTAGCCAGGGTCCTTATAGTCGGCGTGATGGATCACCCGAGGGTCGGCGCCATGGTCTGCGAGCAGAAGCATGACATCGGGCGCATTGAACCGGGCGGCCAGCCAGAACGGTGTGGCTCCCACCAGCGGCGGAGCAAAGTGGAGATCACGCGACGAGCGGCGGGTCGGCGTCCACGTGTTCAGCGTGGCATTCGGATCGGCGCCGTGCTCGAGCAAGGTCCGAACCATCAGTGGATCACGGCGCATGACCGCGGCGTGCAGCGCGGCAAACCCGGCCTTGGACGCTCCGGCATCAGCGCCAGCCTCCAGCAACAGCGTCACCAGCTCACCGAATCCGGCATGGGCAGCCAGCGTCGTCGCGCTCACGCCCCAGGCATTGGTGTCATCCGCGTTGGCGCCCGCCGCGAGTAGCAGACGTGCCGAGGCGACATCGCCCCCCCGGGCCGCGAACATCAGCGCGGTGTTGCCGCCGTGAGGGATCTCACGGTTGTACTCCGGCTGGCCATGCGGCGGCACCGCCATCACCTGGCTCCAGACCTCGGACCGCGCATGGAGATCGGCGCCACTGTCGATCAGGACCTGGACGACAGAAGGATGCTGCTGGGCCACCGCCCACATCAGGGCTGTCTGCCCGCGGGTCCCCCGTGCCTCGGGGTTGGCTCCGGCTTGAAGGAGGAGATCGACCACCTCGGCCGCACCGCTTCTGGCCGCTACCATGACCGGCGTTTCGCCCGCCAGGAGCGCCAAGTTGGGATCGGCGCCCGCTGCCAGCAGACGACTCACGGCGTCCGTGCTGCCGTTCTCCGACGCCGTCCACAGCGCCGACACGCCGAGGTCGTTGACGGCATTCGCATCGGCGCCGCCAGCCAGCAACCGGTCGAGGGTCTCGATCTCGTCGTGATAGCTGACCCAGTGCAGAGCGGTTGCCCCATCAGGTTCGGCGGCGTTGACGTCGGAGCCGGCGGCAAGGAGCGCCCACACCTGCACCATATCGCCCCCTCGGGCCGCGGCGACCAGCGGTGACTCTTCGGCGACCAAGCTGACTAGCGGTGACGCCGCGCACACGACCCCAACGACAATTCGCGTCGGCCACCGTCGAGCAATCTGCCAGCTCTGATGTACAGACATGTCGACTACAGCAGGCCGTCAAGGGTCGAGATCGGCAACCGACCAGTGCTGCCGCCGATCCGCTCCACGGGCACCTGCATCTTGTCCATGAGCGTGACCAGCAGGTTCGCCATCGACGGCTCATCGGTATAGCGAAGATGGCGCCCACTCGGCAGCGTGCCGGCTCCGCCGCCGGCCAGCAACAGCGGGAGATCTACTCCCGAGTGCCTGGTGCTGTTCGAAAGGCCTGATCCATAGAGGATGGTGATGTGGTCGAGCAGCGACCCGTCACCGTCTGGCGTCGCACGGAGCTTGGCGAGATAGTTCGAAAACAAACTCGTGTGGTAGCGGTTGATCTTCGACATGTGCTCGACGAGCTCGGGCACGTCGTTGTGATGCGAGAGCGGATGGTGCGCCTCGGGCACGCCGATCTGCGGATAGGGCCGCGCACTCTGCTCCTTGCCGACCATGAACGAGATAACTCGGGTCAGATCCGCCCGCATGCCCAGGATCTGCAGGTCGAGCATCAGTTCCAGGTGGTCCTCGAACTCGGGCGGCGCCCCCTGAGGCTGGTCGACGGCCGGGAGCTCCAACTCGGACTGCTCCTCAGCCTTCTGAATCCGACGCTCCACGTCGCGAATGGCCTCAGTGTATTCCTCTACCTTCAACACGTCGCCCGGGCCGAGCTCGCGGCGCAGGGTGGCCAGTTTGTCGGTCACCGAATCGAGCAGGCTCCGTTGCTGGCGTAGCCGAGCTTCGCGCGCCTCGCGGTCGGTGCTTCCGCTATCGCCGAACAACGTCTCGAACACGGCGCGTGGATTCCACTCGGTGGGAAGGGGCTGGGTCGGGCTGCGCCACGACAACGTATGGGTGTAGACGCAGCTCAGATTGCCGGTACAGGCGCCGGCGTTGTTCGGTGGATCGAGCGACAGCTCCAGAGATGGCACCTGGGTCTCACCGGCAAAGTGACGCGCTAGAAGCTGGTCCATCGAGACATCGGCCAGGATCTCAATCTCGTTCCGTCCGCCGCGGGTAGTACCGGTGAGGAACGACCCGGACGCGCCCGCGTGGATGTAGTTCCAGCTGGCGTTGAGCCCGGACAGCACGACCATCTGGTCCTTGAAGTCGGCCAGCGGCTCGAGGATGGGCGACAGCGCGTAACCGGTCCCCTCCTGCTCGGGTGTCCAGTAATCCATCGCCATGCCGTTGGGGACGTAGAACGCCTGGAAGCGATGTGCGGTCGCCGGCGCAGCCAGGCCCCGAAGGCCAAAGGCCGGGTGCATGGCGTCGAGTGCCGGCAGGGCGAGACTGGCTCCCAGGCCGCGAAGTACCGTGCGACGCGGCAACGACTTGGTCAGGAACGTCATCTGGATCTTCTCCTGTGTCCGTGGGTCGTCAGTTCGTTGGGGATCCGGCCACCGACCGGCTCCTGAACGTCGGGCTCTTAACGATACCGAGAATCAGCGACGACCAGCGGTAGTCATCGGCGGCCGCAGCCCGGACAATTTCCCGGACAGCGGGTCGGTCGTAGTACTCGAGGCGTCGGCCCAATGCGTAGGCCAGCAGCTTTTCAGTCATGGTCCTGGGAAACGCTTCAGGATCGGCGAGCAGCAAGGCGCGAAGGCCGGCCAAGCCAACCACGCTCCCACCGGCCGCCGTCGTCCCACGCGCATCGACCGGCTGGCCCGCCTCGTCCACCGTGCGCCAGCCGCCAATCGCGTCGAAGTTCTCGAGCGCGAAGCCCAAGGGGTCGATGACGGCGTGACAGCTGGCACAGGTCGGACTCCGCCGGTGTTGGGCCAGTCGTTCCCGAATCGTCGCCGCGACGAGTCCGGGCTGCTCCTCAAGCGTGGTATCGACGCCAGGCGGTGGCGGCGGAACGGGCAGCCCGAAGATGTTGTCGAGCAGCCACTTCCCTCGCAGGACCGGGGAGGTACGATCGGGATAGGAGGTGGTAGCTAGCAGTGCCCCGTGCGCCAGCAAGCCACCGCGCCGCGAGCGATCCGGTAGGGAGATGCGGCGGAACCGAGCTCCGTACACACCCGGCAGGCCGTAGTGCCGGGCCAGTCGCTCGTTCACAAACGTGTAGTTGGCATCGAGCAGCCGCCGGACGCTCTGGTCTTCGACAAGCGTGCTCGCCACGAACCGTTTCGTCTCTTCCTCGAACGCTGCAAGCAAGGTTTCGTCGTAGTGCGGATACTGACCAGGATCCACCACGACCTCGCCGACCCGTCGCAGGTTCAGCCACTGCGCGGTGAAGTCGTCTACCAGTGCCGATATCGCCCGTGGCTCTGCGAGCAGACGGCGCGTTTGGGCCTCGAGCACGGCAAGATCCGACAATCTGCCCGCCTCGGCCGCCTCCAGCAGCTCATCGTCCGGCACACTGCTCCACAAGAAGAACGACAGCCGGGACGCCAGTTCGAGGTCGCTCACCGGGAATGTCGAGGTGCCGGCCGACAAACCGACTGGATCCCGCTCGACACGCAGCAGGAAGTCTGGGTCGACCAGCATGCGCTCGAGCGCGAACTGGATCCCCTGATCGAACCCGCCGCCCTCGCGCCGCCCCTCATCGAAGAAGGCCATGAGCACGGAAAGGTCCTCAGGCTGCACCGGACGGCGATAGGCACGCCTCGCCAGCCGGCTGAGGATCTCGCGCGCGCAGCCGGCCTCGGCCTCGGGAGCCTCCGGGCGGCAGGAGAAAATAATCCGCCGGCTCGGGGTGTCTACGTCAACTGACTTCGTCTCGTAGGGCCCACCGATCTCCACCGCCCCCACGGCAGCATTGCCCATATAGATCTGGTCGTTGGTCAACACCCGTCCGCGTTGCAGCGGTTGCGGAAGCCCCTCTGGCTCCCACAGCTGCCGCACGAACGACACACCCACCGTCCGTGGGCCCGCCGACACCGGCACCCTTACCTCAAGACCAGCGTCGCCGGTCAGTTGCATGTAGGTTTCCCAGTCGGGGTCACCCGCAAACCCGGGCTCGCCGTCACCCGCATAGCTAGCTGCGGCCGGCGTCCCCGGTGCGGCACCGCCCAGCTCGAACCGCTCGAGGAGACGGTCGTCCAGTCGCACCTCCAGCTGCTGCGGCCACCCCATGCCCATCAGATAGGCCTGATACTGCCGGCGCAGCTGCACCTTGATGACGTAGTCGCCATCGACCGGAAAGTTGTAGTCGATGGCCATGCCGCCACGCGACCCGAGTGGAAGCGCTTCACTCTGGCGCTCGTCCTGCACCACGTGGAGCGGAATTTCGAAGGTGTCCACCGCCGCCACAGACGGCACCACCCCGACGGCCAAGCGGGTGACCTGACGCGCGACCGAGAAGTAGCGGTCGAGGTGCGCCCGCGAAATCGTGAGCACGTCGGCAAAATTGTCGAAGCTGCCGTCCGCGGTCTCGTCGCCTAGCAGTAACTCGGCAGCGTCAACCTCGAGGTGAAAGAGGTCACGTACCGCATTAGCGTACTCGGTCCGGTTGAGCCGATGGACCGGGCTCTCACGCCCCGGATCTGGCGAGGCCAGCCATGCGGTGTCGAGTGACGTCTCCAACCGCTCGGCGACCAGATCGTAGGTCGCAGCGTCAGGACGAGGGCGGGCCGGGGGTGGCATAGACCCCGCGCGGATTTTGGCCACGACACGCTCCCACAACGCGGGGTCACCAGCCGGGTTGCTAGGGTCGACAACCGTGGCGTCGAGCGACAGTCCCGCAGTGCTGAGCCGGTCGTTGTGGCAAGAGACGCAGTAGCGATCAAGCAGGGTACGTAGTTCCGCACCGTGCGCGGCGGAGAGGTCGCTGGAGGCCTCCTGCCCTCCGGCCAACCCGACCGCGGCCGGCGCCACGAGGAGCGAGACCAGCACCACCGCGGCCACACGCCGTCCAGGCGACATCCCCCTACCGGGTCGATCCATGTCTGAGGCTGGCTCCTCGTTCCTTCGCGCGTACGGACAGCTGCCCCGAACGCATTGGAACGGCTCAATTGTCGCTGATCGCGGGAGCCGGGTAAAGGCGCGCTGGCTCTGCGCGCCACGGCCGGTGTGTGTGATGATCGCGGGGTAATTCGCCGCTAGTTCTTCGTTGGACCCGTCGTCATTCCGACCTCCACAGCTGCCGCCGGCTACGCTTCCGCCACTCTCCGAATGCCGCTAGTAGTCGCTCCGCTCGGCCGCGCCGTCCCATCGTCGACGAACGGCTGGTCTCAGAAGCCGTCCGTCGTACTGCCATCCAGCTTCACCGAATCTGCTACCGAGTCGGGTTGACAACGCCTCCCGTTTCCTCGCCTCGGGCTTCCGCCTCGAGCAGACGAGCGCCCTTCATAATCCCCTCGAGGGCGTAGTTGGCCTCGTGGCAGGCGTACTCGTAGACCCTGGTGTCGCTCGCCGGCCAGATGTACTCGCCGGTCCAGGGCGCGGTCCAGACCGTCGGGTCGTTGACCGTGAAGTTGTAGAGCAGTGTGTCGTTGTCGAGCCGGGTGAAGCGCTCGACCACATGGAGGTTTCGCGAGGCGCCAGAGAGCGCCGGGCTGTCACTGAAGTTCGTGGTATCCACAACCAGGGTATCGCCTTCCCAGCGGCCGACCGAATCACCCAGCCAGCTGCTGATCTCAGGCGGAGCGTGCTCGTCATTCATCCGTATGACGCGCGCTTCGTGCACCATCTCGACCTGGATCAGGATGGTGTCTTCGGTTTGCACGATCCGTTTTAGGTTGTTGTAGAGCACGGGCAGCATCGGCGGCCCCGCCGTCGACCCGAAGCCGAGCAGGCACCGCTCGGCGGCCGGACGGATTTCCATATCGTCGTAGGGACCAGGTGCGTTGAGACCGTCTTCAAGCCACCAGGCGGTCCCGGTATTCGGACGGAAGGAGGCGGCGAGACCAGCAAGGGCCGCCTGCGCTTCGGCGGTCCTGGGCGGCTGCCGGCCGTTGGGCGGATCGATGATGATTGACGTACGCCACTCGCCGTCGATCTGGAAACCAGCGCTGCCCCGATCCATCCAGAACGTGTTGTAGCCCCCGACGTTGCCCGCGGCGCCGGTCGAGCCGTCTCCGCCTACTGGCGGCGCCTCGCGAGGAGCCGACGCGTCTCCGGCGTTTCGCTCGTCGGGGATGTTGAACGCACGCTGGTAGGAATCGGCACCGGCGGAAAGCTCCGCCGCTTCCTCCTCAGTCAGCGACATCCGGTCACCGAGCTCGGTGGGGCGTTGCAGCGGGGTCAGAGTGGCCACGTCATAGGTCCCAGACAGGTCGGGACGACCGGACGTCGTCCTCGAGATACCGCTCGACTGGGCCAGGGTCATCACCGGTGCCGCGATCACGAGCGCCAAGAATACGAATCGAGCTACCACGCGCTGCATGCCTGCCTCCGCAGAGAAAGAGAAGGACGAATCCTGCCCGAGTGTATCCCGGACCTATCGACCGCGTCACGACGGCCTATCTGCCGCGATGCCGTCGCTCTTCGCCGCCCGTCTCGGCGAGGAGGCACCTTGCCATAGAATTGGAGGCGCATAAGGAGACTCGCCATGACCACCAACTGCACCCGCGCGCTGATCGCGGCCCTGGCCACCGTTGTGGCGACCACCGCCATCGTGTCGGCTCACATGGCCTACTCGAGGAGCCTGCCCGAAAAAGACGCGACCATCAGCGAGTCGCCCAGCGAGGTGCAGATCTGGTTCACACAGAATCCGGAGCCAGCCATCAGCCAGCTTAGTCTCGAAGGTTCCTCGGGCGAGATCGCGCTCGGCGACACCGCGGTCGGTGCCGAGAAGTCGATCGTCGCGGCGGTCCCGACCACGCTCGGTCCCGGTAGCTACACCGTGAAGTGGCGATCAGCTGGCGACGACGGACACGTCCAACGGGGCGAGTTCGGCTTCACCATCCGGACCACGGACTGACGCCCCGCCTCAGCGGCCGCGAGTCACCAGCCGGCTCAGCGATTCCGGTCGACAGTGAATCTGACGCTCCCGGTCTGGGTCTTCCCATCGGAACCGACAGCGGTCCAACTCATCTCCCAATCGCCGTTCGGCATCGGCCCGGTCACCCGACCCATCAGGTCATTCTCACCCATCGTGTGGAGCCCCTCGATCTTGGCCCGGTTACCTGGCCCCGACAGCTCGAGAGTACTCTCGGCCACCACCGGCGCCTCATCGAACCAAACGCGCACGGTCCGCACCGGACCGTCGAGCTCGGCTCCGTCTTCTGGCGTGCTCCCAGAGATCTTGATCTGCCCGCTGGCCGGCAGCAGCGCCAACCCGACCAGCAGCGCCCCCAGCAACACGACACGAGACAACCTCACCATCATCAGCTTCGACTCCTTCGGTTCTTCTTCAGCGGGGCTGCCTACGCCTCCTGCATGTGGGAATAGCAGTAGTAGCGGACCGGTTCGTTACGGTCAACGGAGACGGTTACGCGGTCGTTCTGCATCAGCGAGGCTCCTCGTCTAACCATTGTCCCATACGGGCCCGGTCGCCTTGACCAGCTACGAATCCCGGCGATACACTGGCCGCTCGCAACTGAGATCCAGTCTCAAATCCGCGGACCTCCCTCGTGCACCAGGCCCTCCGCACACTCGACCAGCTGCCCCTCGGCGCTACAGCCGTGGTGCACCACGTGGGGTGCGACCGGGTCGTGGCGCGCCGGTTAATGGAGATGGGTCTGCTGCCCGGAACCGAGATCCAGACCATCAGACGGGCTCCCCTGGGTGACCCGCTCAAGATCCGGCTGCGCGGCTACCTGCTGTCGCTCCGTCTGGCCGACGCAGCCCAGATTCGGATCTTCCCGGAGGGAGAGCAGGCTTCCGGCCAGGACGACTCGACATCGGACCCGTATCGCTTCGTCGCCAACCCGCCGGCCGAGACGATCTCGGCCGGGATACCCCGTGTGCTGGTGGCCGGCAACGCCAACTCGGGTAAGACGACGATTTTCAACGCCCTGACCGGCGCCCGAGCGCAGGTCAGCAACTACCCTGGCGTCACGGTGACCCGATCGTCCCAGCAGGTGACGCTGGGAGACTCCGAGGTCGAGATCATCGATCTGCCGGGGACCTACAGCCTCAGCGCCAACTCGCCAGACGAACAGGTGGCGGTCGACGAGGTCCTCGGGCGACGCGGCACCCCGCCTGACGCCGTCGTGGTCGTGGTCGATTCCGGCGCGATAGAGCGCGGACTCTACCTGGTGCTCCAGGTCGCCGAGACCGGCGTGCCGGTTATCGTCGCGCTGAACATGGTCGATGAGGCGAGCGCCGCCGGACTCGACTTCGATACCAAGCGCCTGGGGCGGTGGCTGGGCGCGACCGTGGTTCCGACGGTTGCCTCCCAGCGAAAAGGCCTCGACCGGCTCCAGATCGCCATCGCCGACGTGCTCGCGCTCGCACCGAGGCCGAACGCGCACTGGACCGGTCTTCCGGAGCACCTCGAGGCTGAGGTCGTGGCGGTCAGCGAGAGCTTGCAGACGGCTAAATTCGGTGCCACGCCGGCGGCCCGTCGCTCCTGGGCGTTGTGGTCGTTGCTTTCGCTCGATGGAAGCAACGAGGACGAGACCGGCATCCCGGAATCGGTACGGTCGACCGTCACCTCGATCCGGCAAGACGCCAAGGCTGCCGACCGCAACCTCGATCAAGAAATCATCGCCTCGCGCTACCAGTGGATCGAGACGGTCGCCTCGGACGTCCGCTCGCAGCCACGGGAAGACCAGCGCAAATGGACCGACAGGATCGACGGCATCCTGACCCACCGGGTCTACGGAATAGCGGTGTTTGCGGTACTGATGGCGGTACTCTTCGAGGCACTATTCACCTGGTCGGAACCGTTCATTGGTACCATCGAAGGAGCCACGGCATGGCTACAGGGTCTGGTGGTGCAAGTGTTCCCCGAGGGGATGCTGGCGGACCTGCTGATCGACGGCGTCATCGCCGGCGTCGGCAACGTCGTGGTGTTCGTCCCGCAGATAGCGATGCTGTTCTTTGCGATCGCGCTGCTCGAAGACTTGGGCTACCTCGCCCGGGTAGCGTTCGTGATCGACCGGCTGATGGGCCGGGTCGGCCTGCACGGTAAGGCGTTCGTGCCGATGCTGTCCGGCTTTGCCTGCGCGATTCCGGCCGTCATGGCGACTCGCACCATCGAGAGTCGCCGCGACCGACTGATCACCATGCTGACGCTGCCGATGGTGTCCTGCAGCGCCAGGCTCCCGGTCTACGCGCTTGTCACGGCCGTGATCTTTGCCGCCGACGAGCGGGTGTTCGGCGTACTGAGCATGGGCGCAATGGTGCTCTTCGCCATGTACGCACTGTCGGTCGTGGCCACGCTGGGCGCCGCGGCCGTGCTCAGACGGACGGTCCTAGCTGGACCGCGGCTACCGTTGCTCCTTGAGCTGCCGCCCTATCGGATGCCGGTGTGGCGCAGTGTCTTCCTCTCCACCTGGCGCCGGGTCCGCAAGTTCCTTGAGGATGCGGGCACCATCATCCTCACGATGACCATCATTCTGTGGGCGCTGCTATCGTTCCCACGGAGCGGCGAGATCGACACCCGTTTCGAGCAGGCGCGCGCCGACGTGCTGGCAACGACCCCTACGCTCCAGCAAGAGGAGGCGCTCGCGGAGCTCAACGGACAACTGGCTGGAGAGCAGCTCCGCTACAGCGCTGGCGGCCGGTTGGGCCAGTTCGTCGAGCCGGTGTTCGAACCGCTCGGCTTCGACTGGCGCATCAGCGTCGGGATTCTGGGAGCATTCGCGGCCCGGGAGGTCTTCGTCTCGACGCTGGGAATCGTCTTCGGCATCGAGGAAGCCGACGAGGAAAGTGTCAGCTTGAGGAGCTCGCTCCAGAACGCGACCCGGGCCGACGGCTCACCGCTGATGACGCCGCTGGCCGGAGTGTCGCTGATGGTGTTCTTCGTGCTGGCGTGTCAGTGCATGAGCACGGTCGTGGTCGTCAAGAAGGAAGCCGGCGGGTGGGGCTGGCCGGTGTTCATGCTCGGCTACATGTCGGTGCTCGCCTACGGCGCGTCGCTGCTGGTCTATCAGACCGGACGGCTCATGGGCTGGGGACTCTGAGGATGAACTGGCAGGAACCGATCGCCGCCCTGGTCGTGGCCTGGGCCGTCGTCTCGCTCTACCGGCACCTCCGGAACCTGGTCGGTCCCCCAAAACCCGATGCCCCGAAGACAGGCTGCCACGGCTGCGGCGGGGAAGAACAAACGTCGAGCGCGCCTCTCCCACGGCGCTGACCCGGCCTCAGTCGCGGCTCTGCAACTTCGCCAGCAGCCGCAGAATCTCCAAATACAACCAGACCAGGGTCACGAGCAGGCCGAAGGCGCCGTACCACTCCATGTACTTCGGCGCGCCTCGTTCGGCTCCTTCTTCGATGAAGTCGAAGTCAAGCACCAGGTTCAGGGCGGCTATCACCACCACGAACACGCTGAACAGGATACCGAACATCCCACTGGAGTGAACGAGCGGGATGCTTATGCCGAAGATCCCGAGGACGAAGCTAGCCAGATACACCAGGCCGATTCCCCCGGTGGCGGCAAACACACCGAGCTTGAAGTTCTCGGTGGCCTTGATCAGGCCACTCCGATACGCCAGCAGCAGCGCCGCGAGCGTGCCGAAGGTGAGAAACACCGCCTGGGCCACGATGCCGGGATAGGCCTGCTCGAAGAAGAAGGAGATGCCGCCCAGAGCCAACCCTTCGAGCGCCGCATAAAGCGGGGTGGTGATCGGCGCCCACGTCTGCTTGAACGCTGTGACGAGCGCCACGACCAAGCCGCCCAGGATGCCGCCCCAGATGAGCAAGGTCGGCACGTCGCCAGAGGCCGCCCGCCCCCACACGTACATGGCGGCGGTGAACAGTACCACCAGCGACATCGCGGTCTTGTTGACCGTGCCCCCGATGGTCATCGTCTCCGATTCCACCCGGGGGAGCGGCGGCACGCGGGTAAAGGTGTCAGCGCCGAGCGCCGGATTGCCTGACCGCAGGGCGAGATGCGCGGACATCGTCTACTCCTCCACGACGGCGTCAGTGCGGCGCCGTCATAATAGTAAAAAGGTACCGGCTCGCACGCCAGTTCCAAGTACACACTCTACCAGTTCAGCTCAGTCCGCCCCCCACTTAATGGAACCGAACGCACATCCTGAGCTCACCGTCGCCCTCGCACTCGCCGCGGGCATCCTGGCGCAGTCGGTGTCGAGGCTGATCAGGTTCCCCGGCATCGTGCTGCTACTGTCCGCCGGCGCGTTGCTGGGACCGGAAGGGCTCGGGTGGCTGCAGCCACGAGCCCTCGGCGACGGTCTGTTCGGCATCGTCGAGTTCGGCGTCGCCATCATCCTGTTTGAGGGTGGCCTAAACCTCCAGTGGTCGCGGCTCAAGCGTCAGGAGGCGCCGATCCGACGACTCATCACCACCGGCGCGCTCGTCACTCTCGTCGGCGCGGCCGTGCTCGCTACCCTCGTCCTCGGGTGGAGCCTGCACCTCGCTCTCCTCTTCGGAGCTCTCGTCGTGGTGACCGGGCCGACCGTAATCCAACCGCTCCTGCGGGACATGCGGCTGCGGCCTCGAGTCAAAACGGTGCTGGAAGCCGAGGGGGTGCTGATCGACCCGATCGGTGCCCTGGCCGCCGGATTCATCCTACAGTTCGTCGTCGCGCCCCGCGTGATGACCCTCGCCTCGGAAACGCTGAGTGTGATCGTTAGCATCGGCTTCGGCCTGGTGGTGGGGCTCGCGGCCGGCTTCCTACTTGCGGTAGCGCTCCGATATCGCCGCCCTATAGCCGCAGGCCACGAGAACGTGTTCACACTGGCCTCTGTGGTGCTGCTCTTCGAGGCCTGCAACACCCTGATCGAGCCGAGCGGTCTGGTAGCGGTCACCGTGGCCGGGGTCGTCATCGGCAACATGGAAACCCGGGTAGGCCACGAACTTCGAGAGTTCAAGGACCAGCTGACGGTGCTGCTGGTGGGGATGCTGTTCATCCTGCTCGCCGCCGACGTAGCGCTGGCCGACATCCGAGCGCTAGGTCGCGGCGGCGCCATCGTCGTCGCCGGCCTCATCCTGGTGGTCAGGCCACTCTGCGTTTGGTTCGCAACGCGCGACTCTCGCCTCACGACTAAGGAACGGATTTTCGTGGGCGCTATCGCGCCCCGGGGCATCGTGGCGGCTGCCATCGCGTCGGTCACGGCCGCAGCGCTCGACAGTCAGGGTGTCGACGGTGGCACTCCGCTCCGGGCGCTAGTCTTCTCGACCATCGCCGGCACGGTGATGCTCTCGGGCCTGCTTGCCTACCCGCTCGCTTGGATCCTCGATCTCCGTCTGCCCCGGCGTGATCGGATCGCTATCCTGGGTGCTCACGGTCTCGGAGTGCCGCTGGGCGACGCACTCCGGGACGGCGGGCTGACGGTCTCCTTTATCGAGCCGGATCCGAGACGCTCGCACACCGCGGAGCAGTCGGGCCACACCGTGGTCTTCGGCGATCCCCTCGACGAGCGCACGCTGCAGCGGGCCAGGATGGAACTGGTCGGCTCAGTCGTGGGGCTGACCTTCAACGAACATGCGAACAGCCTGTTCGTACGGGAAGCAAGAGAACACTACGGGGTCAAGCGCGCTTTCGTCGCCATGCACTCGACCGACGAGCAGGCGTCGCAGCTGGTCCGTCGGGCCGGAGTCAGCATGCTCTTCGATGGCCCCCATGACCAGGCGCGGTGGGACGTCCGCTGGCGTCACGGCGAGTTGGTGGTCGGCCACTTCGAGTACCGACCGGATGCCGCCGAAGAGGCACCCCCCGACTCGATCCCGCTGGCTGGTGCCGACCCTCGGTCAGAGCCACAGGAACCGTTCGCGTTCCTGACCGTGCAGCGAGGAAGACGGATCGGGCCATACCACGCCGAGCACGAACCGCAGCCAGGCGACCGCAGCGTCGTCGCCTTGCACACGCCGGTCCGCGACGAGGCGAGACGTATGCTCGCCGCCACCGGGTGGCAACCGATCGAGGAGAGGCCCTTGCTTTCTCCGACCGTCTGACGACGAGCTCGTCGGTCTGCTCCGCCGGTGCAGCTGCGTGGGTGCCGGACCAGAACGAGTCGCTCGAGATCGCGTGAGAGGTCTCTCAGGCCAGCTCGGTCAGCGTCGAGGCGACAAGGCAGTAGAACCGCTCGACCGAGGCGATGTGCACCCGCTCATCGGGCGAATGCGGAAACTCGATCTGTGGCCCGAACGAGATCATGTCCATGCCTGGCACCTTCTTGCCGAGGATGCCGCACTCGAGTCCCGCGTGTATCGCCTTGACCTCGGGCTCGCCCCCAAGCTCACGCCGATGCACGGCTTTCATCACCTCGAGCAGATGTGACTCGAGATCCGGCTTCCAGCCGGGATACGCGTTGTCTTCCTCGACCTCGGCGCCCGCCAAGAGTCCGATCGCGCGCACCCGCCTGCGGAGCGCCTCGAGCGCGGTATCTATGGAGGAGCGGCTGCTGAGCCCGATCCGTAGGGTGCCGTCCGCTTCCTTTATCGTCGCCAGATTGACGCTGGTCTCGACCAGGTCAGGAATGTCGTAGCTCATCGCCTCAACGCCGTGAGGCATAGCGTTGATCAGCCGCAGTATCTGCTCGGTCGTCGTCTGGTTCCAGACCGAGTCGGGCGAGGCCGTATCCTCGACAGCCACGTCCATGTCCGGGTCGGCCTGACCGTACTCGGTGCCGATGGCAGCCATCTCCTGCTCAATGGCGGCCATCACCGCCGCCCGACCCACCTGCTCGACCACCAGAGTGGCGAACGCCTCCCGGGGGATGGCATTGTGGGCGCTGCCGCCGTCAATGGCAGCGAGCCGGAACGGGGTGTCGGCGTACGCCGCCGACAAGACCCGACCGAGCAGCTTCACGGCGTTCCCGCGCTGCAGATGGATATCGCAGCCCGAGTGGCCGCCCTTGAACCCGGTCAACGCCACCGAGAGAGCCAGAGTCCTGGCCTCCGGCGGCTCAGAGGTCAGCGACACCACGACCTGACTGTCGCCCCCACCGGCACACCCGACGTAGACGATGCCATCCTCCTCCGAATCCAGGTTGATCAACTGTCGCCCCTGCAGCAGGCCAGCGTCGAGCTCGGCCGCACCGGTCAGGCCCGTTTCCTCGTCGATCGTGAACAGCAGCTCCAGCGGTCCGTGGGCAAACCCGGTGTCGCCCATCAACGCCAGCATCGTGGCCACGCCGATCCCGTTGTCGGAACCGAGCGTAGTGCCGTCGGCGGTCAGGTAGTCGCCGTCACGGACGGGCACGATCGCGTCGGAGGTGAAGTCGAATGCCACATCCGAGTTCTTTTCCTGCACCATGTCGAGATGCGACTGCAGGATAGTAACCATGGCGCTTTCTCGCCCCGGTGTCGCGGGCTTACGCACCACGACATTGCCAGCGGCGTCCACCTGATGTGGGAGGCCGTGCCGGGTCGCCTCGGCGATGACGTGGTTCCGCATCCGGTCTTCGTCCTTAGAGGCTCTCGGGATGGTCAGAATGGTGTCAAAATGCTGCCAGACGACCGTGGGTTCGAGTTCCGCGACGAAGGTCATCTCTAGATTCTCCCGGGTGGGCCAACATCCGGAGGTGAGCATCAGAAGACACGCACCCACGGTTCAACTATCATCAGACTACTCGATCATGTGGAGCCCACGCAGCGTCCAGCTAACCGTCGCCCCGTGGGTGTATATCCTGCTACTGGCCGTGTCAGCGACGGCCCAGAACCGGCCGACTGGTAAGGCCGACGAGACCGAGAGCGCCTCACTCGAACGGATCCGACAGGCCCTCGCCGTCGAACAGACACCGCTTGGCCCCGGCCTCGCCGAACTCGACTTCCGCGACCCGACGCTGTTCCTGAACGACGGCCGCGGCCGACGGGATCTCCCAGGGTTCCAGTTGGTTACCGGCATCGATGTGTGGTCCGCCACCAGCCCAGGCGGCAGCATTCCGCTAGGTGGCCCGACCCATCGATCGATGCTGGACATGATGATTCCCGACGACGTGCGGGAAGTGGCCTCGAGCGACGTACTGGGTATCGCAACCGCCTCGGCGTTCGCCGTGGTGCCCTACGCCGTGCGGTCCATCGCCAACCTGTTCCGCAGCGCGCCTGGTAACCGGATGGTACCGGTGCTCGACGCGGGGCAGGAAACCAGCGTGGTTGAGGCTACGATGACGGGCACCGAGATCCTGCACGCCGGCATCGACCAGTCAGGCCGGACCGTGGAGCTGAGTCTCGTGGTACCGGAACGCACCAGCGGCCGCCAGGCCCGCAGACTGGGCCGGCGGTTCGTGTGGCTCGTGAAGACGAACTCGCAGCACGAGGTGGACCCCGAGCGGCTGCTCGGCGCCGGCGTCTTCGACTACATCGTGCGGGTGGTCACTCCCAGCAACAAGGTGCTCGCCGAGGGCGGCAAGAACACCACAGACGAACAACTGACCTGGTAAGTTCTCCGGGAACCTAGTCAGTGCCGCCGTAACGGGCAACACGCACGTCGCAGGTGATGGCGTGGGCCAGCATCCGCTCGGTCTCGCACTGGCGCGCGGTCACCTTGCCTACCTCGACCGACGCCTCCGGCGTCATCTTCTGGTAGGTCACCGTCTTGAGAAACTTCCCGACCCAAACACCGCCGGTGTAGCGAGCTGAACGGCTCGTGGGCAGGATGTGATTGGTGCCGATCGCCTTATCCCCGTAGGCGACGGTCGTCTCCTCGCCGATAAACAGCGAACCGTAGTTCCGGAGTCGGTCGTGGTAGTAGTCCACGTCGGCGACATGGAGCTCTAGATGCTCGGGCGCCCAGTCATCGCTGAGGGCGATCGCTTCCTCCGGATCGTCGGCCACCACCACCCGACCGTTATCGCGCCAAGACACCCCGGCGATCTCGCGGGTCGGGAGCACCTCGAGCTGCCGTTCGATCTCGCCGAGCGCCTGGCAGCCGAACGCCTCGCTGAGACAGACGAGGATCTGGCCGCTGTTCGGGTCGTGCTCGGCCTGTCCCAGCAGGTCGCACGCCACAAGTGACGGATCGGCAGTGTCGTCGGCGATGACCGCGATCTCAGTGGGTCCAGCCAGCAGATCCAACCCGCACTGGCCGAAGAGCTGCCGCTTGGCCTCGGCCACGAACCGGTTGCCCGCGCCGCACAACATGTCGGCCGGCGGCACCACGCCCATGCCGTAAGCCATCATCGCGAACGCCTGCACCCCGCCGAGCACGAAGATGCGATCGGCGCCCGCCTGGCGCATCGCGTTGATGGTGGCGGGAAAGTAGCCCCGGCCCTTGATCGGCGGCGTGCAACCCACCACGGTGTCGACGCCGGCCACCTTCGCCGGAATGATGCTCATCTGGGCCGAGCCGAACATCGGATAGCGTCCGCCCGGCACGTAGCTGCCGACGCAGCTCACCGGAATGTGGCGATGCCCGAGCACCACGCCGGGCCGGATCTCGGTTTCGAGCGGCAACAGCGTCTCGAGCTGGGCCTCGGCGAAGGCGCGCACGTTGCCCTGGCAGAATCCGGTGTCGGCCAGCACCTGCGGGTCGCACTTCTCGATCGCTTCCTGGATCTCGGCCTCGCTCAGCTCGAAGTCGGCCGGAGCCCACTCGTCGAACTTCCGGCTGTATTCACGAACCGCATCCATACCCCGAGCCCGGAGGTCACGCAGCAAATCGGCCACATACCGAGTGGTTTCTTCATCTTCCTCGAACAGGCGATGACCGCCATCTTTGAGTATCTGCATGCGCTCAACTCGTCACTGCTCTATCTCGCAGGCCTGGCTACAGGTTACCGGTAGTGCCTGGCGAGTATCGGTCGGCACTGGCTGGTAGTCCGATAATAGGTGGCACTGGACTGCCGGCTACGGGCTATAGGAAACCTCGAGCGCCTGAAGCTTGGAGCCTGAAGCCCACAGGCGTGAGGATATCGCCCGTCATAGATTCATCACTCCCTCGATGTCGGGATCGAGGCGCGGGGGTGGCGATGCCAAGGAGATACCAAAGAACAGAGTCAGCGACAGCAGCAGCGCCACGAAGCCGGCGTTGATACCGTAGGGCACTGCGATCCCCAACAGCTCGATGCCGAAGTTCACGACGAGGCTGGTCACAATGGCCACGTTCGCCGCCGTCGCGGTGGCCCGTTTCCAGTTGAAGCCGATGGCCACTGTCGGCACGAGCGCCGCCGCGAAGGTGCCCCACCCGAACGCCCCCAGCAACGCCACCAGGTCCTGACGGGAATAGAGCACGAACACGGCGGAGCCGACCGCGAGGAGCACGGTGGCCACCCGCGCCCAGAACAGCTCGTTCGACAGCGACCGACCGGTCAGCGCACGCGGGATATCGTGCACCACGGCTGCCGCGCCGAGATTGAGGAAGCTGTCGGCAGTCGACATGATGGCGGCGAACAAGCCGGCGAACACGACCCCGGCCAACATAGGCCCGGCGTGGAACTGGAGAAACTGCGGCGCCGCCTCGTCTGGGCCGGCCAGTTCGGGATGCCCTCCCTGGATGACCAGCGCGCGCATCGCCAATCCGATGCTCAGCCAGAGCAGCGAGCAGAGCGCATAGCCGGCGGCGCTGACCGGAAGCGTACGACGGGCGTCCTCGACCCGCTTGTTCATCATCAGCTTAGTGATGACATGCGGCTGTCCCGCCATCCCAAGCACGAAGACCACGAACCAGGACAGCGCGCCGATCATACCCAGGGTACCCCACGGGCTGATCGACTCCGGGTCGTCTTCGAGCAGCGTCGTGGCGATCCCAGCGAGGCCGCCATCCACCGCTGTAATGGCTGCGAAAAAGACGAAGATCGCCGCCACGATCATGATGGCGCCCTGCACTAGGTCGGTGTAGACCGACGCCAGGATGCCGCCTGTCACGCAGTAGAACACCAGCACAGCACAGGCGATCGCCATGCATGTAATCAACGATACGTCGGGGATGAACGAGACGTTGTTCAGTACGTCCCGCAACACCGTGGCCATGGCCAGAATCTGAGTACCGAGATAGCCGACCACGCCGAGCAGGATGGCGATGGCGGTAAGCAGACGCGCGCGTTCGCTGTTGTAACGCGCCGCCACGGCATCTGGCAGCGAGATCGACTCGCGCAGCTCGGCCACCATCCGCAGACGCTTGGCCAAGAGATAGAAGACACAGCAGAACCCAAGCGGCGCGATCACCGTCATCCAGGCCGAGCTGAGCCCCATCCGGTAGACCAGACCTGGGCCGCCGACGAACCCGAAACCACTCATCGTGCTGGAAAAGACGGCCAGGCCGGTGACCAGGATGCCCAGGTCCCGTCCGGCCATGAAGAAGTCGCGAGTGGAGGTAGTACGACGCAGGGCCCACAGTCCCACCCCGATACACATCGCCAAATAACCTGCCACCCAGGCGAGCACGATGAGGGGGCGTGAGTCGTCCATCAGCCTCGCTCCGTGCGCGCCCGGCGCGCGGCCACGATCTCACGGAAGCGCGTCATGTCATCCGGGGTCACCACGGCCCGGTGGAAATACAGCACGAAGAGCACGACCACCAGGAACTGAGTAGGCCAGAAGGCATAGATGAACCAAGCGGTCGGCAGCGGGAGCCCGAGCATCAGTGGCCCGCCCGGGTCGGCTAGATACCGCGCATAGGTGACCACCATCAGGGTCAACAGCGTGGCCAGGGTCACACCACTCATCACCAACGGCCACCTGAGTAGGCCGGGGTGACGAAGCCCCATGAAGAGCGACCCGATAATCAGCGCCAGCTGCACAAGCGCAAACGCCCAGGCCATCCACAGACGGCCGCCATGCCGGGCCGGACCGTCGCCACCGTGGTCCATCGAAGGGAACCGCTCGTGCGAGGCGCCGTGCCCGAGATACACCCGCTCAACCTGGCCGTCGGTGACAACCTCTTCGCTCGGCTGCTCCTCGAGGACGAAGGTCAGCGCGAAAAGGACACAGAGCGCCAGTAGCAAACCGAACAACGCGCGCGCCAGGAGGTCGGACATGAGAGGCGCAGTTTAGCGTGGTCGGGGAGTAGAATCGAACCGATGGGCAGGTCGAAGGGCACCATGGCACCCTTAGCGGTCGACAGGCTGGTGGCTTTGCTGGACGAAAGCTACGACCGGCGGTCGTGGGACAGACCGACTTTCCGGAACAGTCTCCGAGGGGTCGGCCCGGAGCCGGCCCGGAAGGAGTGCTTCGCATTGCTCGACGAGCTGCGACCGCCGGTGACCGCACTCGATGTCCGTGATTTCCCTCGGCGACTGGGCCGGGGACGGGACACCAGCTGGAGCCTGGCGCGGGGCGCGACGGCCCACGATCTCCATCATGCCGGCCAGATCCGGCTCAACCGGCGTCTCCACGAGAGCTAGGAGACTCACCATGCGATACGCGGCGACCGGAGTGATGATGACAGCGCTCGCAGTTGGTGGAGCGATGCCGGCCCTGTCCCAAGACGCGGGCGACTACCCTCAGTGGCGTGGGCCGAACCGTGACGGCGCGGCGGCCGGCTTCGCCGCACCCACCAGCTGGCCCCGCCGTCTCATTGAGCACTGGCAGGTCGAGACCGGGCGCGGCTATGCCACCCCGATCCTGATCGGTAACCGAGTGTTCACCTTTGGTCGCATCGATACCGACGAGGTGGCGATGGCGCTCGACGCCGGAACCGGCGCGGTCGAATGGCGCACCGCCTACAACGCGCCCTATCGACAGAACGCCGGCACCCAGCGCCATGGGCCAGGCCCTAAATCGACGCCGCTGTACCACGATGGTCGACTGTTCACGCTCGGTATCAACGGCGTGGTCTCGGCTTTCGACGCGGACACGGGAGCGCTGCTCTGGCAGAAGCCGGCGCAGTCGAGCGAGCCGCTCTACGCGACCTCGCTCTCGCCCGTCGCCGATGGCACCCGCGTCATTCTGCACGTAGGCGGTCATGACGACGGCGCGCTGACTGCGTATACCGCCGACACCGGCGCGGTAGCCTGGGAATGGCGAGGTGACGGACCGGCCTACGCGTCGCCGATGGTCGCCCTACTGAACGGAGTCCGACAGGTAGTGACCGTCACCCAGACCAAGGTGGTCGGTGTCGACGCAAACGACGGGCAGCTGCTGTGGGAGCGGCCCTGGGTGTCGCGTTCGACCAACAACTCCATCACCCCGATCATCGACGGCAACGAGGTGATCGTGACCGGGCACGAACTGGGCGTCATTCGGTTCCGGCCCCTGCAGGTCAACGACCGCTGGACCACCGAAACGATCTGGCAGACCAACGACGTGTCGATGTTCATGAGCAACCCGGTGCTCTCGGGCGATACCCTGTATGGTATGTCGCACCTGCGGGCCGGCCAGTTCTTCGCCCTCGACGCCGCGAGCGGTGAAACGCTGTGGCGAACCGAAGGCCGCGAGGCCACCAACTCGTCGGTGGTGATGGCCGACGATCTATTGTTCCTGCTCAACAACGACGGCGATCTGGTCGTCGCACGCACCGACCGAAACGGCTTCAGCCAGATCACTCGCTACGAAGTAGCCGAGAGCGCTACCTGGGCGCAGCCGGCCATCTCCGGCAACCGACTGTTCATCAAGGATGAGGCGCACGTCACGCTGTGGACGATCAACTGAACCAGGACACGCCCGTCATCCAACGCAGATCGATCGCGCGGGTCCGTCCCGGCTGGCTGCTGGGCGGCGCGGCGAGCCTGCTGGGTGTGATCTGCCTGACGGTGGGCCTCGATGGCCAACGCGGCGGCGTCTTCCGGGAATCGCGCGACCATCCGGCCATCCGCTACACCGACGGCACCACGACCGACGAGGTTACCCGACTCGCCGAGTCCCTCGCGGCTGGCACCACGACACTCGACTTCACAGAACGGACCGGCTACCTCTCTGCCCTACTCCAGGCCCTAAAGATACCGATAGAGTCGCAGGTCACGGTCTTCTCCGACACCAGCTTTCAGGCCGACGAGATCGACCCTGAGAATCCGCGCGCGATCTACTTCAACGACACAGTGGCGGTGGGCTGGGTGCGCGGAACCGACGTGCTGGAGATCGCGGCCCTAGACCCCACCCAGGGGGTGCTGTTCTTCTCGCTGCCGCAAGAACCATCGGCGCCACCCGAGATCACACGGACCGAGGTCTGTCTGGCCTGCCACCTGTCCTGGGACACGCTCGGTGTCCCCGGGTTGATGACCATCAACACCTTGCCGATGCCGGACGACCCGAACGCCTACGCAGTCGGCTGGACCACCGACCACCGCACCCCTCTGGCCGAACGGTGGGGTAGCTGGTATGTCACCGGCGCGCCCGAGGCTATCCGCCATCTGGGTAACTCGACCGAGCCGATTGACTACGTGCCCGGCGACGTGCCCCCGGCGCCGCCCGTCCTTGACACGCTGGACGGACTCTTCGACCTGGACGGGTTCCTGACCCCCTACAGCGACATCGTGGCGCTGATGGTGCTCGAGCATCGTAACCACATGAGCAACCTGCTCGTCCGCATCGGCTGGGAAGCGCGGGTACTGGCGCACCAAGCAGGTGCCGCGAGGAACGGCGACAGCGGGATCGACCTCGAAGATACGGCCGAAGAGCTGGTGGACTACCTGTTGTTCGTGGACGAGGCGCCACTGCCAGCTCCCATCAGTGGTGGGTCTGGTTACGCCGAGCGCTATTCAGCGCTCGGCCCGTTCGACAGCCAAGACCGGTCGCTGCACCAGTTGGACCTCAAGCAACGGCTGCTAAAGTACCCGGCCAGTCCGCTCATCTACGCCGAAGCGTTCGACGCACTACCGGCACCCGCTCGAGATGCCATCTACCGTCGGATGTGGACGGTGCTCTCGGGGGCGGCGCCCGAACCCCGCTACCAGCGCCTCAACCGGGACAACCGCCAAGCGATCGTCGAGATCCTCCGCGACACCAAATCGGCCCTGCCGGAGTACTTTGGCGGGACGGTCGGCTAGCCGGTTAAATCCAGCTGGTTGGGACCGGCAACCAGCTGCACCTCACGCTCAGTGCGCTCACCGCCGTAGAGGACTACGACCGTATACGTGCCGGGCACCACACCGTCGAGACTGAAGCTGCCGTCGGCCTCAGCCATCACGAAATACGGCGTGTCGAAGGCCAGGATGTCGGCGAACATCTCGGTGTGGGTGTTGCAGATCACGACGTACTCTCCCGGTTTTTCCACCAGAAAGTCGTAGCGGCTGCCATTGATGGTGGCCACGTTGATAAGGGACTCGCCCGCCTCGTCCTTCACATGCACCGTATGCAGGTCGTCTTCGCTGTTGGTGAAACGGACGGTCTGCCCCGCCTGCACCATGAGGAAATCGGGGATAAAGAGACGCCCATACTGGTCGATGACCGGCACCTCCTCGGACACGGGCTCATCGAGCTCGGCGTGCGGTTCGAGCGCGATGATGGAACGCACCATCCCGCGGGCCGGCAGAGCGATCCCCGCGATCCGGGCGGCGCCGTCGTCCTCGACCGAAGCGTCGCCGGTGTCTGGAGGAGTCTCGACGAGCGGCGGAGTCTCTGACGGCGCCGCGCCACCACAGGCCACGATGGCCGACAGTAGCAACAACAGGAGTGCATGCAAGGCGCGTTCGGCGGACATTGAGCGGCGATCGTACCAAAACCGCCCGGTCTCTGGCGACAGCACGCCCACCCACCGGCGCTATAATCGCCGCCTCGACCCCACAGCACCAGTCCTCTTCCAGGAGCAGGCCAGCCCATGACCCGCAGACCTAGACGTACCGTGACCTCGGTCCATTTTCGCGCCGCCTCGGCGTTCACGCTCGTTGCAATACTGACGGCGACCATTACCGCTCAGGAGCGTCCCGAGATCCGGACAAAGGCGGACTTCCTGCGAGCCATGGAGGAGCTCTCGAACTGGGGCCGATGGGGCGCCGACGACGAACTGGGTGCGGCCAATCTCATCACGCTCGAAAAGCGCAAAGCAGCCGCGTCGCTGGTCACAGAAGGTATCAGCATTTCGCTGGCGCACGACGTCATCGAGGAGGACGCGGTCGATGGCGGCACCTACCTGGACAGAGAGGTGACCCGCGTGGGCCCGTCCGGGGCCGCCGACCGCTATCGATATACCGGCACCTATCACGGCACCATCCACAGCCACCTCGACTCGGTGGCCTGCCACGTGATGTACGACGGGCAGGGCTACAACGGCTACACGCAAGCGTCGATCGAGGAAGCCGGTCTGTGCCCCCAGGGCAGCATCCACGCCTTGCGCGACGGCATCATGACCCGTGGCGTGCTGTTCGACGCCACGCTCCTCCCAGGCAAGACCACCCCAGAGGGCTGGGTGGTACCCGGCACGGAGATCACCTGGGCCGACCTTGAGGAGTTAGAGCGGATCCAGAGCGTCAGGGTGTCGGAGGGAGACGTCATCCTCCTCTACACCGGACGGTGGAAGCGTCGCGAGGCGCTCGGTGCCTGGCCCACCTCCGAGGGCGTGGCCGGATTCCAGGCCGACGTCGCCTACTTCCTGAAGGAACGGGGTGTAGCCTTCATCGGCCACGACATGTTCAACGACGTCTCGCCGCACGGGTTCCCGCCAGAAGTTGGCCTCCCGCTGCACCGGCTGGCGCTTGTCTCTCTGGGCGTGTCGATCTTCGACAACCTCGACTTTGAGCGGCTGGCGGAGAAAGCGCGACAACTCGGGCGCTACGAATTTATGTTCACCGCTGCACCGCTGCGGATCCGGGGTGGAATGGGGTCGCCGCTTAACCCGATTGCCACATTTTGACGGGGTCGCGGCGGCGGGTCGCGCGATAATTAGCCATTCCGCTTCCGCTGAGCTCATTCGACGAGGAGGTGCTCGATGTCGTACCTGAAGCAGTTCGGACCCATGGCGGCGCTCACGCTGCTGGCGATTGTGGCGGCGTGCGGCGGCGGGTCTGGACCAACGGAAGCTCCGGCCGAGGCTCAGGCTGGCTCCACGGCACCAGACATGAACGGGCCTCAGGCGCCGATGTTCGCCGTCGACCCGCTCTGGCCGAAGCCGCTGCCGAACCACTGGCTGCTCGGCTCCACCATCGGGGTGGACGTGGACGCCCAGGATCACGTCTGGATCGTGCACCGCGGCAACCTGGCCAACAACGAGACGCCAGTACTGGCCGAGCCACCGTTCGCCGAGGAGTGCTGCCGGCCGGCACCGCCAGTTCTCGAATACGATCCCGAAGGCAACCTCGTCGGCCACTGGGGCGGCCCGGACGACGGCTACGACTGGCCGATCTCGAACCACGGCATCACCGTGGACCACATGGACAACGTGTGGATCGGGGGAAACGGCGGCGGCGACAGCCACGCGCTAAAGTTCAGCCGAAGCGGTCAGTTCCTACTGCAGATCGGCGTGGCCGGACGCCCGGTCGACAGCCTGAGCACCGACAGCTATGGACGGATCGCCAAGATCGCTGTCGACCCGGAGGAGAACGAGATCTACTTCGCCGATGGCTATGGAAACCGCCGGGTGGCGGTGGTCGACGCCGACTCAGGTGAGCTGAAGCGATTCTGGGGCGCCTACGGCAACGACCCGGACGACGACTACAACGAACGGTATGTCCCGGGCGGCGAGAACCTGCAGCAATTCCTCAGTCCGGTGCACTGCGCCGAAGTATCGGCCGACGGGCTGATCTACGTCTGCGACCGCGCCCACGACCGGATCCAGGTCTTCCAGAAGGACGGCACCTACGTGGACGAGATGCTGGTGATGCCAAACACCACCGGCTCTGGCGCCGCCTGGGACCTTGACTTCTCACACGACACCGACCAGGCGTTCATGTATCTGGCCGACGGAGTGAACCAGCGGGTGCACATCATCGACCGGGCGACCCTCGAGGTGGTAACCAGCTTCGGTGACGGCGGACGTCAGCCGGGTCAGTTCTTCGGCACCCACAGCATCGCCGTCGACTCGCAGGGCAACATCTACACAACCGAGACCTACGAAGGAAAACGGGTCCAGAAGTTCACCTTCATGGGCATGGGTCCGGTGCCGAGCGAGTATCAAGGCGTGGTGTGGCCGAAATAGACGCGACCGAAAGTATGCCGGTCGGCTTGCGGCTTTGGGCTTCAGGCTTTGAGCGGCGCGAGGTCAGGGACTGTCGCTTGCCTCTTGCACCCTGGCACCAATGAGGAGATTTGTCATCCCGTAGTTGCCCTCGTGGCAGGCGTACTCGAAGAGCGGCGCGTTGGTCCGCTTCATGGGAATAGCGGCGGTGAAAGAAGCCACGAACGTCTTCGGGTCGTCTACGGTGAACTGATACATCAAGGTGTCGTCGTCCACCCGGGTGAACCGCTCGACCAAGTCGAGCGTGGTCCCTGAACCGTAGCTCGAGACGATGGTGTAGAAGCTGCCGGTCTTGTCCGTGTAGCCAGTACTCTCAACCACCAGGGTCTCCCCCTCCCAGCGTCCACGTCCGTCGCCCATCCACTGCCGCATGTGGTCCGGGAGCGGTTGACGTCCATCGAGCGGCACGACCCGGGCCTCGTGAATCATCTCGCTGACGATCACCACATGATCCTCGGTCTGAAACAGCTGCACGTTGTTGTTGTAGGCGCTCGGCAACATCGGCGGTCCCGAGTTGAACCCGAGCATGCAGCGCTCCGACAACCCCAGGTCCTCGGGGCCATGCGCAGGTGACCCGACCAGCACCCGTCCACGCACGGGCCGCAGCCCGTTCTCTCGTTGCGCAGTCATCCAGGCCTGAGCCTCAGGTGTCAGAGCCGGGATCCGCCCGTCTGGAGGATCGACAATGAGCGAAGTCCGCATGTCGTCTGTCAGGTCGTTGCCCCAGTCCCACCAGAAATCGTTGTAGGCCCGCTCGACGTCGCGCGCCGCCCCTCCGTCGCGACGGTCGGCGTTCCTGCCCTCGATCGCCTGCTGCTGGAACGCAGCCGCCTCCTCGGGAGTCAACGTCGCCTTGTCGAGACCAGTCGGCCGCTCAAGCGGGGTGATGGTCCGAAAGTCCCAGACCCCATTCAGGTCGGGCATCCCCCAGGGCGTGCGGGGTACAACGTCCTGCGCTCCAGCCACGCTCGCCAACACCAGCAACACCGCCGCACAGATTCCCAATCGCACCATGACCACCTCCGCTAAAGACAGCGACGCCACCAGGTTTAGTCCTCAAACAGCGCGAGATCGACCGCACGGGCCATCACCCGATAGCCCTCGTCGCTCGGATGCAGCCAGTCGCCCGACTGATATGACTCGACCATCTTGCTAGGTGCTGCCGCATCCCTCACCGCGGCGTCGAAGTCGATCACCCCGTCATAGACACCGGACGTGCGCATCCACTCGTTGAAGGCCTGACGCTTCGTCTCACCGATAGGACGGAAGTAAAACGCCCCCTCGAAGGGTGCGAGCGTGCCACCGTAGATCTTCAGACCGCGCGCATGGGCTCGCTCGACCAACTCGGTGTGACCCGCGACGATCTCCTCCACCGTCGGCGTCTCCGACTCGAACGCCATCCCGATGTCATTAGTTGACTCCAGCACGATGACGTGTGTCACGCCAGGCTGTGACAGCACATCGCGGTCGAAGCGCTTCAGCGCGGCTGGACCAAACTGCGCGTTCGGGTTCGCCGGCGGCGCATTGGCGTTACCCAGCAACTGCGCGAGGCCGGCGTTATCGCTGAGCACCCGGTTCCCGGCGATTCCCAGATTCAACACCGCTGGCGGTGCGTTGCCGGGACGCGCGATGAGCCGCCGGGCCAGGAAGTCTGGCCAGCGGCTGTTGGTGTCTGGTGTCGAGGCCGTGCCATCGGTAATCGAGTCGCCAAGGGCAACGATGACCGGTGTCTCGGCGGCAGCCTCCACCTCGACCCGGGACAAATAGAACCAGTTCTGGAAGGTGCGATCGACCGGCAGGGTACTGGCGCCCGCATGGTTCCCAGCCTTGGACAGATAGTTTGTGGTGAGACCGGTTCCATGGACCGTCGCTCCACTCGGATCGGAGGTCGGAATTCCCGGCAGATACAGGTCGACCGCCAGGTCGCCGAGCGCCGGGACATCGAGCTCCACCGGATCACTGATGGCGACGTCGCCCGGCGGCACGGCAGTCGTGGGCTGACCGCCAAATTGGAGCGTCCGGGACGTTCCGGACACTAGCGCCGCTCCATCCGCCCGAAGCGCGACCTGTGCGGCGCCGATTTCCAGTGCCTGGCTCCCGAAGACGTTGGTGATGACCACCCTCACTGCAGCCCCGCCGATACTGGTGCGCACGATCTGGCGCAATGTCTGCCCGTCGATCTCCATCTGGGCCGGTCCGGGTCTGGCTGGCGGAGTTCCGTCGGCCGGCGGTAGCGCCACCGGCGCGGTGGCCCAGGTACCTACCCACGCGGTCCCCTGCGCCTCCGCAGCGACGGGCTGCAGCCCCACCGCAGCCACGACAGCAACCGCCAGCGCCAATCGAGAACACCGTGAAGCGACTTTTCGACTCAGCATCGGTCTACTCCCTCATCTACGCTCAGGCTGGCGTCTTCTGTCCAAGGACGCCGCGTGAAGGTCCTGCGTTGCTCCAACTTCGGCGAAACGAAATACGTCGGCTTGTTCTTCCTGTACAGGATAAGGGGACGGAGCCTGCACCCCGTCCCCTTATTTTCCCAGCATGACAGTGGTCCTGATCTGTAGCAAATTCCAGCCATGAACACCCCTCTCAACCAGAAAACGTCATCTGGCTGGATGGTGATGCGCCCCGGCTTTCTCCAGCTCACCAGCGGCCGGTCGGTGGGCCTTGTAGATGCGGGCAGCGTCGGGCGTATCTTCAAGGGGCGTCTGGCCTGGGTCCCCCCGGTATCGTAAGCTCGGATCTTAGTGGATACCTGCCGCTTCGGCCTGCTACGTCGCCTCCTCGACCCCGTAACGGACGTACGCCTCGCCCTCGACGGTCACCGTCGGGCCGACGGCCGCCCAGAGGTACAATCCTGAGGTTTCGGAGACGACAGATGAGCAAACACATCGCCGCATGCCTGACTCTCAGCCTCGCCTTGACGGCTGCCGACCAGACCCACGCCCAGCAGGGGGCGCCTGACGGCGAGTGGCCGACCTACGGCGGTGACCTGGGGCATACCCGCTATTCCGCCCTCGACCAGATCGACGCCGAGAACTTCAACGAGCTCGAACTGGCCTGGCAATTCAGCACCGAGAACCTGGGCCCTGGCCCCGAGTACATCTTTCAGTCAACACCGCTCATGGTCGACGGCGTGCTCTATAGCACCGGTGGTACGCGACGCGCCGTGGTCGCCCTCGACGCCGGCACTGGGGAGTTGTTGTGGCTCCACCGGCTCAACGAAGGGGAGCGCGGGTCCACCGCCCCTCGGCGGCTGTCAGGACGAGGACTGACCTACTGGGATGACGGCGGCGACGGGGTCATCTTCTATGTCACACCTGGCTACCAGCTCATCGGACTGAACGCCCAGACCGGGCGCCGGCTGGCCGGATTCGGCGAGAACGGACTGGTCGATCTCAAGCAGAACATGGATCAGGACCTGGGCCCGCTGGCCGAGGTGGGGCTGCACGCGGCCCCGATCATCGCCGACGGCGTCATCGTGATCGGCGCGGCCCATCTGGCGGGGGTAGCGCCGACGACCAAGGAGAAGCCGAAGGGTCACATCCGCGGCTATGACGCCCGGACGGGCGAGCGGAAGTGGATCTTCCACACCATCCCCGACGCCGACGAGTTCGGCAACGAGAGCTGGGGTGCCGACTCCTGGCGTTTTACCGGCTACACCGGCGTCTGGGGCCAGATGACCATGGACCCCGAGCTGGGCTACGTCTACCTGCCGGTGGAGATGCCGACCGGCGACCTGTATGGGGGCCACCGGCCGGGCGACAACCTGTTCGCTGACAGTATCGTGGCGCTCGACATCCAGACGGGCGAGCGCGTCTGGCACTTTCAGACGATCCACCACGACGTCTGGGACTTCGACCTGCCGAGCGCGCCGATCCTGGCCGACATCACCGTGGACGGCCGGGCCGTCAAGGCGGTGGCGCAGCCCTCCAAGCAGGGCTTCCTTTATGTCCTGGACCGCACCAACGGCGAACCGGTCTGGCCGATCGAGGAGCGCGCGGTGCCCCAGTCGGACGTGCCGGGCGAGATCACCTCGCCCACGCAGCCGTTCCCGACCAAGCCACCACCGTTCGACCGGCAAGGGGTCTCCCTCGACGACCTGATCGACTTCACGCCCGAACTGCGGCAACGGGCCGAGGAGGCGATCCAGGGCTACCGGATCGGTCCACTCTACACGCCACCCTCGGTCGCCTCCTACGAGGGGACGCTGGGCACGCTGCACCTCCCGGCGCTGACCGGCGGCAGCAACTGGCCCGGCGGCTCGCTCGACCCGGAGACCGGCATCTTCTACATCTACTCGAAGACCGAGATCAGCAACATGGCTCTGGTCAGCAACCCCGAGCGCTCGAACATGGACTACATCATGGGGTTTGCGCGTCCGCCGGCGGGGAGCCCTCGGCGCGGTTTCGGCTTCGGCGGCCCGAACATCGACGGCCTCCCGGTCATCAGGCCACCGTATGGGCGCATCACCGCGATCGATCTGAACGTGGGCGAGATCGTGTGGCAGGTCGCGCACGGTGAGACGCCGGACAACATCAAGAACCACCCGCTGCTCGAAGGCATCGACGTGCCGCGGACCGGTGTCGCGAACGCCCGCATCGGCACCCTGGTCACCAAGACCCTGGTGGTATCGGGTGACCCCGGGATGTTCACCGACGGGGAGGGTGAGCGGCGTTCGGCGCTTCGCGCCTACGACAAGGCCACGGGTGAAGAGGTCGGCGCGGTGCCGATCCCGGTACCGACCACCGGCGTGCCGATGACCTACATGCTCGACAGCGAGCAGTACATCGTGGCCGCCATCGCCGGCGGTGGCTTCGCGGGCGAGCTGTGGGCGTTCAAGGCACCCGAGTAGACGCTACTGGGTCGGCGCGTAGGGCAGCCAGTTGAACTCGGGCTGCATCTGGGTGGCGCGGCTGGAGGGGTCGAAGTTGGCCTCCATCCAGTCGTCCCGTTCGGCCACGGCACGGATCTGGTCCATCCGGGTCTGCAGACAGTCGTAGCACACCTCGCCGGGCACCCGGTGGGCGTCGCCCTCGGTGTCGAGCCCGCGCTCCTGCATGATCTCTTCGAGCCGGGCCGCGGTGTGCACCTGGGCCTTGTAGAAGTCCGAGTAGCTGAGGCCGCGTGCGATCGCGAGGGCTGACCAGCCGTCATCGGTCAGCGCGGTCAGATCAGCGCCCTGCTCCAACAGATAGTCGACCACCAGATTGACGCCGCGGAACCCGACGCCGTGCAGCGCGGCCTCGCCCCGGTAGTTGGTGGCGTTGACGTCGTTACCACCTTCGAGACACAGCTTCACCGCCTCGAGCACCTCTTCTTCCTGTCCCGTGAACGACCCGCCGTCCTCACCAGGATTCCAGATGGCCAGGCCCGAGGCAACCATCAACGGCGTGGTCCCGTCGGCAGTCGGTATGGTCGGGTCGGCGCCGGCGTCCAGCAGGATCCGCATCGCTTCGACGTCGGTGACCTTGGCCGCCAGCATGAACGCGGTCGCGCCCAGCCGGTTGAACCGGTTCCGCTGACCGTCGCGCATCCCGTTCCGGGTCATCCGGGCATTCACATCCAGCCCGGCCGACAGCAGCTTGTGGAGCAGGTCGCTACTGTCGAGCGTGCCGGCCGCGAAAGGTCCGGGTGTTCCGAAGTACAGGTTCATCCGGCGGGTGCGGATCGTCTGATGGAGGGCATTCCACCCGGCGCCCGCGTGTCGCACGTCGGCCCCACGGTCGAGCAGGTACGCCGCGAGCTCCCAGTTGGCGTTGGCGGCGGCGACCACGAGCGCGCTCTGGCCATCCGACACCGTGTCGTCCACGTCGGCCCCGGCATCGAGCAGCACCCGCGTAGCGTCGAGATGCCCGGCGCGAACGGCGAACATCAGGGCCGAAAAACCGGTCGGCGGGGCATAGGCGAACGTGCGGCCGCGACTGGCCGGGGGATTGTCCGTCCGGGCCTGCAGGTCGGCGCCCTGCTCGGCCAGCGCGTGCACCGCCTGGGCATTGTTGTTGGCCGCCGCCCACATCAGCGCCGTCTGGCCCCGCGTCTCCTCTCGCCGGTTCGGATCGGCGCCGCGGGCCAGCAACGCCCGCACCGTGGGCGCATCGCCCGTGCGAGCGGCCGTCATCAGCAGGGTCTCGCCGCCCGGCATCGTCTGGTTCGGGTCGACACCGGCATCGAGCAACGCGGTCAGGATGGCGGCGTTGCCGTTCTCGGCCGCCAGCGACGCCGGTCCCACACTGAAGCGGTTGGCCACCGCGACCGAGGCTCCCGCCTCGAGCAGCACCGTCACGACCTCCGGCTGGTCGGCATGCACGGCCCACAGGAGCGCCGTCGCACCGTCTGGCGTGGCCGTCTCCACGTCAGCGCCCTCGTCGAGGAGCGCCCGCACCGCAGCCACATCCCCTGCGGTGACCGCATCGATCAACGGCACATCGGCCGGCGCCGCGATCGCGCGCGCCGCCATCAGCAGGGCGGCAGCCGCAAGGGCAAGCGGGAACGTCTTCTGTCTGCTGTCTTCTGTCTTCTGCATTCTAGGAGGCCTACAAATCGCTCAACCGCCCCGTGCTGTCCGAGATCCGGTCGACATGCACGCCCACCTTGTCGAGCAGCGTGAGCCCGAGATTCATGAACGGCGTGTCCATCTCGTACTTCAGGTGCCGACCACCCGCCAGCTGACCGCAGCCGTTGCCCACGAGCGTCACCGGCAGGTTGTAGGGCGTGTGATGGTCGCCATCGCCCATGCCGGTGCCATAGAGCATGATGGTGTGGTCGAGCAACGTGCCGTCACCATCCGGGGTGTTGTGCAGCCGATCCACCAGCTTGGCGAAGAGCGACATCTGGTGGGTGTTGATCTTCGTGTACTGCTGGATGTTGTGCGGATTCAGCTGGTGATGCGACACGCTGTGGTGGGCCTCCGGCACGCCGATGCCCGGATACGTGCGGCCGCTCAGCTCACGCGCCATCTGGAAGCAGCTCACTCGAGTGACGTCGGCCTGGAACGCCAGCGCGAGCAGGTCGAACAGCATCTCGACATGCTGGTCGTACTCGTCGGGCACTCCCGCCGGCTGCGAGAGCTGCGGCAGCGGCGTCGAGGCATTGTTCTCCTCGGCGCGCTGGATACGACGCTCGATCTCACGCACCGCGTCGAGGTAGTCCTGGACGGCCGACCGATCGCGCAGGCCCAGCCGCCGGTCGAGCTGGCCGATACTCTCGTTGACCGAGTCGAGGATGCTGCGGTCGGTCCGCATCTGCGCCATCCTGGCCTCGACACTCCCACCGTCGCCGAACAGCCGCTGGAAGACCACACGCGGATCCCGCTCGTGCGGCAGCGGGGTGGTCGCCGTTCGCCAGGACGTCGAGTTCTGGTAGGTGCAACTGTAGCCGTTCTCGCAGTTGCCGACCGTGAAGCTCGACTCGGTGGTGAGCTCAAGCGACCGGAGCGACGTGTCGGCGCCGAGCACGTCGGCCGCATACTGGTCGACCGTCTTGCCAGCCTCGATGTCGGCCCCCTCGGTCCGCTTCGGCAACACTCCGCTCAGCCAGCCGCCGTGGGCCCGCGTGTGCACACCGCCGCCCTCGTTCGGGCTGACCAGTCCCCTGTTGCTGAGTCCCGACACCACGACCATCTGGTCGCGATAGGCCTCAAGCGGCTTGAGGATGGGGGTGATGGCATACTCGGTGCCTCCGCCGCCAGCCGGGTGGAAGTTGGGCAGGAACATCCCGTTCGGCGCATAGATGAAGCCCAGCCGCGGAATGGCGGGCGCCGCCACGGTCCGGCTCGTGGCCGTCAGCGCGGGTGCCATGGCGTCCAGAAACGGGAGGGCCACCGTAGCCCCGAGCCCCCGGAGCACGGTCCGACGTGGCAGCGCCTTCTTGGTGACGATCATGACTCTGATCTCCTGTGCAGGAACGGATAGCTGTTCACGATGCCCACGATGATCGACTGCATCGAGTAGTCGGACGCGGCCGCGTCGCGCACGATACGGCGCACGGCCGGCATGTCGTAGTGCCCCAGGCCTCGACCGAGCGCATAGGTCATGAGCTTCTCGGTCACGGTGCCCACGAAGCGATCGGGACGCGCCACGAGCGCCTCGCGGAGCTCGGCTACCCCGTCGAACGCGGTCCCATCTGGAAGCACCCCGGAGGTGTCGAGCCGGTTGAACGATTCGTCGACGACCCGAGCGCGGCCGATCGCATCGAAGCCCTCGAGCGCGAACCCGGCCGGGTCGATCATCGAGTGACAGGCCGCACACACCGGGTTGGCCCGATGCGCCGACAACCGCTCGCGAACGGTCGCCACCCGGGCCTGCGTCTTGCGATCGTCCAGGGCTGGAATGTTGGGCGGCGGATCCGGGGGCGGCGTCCCGAGGATGTTGTTGAGAATCCACTTGCCGCGGAGCACCGGCGAGGTGCGAATGGCGTGGGAGGTCAGCGTCAGAATGCTGCCCTGTCCCAGCAATCCACCCCGAGCACTGTCGGCAGGCAGGCTCACCCGCCGGAAATGCGACCCTTGCACGCCCGGGATGTCGTAGTGCCCGGCCAGCCGACCGTTCAGGAACGTGTAGTCGGCGGTCAGCAGATCCAGCACGCCGCGATCGTCCCGCACGATGCTGTCGAAGAACAGCTCTGTCTCGGTGATCATCGCCTGCCGCAGCGTCTCGTCGAACGCCACCGCATGGGGGTCGCCCGGCCGGATCACCGTGGCCAGGTTCCGCAGCTGAAGCCACTGGCCGGCAAAGTTCGCGGTCAGCGCTTCGGACCGAGGGTCGGCGACCATTCGGCGCACCTGCCGCTCGAGCTCGGCGGGCTCACTCAGTGCGCCACGCTCGGCCACGCGGAGCAGCTCGTCGTCCGGAATGCTGCTCCAGAGAAAGAACGAGAGTCGCGACGCCAGCTCGAGGTCGCTCACCGCATACGGCGCGTCGGGACGGGCCTCGTTGGGATCTGCCTCGATCCTGACCAGGAACTCCGGGCTCACGAGGAGGCGCCGGAGGGCGAGCTCGATGCCATCCTCGAAATCGCCTCCACTCGCACGCCCCATCTCGTAAAACTCGAGCAACACCGAGAGGTCCGCTTCCGCCACGGGACGGCGATAGGCGCGTCGCGCGAGCGACGACAGAATCTCTCGCGCGCACCCGGCTTCTTCGGACGCCGCGGCAGGCTGACAGCGGAAGACCCTGTCTCGACTCGGCGTGGTTCCTGCCCCACGCGCATCGAACGGCCCCGCGATGGTGACGCTCGACACGAACGGAATCGAGCCACCTGGACCGCCCGAGTTGCCCGAGGTCCGCGGGTTCTGGAACCGCTCGCGGACCTGCTCGATGAGCACCGGTGGCTTCCGATGGAACGCCACCCCGATGTCGCGGGGACCGGCGTCGATCGAGACACGGCGCTCGATCGTCGAGCCGCTGAAGTAGACGCTCTCACTTCCGTCGCCCGCCGGGCCCAACGTGATCAGCTCGAGACGAGCACCATCCACGGTGATCTCGAGCGGATGCTCCTCACTCAACCCGCGGGTCCCGCTCAGCTGGATGGTGAGGTCGTAGTCGGCATCGAGCGGGATCTGCTGACTGACCAGCATGCCGCCACGGGTGCCAAAAGGCAGACCGGTGGCCCGCTCATGCTGCTGCTCGTCCTGGGCGGCCCGATAGGTCTCGGAAAAGGGCGCCGGGGGTGGGCTGCCCACCGCCAGGCGGCTGATGGTCCGGCTGGCTTCGAGATAGCGCTCAAGGAGCGACTGCGACATACGCAGCACGCCCCCGATGTTGTCGAATCCGAAGCTGGCGTCGTCGGCCGGGAGGAAATCGTCGACCGGAATCTCGAGAGCGAGCAGGTCGCGGATGGCGTTGCGATACTCGGCGCGGTTCAGGCGATGAAAGGTTGCCGTGCGCCCCGGGTCCGGTCGCGCGGTCGCCGCCGCGTCGAGCCCGCTCTCGAGCCACGCGCGAAAGCCGTCGAGCGTCGCCTCATCCGGGCGCGGCCGGCCGGCTGGCGGCATCAGTCCGGCACGGAGCTTTCGGACCACCGCCTCCCAGTGGGCGGCGTCGGTGGACAGGGTCTCGAGGTCCAACGAGTCCAGGGCCAGTCCCACCGCACGCAGCTGGGACGTCAGAGGCGTGGAACGCCCAGACTCACCGTCCACGAGCGCCTGGTTGTGGCAGGTGACACAGTAGCGACCTAGGAGCGCACGGTACTCGGTGGCCTGCGCGGCGGCCATCGTCGGCTGCCACGCGAACCCGCCCAGGACCAGCGCAATCGCCGCCGCAGGTGTCGACCAGCGACACCACCGCCCGCCGACGTTCCGACGTTCGGGACAGGATTCCATTTCGAAGGGTCGATCGTAGACCGGAGGCGTGGTGGAGGCAAGCGCGAGAGGGCCGAATCGCGGCCGCCGCGGCTAGGGTGAGGCGGCCAGGCCGAACCGGGACGTGAACGCCGAGCTCGGCGCGCGGCGAACGTGGTCGCCATCCCGATCCCGGGTGAGGAACAGCACGGCGAGGCCTTCCTCCTCGGCAAGCCGCAGCCCTGCCTCCGGGCCGAGCACATAGAACGCCGTGGAGAGGATGTCGGCGGCCAGCGGGTCGGCGTGCCACACGGTCACCGACGCCGAGCGGGCCACCGGGCGACCGGTGCGCGGATCGAGCAGGTGGGTGACACGAGTGCCATGATCCCAGGACCGCTCAGAGTCACCACTCGTGGCCAGGGAACCGTGGTCGAGGGTGAGCTCGGCGACAACCCGGGTGCGGTGCGCCGGATGCGCCAGTGCGACCGCATGCGCTCGCCCAGACACTGCCACCTGTCCTCCCAGATCGACCAGCCACGACTCGCCCCCCTCTGCCCGAGGCAACCGGGCCAGCGCGGCACCTTTGCCGAAGGCGCCGGCGTCGAGCGTAACCTCCCTAGTCCGGACCAGCGTGCAAGCAGGCTCGTCGAAACGAAGGTACTCAAGGCCCGAACGGCCAGCGGCCGAGGACCATTCATCCTCGGTCGGCACTCGCCCCTCCTCTCGCAATCCCCACGCGTCACGCCAAGCCCCAATGGCCGGATCGAATGCCCCGTCAGTGGCGTCATGCCACATGACCAGGCCTGACCAGAGGCGGCAGACAGAATCGGGAAGCTGAAACGGATCGCCGAGGGGGTGTCGGCTCGCCCGACTCAACACACTGGAGTCGCGCCAGGTACTGAGCTCGGCCTCAGTCTGTTCCAGGCTCCGGAGCAAAGAATCGAGTCGTTCTCTGGCCATGCGGCCAGTGCTCGCCTCGGCAACCAGCGTGACCCGGGTGCCCATGAGATACACGACCCGCTCGGCCGCCACCGGCTGCGCGTCGACAAGTGCAGCCGAGCCTGCCACCAGGCCGACGACCAGCGCTGCAGCGGCCGACACCCGCATTGGAGACTCAGGAAGGTTGCCCGACAGTTCTTCCGAGCGAACGGAGGGCGGAGGGACTGGTCAAGCGCCACCCGATAACCAAATGCACACCATACCCAACGACGAAGACCAGGCTGGTCGCCACATGCAACCAGATGGACGCAGTGACCCAGGAGGGACTCGATGCGACCTGTACAAAGTAGCCTGACAACGCCATCAGCGAGAAGCTCACGACCGAGGTCCATCCCGACCGCCGGTTCCGGAGATCCCGACTGAGGATCTTTCTCAGGGAGTGCGACCGAAAGAGGATGCCGAAGAATGCGATGAACACGGGAGCCGCCAGCAAGTGCGTCGACAGCATCATTGGCTGCCAGGGATGGTTGGCAATCGAAAAAGGGTCGGTCGGCGTGACGAAATACTTCATGTAGAAGTACACGACCCCAGTCACGGCGACCACGCCATGGAACGCGTTGAACGTCCACCGCTCCCACCGGGTCATGTCTCAGTCCGAGCCCTATTGGTCGGTCTCCGCAAGTACCTGGTCGATCGCCATCACCCGCCGTGTGGCATCGGTGGCGGCGTGGGTGGTCAGCGTAGCACCGACTATCGGGCGAATCAGGCGGTGCATCGCAAGGTCGTCGTTCAAGGGGTGTCCCACGGCCTGACCGAGCCATCGGTCCGAAGCGATGTACATGCGGGGCTCAAAAAAGGCTGTGACGTCGATACGTTTGAGGGTCCCATCGTCGGCGAGAGAAATGAGCAGGCTCTCCCTCTTGGTCCGCACGACGTGCGTATCGATATAGGCGCGACCGATGACCCGTCCACCCTGGGTGGCCACGTATCGCGCAATCAGGCCGGTATCAAGGTCGACCCGGGAGATCTCTTCAATCGAAGTTCGCTGCGCGTCAGTCAGGAAGACTCGCTCAGCCGCAATTTCCGCACCTGGGAAGAGGGCGGCGAGTGCCTGTTCTCTAGTAGGCAACCCGCCGTCTTGTGCGGAAAGCGTGGAACCAGCCACCAGCCACACAAGGCCGGTCGCTACGAGCACACGGTGTCTAATGGCTGGCTCCAACATCAAGACCGATCTAGCGGCAACTCTGGGCCCTAGAAGGCATACCCCAAGTTGATGTTGAACTGGTTAACTGCGTCGTTAGCGTCGTTGCTCGCCCACGCATGATCCAGCTTCAGCACGATGTTCGGAATTGGCTTCAGTTCAATGCCCGCAGTGATGAACCTAATGTCGGTCGAAAGGCTGCGAGTAAACCCGACCGGCATCACGGCCTGGGTATCGACCACCTCGTAGCGGATATATGGTGTCAACGCGACCCCGGCATTGCCGGTCACCTGGGACAACACGTCGTAACCGAACGAAATGTAGGAACCCTGCATCTGCTCGGCAACGCCCTTGCTTCCACTCAGCCCCAAGGCCTCGTTAAGCTTCGCCGCATCGCTCAGATTCGCCCGTGCAAACAGCGCACGGATGTCAACACCTCGAACCTGTGCCTGCCCGTGAAGATCCCAGATCGTGGTTTTGATGCCATATTCAATCCCGTCAACATCGATCTCACCCTGACCGGAGTCCCCACTGTAGAGACTGGCACCGAAGAACACTCCTGGCGTCGGGGTGACATCCACGCGGCCGGTGAACGCTAGGCTTGTGGACTTCGCCTTGGCACCCTTCTGCCGTCCCCCACGAACGCCTTTCGACGAAAACTTAGCTCCGTTGAAGCCGTTCATGACATAGGCACGGAACGCCACGTTACTGAACGCCCCGTAGATGCCACCGCCGTTCTCCCGCCAAGTAGACGGAATAATCCGATTCTCAGTAACCGGACGCTCGGCACCAATAAACACGTTCGGCTCGTGGTACTCGTTGACGAGTCCCATGGGCGCAAGCAACATGCCACCGCGAAGGCCAAAATTCTCAGTTGCCTGATAGTCGACGTAGGCGAACTCGACGTAAATTTCCTTGCCGTGCTCAACCTCGATCTCGGAGTTGAACAGGAACTTATCGTTAAACCGATACCCCGTGTACAGGATGGCGCGCAAGAAGTCGGACTTGGTATACGCATTGGTCGGCGCGCCGCCTTGGTTCGTATCTGCGTAGTTCTCGATCAGCAATTCACCGTAACCGGCGATGGAGACACCCCGCTCCACTCCATAGGTGGCTGCCGCGGACGGTGCCAGACCTAGTGCACGGGCACGGTCCACGTCCACTGGCTCAGCGACATCGCCCGCTCGGAGACGCTCGACCTCCTCGGCCAGTGTGTCGAGTTGACGCTGGAGCTCCGCAACGTCTGGCTGCTGCTCGACCTCCTCGGCGCCTTCGGGCGATTCCTCGCCAGCGGCCTCGTTGGTGTTCTCAGGGGCCGGAGCGCCCGCTGCGCCGGCTGTCTGGGGCAGCACGACACCTTCTTGCTCCTGAGCGACGGCTGGCGCGGCAAGAACAAACGCGACCAGCAAGAAGAATGTCGAACGGAGCAACTGCAATGTTCCTCGAATTGTCATGGGCTTATCCCTCTACCTTGTTGCAAGCCCAGGCGGTCCTTCTTTAAAATGTTCACCGCTGGACGCTGCATCTCTATTGCACCTGAATGGGTGTAGCGCGTGTTCAGCTGGCCCGCTGGGTGTTACCGCACCCCGCGGGCCTTTTTTGTCTCGGGCGGCTGGCGCACAGGCAAGCGCACAACTCGAAAGCCAAGACTGAAACTGAGACTCAATCTCAGTTGCTGGGCTGAGTGTATATCCGACCGATCTAGTCGTCAATCTAAAAATGAGACCGGGTCTCAAGACTTTCCAGAGCCCCTCCCCCTTACAGTTAAGGAAAAAGGACCATTTAGCCGAGTAAAGAGGAAGCGTTGCGGAGGAGGACAGCCTGTTCGAACCGATCCATCGACTGCTGGGCCTTACCTGCAACTGAGCTGGCAAGACAAGGGCCCGGGCGCTGTTCACGCGACCGGGCCCTCGACCAAGAAAACGCCGTTACTCGTCGTCGGTGGGTAGCGTGGTCTGGTTCAGCAGCAGCTTCTGCACCCGCCAGTTGTTCATGTCGGCGACAATGAGGGTGTTCTCGTCCCGGCAGGAGATGCCGTGGAGCCAGTTGAACTGACCGGGGGCTCGACCAGACCCACCCAGCCAGCCGAGGATCTCGCCGTCGAGCGACAACTTGTAGATCCGGCCCGGATGCTCGTCGGAGGCGAACAGATACTGCGTCTCGCCGCCGGAGACGCACAGGGTCCAAGGCGCGGTGTTGTCCGGCATATTCGGACGCGGATTCCCCAGTACCGGCTGCATGTTCTTGTCATACGGCACGTTGAGGAGAATAGTCTTCACAAAGTTGCCGTCCGAGTCGTACTTCTGGATACGGCGGTTCGTGCGGTCGGCCACGTAGACGAAGCCGTCCCGGTCGACCTGTAGGTTGTGCGGCAGGCGAAGCTGATCGTCGCCGGTGCCGTAACTGCCCCACGACTTGATCCAGTTGCCCCAGGGATCCATCTTGGCCACGCGCGAGTTCATGTAGCCATCGCTGACGTAGATGTTGCCGTCAGCATCCCAACCCACATCGGTTGGACCGGCGAAGTAGCCGTCCACGTGACGGGCATTCTCGGGAGCCACGTGCTCGTAGTGGTCGAAACCCTCAGGTCGGCGCCCGAGGTTCAGCACCACGTAGCCGGACGGGTCGAATTTGGTAACGGCGTTGGTGCCCTTGTCGACCACCCAGAGGTTGTCCTCAAGGTCGAAGCGCACTGCATGGCCGTAGCCGAGCCCATAGACGCCCTGGCCGAGTTCGCGAACGAAATTTCCCTGATCGTCAAATTCGAGCAGGTTGGTGGTGGCATTGCCATAAAGCGGTCCGGCGGTCGCCGTGCCAGGGTGATTCAGCAGGATGATATGACCCTTGGAGTTCTCGGCCACCGCCAGCGTTTCACCGAGGTTCATGCTCGGCGGATACTTGAGGAAGTTCGGCACCGAGACATACGGAATCTCAGGCGCGTCGACGGTCTGGGCAGACGCGGGAACCGCAACCAACATCAGCGCGACCGCGGCGAGGATCAGACGTTTCACGGAGACCTCCTTGAAGCCCGGTCGCCGACCGGGTGCACACGAACAGTGGATCTCGAAAGTCGTATCATAGCTCACTCTAGGTGGCTGATCAGCCGGGGAAACCAAGGCCGCCCGGCTGTGGTAGGGTGGCGTTCCAGCGTGCGGCCACGGCAGCCGGGAACCCGGTCGCCACGCCGATGCTGACAGAAATCCGACGGTGAGAATCCGAATTATCAGCTTCGCGTCATAGCCTGCCACCTTCGTATTGCTCTGTCAGATCTGCCCGGGGCACATCGTCCCACTCTTCATCACGGCTGATTTGCCGACCACCCCGGTGCGGTGAGGAGCCGGTCGCCAATCGGCGATGGGTGTCGTTCTGATCACCTGCGTCTCACGGCGTAGCCAAGTTGTGTCATGTCGTATCCGGAACCCACCGCTCGAAGCCCTAGACTCTGGGTGGACATCGTCGGTTCGATCCGAGGAGTGCCCCGCGACTACACCAAGGGCGCGATCGGTCGCGCGGTCATCTTGGCCGCCATCCCGATGGTGCTCGAGATGTCGATGCAGTCGCTCTTCGCGGTGGTCGACGTCTTCTTCGTGGCGCGGCTCGGGCCGGAGGCGGTGGCGATTCTTGGTCTCTCGGACTCACTACTAGCGCTCGTCTTCTCGGTGGCCATCGGGCTCTGCATGGGCGCCACCGCGATGGTAGCTCGGCGGATCGGAGAGGGCTCGCCGGAAGAGGCAGCCGTGGCGGCCGTACAGGCCCTCCTGACCGGCCTTGTGCTGTCGGTGCTGATGAGCTTGGCCGGCGTGGTGTGGGCCACGGACCTGCTGCAGCTCCTGGGCGCCACCCCAGAGTTGGCGTCGAACGGCCGGCTGTTCGCGGCCATCATGCTGGGCGGCAACCTCACGGTGATGTGGTTATTCCTGATCAACGCCATCTTCCGTGGAGCAGGCGATGCGGCGGTCGCTATGCGATCGCTCTGGCTGGCCAACCTGATCAACATTGCGCTGGATCCGATCCTGATCTTTGGCTGGGGACCGGTCCCCGCCCTGGGCCTAGAGGGCGCAGCGATCGCCACGACTCTGGGACGCGCCATCGGCATTGCCTACCAGTTCCGCCAACTGAGCAGTGGGCACGGTCGAATCGTCATCCGCTGGTCACAGGTGGTTCCCAATGTGGGCGTTATAGTTCGACTGCTCCGCGTCAGCGGCATCGGCGTGCTGCAGTATCTGGTGAGCACCGCCAGCTTTCTGGGTCTGGTCCGGATCCTGGCGCCGTTCGGCGACACGGCGCTGGCCGGTTACACGATCGCGATCCGGATCATCATCTTCATCCTCCTGCCAGCCTGGGGGATGGGGAACGCCGCGGCGACGCTGGTCGGACAGAACCTGGGCGCCGGCAACCCGAACCGTGCCGAGCACTCGGTCTGGTTCACGGCCAGATGCAACGCTGGCTTCCTCGGCTCGGTGGGGGTCCTGCTGATCATCTTCGCCGAGTCGATCGTGGCGCTCTTCACCACCGACATCTCGGTTGCGGCGATCGCCGTCGATTGTCTGGGGATCGTGAGCTACAGCTATGCGTTCTGGGCCTTCGGCCTGGTAACGGTCCAAGCCTTCAACGGCTCGGGCGACACGACGACACCCACCTGGATCAACTTCTTCGTCTTCTGGGTGGTCCAGTTGCCGGTAGCGTGGGGCCTGTCGGGACCGCTCGGGTGGGGACCGGCCGGCGTGTTCTGGGCCATCGCCGGATCACAGACGCTACTGGCCCTGGTGGGCGGGGCGGCGTTCCGACGCGGAGGCTGGAAAAACAGGGAGATCTGATGAAGGTCGAAGCAATCGAGCAGAGATAATATGACCACAAAGAGCGAACGAATCGATGCGCTGGAAGCGCACGTGGCGTTCCAGGACGACACCGTCCGCCAGCTGAACGACGCGCTAGTGGCACAGCAGGGGCGTCTGGATCGGATGCAGGCCGAGCTCGAACAGGTCGTCAACGCAATGAAGGCGTGGAACGAGACCTCGCCTCCGCCAGGCGACGAGCGACCGCCGCACTACTGAGACACCCTCCGTCGCCGCTAGCTTTCCTTCTTCGGTCGCTGGTTCGCCGCGAGCACCCGCTTCCGTAGCCGAATGCTGCCGGGCGTGATCTCGACGAGTTCGTCGTCGTTGATGAACTCGATCGACTGCTCTAGGTTGAGCAGGCGGGGGGGCACGAGTCGCAGGGCGTCGTCGGCGCTGGCCGCGCGCATGTTGGTGAGCTTCTTCTCTTTCGTGACGTTGACGTCCATGTCGGCCGGGCGGGCATTCTCGCCAATGACCATCCCCTCATATACCTCGGTGCCAGTGTCGATAAAGATCTCGCCGCGCTCCTGCAGGTTGTAGATAGCGTAGGCGGTCGACTTCCCGTTGCGGTCGGCGACGAGCACCCCGCTCGGGCGTCCGGCGATCGGGCCGTGCCACGGTTCCCACCCGGCAAACAGGTGGTTCATGATGCCGGTGCCCCTGGTATCGGTCAGGAACTGCGAACGGAACCCGATCAGGCCTCGGGTGGGGATCCGGAACTCCAGCCGGATGCGCCCGCTCCCGTGGTTCACCATCCGGGTCATCGTCGCCCGTCGGTTCCCAAGCTGCGCGATGACCACGCCCTGGTAGTCCTCGACCACGTCGATCACCAGATCCTCGACCGGCTCCTCCACCACCCCTTTCTGCTCTCGGGTGACGATCTCGGGGCGGGACACCTGCAGCTCGTAGCCTTCGCGCCGCATCATCTCGATGAGAATCGAGAGCTGGAGCTCTCCCCGGCCCACCACCTTGAGCTGCTCGGGCGAATCGGTGTCCTCAACCCGGATCGAGACGTTGCCGATCAGCTCCCGTTCGAGGCGGTCGCGCAGATTGCGAGAGGTGACGTACTGGCCGTCGCGGCCTGCCATCGGTGACGTGTTCACCCCGAAGATCATCGAAACGGTCGGCTCGTCGACATGGAGCGGCGGAATCGGCTGCGGGTCGTCGGGATTGGTGATGGTCTCGCCGATGGTGATGTCCTCGATGCCGGCCAGGCAGATCACGTCACCGGCGGCAGCCGCCTCAACTTCGGTCCGTTGCAGGCCGTCGAACATGTAGAGCTTGGTCACGCGGGTCCGACCGACCGAGCCATCGAGCTTGGAGACCGCGATCGGATCTCCCAGCGCCACTCGCCCGTTGACGATCCGGCCGATCGCAATCCGCCCCAGGTAGTCGCTCGAATCCAGGTTGGCGACTAGCACCTGCAGCGACGCTTCGGGGTCGCCAGCCGGGGGCGGCATACGTTCGACGATGGTGTCGAGCAACGGCCTGAGGGTCTCCCCGGGCTTGGCCAGGTCGAGGGTGGCGGTACCCGCCTTCGCGTTGGCGTAGATGACCGGAAACTCGATCTGCTCCTCGCTGGCATCCAGGTCGATGAACAGGTCATAGACCTCGTCGAGCACCTCGGCCGGCCGGGCGTCCTGCCGGTCGATTTTGTTGATAACCACGATGGGGGGCAGCCCCTGTTCGAGCGCCTTCCGCAACACGAACCGGGTTTGCGGCAGCGGGCCCTCCGAGGCGTCCACGAGCAGTAGGACACCGTCGATCATCGTTAGCGTCCGCTCCACCTCACCGCCGAAATCGGCGTGCCCAGGGGTGTCGACGATGTTGATGACGAGGTCGCGATACCGGATGGCCGTGTTCTTGGCCATGATGGTGATCCCGCGCTCGCGCTCGAGGTCGATGTTGTCCATCGCCCGTTCCTCGACACGCTCATTCGCTCGGAAGACGCCGCTCTGGTGTAACAACGCGTCGACGAGCGTCGTCTTTCCGTGATCGACGTGGGCGATGATGGCGATGTTGCGTCGAAGAGGATTGGCCACTCCGGCGTCGGCAGGTGCTCTCATGATTGATACGGTCTCGGTCGACGTGCGCAGCCTCTCAGTACACCACGAATCAGACTGGTAGATGCGTATCCGCCCTGCAATAATCGGAGCTTCTCGAACAAATTTTCGCCAAGGAGTCAATCAAATGAGACGTAAGCTCGACCTGCGCTGGCTTTCGCCGGTTCTTCTCGCGGCGCTTTCCACGGCCTGTACCGCCCCAGTGGGCGGCGCAGCGGTCGAGATAGACAGCGCTCGCGACCTCGCCGTGGTCGCCCCCGAGTCAGTGGGCGTCTCGTCGGCTCGCCTGGATCGCCTGGAAGAGGGCATGCAGGCCTTTGTCGACGACCGGCGGCTCTCGGCGGTCCACACGGTGATGGCCAGACACGGCAAGATCGTCCACTCGAGCCTGGCTGGAGTGAGGGACATCGAGAGCGGCGAGCTGCTGACCGAGGACTCGATCTACCGCATCTACTCGATGACCAAGCCGATCACCGGCGTGGCCATGATGATGCTCTACGAAGAGGGAAAATGGCGGCTCAACGACCCGGTGGCCAAGTTCGTCCCCGAGTTCGAAGGGCTGCAGGTCTATGCCGGCGATGATGCCAATGGCGACCCGATCCTCGAGCCGGCCAAGCGCTCGATGACCATGCAGGAGCTGATGAGCCACTCGTCCGGGCTGGCCTATGGGCTCGGCGCGGGGAACGCGGTGGACCAGATGTATCGCGAGCGACGGGTGCTCGACTTCAGCCAGCCGCTCCAGGCGATGATCGACAACCTGGCGGAGATCCCGCTGCTCTACCAGCCGGGGGAACGCTACTTCTACAGCATCGCCGTCGACGTCCAGGGCTACATCGTGGAGAAGCTCTCAGGGCAATCGTTCGACGAGTTCCTCCAGGAGCGCATCTTCGACCCGCTCGGCATGATCGACACCGCCTTCTACGTGCCCGAGAGCAAGATCGACCGGCTGGCATTGATCCATGGCGAGGACGAGGAAGGCGCTTTGACGCTTCCGCCCATGGGCGCGATGCCCACCACGCCTCCGGCAGGCAGCTCCGGCGGCGGTGGCCTCTACAGCACGATGGCCGACTACGTCCGGTTCGTGCAGATGGTGCTGAACGAGGGTGAGCTGGACGGCGTGCGTTTCCTGGCGCCGCGGAGCATCGAGCAGATGCGGACCAACCACCTGAGCGACCAGGCTCTGTCGACGATGTCGCCGGGCAACGGCTTCGGCCTCGACTTCGGTGTCGTGATGGATCCGGCCGCGGCCGGCGAGCCCTACTCCAAGGGGGCGTTCCGCTGGGGCGGCGCCGCCGGCACCTGGTTCTGGATCGACCCGGTCGAGGACTTCGTGTTCGTCGGCATGATCCAGCACCGCGGGCGAGCGGTCCGAGACGTGCAGGGCCAGTCGCGGAATCTCGCGTACCAGGCGATTCTGGACTGACGCCGCTAGGAGACAGAAGTCAGGAGACAGGAGACAGGAGAAAACCTGGCTTCTGTCCCCTGACTACCAGCGGAGCTAGTTGGCGACGTACTTGGTGATGCCGCCGCCAGCGGTGGGGCGCGAACCGGGGCCCTCGGCCGCGTAGATGTTCCCGTCGGCGTCAACGGCCACACCTTCACCCGCCACGCCCTGCAACACGCGCGTCTGGTGCGCATGCGGCGGGACGAAGCCGGTCAGCTGATCCTCGCCGGCCGGCCCGATCCGCACTCCCGTCATCCAACCAGGGTGGTTCCCAGGTGTCGACTCGGAGTCGATCGCGTAAAGCGTGTCGCCGTCGGTGATAAACAACCCGCTGATCCGGCTGTAGGCCATCAGAATCAGCGGCTGCACGCCGTCGGCGTTCGGATTCCCGTCGATCGCGTTGCCGTCGAGGTCGAACACCTGGATGCGGTGATTGCCACGGTCGGCCACATAGAGCCGTCCCTGCGAGTCAATCTCCATCGCGTGCGGCGTCCGGAACTGGCCGGGCCGGAACCCGATCTCGCCCCACTCCTTGATGAAGTTGCCCTCGCTGTCGTACTTGAGGATGCGACCGGTCGCGCCCTCGGGCGGGTTGAGGCCCTGGCCGCTATGCCCATCCGAGACGAAGATGTCGCCATTGGACGCCGTGATCACGTCGCACGGCTCGTTCAGCTGACCGGGGCCGCTTCCGGGCTGTCCGGCAGTCCCGAGCCGAAGGAGTTCTTGGCCCTCGGGGCTGAACTTGATGACCTGATGGCCCTTGGTCCCGGACTCGTTCCCCTGCGAGTCGGTAACCCACACGTTGCCGTCGTCATCGACGTGCAGACCATGCGGCAGGACGAACAGACCGGCGCCGAAGCTGGCCATGATCTCGCCGGTGTCCTTGTTGAACTTGTAGACGGGGTTGCGCTCCGGATTCTCCTCGCAGCCCCCGGCCAGCGCCAGCCCGCCGCAGCGGTCGTAGGCCCAGATATGGCCATCCGGTCCGACATCGATGCCGGCGGTCGAGCCCCACTCCTGTCCCTCGGGCAACGGCGCCCAGTTCAGAATGACTTCGCCGGTCGGATTCGGCAGGTTGCCGTCGACCCAGTGGCTGTTGCCAGCGTCGGCCGCCGGCGCGGCGGTCTCGGCTTCGGCCGCCGGGGCCGCCATCTCGCCGCCGCCACACGCGATCGTCGTCACACACGCGAGGGTCAGAGCCACGACCCCGCTCCGGCTCGTCAGAAACAGTCTCACGTCCACCTCCTTGCTTTATCGGTTTCCGGGGATCCTACCCCGCTCTCTTAGCCGGCGCACCCGCCTCAGCTCGTGGTTCGGTCGAGCCACTTCTCGGTGACCGGCGCCTCGTAGGCGTCCATCCGCTCCAGCAAACGCTCGGGACCCGTCTCGGCGGCCAACATGGCCCGGTGCTCGGGCCGCACGAACCGCTCGGCCACCATCCGGTCGAGAAACTCGAGCAGCGGGTCGAAGTACGCGTCGACCTGGAGCAGGCCGCACGGCTTGGCGTGAAGCCCCAGCTGGCCCCAGGTCAACATCTCGAACAGCTCTTCCAGCGTCCCGAGCCCGCCTGGCAGTGCGACGACACCATCGGACAGCTCGGACATCGTCATCTTCCGCTCGTGCATCGACTCGACGACGCGGAGCTCGGTGAGCCCGGCGTGCGCGACCTCCCGGGTGGCAAGATGGGACGGAATCACCCCCACCACCTCACCGCCCGCCTCGAGCACGGCATCGGCCAGCACCCCCATCAGCCCCACCCGACCGCCGCCGTAGACTAGGCTCGCCCCACGCTCGACCAGTGCCGTCCCCAGGGCCCGGGTGGCCTCGCCGTAGGCCGGTCTGGCGCCCGGGCTAGCGCCGGCAAAGACACAGATCCGGTTCATGGCCATCGATTCGCGCGCAGTATACCGGCCTCCGTGTAAACCGGTGTATCCTGCTGCCTTTGACAGGACGAAACCCGGTGTCTGGAGGCACGTGTGGGCAAGATTGAACAAACGTGGCGAGACGGAATCTCTCGGAGACAAGCGCTGGCCGGCCTCGCATCGTTTATGGCCGCCTCGCCGCTGGTGCATGCGCAACGCGACCCCTGGCCGCTCGGCCCCCATCGCCGCTTTCTCGGTTTCGACGAGATGCGCGACGTGTTCGACTTCGAGCCGCTGTTCCGGGCCAACGTGCCACTCTCCATCTACGACTACACCGCGCACGGCACCGAGTCGGAGTTCACGCTCTACCGGAACCGCGACGCGTTCGACTGGGTACAGCTGGTTGGTGGCGGTGGCGTCGACCCCGACACGGTGGACACCACCACCGAGCTATACGGGCGCAGCATGCCGAGCCCGATCATGCTCGCCCCGACCGCCCGACAGCGCGACTGCCACCCGGAGGGTGAGCTCGGCATGCACCGCGCCGCAACCACCGTCGGGGCGACGATGATCGTCAGTAATGTCTCGAGCTTCAGGTTTCCTGAAATCGCCGAGGCGGCAGGGGGCCCACTCTGGTTCCAACGCTACGCGACCGAGCAGATGGGTCCTAACGAAGAGGTGCTCGGCATGGCCCAGGAGGCCGGGGCCGAGACCATCGTGGTTACTATCGACCAGCAGGCGTCCTTCTACGAGCGCGACCTGCACGTGCGCCACACGGGCGGACGTCCTCGGACGGTCACCCGTCGCACACCCCAGAACCCGCCCAACCCCTATCGGGTCGGCGCGGGACGACTCTGGTACACGTGGGAACTCTTCGATGCGCTGAAGCCGATGTGCGAGGTCCCCATGCTGGCCAAGGGCGTCCTCACCGGTGAAGGTGCGAAGAAGTGCCTGGACTACGGCGTCGAAGGCATCATCGTGTCGAATCACGGCGGCCGCGGCATTGACTACGGCCCGTCGAGTCTCGAGGTGCTCGAAGAGGTGGTCGATGCGGTTGGCGGCCAGGTGCCGGTGCTCGTCGACAGCGGCTTCCGCCGCGGCAGCGACGCGCTGAAGGCATTGGCGCTCGGCGCCGACGCCGTCTGCTTCGGCCGGGCCACCCGCTGGGGCCTGGGCGCGTTCGGCGAACCGGGCGCCCAGAAGGTGCTCGAGATCCTGAACGCCGAGCTTAAGCAGGCGATGGCAGCGGCCGGGGTCAAGTCGATCGCCGAGATCGACCGTAGCATCGTGAGGACGAAATTTCCGTAGTCCCTCAGGAGACAGGAGAAGCGGGAGGGTTTCGCCGGGATCGGACTTCAGTACGGAGACGAGATGACGATCGACAGACGGGAATCGTTGCGACGGTTCGGGCAGTTCGTGACGGGCGCGGCCGGACAGGAACCGACCGGGGGCGGCGCCCCGTCCAACGATCGACTAGCGCCGGTGCTCGAACTGGTGAACGTTCCCGAGTTCGAAGCCATGGCGCGGCTCGTGCTCTCGGGGAAGCAGTACGGCCGGGTGAGCGGCGGCCAGCGACGGTCGTTCGACAAGATGACCTTCCGCCAGCGGCTGATGGTCTATGCGTCGGACCTCGATCTGACGACGCCGCTCTTCGGGCATGACATGTTCGCGCCGATCATCGTCGGACCGGTGAGCGGTCAGCGCGCGCTCCACCCCGAGGGTGAAGTGGCCACCGCGCGCGGGGCGTCAGACGGGAAGGCCGTGATGGTCGCCACCGGCGACTCGCCGGTCGACGAAGTGGTGGCGGCCAGCCAGCAGCCGGTCTGGTATCAGGTGTATGCCGACGCGTCAGGCGCGAGCGATGACGCGAGTCGGGCGATCGATGCCGGGTGCCAGGCGGTGTGCGTGACCCTGGCGGTGTCGGAAGGGGGAGCCCCGACGGCCATCGACTGGGACACGCTCTCGAGCCTCAGCGCGGCCATCGACGTTCCGGTGCTGGCCAAGGGGATCATGAGCGTCGACCAGGCCAGCGCCGCGCTCGACGCGGGTGTCGACGGTCTGGTGGTATCGAACCACGGCGGCGTTGTGGGCGGAGGCCAGGCGCTTCCGATCGACGTGTTGCCAGAGGTCTCGGACGTGGTGGCCGGAGCAGTTCCGGTGCTGGTTGACGGAAGCTTCCGCCGAGGCACGGACATCTTGAAGGGGCTCGCGCTGGGCGCCAGCGCCGTGATGGTGGCCCGGCCGCCGATGTGGGGGCTCGCCGCCTACGGCGCCGAAGGGGTGCAGACAGTGCTCGAGCTGTTCCAGACCGAGCTGGCGAGGAACATGGCGTCGTCCGGACGACCGAAGATTGCCATGATCGACCGTGAACTGGTGAGGCTCGACAAGTGGTGAACCTGACCGCGCTCGTGACCCGAGGAACAATCGCCGCGGTCGCCTCAACCCTTTGCGTTGCTCCGGCGGCCGGGCAGATGGTCGAGTGGCGTCAGGTCGGCGCCGACCAGGGCGCATCGAAGTACTCGAGCGCCGGCGACATCGATCGATCCAACGTCAGCGAGCTAGAGATCGCCTGGACCTGGGAACCCAACGAGCTTCCGAATCGCGAATTCAACACCCGCCCAGGCAGTTTCGAAGCGACGCCGCTGATGATCGACGGCGTGCTCTATCTGTCGACGATGTATACGCGCGTGGTCGCCCTCAATGCCGCCACCGGCGAGCAGCTCTGGGCGTTCGACCCCGAGGCGTATCGCACCGGGCCGCGGGGCGCCGGCCCCGGGGGCTACAAGCACCGTGGCGTCGCCGTCTGGGGCGAGGGCGACGACATGCGAGTGTTCATCAACAGCCGCGACAAGCTCTTCTCCCTTCGTGCCAGCGATGGCAGCCAGATCCGCTCGTTCGGCGACAACGGGGCGGCGCTGCTGACCGAGAACTTCCCGAATCCGGTCACCAACGACGAATTCGACCAGACCTCGCCGCCGGTGGTCTTCGACGACCTGGTGATCGTGGGCAGCCGGGTGCCCGACCGGGTGCAGCGACGGTTCGATACGCCTGGCTCGGTCCAAGCATTCGATGTCCACACGGGTGAGCGGCGTTGGGTGTTCTACACCGTCCCCCAATCGAACGACGCGTTCGGCGTCGATACCTGGGAGGACGGGTCGTGGCGCTTCACCGGTCACGCCAATGTGTGGGGTCTGATGTCGCTCGACGAAGAGCGCGGCCTCCTGTATGTGCCGACGAGCACCCCGAGCAGCGACTTCTGGGGTGGCCGTCGCCTGGGCGCCAATCTGTTCGCCGAATCGCTGGTGGTGCTCGACGCACGCACCGGCGAGCGAGAGTGGCACTTCCAGACGGTGCATCACGGCCTGTGGGACTACGACCTGACCTCAGCCCCGAACCTGGTCACCCTCGACATCGACGGCAGAACCATCGAAGCGGTGGCAGAGGTCTCGAAACAGGGATTCACCTACGTCTTCGACCGTGTGACCGGTGAGCCGGTCTGGCCAATCGAAGAGCGGCCCGTCGACGTCGAAACTGATGTGCCGGACGAAGTACCGTATCCGACCCAGCCGTTTCCAACCAAGCCGCCGCCCTTTGCCGCCCAGGGCGTCTCGCTCGAGGACGCGAACGACCTGACGCCGGAAATTCACCAGATTGCGGTCGAGGAGATGCAGACGTTCCGGCTGGGCCCGCTCTTCACCCCGCCGAGTCTTCGGGGCACCTTGCAGCGGCCGCGGGTCGATGGCGGAGCCAACTGGGGCGGCGCCGCGCTCGACCCGGCCACGAACTTCCTCTATGTCCGCACCTCGGAAGGCGTGTCTCCGAATCAGGTATGCGCCATCGACCCGGGCGTCCCGGACGTCGACGTGCCCTACACGAACAACTGTCCGCGGGGCGGATCGGCCGGCATCTTCCAGTATGTTGACGGCTACGTGCCGACCGAACGAAGCCGGCTTGGACCGATTCCGCTGGTCAAGCCGCCCTACGCCAAGCTGGTCGCGATTGACCTCAACGCGGGCGAGATCGCCTGGAGTGTCCCGTTTGGTGAAGGTAGCCGCATTCTGCGCAACCACCCGCTTCTCCGCGGAGCCAATCTGCCGGAGCGCCTCGGTACTCCGGGAGCGAACGGCCCGATGGTTACCGCCGGCGGTCTGGTGTTCCTGGGAGGCGGCGACCCGTATCTCTACGCGTTCAACGCGGCCACCGGAGATGAGGTGCACCGCGTGCCGACCGAGTTCCGCACCAGCGGCAACCCGATGAGCTATCGCACGGCCAACGGCCGACAGCTGATCGTCATCGCAACCGGCGCCGGGCCGGACGCCAGGCTGGTCGCCTTCGGGCTACCGGAGTAGTCGATGATCCTCAGATTCCTGATTAGCGGCGCTGTCGTCGTGTTCCCGCTAGCTATCACAACGCCGGCGTCTGCTCAGGAAGAGCACGCTGGCACCGAACCGTATCGGCTGGTGTGTCAGACCTGTCACGGCGAGGAGGCGAAGGGCGACGTGGCACCGCCGCTGGTCGGAGGCGCGCTGGATGCCGACTACGTGCTGGCCATCGTCCGGGAAGGCTTCGGCCAGATGCCGCCCATCTCGACTCGAGAGCTCACCGACGACCAGGTGCGCGACATCGTCGGCTACATCGACTGGCTGAACGAGCGCTCAGCCGACCCGGCCGCCACCTCACGGCGTCGATAGCCCGCCTACCGTCCGCCCTCGGCCTCGCGCAGCTCGACGTAGCGAGCTCCACCCAGGATCCCGGTCACGGCACGGTTTCCCTCGTGACAAGCGTATTCGTAGATCGTGTAGCCATTGTCGAGCCGGAGCGGCAACTCCAGGGTCCAGGGCTGCGTGTAGACGTTGGGGTCCTCGACACGCACCTGCCAGTCGAGCACGCCTGGCGCTACACGAGTGAACCGCTCCATCAGGCGTAGCTCGCGACTCACCGGCACGCCGTGCATCCGACCGGCGTTCTGATTCGGCGTGATCCAGCCCTTCGCGGTGAAGTTGGTCGTTTCGACCACAAGGGTCTCCCCCTCCCAACGGCCACGCGTGTCTCCCATCCATTGCCGGATCTTGCCGTCGATGTGCGGACGGCCGTCGAGCGGGATGATCCGCGGTTCCCGCACCATCTCGTAGAGGATGATGACGTAGCCTGGCACTTGAAGAATCTGGTTCCCCGTGTTGTAGCCGTTGGGCACCATCGACCCCGGCATGCCACGCGTGATGCAGCGGCTGTACGGGCTCATGTTCAGGTGATCGTCAGCCCGATGCTCGACCAGCCACTGGGCTCGCTCTTCCGCCTCGGGCGTCGTTGGCACCCGACCGGTCGACGGATCGGCGATCATCGACGTACGACCGGTATGCGCCACTGAGTCCCGGGTGTCACTCCAGAATCGGTTGTAGCCGCCGCCGAACCGGCCCGCCTGCGTGCGTCGACCTCCCGGGGCGCCGTCACGAGCGAGCGACTCATCGTTGTTACGTCTCACCTCCTCGATCTCTTCGGCGGTGTAGAACTCCTTGTCGCCCAAGCGCCGAGGACGCTCGAGAGGCGTCAAGGTGTCGTTGCGCCAAATGCCGGAAATGTCCGGGTGACCGTCAGACGTACGCGGAGCGCGGTAGCCGTCCACCGGGCCCGTGTTCTGGCCGGCCCACACCGGTGCGGCCATCCCGAGCATCGCTGCTGTCACTACAAGCCATCGCCGAGCAGTCTGCATCCCTCCATTGTAACGGTGGCACCCAGGTACCGCAGCCTCCTCCGCGACCTATGCTGCGCAGGCTACCAAACGGGAGCTCTCGATGGTGCACCGTGAGAGCGACAGCATGACCAAACGCGCGAGCGTGACGGCCGGCAAGGTCACACCCTGCTGGACAGCGGTCGGGCTACGGTTGTGGATTGATCCCACGCCGTAGATGGCCGAAATTCAGGGGGAAATTGGCAGGGCGACAATGAGATTGCGTCTCATTATCAAAAAAACTATGATCCGGGTGCAGTGACGAGACAGCCACCGCCCGAGCGGACCGATGTCGTCTGCGAATGTCTGCAGGTGACCGAGTGCCAGTTGCTGGCCACGCTCACCCAGGGCGAAGTGCAGACGCTCCGCGACCTGCGCCAAGCCACTGGCGCCGGCGACGGCTGCACCGCCTGCCACCACCTGCTCAAGCAGTACGTCCAGCTTCGCGCCTGAGGGCGACGCCTCGCACCCCAAACTTTCTCTGACTTGCGGCCTAATCGTGGCCGCCCAGTTGCTCTGTCAAGTAGTTCTCGAGTCCGACACTCTCGATTCTGAAAAGTTGGGTCTCGAGCCAGTCGACGTGCTCCTCAGACTCGGACAGGATCGGTTCGAGCACCTCACGCGTCCCGTTGTCCTTGAGGCTGGTGCACAGCTCGATCGCGGCGTTGTAGGTTTCGACTCCTCGCTGCTCCAATGCGAGATCCACCTCAAACTGCTCCTTCACATTGGTGCCGACCCGGATAACGTCGTAGCGCGCAATCTCTGGCGTGCCTTCAAGGAAGAGGATGCGGTCGATCAACTTCTCGGCATGCTTCATCTCGCCCATCGACTCCTGCACGTGTTTCTCACCCAGGATTTTGAAACCCCAGTTGTGACACATCTTTCCCTGGCAGAAGTACTGGTTGATCGCGGTCAGCTCAATGGTAAGCGCGCCGTTCAGCGCGTCAATAACTTCTGGTTTGCCCTGCATTCTCGCTCCTCCTCTAATACCCCATTGTAGCTCCGCCCTAGCGCAGCGTGGCGAAGATCGAGCTGTAGTCGTCGGTCCAGATCCGCTCGACCGGCGGACCGGACCAGGCTGCGGCCGCCGGCGCCAGGGCCTCGGCCAAACGGTAGGTAGAGGTCAGCACTACCCACTCGGCGGCGAACGCCCCGAGCCCGTCGTCGGTGCTGACCAGCGGAAAGGCGTCGTACTCGAGTGTCTGTGCCAAACCTCGCAACACTGGTTGCAGATCGAGGTGACGGTTCGAGATGTGAACGGCGATGGTCCCGCCCGACGTCAGATGGCTGGCGTAGAGCTCGAAGGCTTCCCTCGTCAGTAGATGCACGGGAATGGCATCGCCCGAGAAGGCGTCGACGACAAGGAGATCGAAGCCTCCGGGCCGACCTGCGCTCAGCTCCGCATCAAGCAGGGCGCGAGCGTCGCCCACCACGGTCTCCACTGACGCCGCCGACTCGGCCAGATAGAAGAAGTGGTTTTCGGCGATGTGGACCACATCCGGGTCCACCTCGTAGAAACGGAAGCTGTCATTCTCTCGGCCATGCGCTGCGATGGTGCCGGCGCCAAGACCGATGCCACCTATGCGGAGTCCCCTCGCATCGGCACTCATGGAGCGAAGGGCCGCGATGGTGAGCCCCACGCCGCTGTCAACCCCGTAGTAGGTGGTAGGCAGGGCGCGCAGTTCTTCCCCCACATACTGACTGCCGTGCACCGTGCTCCCGTGGTAGAACGACCGCGCAACGACAGACTCTCTCACGCCCACCTCACGGTCGTAGACCCGAAGGATGCCGTAGAAATTGCGGGCCGACGTAACCAGCTCGCCCCGGCGGTCCGATGTCCCCACCGACAACCAGATCACGGCCACACCCAGCGCGGCGACAGTGACAATCGGCCTCCAGGTGGCCCGCCATCCTCGACCTTCTTCGTGGCCTATAGAGACCGTCAGCAGCACTCTGGTGGCGACCAGCGCCAGCGGAAACTCCCAGGTGTCAATGAACACCCGTGGCGCCACCTGCGACGCCAGAAAGCCTCCCAGCGCACCACCAGCCGCAACCATGAGGTAGAAGTCGGTCAACCGTGTCGGATGTGGCGCAAGTCTGGCCAGCTCGCCATGACACACCATGCAGCTCGTTACTAGCGCCAGCGCATAGACGCCGATCTGGACAGGTAGTCCCAACGGGGCATCAGCGCCCGCCCGCCAGTACAGCAGCACGACGGCGGCGAGACCCAGCACATAAGCAGTGGTCCAGACAGACCGGCGATACCACCGAGAGTGGTCGAACGAGACAACAAAGGTCGTGAGATAGAGCGCGAGCGGCAACACCCAGAGAAACGGGACCGCGGCCACGTCCCGGGTCATCTGACTGGTGGTAGACAGCAGAACCAATGACCCGCAGGCGGCCAGCGAGAGCCACAACCCGCGCAGCCCGATCGCCACGAACGGACCACTCGGCGCCTCGGCCCTCAGCAAGCGCTGACGCGCCGACCACCCGATGACAGTCACCAGGATGACGTAGCAGACAAACCCGGCCGACCAGAATCGAGCCTGGGCCTCAAGCGACAGAAACGGCTCGACCAGAAACGGATAACTGACCAGCCCCAGCAGCGACCCGGCGTTAGAAACGGCAAACAGCCGGTAGGGCGACCCAGTCTCAGCTGCGCGCCAGTGCTGCAGGAGCGGACTTGACGCGGCCAAGATCAGATACGGCACCCCAACCAGTCCGGCTAACTGCAGCGTGATGCTCCACGTCGGTCGAGAAGGATCGACCCGGACCGCGTCGAGCGCCAGCGGCAGGAACGTCAATGACGCCGCCATCAGAGCGGCATGGACGATCGGCTGCCGCGCGCCATCCAGCCTGGTGAGCCGATGCGCGTACCAATAGCCTCCCACCAGCAGCGCCTGGAAGAAGAAGAGACAAGAGGTCCAGACCACGGCGCTGCCACCGTAGTGCGGCAGCAGCAGACGGGCCACGAGCGGTTGCACGAAAAAGAGGAGCACCGCGCCGAGAAACACGGCTGCGGGATAGACCGTCACCGAGGCGTCATGGTATCGCACCTCCCATGCCGTGCTGAGCGAGACCAGTCTGCTCGACCCGACGGTATTCGCCACCGTCTCGCTACTGCTGGGCACCGTGTGCTTCCTCCCCAGCTAGCTCCCGGTCCGGCAGGCTGCGCGGGTGGAGCCGACCAGCGCCTTGCGCGCGGAGTAGACTAGAAGGACTGTCGTCGCACCTGTCATAAGGAGTCGCCGTTGTTCGCTACCCCCACCCGTCGAGAGTTCATTACCACCGCATCGATGGCAGCCATAGCCGCCCGGAGCCTTGGCGCCCAGACGAGCCAGGACCGCTCGTTCAGCTTCGAGCAGATCGAAACCAACGGAGTTACGCTCCGCTGCGCCGTCGAAGGCGACGGACCGCTGGTCATCATGGTCCACGGCTTCCCCGAACTCTGGTACTCATGGCGTCACCAGATCCGCCCGGTGGCCGAGGCCGGCTTCAAGGTCGTGGCGCCTGACGTTCGGGGATACGGCGGCAGCGACAAGCCGGAGGAAGTTTCCGCCTACGACATGATTAACCTGACCGGTGACGTCGTCGGTCTAATCGACGCAATGGGAGAAGACCAGGCGATTCTCTTCGGGCACGACTGGGGCGCACCCATCTGCTGGAACACGGCCGCGCTCCACCCGGACCGCGTGGCGGCGGTGGCCGGACTGAGCGTGCCGTTCTTCCAGCGAGGCGCCGCCCCCAGCATGGACCAATGGCGAGCGCTCTATGGCAACGGCTTCTTCTACCAGTTGTACTTCGAACCGGAGGGCGTGGCGGAAGCGGCGCTCGAAGTAGATGTACGTACCGGACTGCGGAAGCTCTACTACACCATCTCGGGCGACGGCGCCGACGCCCCGCTCCACAGCCTGTCGCATCCCGAGCCGGTGGACGACTTCATCGGTATGATGGTCGACTCCGATCCGTTTCCAGCCTGGATGACCGAGGCCGACCTCGACTACTACACGTCGGCCTTCGAGCAGGGAGGCTTCCGCGGCCCACTCAACCGCTACCGCGCACAAGGACGCGACTGGGAGATGCTGCCGCAACTATCGACGGCACAGATCACCCAGCCGAGCCTGTTCATCGGCGGTTCGGAGGACCCGGTCCGGACGTTCATCCCCGGCGTCGACATCTACGCGGGGGCCGGCGCCAACTGCATCGACTTCCGCGGCTCGACCATCATCGAGGGCGAGGGGCACTGGATCCAGCAGGAGGCGCCCGAAGCGGTGAACGCGGCGCTACTCACGTTCCTTACCAGCCTCGACTAGTGAAGCGACCTCATGCCCGCTTCGATATTCCGCTCGGCGGCCTTCGCGTGCATCCTCTCCGCGTTCTCGGCCTGAGCGTAAACCAGCCCGGCGTCCACCTCGGTCTTGCCCGGATCGCGGACTGCGCGAAAGGACAGACTGGAATGTAACTCAGGCGCCTGCGTCAGCTCTCGCCAGGGTCGTAGCGGACCTCAAGGTAGGTCACCGAGCCGTCGATCTCCGAGTACCAATGCGGCGTCCCGGCCGGGATGATAACGACGTCACCCACCGTTACCTCTCGACTCTCACCCCCGACGATCCTAGCGACTCGTGCACCGTCAGGCCCCGTCGATCGCTCCACGGTGCCGCCGGTGACCGCTGTGGCACGGCCGGCGGTGATGTGGTGTACCTCCCAGCCAGTGGCGTGGATGATCGCGTTGCGCGGCGTAGTCCGATGAATCAGGTTCACCCGGGTGGTCTCGGTGTTCTCGACCCGAGCCACCATCATCGCCGCGTCAGAATCTTCCTGGCGAGCCTCGTCGAGCGCCGCCTGAAGCTCAACCCCAGTCGCCACGGTCCCTGGCGGGACCATGCCCTGGGCCGGAGCACAAGCGAGCGTGAGCATGAGCGTGATCAGGTGCATTTGGCGTCCTCGGTTATGGCAATGCAAGCGCAACCAGCGTCGCGTCTGCCAGAGTCAGAGCGACGTACTGTTTCCCACCGACCTCGTAGGTCATCGGCGTGCCCAGTGGACGTGACGGCAGGTCGACCGCGCCCAGCACGTCACCGGTCTCCTTGTCGTAGGCCACGAGCGTCGAACTGTCCTCCGGCTCCGACGGCGCGAGCCCCAGCATCACCAGCGTCTTGGTGACCAGCGGCCCGCTCGTCGTCATCTGCCCACCCAGCGGCGAATACTTCTGGCTCCAGTTCGTACCGCCATAGCTCGGCCATTCGCCACCCGGATCCGGCGCCTGGGCGACGACGGGCGCCGTCGCCACCACCGAGACCGTCAGCAGCGCACCTGCCGCGATCCACCGCTGTCGCATGCTGCAGATCCTACCCCGCCCCGCCTGTGCTACGCTGGCCCGGTCATGCCGATCTTCGAATACGAGTGTCGCAAGTGCCACAACCAGTTCGAGCAGCTCGTGTTGAAGGGCGACTCCCCCGCCTGCCCCGCCTGCAAGGCCACCGATCTCGACCGACTGTTGTCGATCACTTCCGTCAGCACCGAGGGCACAAAGGAGCGCAACCTCGGCAAGGCTCGGCACGCGGCCAAGAAGGTCCAGCGAGACAAGGCACACGCCGAACACGAGGCGTACCACCACCATCATCACTAGTCGGCTGGTCCGATGACCGACCGGGTTGGGGTTTGGGCGAGGCGCTAGGCGTTCGCCTGGATCCCGGCGAGGAGGGTCTTCTGGGCGTCTACGGGATCGGTCCCCGCAGGAGGAACGACCCGAACGTAGTGGCCGTCCGAACCGAGTTCGAACGCCCGGACGGTGTCGGCTAGGCAGGCGTCGAGCACCGCGTATCGCAACGTGTCTGCGATCTCCGAATCACGAATGAAGCATAGTGCCTCGACGCGGCGGTCGAGGTTCCGTTCCATCAGGTCGGCGCTCCCGATAAGCACCTCTGGCTGACCAGCGTTCTCGAAGTAATAGACGCGGGAATGCTCGAGGAATCGGCCCACGATTGACCTCACGGTGATTTTGTCGCTCACCCCTGGGATACCCGGGCGGAGACAGCACACGCCGCGAACCACCAAGTCGACCCGCACCCCAGCCTGCGACGCGCGGTAGAGCGTCCGGATCATCTCGGGGTCGGCAATCGAGTTATTCTTGATGATGATTCGGGCAGGCCGACCCTGCTGGGCATGCTCCGCCTCCCGCTCGATGAGGGCAGTCATACCGCTCCGAAAATTGAACGGCGCCACCAGCAGTTCCGAATAATCCCGCTGGTTGGAATACCCCGTGAGGTGATTGAACACCCCGGTGATCTCGTCGATGACGGCTGGGTTCGCGGTAAACAGCCCGAGGTCGGTGTAGATCTTGGCCGTCGCCGCGTTGTAGTTCCCGGTACCGACGTGGGCATAGCGCTTGATGCCGCCATGCTCGTGACGCACCACGAGGCAAAGCTTGCAGTGGGTCTTCAGGTTCAGCAGGCCGTAGACCACGTGGATCCCGGCCGACTCCAGCCTATGCGCCCAGGCAATGTTGTTCCGCTCGTCGAACCGTGCCTTCAGCTCGACAAGCACCGCCACCTGCTTGCCAGCCTCGGCCGCCTCGATCAACAGGTCGATCAGCGGCGAATCGGGCCCGATCCGGTAGAGGGTCATCTTAATGGCCACCACATGGGTGTCATCAACGGCAGTCCGGAGGAATGTCTCGACCGACGAGAACGAATCGAACGGGTGGTGGACCAGATAGTCGCGCTCGCTGATCTGATCGAAGACGCCTTCGGTATCGGCCTCGGTCCAAAGCGCACGCGGCGAGAAGGTGGGGTCCTTCAGCTGCGGCAAATGGATCTTGGTCAGCTCCATCCAGTCGCCAAATGACATCCGGTCGCCAGTCCGCTCCACGACATCCTCTTCGATCTCGAAGTTCTCCATGAGGATGTTAAGCACGCGCGTCGGCATATCCGACTCGACGAGCAGCTGCGAGAGCTCTCCCCAGCGCAGCCGCTTGAGCGACCTGTCGACGGTCTCGAGAAGATCATCCGCCTCGTCTTCCTGGATGACCATGTCGGTGTCCCTGATGATCCGGAACAAGTGCGCGCTGGAAATCTCGACCCCCGGAAAGAGCATGTCAAGACCGACTTTGACCACGTCGGAGAGAAACGCGAACGTGGACCCAGACTGACCGGTCACCGACTCGGGCACAGCGATGAACTGAGGTATAACGTGCGGGAGTTTCACGCGGGCGAACCGGGTGCGCCCCTCGTGCCGCACCGCAACGGCTAGGTTCAAGCTCAGGTTCGAGATAAATGGGAACGGGTGCCCGGGGTCGAAGGCGAGCGGGGTCAAGATCGGGTACACGTTCTGACGGAAGTACGCTCGCAAATAGCCACGAATTGCAGCGGTGTAGTCGCTTGGCTCAAGAAAGCGCACCCCGTGCACCGCCAACTGAGGCCGCAGCATGTCGGACCAGCACCGGGCCTGATCGAACATCATCTGGCGTGCCCGACGACGAATTGCCTCGAGCTGCTCGGCGGTGCTCAGACCGTCCGGAGACACATCTTCGCTACCCGCCCGAAACTTCCGGTTCAGCGTGGCCACCCGCACCATAAAGAACTCGTCGAGGTTGGTGCCGACGATGGCTAGGAACTTGACCCGCTCTAACAACGGGTGGTGCCTGTCCTCGGCCTGCAGGAGTACCCGCTGGTTGAACTCGAGCCAGCTGAGCTCGCGATTGATGTAGAACCCCGGATCGGTGAGGTCCACTTGGTCGTCGAGCGGGTCCGACGGCATAGCCTCGGGCAGCGGCACGACGGGCTCATTCGGAGTACTCATCAGGTAGTCGGCTGGAGCGGGATGGAGGCCAAGCTCGATGATAGCAGACGGTTCCGTCACAACTGTGGCGGAGCCCGCCCCGCAAGAGCTTCCTACCAAGAAGGGAACGCGGCTGACCGTAGCCAGGGGGGGCCGAGCAAGAGTACGCCGCGACGCCTACACCGAGAGGTGCTCGATCTGACCCGTGCTGTCACCAAGGTGATCGGTCTCGACGCCAACGGCGTCGAGCAGGGTCAGTTGAAGGTTCGTCAGAGGCGTCTCGTCGGCCACCTTCAGGTGACGGCCGCCCTTAATCCGACCGTTCGACCCACCCACCAGCATGACGGGCAGGTTCACGTGCAGGTGCTGGTTGCCGTCGCTGATGCCGCAGCCATAAAGCATGGTCATCGTGTCGAGCAACGAGCCATCGCCGTCCGGCGTATTCGCCAGCCGGTCGACAAAGTAGGCGAACTGCTCAATGTGATGCAGGTTGACCTTGGCCAGCTTCTCCATCTGCGCCGGGTTGTTCTGGTGGTGGGACAGCCCATGATGCGGATCCGGAATACCCAGCTCCGGATAGGTGCGCGGGCTGACCTCGCGCGACATCATAAAGGTGATGATGCGGGTCATGTCAGTCTGCAGCGCCAACACCTGCAGGTCGAACATCAACCGCGCATGGTCGGCGAACGTGTCCGGAATACCGCCGGTCGGTCGCGCCAGCTCTGGCAGTTCCAAGTCCGCCTGCCGCTCGGCCAATTGGATGCGGCGCTCGATGTCCCGGATGGCGTCCAGATACTGGTTGACCTTGTCGCGATCGCTGGGGGCAAGCGAGTGCCGGAAACTGTCCACCTCATGAACCAGCGAGTCGAGAATGCTGCGGTCTTCGCGGATGCGGGCCAGTCGCGCGTTGGTGCTCGTGTCGTCGGTATCGCCGAACAAACGCTCGAACACCGCCCGCGGCTGATTCTCCATGGGGAGCGGCGTGGTCGGATTGCGCCAGGAGAGGGTGTTGGCGTAGGCGCAGCTCCAGCCCGCCTCGCAGGCGCCGATCAGCTCGTTCGGATCAAGGCTGAGCTCGAGCGACGTCAGCTGCGTGTCCTGTCCGATCTGAGCCGCGGCAATCTGGTCCATCGAGGTGCCACCACGAATGTCCGGCCCCTCGGTTTTCTTGGGATGTACACCGGTCAGGAACGCGGCGGCCGCACGCACGTGGTCACCGGTACCTTCGCCAGGCAGCGGGAACATCGGCTCGCTCGCCAGTCCAGTCACCACCGTGACCTTGTCCCGATAGGGCGCCAGGGGCGCCAGCGTCTGAGGCAAGTCGATACCGTCGCCCTCAGCGGACGGCGTCCACTGGTCCATGATGACGCCGTTCGGGACATACCCGACGTAGAGCCGAGAGACCGACCCACCCGCCGCGCGCGTGCTCGCCGACAGCGCCGGCACCATGCTGTCGAGCAGCGGCAGCGCGAGGGTCGCGCCGACTCCGCGAAGGAACGTCCGACGTGGCAACGCCATCTTGGTGATGATCATGACGGTGGTGTCCTCATCTGGAACGGCACGCTCCGGGCGATCCCAGCGATAATCGCCGACCAGCGGTAATCCTCATCGGCGGCATCGCGCACAATGCGACGCACCGCCGGGGCATCGAAGTACTCTACACCGCGACCCAGTCCATAGGTCAGCAGTTTCTCGGTCACGGTGATGACGAAACTCTCGGGCCGTATTAGCAGCGCGTCCACCAGCGACGCCGGTCCATCCACCGGGGTGCCGTCGGCCAGCACCCCGGCGCTGTCGACCGGTGTACCCCCGTCGCCTTCAGAGCGCCATCGTCCGATGGCGTCGAAGTTCTCCAGGGCGAAACCGAGCGGGTCCATCACCCGGTGACACGAGGCACACACCGGATTCTCGCGGTGCACCTCCAGCCGCTCGCGCACCGACCGGGGAGGCGCATCGGAATCGTCATTCTCGGCCAGGGCCGGGACATCGGCGGGCGGGGGGGGCGGCGGAGTACCGAGGATGTTCTCGAGCAGCCACTTTCCGCGCACTACCGGTGAGGTCCGGTGAGCATACGAGGTCACCGTCAACAAGCTGCCCTTTCCGAGCAGCCCACGACGCGGAGCGAGCTCGCCATCGAGGGTAATGCGACGAAAGTGGTTGCCGTAGACGTTCGGGATGCCGTAGTGCTCAGCCAGCCGCTGATTCACGAACGTCTGGTCCGAGGTCATTAACTCTAAGACACTGTGATCTTCGCGAATCTGGCTGTCCATAAACAGCTCCATCTCGCGAGCCATCGCCCCCCGCAGGTTCGCGTCAAAATCAGCGAAAGCATAGGGGTCTGGGGCTACCAGCGCCATGTTCCGGAGATACAGCCACTGCCCTCCGAAGTTGTCGACCAGGGAGCTGGCGCGAGGATCGACCAGCATCCGCGCCACCTGGGCCTCGAGCACCCCCGAGGCTCGCAGCTCACCTCGCTCGGCCAGCCCGAGCAGCTCCTCGTCCGGGATACTGCTCCACAAGAAGAACGACAGACGCGACGCCAGCTCCACTTCGCTAATGGCGTACGGCTCGCCCGGGGCCTGCCCCGGGGGGTCCTGCTCGCGCCTGAACAGGAAGTCTGGACTCACCAGGATCCGGCGGAGCGCCATCTCGATACCGGCGGCGAAATCGCCCTGCTCTCGGCCCATACTGAAAAAATCGAGCAGCATGTCGAGATCACGGGGCTCGAGCGGCCGACGGAACGCGCGACGGCCCAGACGGCCGAGAATCTCCCGCGCGCACGCAAGCTCGTCGTCGGAACCTGCCTGGGCATCGGCCCGCGGGCGGCAGCTGAAAATAGTCCGCCGGCTCGGGGTATCGCCACGACCGGTCACCGCGTAAGGCCCTCGCAGCTCGACACGACTGATCCCGGGGTCGAGCGTCTGGTCGCCAGCGTACTCGTAGCTGGTCACGGCATAGTGCGGCCGCTTCATCCCTTCGAGCACGGCCGCCTGATCGACGAAGCTAACCGCAAGAATATGCGGTCCGGCCGGCGCCGTGAATCTGACCTCCTGCCCGTCATCGTCGGCATTGCGGAGATCGCGCCGTCGCGGCTCGCCGTCGGCGTCGGCGTCGAGGAGCTGGCCCCCAACCGTCAAGGTGTCGACCAGCGCACCATCGAGACGCACCTCGAGCGCGTGCTGATTGGCCAGTCCGCGAACCCGGCCGTCATAGGTCCGCGACAGATAGACCTTGACGACGTAGTCGCCGTCGACGGGGAAGATGTGCCGTACGGCCAGACCACCCCGCGAGCCGAACGGCAGGTCATCGCTGACACGGCCGTCTTGCTTCAAGTATTTGTCGACCTCGAACATGTTGGTCGAGGGCGCCTGAGCGGGGTCGCCAACCGCCAGACGACTGATCTTGCGTGCCGCAGAGAGATACCGCTCGGTCAGCATGGGCGACACCGAGAGCACGTCGGCGATGTTGTCGAATCCGAAACCGGAGTCGTCGGCCGGCAGTAGCGTGCGGGTGTCGACCTCGAGGTCGAGCAGGTCGCGGATGGCGTTGGCGTACTCGGCCCGGTTCAACCGGTGCACGGCCGGTCGACGGCCCGGGTTGGGCGCGGCGGCCGAGGCGCCGTCGATCGTCCCCTCCAACCTGGCCAGGAATCCATCATACGCAGCCTCCTCGGGACGAGGACGACCGGGTGGCGGCATGGCCCGGGTACGCAGCTTGCGAACCACCTTCTCCCAAAGGTCGGTCGTCTCGTGCCCCGCCGTGGCCGGGTCGACGTCTTGCAGGGAGAGGTCGGCCGCGAGGGTCCGACCGTTATGGCAGCCGATGCAATACTGCTGCAGGAGCGCCTGGTCGTCAGTCGATTGGGCGAAGGTAACACCCGGCAACAGGGCAGCCAGCAACGCCGCGAAGAAAGACCGCCTCATCATCGCTCTGCTGTATCGAAATACACCGCCTGCATTATCATGAGAGCTACAACAGCGAGTCAAGAAACAGACATGCGCTCCAGAACTCCCGTGCTCAAGACGTCAGTGCTCCTGGTGACGTTATGTGTCGTCGGCATTCCGGCGAACGGCCAGACTACCAACGCCGACGGGTTGGCGCTGATCGAGGCCGCCCGGCGGTCGAATTCCGACCAAGTTCAGACGCTGCTCGACGCAGGAACAGAGGTCGACAGCCGGTTTGGCGACGGCACCACCGCGCTCCACTGGGCCGCTCATCGGGACAGTCAGCCCCTTGTACAACTGCTGCTCGAGGCGGGTGCGAGCGCAAACGCGACCGACGACCACGGGGTGACCGCACTCTCGCTGGCCGCTGTCAACGGCAGCGCGGAGGTGGTTCAACAACTATTGAACGCCGGCGCCGAGCCGAACATCGCCCGGACCAGCGGTGAAACGCCGCTGATGACGGCCGCCCGGGTAGGCAACCTCGAAGTCGTCCGCCTACTCCTCACCGCGGGCGCCGACCCTAATGCCACCGAGGGCGCGCTCAAGCAGACCGCGCTGATGCTGGCGATCGTGGAGAACCACGTCCCGGTGGTCCGGCTGCTGCTCGAGGTGGGAGGCTCGGCCACGGCGAGGACCGCGAATTGGTTCACGCCACTGCTCTTCGCCGCGCAGCAAGGCAATCTCGACGCGGCCCGGCTGCTGCTGGCCGCCGGAGCCGATGTCAACGAGGCCGCGCCCGACGGCATCGGTGGCAACACAAACGCCAGCGCACGTTTTGTCGCCGACACCGAAGCCGCAGCGCTGCTCGTGGCGATCGACAGCGGGCACCCCGAGATGGCGCTGTTCCTGCTGGAGCGTGGCGCCGACCCGAATCATGACGGTGCCGGACGGACCGCCTTACACGCGGCCGTACAGCGAAAGATGCCTGAGGTGGTCGGTGCGCTCTTGGCCCGCGGCGCAGATCCGAACGCCCGGCTCGCCAAGCGGCTGCCGTTTGTCTCTCGCCGGATCACCCAGGCCAACGGCCTGACACCAAACCAGATCGGCGCGACACCATTCTTCCTCGCCGCCAGCTTCAACGATCAGGACAGCATGAGACTACTGGCTGAGGCAGACGCCGACCCCCGACTGCGGACCGACGACAACACCACAGCGCTGATGGTGGCCGCCGGCGCCGACTACGTGGACGGAGCAGACAAGTACGGTGTGCGGTGGTTCGGGGACAACCTCGCGCTGCAGGAAGCGGCGCATGCCTCGGTGGAGTATCTACTGGGGCTCGGGCTGGACATCAACGCCAAGAACGACATGAACCAGACCGCGCTCCATGGCGCAGTCTATCTCGGCGGCACGACGCTGGTGCCTTATCTGCTCGAACAAGGCGCCGACATCAACGCGATCAACGATCGCGGTCAGACCCCCTGGATGATCGCCTGGGAAGGTGAGTACCGCTCTGGATCTTTCTACACCCAGAAGGAGACGGGTGCGCTCCTCGAACGACTCGGCGCCGACACCAGCCTAGGTGAAGACCTTGGCGTCGCCTTTCGGCGAGTGCTCGAAGAGCGCGCGCAGCAGTAGCAGCCACTAGCCCCTCAGGTAGGACATCAGCGCGTCGATGCCGGCCTGGGCCACCACTTCATCTTGGTCTGGCGTGCCCGAGCTACATCCGATGCCGGCCACGATCTGGTCGTCGACAAACACGGGGAGCCCGCCGGGGACGATCATGAAACGCCCCTGGTTGCTGACATGGATGCCGAACGCCGGACCGCCCGCCGCGCCGGCAACACCGTAGTCGCGGGTCGATTTGCGAGCCGCGGCCGCCGTGAACGCCTTGCTGATGGCCACGTCGATACTGGTAATCCGACCGCCGTCCATCCGCTGAAACAGCAGCAGGCTACCGTTGTCGTCGGTGATGGCAATGTCCATATCGACGCCGATCTCGATGGCCTTGGCTTCGGCGCCGGCCATCATGGCGCGAGCGTCGACAAGCATGAGCTTCTGTACGGTTCGCATTCGGTGTTCCTCCTAGGCGAAATTATAGACGTGGCCTGAAACCGGATCCTCATGAACACGCACCTCATCTCCTGTCCCTACTGCGGTGAAGGGCTGGAGGTCGCCGTCGACCGCTCAGTTCGCCGGCAGGAATATGTCGAAGACTGCCAGGTCTGCTGCCGACCCATGGTGCTGGCGGTGACGGTCGACCTCGACGACCCGAACGACATCCAGATCGACGTCCACGGCGAAGACGATTGAACGGCTCGGTGACCCTGACGCCGACCGACGACACGGCGCACGGGCGGCGGGTACGGCGAACCGGTGACCGGCCGATGCAGTGCGCCGAGCTTGAAGCCTCCCGATCATAGCGAGCCAGCCGCGCCAGTGATAGGATCCGACCAACATGAAGCGACAGATTCGCCGTGGCGTTCTGGCCGGCGCTTTGGCGGCCCTCGTACTCGGCGTGGGACCGTCCGCGATGCAGTCCAGAAACGCGATCAACGTGGCTTCGCTCGGCCCGCAAGTGGGCGAGCGCGTACCCGACTTTAGCCTCCCCGACCAGAACGGAAGAATGCGCAACCTGAGCTCGATTCTCGGGCCTAACGGGGGCATTCTGCTCTTTCATCGGTCGGCCGACTGGTGACCGTACTGCAAAGCGCAGCTCGTGGAGCTGCAAGACCGACTGGAAGAACTTCGGGGCCGCGGACTGGCCGTGGCCGCCATCAGCTACGACTCGGAGGCAATTCTCAAGGATTTCGCAGAGCGGCGCGGGATCACGTTCCCGTTGCTGTCGGACGACGATTCGGCGGTAATCACCGACTTCGGTATCCTGAACACGGTGGCCGCCGAGGCAATCGGTCCGAACAAGGACAATCCGCATGTGCAGGCCGACGCGAGGAAATATGTGTCGGTGTTCGGCGCCAGCGAGATGATCGTGGGTACGCCGTACCCCGGCACCTTCATGCTCGACGGCGAGGGACGCGTCAGCTCGCGGTTCTTTGAGGAGTTCTACCGGGAACGAAACACCACCGCCAACGTCATGTTGAAGCTGGGCGCCGGCTTGTCCCCGATCGAGGCGATTTCTGGGGAAACCGCGCACCTCAAGCTGACCGCCTACGCAAGCGACCCGACCGTGACCGTCGGCACCAAGTTCTCGATCGCCGTCGAGGTCGAGCCAAACCCAAACATCCACGTCTATGCCCCGGGGGCGGACGAGCTCGGGTATCGGATCATCGGGCTGGACCTGAACCCGCTCGAGTACGTCCGCTTCGAGCCGGTCGAATTTCCGGAATCTGAGATCTACCACTTCGAGCCGCTCGACGAGCGGGTACCGGTCTACATGCGGCCGTTCACGCTGCTGCAGGAGGCAGTGGTGTCGGGGGAGCCAGGGGTCGAGGAAGCGTTTGCCGAAATGGACGGGATGACCGTCAGCGGCAGCCTCAACTACCAGGCCTGTGACGACAAGCTGTGTTTCGATCCGGTGTCGGTACCCATTCAGCTGACGCTCGACGTGGTTGTACTCGACCGTCAGCGTGCGAATCGGTAGCACCGTCGCCAGCGCGGACCATGCCATCGGTCAAGCGCCTGTTTCGGGCGGCGCCCATCCCGGGCGCCATCGCCCTGGTGATCGTCGGGTCGAACGCCTCGGCCCAGCCGGTTGACCAGTTCGACACCGAGGTGCGTCCATTCCTGACCGCCTACTGCGGCAACTGCCACAACAATGACCTGCTGGTCGCGGACCTGACGTTCGACCTATTCGGCACCGGTGCTGACCCCGCCGAACATTCCGACCTGTGGAAGCGGGTGGCCGAGCGAATCCGCTCCGGCGAGATGCCTCCACGAGGCCGACCTGCTCCCGAGAGGGCCGAGATCGAGTCGGTGGCAGCCGTACTCGATACGCTCGTCGGCCCCTCCAGTGGGGATGCCAGTGGACCGGGCCGCGTCACTGCCCGGCGGCTCAACCGTGTCGAGTACGACAACACGGTGCGTTCACTGCTCGGCGTGCACGCCAGACCGTCGGTCGACTTCCCCGCCGACGACTCTGGCTACGGATTCGACAACAACGGGGATGTGCTCTCGGTCTCGCCGTTGTTGATGGAGAAGTACATCGCAGCGGCGCGCCGTCTGTCGCAGGAAGCAGTGTTCGGTCCGGCCCCACCCGATGCTCCCGTCCAACTCGCACACTATATGGGCCGGCGCTCACATGACGCCGACGGCAGCCTTGATGCGGCCGACACCTTGCCGTTCTCGATGCGAGGCGCGCTCTATGGGTCGCACCTCTTCCCGTGGACCGCGGACTACGAGTTCCGGTTCCGTATTGCCAACTATCGACGTCGGCCGCCGCGCCCAGAGGGTGCCCCTCCGACGCCACCACTGCCGACCGACACCGAAACCGAACGGGCACAGTTCATCGAGGAGATGCGCCAGGCTGCACCGCCCGTGCCGGTGGTGGCTACCCTCGACGGACAGGTCTTCAACACCACCATCGTGGAGGGCGTCAATGCCTTCGGCTACGAACGCGGCGAAATCGTGACCCGACTGCGGGTCGAAGCGGGCGAGCACGACTTCCGGGTCTCGTACCCGCACGTAGCCAACATTTCCGATCCGCGGGACAACCTACTTCCGGACGGACGCCGCATCCTGTACATCGACTATCTCGACATCGTGGGACCGTTCAACCAGAGCCTGGAGCCCCCCACGAGTTACGAGCGGATCTTCATCTGCCAGCCCTCGGCGGCCGGTTACGACGAAGGTTGCGCGAAAAAGATCGTCACAAACTTGGCGCGTCGCGCGTACCGGCGCCCGGTGACCGAGGGCGAGGTCGCTCGGCTGACCAGCCTGGTCGAGCAGGCGGTGGCCGAAGGTGACTCGTTCGACGAGGGGGTACGACTGACGGTCCAGGCAGTCCTTCTTTCGCCCCACTTCCTGTTCCGAATCGAGCGGAACCCGGTGGGCTCGAACGACCAGCACCTGGTATCGAATCACGAGCTAGCCAGCCGGCTCTCGTACTTCCTGTGGGCCGACATGCCCGACGATGAGCTCTCCGCCCTAGCCGACGCCGGCCAGTTGCACGAGCCGGACGTCCTGCGGGCCCAAATCGACCGGCTGTTGATTCACCCGAAAGCGGCGGCGCTGGTCGACACCTTCGCAGCGCAGTGGCTGCAGCTGCGCAACCTTGATCGGGTCAAACCAGACCCCGCGCGGTTTCCCACCGTCGACGACGAGTTGCGCGACGCCATGCGACGGGAGACAGAGCTGTTCGTGGAGGCGGTGATCCGGGAAGACCGCAGTGTGCTGGACCTGCTGGACGCGCCGTTCACTTTCCTGAATGGTCCTCTGGCCCGCCACTACGGCATCGAGGGGATTGACGGCGAGGTATTCCAACGCGTCGAGCTCGATGGCAACCAGCGGGGCGGTCTGGTTACCCAGAGCAGCATCCTCACCGTGTCGTCCTATCCCACCCGGACCTCTCCGGTGCTTCGCGGCAAGTGGGTACTGGAAAACCTCCTCGGCTCGCCACCGCCAGACCCTCCCGACGGGGTACCGGCCCTGGACGAAACCGTCGTCGGGACCACCGGGTCGCTCCGCAGCCAGCTGGAGCAGCATCGGGCCAACCCGACCTGTGCGGTGTGTCACGACCAGATCGACCCACTCGGATTCGGCCTGGAACGCTACGATGCGACCGGGGCCTGGCGAACCCACGACGGCGAGTTCGAAATCGATGACTCGGGCACATTGCCCGACGGCACGTCTTTCCGAGGGTCGCGAGAGCTGAAGACCATCCTACGGGGCGAGAGCGAGGCCTTCACCCGCAATCTCGCCGAGAAACTGCTGACCTACGGACTGGGCCGTGGTCTCGAATCGGCAGACGACGCGACCGTCGACGCTATCACCCGTGAGACGATGGACGATGGTTACCGATTTTCGACGCTCGTGCACGGCGTGGTAACAAGCGAGCCGTTCCGTCTCCGTCGTCCAGAGGAGCCCACACCATGAGCTCGACTCGAGTGCTGCCCCGACGTACGGTGCTGCGCGGCCTGGGAGCGACCCTGGCGCTTCCCGTCCTCGACGCCATGGCACCGGCCTATGCCCGCGGCGCCGCGGCTCAGATCGCCGCGCCGGATCGGATGGCCTTCGTGTATGTGCCAAACGGCATCATCATGGATGCCTGGACCCCGCCCGGGGTGGGCGGGGCCTTCCCGCTACCGTCCGCACTACCCCGCATCCTGCAGCCGGTGGCTGGCTTCAGCAACCATTTCTCGATCCTGTCGGGTCTAACCCATAACGGAGGCCGTGCCCTGGGCGACGGTCCGGGCGACCACGCCCGCGCCGGCGCCAGCTACCTGACCGGAACACACCCCAAGAAGACCTACGGCGCAGACATCCATGCCGGTGTGTCTGCCGACCAAATGGTGGCCGAGTACCTGCGGGATGACACACGGCTGGCATCACTCGAGATCGGGTGTGAGGAAGGACTCTTTGGCGGCAACTGCGACAGTGGCTACAGCTGCTCCTACAGCAACACCATCTCGTGGCGCACGCCCTCGTCCCCCATGCCGCAGGAGATCAGCCCACGCGCGGTGTTCGAACGACTGTTCGGCACCGACGACTTCGATCCAGATCCAGTGCGGCGCGCGCGGCGCGCGCGGCGCGATCAGAGCGTGCTGGACCTGGTCCAGGAAGAGGCGCGGAGCCTCCAGATCACGCTGGGTCCCACCGACCGGCGGAAGCTGGATGAGTACCTGTTCTCAGTGCGTGACATCGAGCGCCGTATTCAGGCCGCCGAACAGGCCGAAGCCATCGATCCCGGTATGGCTCGCCCACAGCGGGGCATCCCCCATAGCTTCATCGAGCACGCGCGGCTGATGTTCGATCTGATGGCGGTGGCCTTCGAAGCCGACATCACCCGTGTTATCACCTTCATGGTCGGTCTCGAACTGGGGAACAAGGTCTACCACGAGACGGGAATCACCGAAGCCCACCACGGTCTGACCCACCATCGTGGCGATCCAGACAAGATCGAGAAGATCACCCAGCTAAACCGGTTCCACGTCGAACAGTTCGCCCACCTACTCGACCGACTATCACGCGCCGAAGAGGGCGACGCTTCAGTACTGGATCACACAATGCTCGTCTACGGCGGGGGCATCTCAGACGGCAACCGCCATCTGCATCACGACCTGCCGACGCTGCTGGCCGGTCGCGGGAACGGACGCTTCACACCCGGCCGGCACGTCTCGCTCCCGCCCGAGACACCGATGGCCAACCTTCTGGTCACGATACTGGACCAAATGGGACTCCCTGGAGAGACGCTTGGCGACAGCACCGGCTCGCTCGAGGAGTTAACGGACCTGTAGGCAAGATCCGACACCTTGCACACCCAACACTGGCTGGATCACTCAATGACGACACGACGCACGCTCCTCACCGCTCTCGCGACCCTGACACTCGCCACCCCAACGCTGGCCCAAAACTACACCCAGCCCACGACGCCGGACGGACAACCGGACATCTCAGGGATCTGGACCAGCTTCGACACAACCCCTTTCGAGGTCGAGACCCCAGAGGTCCTCGCCGACCTCAAAGCGCTGGCCTACTGGTTCCCAGGCGTCGACGGCGGCGAGGGCGGCCCCGGCGTCGGCCCGTCCGGTGACTTCTCGCAGGCCGAGCCGCATGCCGCGCAGAACCAGCGGCGACGCTCAATGGTGGTCGACCCGCCAACGGGCCAGGTTCCGATCCTGGACTCGGCGAGAGCGGTGCGAGACGACAACCTTAATCGCCTCGCCGATCACTGGGTGCACAACACGCCCTGGGAGCGCTGCATCACCCGCGGCGTGCCCGGAAACATGTTTCCGACTTACAACACCGGCCACCTGATCCTGCAGATCCCTGGCTACGTGATCATCTCGTCAGAAATGATCCATGTCAGCCGCATCATCCCGATCGATGACACCCCGCGGCCACCGGGCGCCATCCGTCAGTGGAACGGCAACTCACGCGGCCACTGGGAGGGCGACACGCTGGTGGTTGAGACGGTGGGCTACAACACCAAGGGCACAGTGGGCACCAACGTGGCGACCCGCCGAATTCGCGGTATCCCTCAGAGCGAAGCGATGAAGGTCATCGAGCGCTTTATCCGGGTCGACGAGGACAACATGACCTACCAGGTCACCGTCGAGGACCCGAACGCCTTCGAACACGCTTGGACCGTCGAGCTCCCGATGAACTACTCGCCGGACTACCGCATCCTCGAATACACCTGCCACGAAGGAAACTACGGGCTGGAGAACACCCTACGCGGTGGCCGCGCCGAGGACAAGGCGCGAGGTCAATAGCGACGCCATCCGCTAGTTCTGGCCACTCGTCGAGGTCGCGCTCATGTATCCGACCTCGGCGGAGCGCCATCTGAGAAGTCCATCCTCTCGTTCGGTCCAGAACACGCGGAACCCCTCGCCCGTCGTCATCACCAGCGGGTGGGAAGCGACGGACTCTGGGCGAGAGAGCCGCATCTCTGGGCCCCACCCTTCGCCGCCGGCGACCGAGCGAGAGGCCCAGATTGCACCCGACTCGTCCCACACGGCGACCGCGGTCGAACCGGCAGTCGCCAGATCCCCGTGACGGGCCCGCTCGCCGCCCATCCTCACGGGCGACGACCATGAGTTGCCGTCGTCGGCCGAACGGACCACATAGAGGCCGTGCCGCTCCTCATGGCCTGTCCAGACAAGCGCGACGAGCTGTCCCGATACGCCGCCACTGATCCAACCAAGCCCTCCACCCACGTGGGGACAACCAGGAAATTCCCAGTCGAACTCGCCCACCGTGCCGCCGAGCGTCCAGCTCGCGCCTCCGTCGTCGGTCGTCGCCAAACGCATGTCGCGCACGCCGTGGTCCCGATAGAGGACGTGCACCAGCCGTTCTGGAGTGGTGGCCATACGATTCCAACAGCAGGCGCAGCTTGAGTCGTCAGCCAGCTGGCTGTGCTCCCACGTGGCACCATAGTCGGTCGAGCGAGCCACCCCGAGACCTCGTCGTGCCGGTCCGTCATGACTCCCGATCCAGGCCACGTAGAACACGCCCGCGACATCGGCGGTCATGTCGGCGAAGGTCTGCGCGTCGGCAGGGTCGCTGCCGGCAGGACCCGCCCCCAGGCGCCAGGTAAGCCCCCCGTCACTGGAGCGCGCGGTCACCATCGGTCCAGCGCCGAACCGGGTCGAGCCGGTGGTAGACCAATGCACCAGCACATGGTCGCCATGGGCCACCACTTGAGGCTCATTGCCTCGGCTGGCGATCGAGATCGGCGCGCTGGAGGTGTCGATGCGCCGGAGCGGGCTCCAGGTCTGCCCACCATCGGTCGAGCGCTGGTGACCGAGTTCCAGCTGCGAACCGCGCCGTTCGGTGGTGAGCAGATCAAGGACCGGCCCCTGCGCGAACACGTCCAGCGAAGCGATGCCGTCCCCGGCCGCGGGCCGCGCCGGACGCCCATGCTGGGCAACGGTGGAGGCGGCCACTGTCAATAGGAGCGCTAAGGCTCCCACGTTACGTCGTACGTTCATCAGCTCTATCATTCCCTTGAGATATCTGTCTCGCGTCTGGGTTCAGGTCGCCGTGTAGCGCCACGTGACCAAGCAGCGGCTCGACCCGTGAGGGCCCAGCCTGGCGAACACCGGGACCAGCAATCGTGCCGGACGGACTATGCGCGAGGGGGTGGAATCTCGATGCGAGAAGATGCGGTCGAACCGCTGACACGTCGGTCCTCAACTCGTTGGACCAGGGATGGGCGAGGAAGCAACATGACGGCGGAGGTCATGAGCGCGGGTGACCCAAACGCGACCGCGGGGGTAAATTCGTCGTCGCAGCACACCTGACCGTTATCGCCTGAGGTATGGCGACTGGCAGGCGAGGCGTCATCGCTCAAGCCATGTACCTCGTGGCCACCGATGCCGGCCCGATCCTCAGCGTGGGCCGAAGACGGCCCAGAATCGCCGAGGTGCAGCGGACAGTGGTCGCCCGGCTCCGGTGTCTCTACGTGCGAGAAACAGCAGAGGGCGAGCGCGGCGGCAGCGAGTGCCGTAACGTGACCGCCGAGGACCGCAGCGGTAACTAGCGAAAGGCGCGAACGAAGGAAGAACATGCTTACCGGCGCGCAATCTAGCGCAAACCAAGATCAAGTGCAACGATCCGCTCGCGGTCACGTGCATAAAGCGTCGTCCCCGAGAGCGTCGGCACCGTCCAGGTGCGGGTGTCGAAGAGCGGTGTGCTCGCCAGTCTCTCAAGACCAGACGGACTGAGCCGCACCAGCGACAGGTCGCCGTCTTCTTCCATCAGAATCGCCTTCCCATCGGCCTGCACCATAGTAGCCCTGGAGAAGCCACGCTCTCGCCACGCAGTCTCACCCGACTCCAGATGGGTCGCGGTCAGGATTGCCGTGGCACTCTGGCCGCTTGTCCCGTAGATAAAGTCTCCTATCTTCAGCACGTTAAGGAACGTAAACCGCAGACGCGGGTCGGCCCAGAGCAGCTCCGTGTAGGTGACGTCGCCATCCGGTATCAGCCGGATGGCCTGGCTACCTCCGATGTAGCCCGAAGAAGAAAATAGCACCCCGGTGTCCTGGTCGTAGATCGGGACCTGGAAGTTGAAGTCATTGCCAGCATCGTGCGGGTGGGTCCACAGCACTCTGCCGTCATCGGGATCCATCCCGAACACGCCCTGACCGGCGAACACCACGGCCTGGGCACGACCGGCCACCTCGATGAGCCCGACCGGCGCGTGGGACACGAGGAAGCTACCGCTTCGCCACACCACCTCGCCGTCACTCTGCCGGAACGCCATCACCGCCTGCCCGGGCCCACCCACCTGGAGCAGGATCATGTCCCGGTAGGGCGTGGGGCTCATCCCAGAACCCGGCTTGATCATCGAACGGATCAGCAACGGGGGCGCGCCGAAGTCGTCGATCAGGTTTCGCTCCCAGATCAACTCGCCAGTCGCCGAGTCGAGCACATGGAGTTCCTTGTTGCTCCCCACCGCGAACAACCGTCCATCGACCAGGAGCGGAGTCGCGTGGGGCCCGGCGCCTTGGCCGAAGTCCTGATTCATCGAATCGTAGGCGTACTCCCAAAGCGTCTCGCCAGTGCCGGCGTCGAGGGCTACCACAGCCTCGCGTGGCGTCCAGGGACTTCCGCCACCTTCGCCGTGCGATTCCCGATACATGGTGTACAGACGACCGTCGGCCACCAGGATTGCGGTGTGGCCCGCCCCGAGCGGGCGGCTCCACAATTCGGGCGGTCCGCCCTCTGGCCACTGCTCGGCGAGGCTGGTCGACGCCGCCAAGAAATCGCCGCTCGGACCACCCCACTGCGTCCACTCCCCTTCCTGAGCGCCACCCTGCGCAGGTGCCCCTAGCAACGCCGCCACCACGACCAAGAGTCTCCAGACAGTCATCGGCCCGGCACCTCCTGCGGAAAATCTTTGCACGGCATCGCCCACTGCTTGCAGTCGCCGACCGGCACGTTGCGATAGTAGACGAGCTGGTTGCGGATCTCACCGGCGGATGTCGTGGTGGTAACCTCGATCGTCAGTCGGTCGCCGTCGAGCGTCATCACCTCGTGCATCTGCATCTCGCCCATGGTTCCCTCGGCGACGAGGCGCTCCCCGTCCCACCGGGACGCCACCAGCATCGAGGTGTCACGTCCCACGGGAATCGTCAGTTCGCGACCCGGGGCGTAGGACCAAGCCTTTAGCCCATTGGTCTCGGCCCCGATGAGGACCGTGCCATTGGCAGCCTGGGTGATGAACAGCCGGCCGATGTCGTCGCCCCCACGTCCCCCGCTGAACGCGGGCGCGGTGTAAGACGACGCCTCGGGGTCGAGGGTCCACATACCCGAGAAATCTGGCCCCTGGGCCTGGACCAGGCCGACGCTCGTAAGCCAGATCCAGCTCGCCAGCATCCCGGTACGACGCCCCACGCGCCACCACTGCCTACTCTGCATGTCGATACCCTCAGTCTCCGTCGTCCCGCGGTCTCACGCAACCCGCCGCGCGAACCGACCCACTATAATCGGCAGGTTCGGTCCACTTCGGCCACCATGCCGGGGCCGCCTTCGCTACTGACGCCAGCGCCCACTGTGGCGCTGCTCCAGGAGAACGGATTCCCAATGTTGACCCACATCCTGCACGCCTACGACCTCCAGCTAAAGACGGCCAAGCGACTGCTTGCCGATATCCCAGACGACCAGATGTGCACTCAGCCTAACGGCCTGGTCAACCACCCGACCTGGAGCCTGGGTCACCTGGTGGTCTCCGCCAACGGCGTCGGCAAGATGATCGGGATCGAGCCTGGCATGCCCGAAAACTGGGGCGATCTGTTCAAGACCGGCGGCACCCCGAGCGATGACCCGACCGGGATGCCGAGCAAGGCGGAGCTCCTCTCGGAGCTCGAGCAGGTGCACGAGCGCTATAAGGCCGCACTACCGAACGTTAACCAGTCCGTCCTCGACGCCGAGACCCCCAACGAGCAAACCCGCGCCTACTTCCCCACGGTGGGCTCCATGGTGGTGTTCATCATGACCAGCCACGAGATGGACCACCTCGGACAGGTGGCCGCGTGGCGTCGGGCCGCGGGACTCGGATCGGCAAGCTGATCGCGTCCCCCAGGGGTGTGGCAGGTCCCGCAGCCGGCGTCCTCGACCCGGGTGTCAGATCCTGCCCACCCACAACCTGCGCTTGCACCCGGTCACCTGTCGCCGCCGGCTTGCACGTCCCACTCGACGAGAAACATGGTCCCGTCCGCCACTGACGACCAGCTCGAAGCGACGCTGGCCCGTTTCTGGGGCTATCGCGCGTTCCGCCCGCTACAACGCGAGGCGATCGAAGCCAACCTTGAGAACCGGGACAGCGTGGTGGTCCTGCCCACCGGCGGGGGTAAATCCCTGTGCTTCCAGATGCCGGCCCTAGTCAGGTCGGTAGCAGGTCCCGGCCTGGTGGTGTCGCCCCTGGTGTCGCTGATGAAGGACCAGGTCGACGGCCTCCTGGCTAGCGGCATCCCAGCCGCCGCCCTCAACAGCTCGCTCACGCCCGACGAACGGCGCCAGACCCACGACGCGCTCGACGCCGGGGCATGCCGGCTACTGTATGTCACACCCGAACGCCTGGTCGGCGAAGGTGGCGAGAGTTTCCGCGCGCGGCTCCACCGCTGGGGCGTGCAGTTCGTGGCCGTCGACGAGGCACACTGCATCAGCCAGTGGGGACACGAGTTCAGGCCGGAATATCGACAACTGGCGCGGCTACGCGAAGAGTTTCCCGAGCTCGGAGTCCACGCCTTCACAGCCACCGCTACTCAGCAAGTACGCGACGACATTGCCTCACAACTGGCACTACGGGAGCCCGAGGTGCTCGTGGGCTCCTTCGACCGGCCGAACCTGGTGTATCGGGTGCTCGTACGCACAGGCGTCAAAGACCAGATCCAGCGGGTACTCGACCGCCATCTGGGCGAAGCCGGCATCATCTATTGCGTCTCCCGCAAAGAGGTCGAACAGCTCGCCACCTGGCTCGAGTCGTCGGGCCATCGCGCCCTGCCTTACCACGCCGGTCTGTCGGACGACACGCGCCGTCGGCATCAGGAAGCCTTCCTCGAAGAGCGTGCCGATACGATGGTCGCCACGGTCGCCTTCGGCATGGGTATCGACCGCTCGAACATCCGCTATGTGATCCACGCCGGCTCACCACGATCGCTCGAGCACTACCAGCAAGAATCGGGACGCGCCGGCCGGGATGGCCTCGAGGCTGAGTGCGTGCTGTTCTACTCGGGCGCCGACTACGCCCGCTGGCGACAGATGCTCGAACAAAGTGGCGAGCTCTCGGACCAGGCTCGGCGTCTACTTCGGGACATAGAACGCTACGCGGGCGGTACCAGGTGTCGACACGCCGTGCTGGTCGAGTATTTCGGACAGGCCTATACCCAGGACAGCTGCAACGCCTGCGACTGGTGCCTGAAAGAGCTAGAACCGGTGACCGACTCCCTGACCCTGGCGCAGAAGATTCTGTCAACGGTGGTCCGGCTGGGACAAAACTTCGGCATGGGCCACGTCATCGATGTCCTGCGGGGCCGCACCACCGAACAGGTCAGCAGGGGGAGCCACCAGGAGTTGAGTACTTTCGGCCTGCTGGCCGACACCCCAATCGCTGAGCTCCGCGGCTATCTCGATCAGCTGACGCAACAGGAGCTGCTGCAGCGGACCGACGGTCCCTATCCCGTGCTCCAGCTGACTGACACCGGAGTGACGGTGCTCAAAGGACAGGGCCTCGTTGAGCTGTATCGCCAGCCTCGGCCGGCCCCCGGACAGCGGCGACGCCGCGACCGCGCCGACCCGGCGGCCTGGGAGGGGGTAGACCGCGGACTGTTCGAAGCGCTACGTGAGTGCCGGATGGAAATCGCGCGCGCCCGCGGCGTTCCTCCGTATGTGGTCTTCCACGACAACACGCTTCGGGACCTGGCGCGCCGACGCCCCACCTCACCGCAGGAGCTCCTGCAGGTCTACGGCATCGGTGCCCGGAAGGCCGACGACTTCGGCCCGATCGTACTCAGAGTGATTCAGGAGTACGAGGGACACACCGACACCGATGCGGCAGAACCACCTCAGTAGCGACGCAGCAGCACCGCCTCGTCCTGCGGAGCGACGTCGAAGAGATCTCCCGGGTAACGGCGATACCCCACGATGGCACCGTAGATGGCGTAAGCGTTCTGCTGGTCGAGCGCCAGACCGGCCAGATACTGCAGCCGGAGACTCCGATCGCGGTTGATCGGTGCATCGCGCAGCCAGGGCTCGAGGTCGTTGCCCCTACCGGCATAGGTATCCAGCAGATCGATAGTCGAGCCGAGGCCAACCTCGGCAAGCGAGCCGCGGAGCGCGGAGTCGCCGGCCAGCCGCTCGCCGATCCGGCGACCATCGATACGCTGCGATCCGACTCTACCGATCAGGACGAGGTCGTAACCCGCGTCGAGGAAATCACTATTCCAGAGCGTCGCGTCCGGGAAGGAGTGCACGAAGGTCCCGATCTGGCTCTTTGCCGACACTTCGTCGGTCTCGTAGAGCGGCACCCACTGCGCCACCACTCCTCCGGGCCGCAGCCGCTCCTTGACTAGCTCGTGGTACTCCACCGAGTACAGACTGGCAGCCCCACGCACCCAGGGGTGGATCGGATCCGAGGTGATAACGTCGAACTGTTCGTCGGTGGTGGCAAGGAAATGCCGGGCGTCGTCGTAGATCACCTCCGTCCTGGGATCGGATAGCACCGCGTGGTTCGCCTCGCGGAACTGGTCGGAGGCAGTAATCACACTGGGCTCGATCTCGCAGATGACGATACGCTCTACCTCTGGATGGCGGACGAACGACCCGGCCGTGACCCCGGCGCCCATGCCGACAATCAGGACGCTCCTGGGCTCTCCATGCAGGAGCGCCGGCACATGCCCGAGCATCCGCTCGATCCGCATGTCCAGGTCCATGGTGGAGGCCACCACTTTCCCGCTGATATGCAACTGGCGGTAGCCCGCCTCGCTATCAGTGACCGCCACCGACGCGCTGACCCCCTCGTCGACGAACAGATACTGGCCAATGGTGTCCCAGCCGGGGATGTCGCGACCGAAGGCGATAAGTCCGCGTGGGGTGCCTGGCACCAGCCAAACCGACAGGCCTACGGCGAGGGCCAGCAGCCACGGCGCGAGAGAGAGGAGCGGCGTGGGCTGCCGCCGTCGCTCCGCCCAGAGCATCGTGGCCGCCGCCACGGCCGCAACGAGCACTAGGGCCTGCTGGGCAACTTGGGTACCGACTCCCGGGATGAGCACGAGACTGAAGAGAACCGTCCCGAGCAACGCCCCAGCGGTATTGGCCACGGTAACCCGGGCCACGATTCTCCCAGCATCGGCGTCGCCCTCATTGGCCGCGGCAAGCGCGAGAGGCACGCTCGCACCCCAGACCAGGGTAGCCGGCGCGATCGACAGCGCGCACCGCGCGACGTCGAAGAGGAAGCTCATACCGTTCCCCTTCGCAGACAGTTCCCAGAACGGGATCTGATAACCGATCATGAACGCGCTAAAGGGAAGCGCCCCCAACAAGGCGACCTGTATCCACCCAAGCGCCAGCCCCGGTCGTTCGACCCGTCTAGCCAACCAGGCGCCAATAAGGCTGCCGCCGCCGAGTCCCCCCAGGAACACGGCCAGGATCAGGGAAAAGTTGTAGACTGTCGCCCCGAATAGCAGCGAGAACTGCCGCGTCCACACCACCTCGGCCCCGAGCGATGCCAGGCCAGAAAGCGCGATCACGGCCAGCACGACCGGCCGGCCTGGTGCAGGCGACGGCTCGCGACGGACCGATTCCGTCTCGTGGATCCAACCACGGGCCAGCACAAGGGCAACACCAGCCACGGCCAGGTTTAGCGCCACTGCCACCAGAGTCGCAACGACCGTGTCGTAAACCCGTAGCAGGTAGAAACTGGCCAGCAGCACGCCGCTCACCGCCCCGATCGTGTTCACGCCATAGAGACGACCCGCCGCCGCCACGCCAGGTCGGGTAGCCCCGGTCCACCTGGCCACCGCAGGCAGAGTCGCCCCCATCAGGATGGTTGGGGGCAACAGGCAGACGACGCACACCACGGCTCGCAGCAAGACCCCGCCCAGCCCATAGCCCACCGCAGCCAGATAGACCGACTGGGCCAGTGGCAGCACCGCCAGCAGCGCAACGCCGATAACGCCGATGGCCACCTCGAGCCCCGCATACACCCGCAGCGGATGCCAGGTCGACGGAACGACTCTAGGCAGCAGCACGCTTCCAATCCCCATGCCTCCCATGAAACTGACCAGCAGCGCGGCGATGGAGATGGAGGAGGACCCCACGACCAGACGGAGCACGTGGAACCAGGCCAGTTCGTAGATGAGGGCGGCAGCACCGCTGCCCAGAAACAGACAGGCAAGCAGAGTTGTGGGTTGCGGGGCCGGTTCAGAGCGGTTGGTGCAACCGGTCATAAACTCAAACATACAGGACGACGGTCCGGCCATTCTCGCTTCGCCGACGGGTCCGATACCAGTTTCTCGCTATCTCTATACTTGAACTTACGATCTGCGAAACGGGACAGCGCTAGCCGGCCGGCATCGCCTACAGGTGTACCGAAACGATGCAACGTTCCGATGGCGAGATGCTATCCAACCGGTTAAATCACCGGACTGGCGTCAGTTATCGGTCGATTCTGGACAGACTGGGAAGACTCGTCAGCGCCGACGAGATCCGTTGAGCGAGGCCGGTAAGATCCGGCTTGTCGTCTGGTAATAACTTCACCAGTGCCGCACACCCGTGGGCCAGCATGAGGTTGACGTCACGGTCGGGATGGTCGCCGCCACGCCGCAGATCGGTGCGAAGTCCGACGATGGGCGTCCCCCACGCGAAGGCGGCCCCGCATTCGAAGCAAGTCCCCGAGTCGGGGTCCGCACCGTCGAGGACCGCCACCACCGCGTCAGCCTCGCGGATCCGGTCGACGAGCAGCTCGAACATCGCCGCGGTAGGCAGTGGCCGCTCGGGCTCGATCAGGTCGGCCACCAGGCGCTGCGGCAGCAACACCCTATGCCCGAACGTTTCGAGAGCGGCCGCCAGACTGGCATTCCACCGCTGCTCGGCGTGCGTGAAGAGTGGGCCGGCGAAGTAGACGAGGGAGCCGGGAAATGCGGACATCGTGTGGTGTGTCCCAGGCAGCGTTCGGAGGAGCAAGCACCCAGCGGCAGGATTTACAGGAACGTCGTACCCTGCCCGAACTCCTCGGCTTGACGACGCTGGGCATTGGTGGGGGCCGGCTGGCTGATCACGGGTACCCGCTTGAGATATAACCGAAGCGCTTGGTAATGAATAGCGACCGTCGTGCGAAGCGTCAACCAGGGCTGGGTCAGGACGAGCCGCGCCAGAACACCGTCATCTAGGTGGCGCCGCTCGCCCCAGAGTTGAACATCGAGCACGTGCTGATCGTCTTCGAACTCCACGATGCCAATCGAGAGGCGCTCGTCGAGCGGCGCCAGCCGGAAGTTATATCGGCATCGGTTCGAGAGGAACGGAGACACGTGCATCTGCTTAGCCGCCGAACACTGCCACGGCTCGTGCCCCGCGTCATCACGCAACAGATACAGATAGCGCTCACCGAAGGTACTGGAGACCTCCGCCACGACCGCGCGGAGCTCGCCTGACTCGGCATGACAGTAGTAGAAGCTAACGGGATTGAAGACATAGCCGAACAACCGACAGCTGGTTAGCAGACCGACCCGACCACCAGTGATATCGACCTCATGACGCGCCAGCCACCGTTCGAGTTTTGGCCGCGTCGCGCCCGCCTCGCCATCAAGGTGGTCACGGTCATGAAACGTGACGAGACCGGCACCGTTTACACCAAATAGCCTGAGCGACGAGCCAACCCGCTGCAGCTCATCGAGATCGAGATAGAAGAGGCTGACCGGATAGCGGAAGTCGTGCACCGCGGGACGCGCCCGACGGTGCCGCACCCACCCCGTATAGAGACACGATCTCATCGCGACCAATCAGCCTCGGGATCGATAGCGCGGACCACATCGAGCCCCGCACGCACGCCGTCCTCGTGAAACCCGTTTCCCAAATAGGCACCGCAGTAGTAGGTGCGTCGCATGCCGTTCTCCGCACGCAACCGCTCACGCGCCTGCAGACCGGCCGGACTGTAGCACGGGTGCGAGAAGCGCAACCGCCGCAGGATCAGGTCAGACCGCACCGCCCCGCCGTCGTTCAGGGTGACGCAAAACGGTCGATCGGACTCGAAGCGCTGCAGTCGATTGAGCAGATAGGTCATCTCCAACGGACGACTGGAGTCCCGACAGTCCGGCACATGGTAGTTCCAGGCGGCCCAAGCGTGCCTGGAACGCGGCAGGACCGAGCGGTCCGTGTGAAGCAGCAAGTCGTTCGCGCGATAGGGAATGGCGCCCAGCAGCTCCCGTTCGCGCGCGTCCGGATCCTCGAGCAAGCTGAGCGCCTGATCCGTGTGGGTCGCCAGCACCACGCGGTCAAACCGCTCGGCGTCCCCATTCACCGGGGTCACAGTCACCCCGTCTGTTTCGCGCGTGACCCCGGCCACCGGCTGCCGACACCGAAGCCGGGGTCCAAGCCTGGTCGCAAGTTGTTCTACATACCGCTGGCTGCCCCCCACGACGGTACGCCAGGGCGGCTGGTTACGTACCTGCAAGAGACCGTGATTGCGAAAGAAGCGCAGGAACAGATCGAGCGGAAACTGCTCGGCGTCGGCGACGCTAGACGACCAGATCGCACTGGTCATCGGTAGCAAGTAGTGGCGGACCAACTCGTCGGACAGACCGGCGGCTCGCACCGCCGGCCCCAACGTCGCGCCCGCGGGTAGATCGGTGACACCGAGCGCCCAGCGGTTGAACCGCGTCACATCGCGGAGCAGACGCCAGTAGCTGGGCCGCAGCAACTGCCGCGGCCGACTCGTCAGCCCCCGTACCCCGCGACCGCTGTAGGCGAGATCACATGTCCCACACTGGACGCTGAAGGACATTTCACTCGGCTGCGTCTCGACCCCGAGACGGTCCAACAATCGGGTGAACAGCGGATACGTCCGCTCGTTGTAGACGATGAAGCCGATATCGAGGGACCGCGACCGTCCGCCATCCTCCACCCGCACGGTGTGCGCATGCCCACCCGCTACCGGCTCGGATTCGTAGATGACGACGTCGTGACGAGACGCGAGCGCATCGGCAGCCGTCAGCCCCGCGACGCCGGCACCGACGACAGCAAGTCGTAACCGATTTTCGGCGTTTTTCTCCCTGGTCACGCCAGGCCGCCCACCGTTGCCCGAGCGGAAAACCGATCGCCACTCACCACCCGCACACCTCCTAGATTAAACGTATTATCTTTGCGGTTAAAGCCAACACGATGTCAGGCGTCCCTTCTCCGGCCCGCACCGCGAGCACTTCCATCAAGCGCTCGATCCTCGGAAACTTGGTCCGACCGTGGCTGCTCCGCCTCCTCGACCGTCTGGACGATGGCCAGCTCGAGCTCGTGGACCCGCTCGGCCGTCGTCGCCTTGGGAGCGACGCCCGCGACCTGGAAGCTGGCGGTGAGTCACAGACGACGACCGATCTCTGCGGAGAGGTCGAGATCGCCGATACCGGGGTCTACCCGCGTCTCATCTGGGGCGGCTCGATCGGGGCGGCTGAGACCTATGCCGACAGGCGCTGGTCGAGCCCGGATCTCACGTCGGTGATCCGCCTACTCGCTAGGAATCGAGACGTGGGGAAGGCGCTGGACGGCCCTGCCAGCCGGCTGCTGGGACTAACCCAACAACTGCGGCATCGATGGCGGACGAACACGCGCCGACAAAGTCAGCGCAACATCGGCGACCACTACGACCTCGGCAACGACTTCTTCGAGACGTTTCTCGATCCCACGCTCACCTACTCGTGCGCCGTCTTCCCTACCCCGGACGCCGATCTGGAGACGGCGTCTAGACACAAGCTCGACCTGATCTGCCGGAAGCTGGATCTACAGCCTGACGACCGCCTCCTCGAGATCGGCACCGGCTGGGGTAGCCTCTGCCTTCACGCCGCCAGCGCGTACGGCTGCCAGGTCGTCACCACCACGATCTCGCGCGAGCAATACCAGCGCGCCACCGAGCGGGTCCAGGCCGCTGGACTCTGCGACCGCATCCGCATCGAGATGCTCGACTACCGGGACCTGCCAGACCGTTATCCGGAACGGTTCGATAAACTGGTTTCGGTCGAGATGATTGAAGCGGTGGGCCGAGCGTTCCTCCCCCGCTACTTCGAGATCTACGACGAGTTGCTGATCCCGGGCGGGCGCGGTCTGATCCAGGCGATCGTGATCGACGACGATCTTTACGCCAGCTACGCGACCGGCGTGGACTTCATTCAGCGCTATATCTTTCCGGGCGGCTTCCTGCCCTCTGTGGCCATCATGCGGGAGCTGACGGCCCGCACCGCGCTCGAGGTGGTCAAGGTCGACGACATTACCCACCACTATCCGCCGACTCTGCGTGCCTGGCGGGCTGCGCTCCACCGTCGCTGGTTCGACCTGATCTCGCTCGGTTACCCAGACCGCCTCCTCCGTCTCTGGGACTATTACTTCTGCTACTCCGAAGGCGGATTCCTTGAGCGAACCATTGGTGACGTGCAGGTGACCCTCACCAAGCCCCGCAGTCCTTCGCCATGAGCCTGATTCTCGAACTTGCCGAGCGGGGCTGGCTCCCGGACGGTGTCATCTGTGTGGGAATCCGGCAGTTGCTCCGGCAGCGGCTGGCCGCCGAGCGCACCCGGACGAGCGAGGGGGCGGGCGGGCTTGATGATCACCTGGCCGCCATGCGCGCGGGCCCGATCGCGCTCGAGGTCGATGCCGCCAACACGCAGCATTACGAAGTTCCCGCCGCCCTGTTCGAAGCGGTTCTTGGCCCCCATCTCAAGTACAGCTGCGGCCACTGGCCCGAGGGCGTGTCCACACTCGACGAGGCGGAAGCCTCTATGCTGGCTCTGACGTGCGAGCGGGCAGGGCTCACGGACGGCATGCGTGTGATGGACCTCGGCTGCGGCTGGGGCGCCCTGGCACTGTGGGTGGCCGAACGCTACCCCCAAACCGAGGTGCTGGCCGTCTCAAACTCGACGTCGCAACGGCACTTCATCGAGCACCGGCGCACTGCCAGAGGCCTGTCCAACCTCCGGGTCGTGACCGCCGACGTCAACCAGTACGAACCCTCGGACCGCTTCGACCGGGTGGTCTC
>Ga0310344_10000056_pt1 | contig 100761 bp, 89 predicted proteins | sample HC15DNA20200_MG_FD_203801 | JGI IMG/M metagenome (GOLD analysis project Ga0310344, IMG submission 203801) | Marine microbial communities from station ALOHA, North Pacific Subtropical Gyre - HC15-DNA-20-200_MG | ecosystem: Environmental > Aquatic > Marine > Oceanic | place: Pacific Ocean: North... | reverse complement strand
AACAGGATCGCCACGCCCACCAGCTTCTGCACCAGCTGCACGCTCTGCTGGCCCACCGTGGCCACGCGCGTCACGCCGAAGCCGGCGCTGACGTAGCCGGCTAGCTGGTTGTCCCAGGTGCGCGTGGCGCGCGGATCCACCGCCATCGCCTTGACCGTGCCGATGCCGCTGACGGTTTCGACCAGGAACGACTGGTTATCCGCGCCGCGCGCGAACTTGTCCTGCAGACGGCGCCGCAGCACCGGCGTGATGGCCGCCGAAATCAGCGCGTACGCGGGCAGCGAGAGCACCACAATCAGCGTGAGCCAGCCGCTGTACCAGAACATCACCGCCAGGAAGACGACGGTGAACAGCAGGTCCAGCACCGAGGTGAGCGCCTGCCCGGTGAGGAAGCTGCGGATGTTCTCCAGCTCGCGCACCCGCGCGATGGTGTCGCCCACGCGACGCGATTCGAAGTACGCCAACGGCAACGCCAGCACATGGCGGAACAGCCGCGCGCCCAGCTCCACGTCGATCTTGCTGCTAGTGTGGGCGAAGACATAGGTGCGCAGGCCCGTCAGCACGACCTCGAACAGCGCCATGCAGACCAAGCCAACGGCGATCACGTCCAGCGTGGTCAGGCCGTTGTGGACCAGCACCTTGTCCATCACCACTTGGAAGAAAAGCGGTGTGACCAGCGCGAATAGCTGGATGAACAGCGAGACCACGAAGACTTCCAGCAGCATCCGCCGGTACTTGATAACCGCAGGAATGAACCAGGTGAAGTCGAAACGCGCCAACTGGCCCAGCACCGACGCGCGTGACGCGACCTGCAGCAAGCGACCCGCGTAGCGCTGATGCAGCGCCTCCAAAGGCAACTGGCGTGGCCGGCCCTCCGCCAACTCATGCACCAGCGCCCGGTCGCCCTGTATGCGCGCAATCAGGAACGCCTTGCCCTCAGCGTCCCACGCAAGCGCCGGGAGATTGGCCACAGCAAGCCGGGAGGCCGGCAATGCCGACACTTTCGCTTTCAGCCCAAGCTGGCGGGCCGCCAACAGCAACGTGGTGTCGTCGAAGGCTTCGCCGCTGCGGCCAAATTGGTGGGCCAGCTGAGCCGCGTCGGCAGAAATTCCGTGGTACTGCGCTAGCAGGACTAGGCCTCGAAGTGCTAAGTCCTGGTGGTTTTCCTCACAAGCCCCCTGCCCGCGCGCAAATTGGAGCGCGGCACTCCCTTGCAACATATCGTCCCTAGGATTCTCTTAAGCCTCAAGGCTCCCCAAATACAGGATCCGGCGTGTGTCGCTCTTCGTCAACGGTTGTGCCAACTAGGTAGTGCACAAATTCGGCAAAATCACAGACTTGTCGCATGCCGGAGCGAGTTCGAGAGCCAGTCTGGTGTGCCGGATAGGCGTCGCTTTGGTAGAGGCTCTTTACCTGCCCAAGGTGTTTGGTCTTGGCCTCGGAATGGCCGGGAAGGTGGGGCTCAACGGATTCAGCCATCCCCGCTATGTGGATTGCTGGGTTCCCGAGGGGGCATAGTCACTACTTCGCGGGTGACAATTTATGCGGGAGCACGGTTCTACATGCTTACGGCCTCCGAATGATTGGCTAGAAGCGGAGATGCTCCAAGTGGGTCGCGAGATCAATCGACTAGACGCAGCCGACGAGGAAGCACTGGATGCGGCAATAGAGCGTCATCGTCGCCCAACTCAATGGCGCTAAGTGCTCATCCACCAAAGAAGCCCGGATTCTGTCGAATCACATAGAACGCAAGCAGACACGAAAAAGGCCAAAACCCCTATTTTTCAGAGGATTTCAGCCTTTATAGGACTGCATAGGATGTTCAATTGGTGGGCCCACCAGGATTCGAACCTGGAACCAAGGGATTATGAGTCCCCTGCTCTAACCGTTGAGCTATAGGCCCGCATCACAGGTGCGCCGTTGCACCGCAACCTGCCAAGTTTAGCGCCCTGTCCGACAATTGTTCAGCCGCACACACGCAAAAAGAAAGCCCCGCTTTCGCGGGGCTCCCAACCTCTACAACCCGGCTTTCAACCCACCCGGATCAATCAATATCCAGGAAGCTCCGCAGTTGCTCCGAACGGCTCGGGTGGCGCAGCTTGCGCAGCGCCTTCGCCTCGATCTGGCGGATGCGCTCGCGGGTCACGTCGAACTGCTTGCCCACTTCTTCCAAGGTGTGGTCGGTGTTCATGTCGATGCCGAAGCGCATGCGCAGCACCTTCGCTTCCCTCGGGGTCAACCCGGCCAGCACGTCACGCACCGTCTCGGACAGGTTGATGTTGGTGGTGTTGTCGATCGGGGACTCCACGTTGGTGTCCTCGATGAAATCGCCCAGGTGCGAGTCCTCGTCGTCGCCGATCGGGGTCTCCATGGAGATCGGCTCCTTGGCGATCTTCATCACCTTGCGGATCTTGTCCTCGGGCATGTCCATTTCCTTGGCCAGCTCCTCCGGCGTGGCCTCGCGGCCGAACTGCTGGAGCATCTGGCGGGAAATGCGGTTCAACTTGTTGATCGTCTCGATCATGTGCACCGGGATACGGATGGTGCGCGCCTGGTCGGCGATCGACCGGGTGATCGCCTGGCGGATCCACCAGGTCGCATACGTCGAGAACTTGTAGCCGCGGCGGTATTCGAACTTGTCCACGGCCTTCATCAGGCCGATGTTGCCTTCCTGGATCAGGTCCAGGAACTGCAGGCCGCGGTTGGTGTACTTCTTGGCGATGGAGATCACCAGGCGCAGGTTCGCCTCGACCATCTCCTTCTTCGCCTTGCGCGCCTTGGCCTCGCCATAGGCCATCGCGCGGCTGATTTCCTTGATCTCGGCCAGGGTCAGGTGATTCGCCTTTTCCAGGTCGATGGTGGCCTGCTGCTCGGCGATGATCTGGTCCTTCACGTCACGCAGGGCCGAGGACCACTTCTGCTTGCGCTTGAGCGCGTCTTCCACCCACTCCAGGTTGGTCTGGTTGCCTTCCCAGGAACGAATGAAATCCTTGCGCGGCATCTTGGCGACGTTGGTCGACAGGTGCAGCACGCGGCGCTCGTGGTCCTTGATGTGGTTCTGCACGTCGCGCAGCTGCTTCACCAGCACGTCGGTCAGCGGCAGCGGCAGCTTGAGGGTCACGAAGATCGCGGCGATGTCCTCGCGCGCCTTGGTCACCAGTTTGTGCTCGGCGCCGTGCTTGGCATACGCCTTCTTGAACTTGGCCAGTTCGTTGGCCAGGTTCTCCATGCGCGTGGCGACTTCGACCGGGTCCGGGCCGACCGGACCGGTGTCCTCGTCGGCACCCTCCACGCCGTCCTCGTCCTCGTCGTCTTCCGACCCCTCGGCATCGGCGTCACCGCCGTTGGCTTCCAGTTCGGCGGCGGCCGCGTCGGCCTCCTCGATCAGGTCGTTGAAGCCGACGATCACTTCGGCCAGGCGCTTCTTGCCTTCCTTGTGGAGTTCGTAATCGGAGAGCAGCAGTTCGACCGAGGCCGGGAACGTGCCCAGGGCAGCCTGGACCTGGCCCAGGCCTTCCTCGATGCGCTTGGCGATGGCGATTTCGCCCTCGCGGGTCAGCAGCTCGACCGTGCCCATCTCGCGCATGTACATGCGCACCGGGTCGGTGGTGCGGCCACCTTCGGTATCCAGGGCGGTCAGGGCGGCGGCGGCTTCCTCGGCGGCGGTGTCGTCCACCTCGCGGTTGCCGGTGTTGCCGTCGTTGAGCAACAGGGTTTCGGCATCCGGCGCCACTTCATGGACGTCGATGCCCATGCCGTTGATCATGCCGATGATGTCTTCGATCTGCTCCGGGTCGACCAGGTCGTCGGGAAGATGGTCGTTGACCTCGGCATACGTCAGGTAGCCCTGTTCCAGGCCCTTGCTGATCAGTTGCTTGATGTCGGATTGCTGGGCAGGACGTTCGTTGGCCATGAGTGCTCGCGCCACCGGCTGGGAAGGAATGAGAGAGAACCTAGCATTATACCAGCGACTGCCCCCGTCTGCCGGATGAGGCAGGGGAACGCCGGGCCAGGGCAGACCGCGCGACTTCGCTGTCTGCGTCAGGGTCTGAGCAGGAATGTAACCGGGCCGTCATTGACCAGGCTGACCACCATATGGGCGCCGAAGCGGCCCGTTTCCACCCCTGCAACGTGTTTTTCGCGACAGTTCGCCACCAGAAGGTTGAACCCGCGTTCAGCCTCCTGCGGCGGGGCGGCCGAGGTGAAGCTGGGACGCATGCCCGAGGCGGTGTCCGCCGCCAAGGTGAACTGGCTGACCAGCAACAGGCCGCCGGCCGTATCGGTGAGCGAGCGATTCATCCGCCCGCCCTCGTCGGCGAACACCCGGTAGCCGAGCAGGCGCTCGGCCATGCGGCGGATCATCGGGTCCGTGTCGCCGGGCTCCATGCCCACCAAGGCCAGCAGCCCCGGGCCGATCCGTCCAACCACCTCGCCTTCCACCTCGACCTGGGCCTGGGTGACACGCTGGATCAGGGCGAGCATGGCGTTCTTCAAGGGGGAAGGAGGAAGGCAGCATCGTTCAAGGAAGGGCGCGTTGTCACCCGCGCGGGAGCCGTCGGAGGCGCGCATTCGCTGCGTAAGAGCGGCTTCAGCCGCGACCCGGCAGTCGAGATGCACGGCGCCGCCAAGACCGCCGCTCGCGCCGCCCGTTTAGAATTCCCCGGATGAATGCCGATCTCCGAGCCGGATGGCTGTACCGGACCGCCGCATTGCTGGGGCGCCTGCCCTGGCCGTGCCTGAAGGCGCTGGCCGATGCCATCGCCTGGCTGTGGCTGCGCCTGGATGCCCGCGAAAGCCGTGTCGTGCGCCGCAATCTCGAGCTGGCCTATCCCGAGCTCAGCCCCGCCGAGCGTGCCGCCCTGCATCCCCGGGTGCTGCGCTCCACCGCCCGGCAGACCTTCGAGATGCTGCGCACCTGGACCCGCCCGCCCGCCGAAAACCTCGCCCGCCTGCGTGAACGTCACGGCCAGGACCTCTACGACGCGGCGCTGGCCTCCGGCCGCGGGGTGATCGTCGCGGCACCGCATTTCGGCAACTGGGAGCTGCTCAACCAGTGGCTGGCCGAGCGCGGCCAGATCGCCATCGTCTACCGGCCGCCGGACTCCCCCGTCGTCGACGGTTTCCTGCAGCGTGCGCGCGGCAAGGAAAACGTGCGGCAGGTTCGCGCCGAAGGCCCGGCGGTACGCCAGCTGTTCAAGGTGCTCAAGGACGGAGGCGCGGTCGGCATCCTGCCCGACCAGCAGCCGAAAATGGGCGATGGCGTGTTCGCCCCGTTCTTCGGCGTGCAAGCGCTCACGATGACCTTGGTCAACCGGCTGGCCGAACGCACCGGCGCCATCGTGCTGTACGGCTGGGTGGAACGGCTGAGCGATGACCTCGACTTCGCCCTGCACATCGAACCCGCCGGCCCGGCGCTGGCCGATGCGGACCCGGTCACCGCCGCCACCGCGCTCAATGCGGGCCTGGAGCGCATTGCCCGCCGGGATCCCACCCAGTATCAGTGGACCTACAAGCGCTACACGCTGCGACCGCCCGGCAGTGGCGAGCCCAACCCCTACGCGACCGCCCGCCACCCGCACTGACCCGCGATTGCCCCCACCCCTGCGACAGGTTGTTGCAGGCCGCATTTCCGCATTGAACGGCCCCTGCCCGCCCCCATCAGGGAAGCTCATGGATACCCCGACCCCCGCCCCGCGTCTCGATCCCTTCGGCGACCCCGCCGCCATCCGCTGCGAGCGTGCAGCCTCCGAGCTGCGTGCCGGCCGGCCGATCGTGCTGCGCGACGGCACCGGCCCGGCGCGCGCGTTCATGGCCCTGGACAGCAGCACGGCGCACTCCTACGCCGCGTTCGCCGAGGCCTCGGGCGGTCGTCACTACCTGTTCCTCACCCCGACCCGTGCCCACGTGCTGGGACTTGAAGCCCCGGCCGGCACGCGCGTGCCGTTGGCCGGCGTCTCCTACGACGCACTCGCCGCGCTGGCCTACCTGCGCCAGGCGCAGCTGCCGGCCGAGCACACTGCCGGCGACGCGCTGGATGCCGGCGCGACGGAAATCGCCCGACTCGGCCTGCTGCTGCCGGCGATGATCGCCGTCGAGCTAGCCCCGCAAGACGAATCGGCTTTCGCCGGCTGCCAGTGGCTTGACCTGTGCGACCTCCCCGAAGGCTGCGCACGTGCCGCCGAGCGTCCGTATGAACTGGTGACCCGCACCCCGGTCCCGCTGCGCGACGTCGGCATGAGCGAGTTCGTGGTGTTCCGCGGCGGGGTGGCCCAGCGCGACCAGGTCGCCATCGTGGTCGGCCAGCCGGACCTGTCCCGGCCCGTGCCCGTACGCGTGCATTCCTCCTGCCTCACCGGTGACCTGTTCGGTTCGCTCAAGTGCGACTGCGGCGACCAGCTGCGTCGCGGCCTGGACAAGCTCAAGGCGCTCGGCGGCGGCGTGTTGCTGTACCTCGACCAGGAAGGGCGCGGTACCGGCATCGCGGCGAAGATGCGGGCCTACGGCTACCAGCATGCCGGCCTGGACACCATCGACGCCGACGCCCAGCTCGGCTTCGGCCCGGACGAACGCCGCTACGGAAGCGCGGTGGCGATGCTGCGCGGTCTGGGCATCGAACGCATCCAGTTGCTGACCAACAACCCGAGCAAGGTCGAGCGCCTGCGCGCGGCGGGTATCGAGGTGGTCGAGCGCATTCCGGTCACCGGCGAAATCACCCACGAGAACGAGCAGTACCTGCGCACCAAGGCGGCCCGCGCCGGCCACGCGCTGGACGTGGACGCGCTGATCCTGGCCTCGCAATAACCGGCCACGGTTCCGGTGCCAGTGGCGGCGCCGCTATGCTGGGCGCCATTCCGCCAGGCGCCCGCATCGTGTCCGATCCTTCGCCGTCGTCGTCCGAGCCCGTTCTTTCCCCTGCGGCTGCCATCCACTGGCAGCCACTGCCGCTACGCGGCGCGATACTGGCCGGGGCCGTGGCTGGCTTCGCGCTGCTCGTCCCCTGCCTGGTCGTGGGCGGCGGCCTGCTGCTACGCATTGGCGAAGGTGCGCCGATCCCGTTGCCGGGCTGGGCGGCCGCCAGCCTGGTCGCGCTCGCAGCGCTCCTGCTCGCCGGCCTGGTCTACCGTCGCCGTCGCCGCGTGCGCTGGCTGCTCGACGCACAGGGGCTGGCAGTACGTCGCGGCGGGCTGTGGCAATCGGAAACCCGCGTGCCCGCCAGCCGCGTGCAGCACCTGGACCTGCGGCGGGGTCCGCTGGAACGCCTGATCAAGCTCTCCACGCTGGTCGTGCACACGGCCGGCAGCCGCTTCGGCGCGGTGTCGATCGCCGGTCTCGACGCCGCCGATGCCGAACGCCTGCGCGAACGTCTCTCGCGCCAGCTCGACCAGGACGACGACGCCCTGTGAGCACGCCCGACCTGGAGACCGGCGAGCAGCGGCTGCATCCGCTGTCGTGGCTGTTCGTGCTGCTGCAGCAGGCACGGCAGTTCTTCATTCCCCTGGTGCTGCTGGTGTTCTTCGGCCAGCGCGGCGACCGCGAGGACAGCTACGCACAGTTGGCCAGCCTGGGCGCGATCGGCGTGCTGGTGGCGATCTCGGTGCTGCAGTACCTGACCTATCGCTACCGTCTAGGCGCCGATGCCATCCACATCCGCAGCGGCCTGCTCGAACGCAGCTGGCGCGATATCCCCTATGCGCGCATCCACAACGTGGCGCTGCACCAGAGCGTGCTGCACCGCGTGTTCGGCGTGGCCGAAGTCCGCCTGGAATCGGCGGGCGGTGCGCGACCGGAGGCGCAGATGCGCGTGCTGCGGCTCGATCGCGCGCTGGCACTGGAGCAGCGCGTGCGCCACGGCACGCATGTGGCCGCGAGCTTCGACGCCGCAGCCGACACGCCCCACCCCACGGATGAAGCACCCGCGCGCACGCTGCTGCGGTTGCCGGCGGCCGAAGTGATCCGGCTGGGCCTGGTCTCCAACCGCGGCATGGTGGTGGTCGCCGCTGCATTCGGCGTGCTTTACCAGGCGTTCCCGGAGCGCTCGGTGAGCAACTTCATCAGCCACAACGGCGAAGCTGCCTATCGCTACGTCCACGAACTCCATCCGGGCCTGGCGGCCACGGCCATCGCGGCCTTGCTCCTGCTCGCCGCCCTGATGGTCGCGATGCGCGCGCTTTCCGTGCTGCTGGCATTGGTGCAGTACCACGGCTTCACCCTGAGCGAGGTCGAGCGCCGGCTTACCGTCGAACGTGGCCTGCTGACGCGCATACGCACCAGCACCACGCGTCGCCGCATCCAGGCATGGACGCTGCGCGAAGGCTTCCTGCACCGATGCCTGCGCCGCCGGCGGTTGCAGGTGGATATCGCCGCCTCGCAGCAGCACGATGACCACGGCAGGGCGTTTCGCGACGTGGCGCCCATCGCCACCCCGCAAACCTGCGACGACCTCATCGCCGAACTGCTGCCGCATGCAGCGTGGCCCCCGGCAGGTTGGACGCCGGTACCCCGCTCCAACGGTTGGCGCCTCGCACTGCCCTCGCTGTGGCTGCTGCCTATCGCGGCAATGGCGTCCTGGCACCTCGGCCCGTGGGCCTGGCTATTGCTGGCGTGGTGGCCCTGGGCCCTGTTCTCGGCTTACCGGCAGGTGGCACGCATGGGCTGGTCGGTGGAAGGCGAGCGCATCGTGGTGCGGGGCGGCTGGTGGGACCGCTGGTGGCGCATGGCCGAACTCGACAAGCTGCAGGCGCTGGGCCTGTCGCGTTCGCCGCTGGATCGACTGTGTGGCACGGCGTCTGTCTGGCTCGATACCGCGGGCGCGCAGGCCTCGGCTCCGGCGCTGCGCCTGCGGCTGCTGCCGGTCGCGCAGGCGCAGGCGCTGTACGACCAGTTGGGCGAGCGGTTGGCGCGCAGGCGCATGCGCTGGTGATTCAGCGCTGCGCAGGGCCCCAGTAGCCGAGATCCTTGCGGATCTGCAGCGCGCGCCACCATGCGCCCAACGGCTTGCGGCGCAGGCGGCCCATCTCGCCGTCGATGAAGTCCTCGGTGGCGGCGATCACCCGCTCCGACGACAGCCCGTCGCGGTACGGATGGATGGCATCGGCATAGCGCACGATCTCCGCCATCAACGTCGGTTCCGGCGCCAACGCGCGCGCCAGCATCTGCGGCAGCTGCGCCGGGTCGTCGAAATCGATCATGTGTGGCTTCGGCGCGCGGTTGCGCAGCGTCACCACGGGTTTGTGCTGCACCACGAACTCCGAGACGATCGAAGAGGTATCGGACACCAGCACGTCGGCGGCACGCTGCGCGGCCATCACCTGCTCCGGCTCGACGAAATGCGCGTTGGCACCGGCCAGCGCGCGATAGCGGGCGAACAGCTCCGGCGGGCATTTCGGATGCAGGGTGAGCAGCCAGTAGCGGTCGCCGCGCGCGATGTCGGCGGCGATGGCCTCGTGCAGCACCGGCGCGGCGCTCAGGCGTTCCGTGAACGTGGAGCCGAACAGGATCACCGGACGGCCCGCCGCGCGCGCGCGCAGGCGCGCACTCTCGCCGTCGTCGTCGCGGAATAGCGGGTCGAGTTTCGGCCAGCCGGTTTCGGCCACCGCAAAATGGCCTTCGCGCTCGGCCAGCGCGCGGAACGGTTCGGTCGTCGCCGGACCCTGGGTGCAGTAGAGGTCGAACAGGCCGCGTACGCGGAAGTGGCCGCGATTGTCCTCGCGCTTCTGCACGTTGAACCCATGGAACAGCTGCACCTTGGCCCCGGACAGGAAACCCGGCACCCAGTTGGCCGCGCTGAACACCGCACGCGGGCGCAGTGCCAGGGCGCCGCGCAAATCCACCGCCGGCACGCCCTCCAGCACGGCCCCCCGGGCGCCGTCCTCGAACCAGGCCGAGACCGACTGCCCGCTGGCCTGTAACGCCCGTGCCAGAGGCGCCAGAATAGGAAGCGCGTAACGTTCCGTCGCGAACAGCAGGTAACCGGCCATCTCTATGTCCTCTTCGACCGCTCCATCCGAACGGCCTCGTCTCTCGGCCTGCATTATCGCGTTCAACGAGGCCGATCGCATAAGCGACTGCCTGGCCTCGCTCGCCTTCTGCGACGAGGTCCTGGTCGTGGACTCGCACTCCACCGATGCCACCGTGGCGCTGGCCGAGGCGGCAGGCGCGCGCGTGCTGCAGCGGTCGTTCGATGGCTTTCGCAGCCAGAAGGACTTCGCCGTCGCCCAGGCTACGCACGAGTGGGTGCTGTGCCTGGATGCCGACGAGCGCGTCGACGACCTCCTGCGCACGTCCATCCTGGCCGCGCGTGATGGCGGGTTCGCGGGCCAGGCCGGCTATCGCTTCAACCGGCTGTCGGACTACTTCGGTCGCTTCCTGCGTCATGGCAACGCCTACCCGGACAGGGTGCTGCGCCTGTTCGACCGACGTCGCGGCGGTTGGCGCGGCAAGCGCGAGATCCACGAGGCCGCGAGTGTCGATGGCCCGGTCGCCACGCTGCGCGGCGATCTCATCCACTACCCCTACCGTTCGCTCGAACAGCAGCTGGCCAAGACCCAGCGCTACGCGAAGATGATGGCCGAGCACGAATACGCACGCGGCAAGCGCGCATCGTGGTCGAAGCTGGTGCTGGCGCCGGCATGGCGCTTCTGGCGCGGCTACGTGCTGCGCGCCGGTTTCCTCGATGGCTGGCGCGGGTTGGTCTACGCCTACGTGCGTGCCAACTACGTAAGGCAGAAGGCGATCATGCTGTGGCTGCTACAGCACGGGCAGCCCGTCACCGACCCGCCGCGCAAGGACGATCAGTCGCCCCGCGCCGGCTGACCACGGGCGGCCTCGGCCTCTCGCACGGCCAGGCCGATCAGCGTGCCGACAATGGACACATAAAAACTCGCCGTGACCTGGTGGGCGAACATCGACTGGGTCATGCCGCACAGCACATAGCTCAGCACCACCACAATGCCGGCCGCCGCCGGCCCGCGGAAACGGGAATGCCCGCTGCGACGGTACAGCCGCACCAGCAGCCACAGCGGCACGCCGTACACCGCGAACAACAGCATGATGCCCAGAATGCCCTGCGTGGCGCCCCATTCGGCCAGGTCGTTGTGCGCATGGCCGAGGTGGCAGCGCTCGATCCACTGGTCGGTGTCACAGACCGGCAGCCGCTTCATTGCATCGTCGAAGTGCCCCACGCCCACACCAGTGAGCGGATGCTCCAGAAAGGTGTCGTAGGCGACCTGCAGGCGTTCGAGCCGCGCACCGGCCGAAGAGTCGACGTCGCCCACTTCATAGCGCTGCATGTCGCGCTGCAGTTCGCCGATGCGCATCTGGTGGGTAAGCGCCGGCACGGTGAGCACGATGGTCGCACCGATGGCGGCCACGCCGGCCAGGATCAACAGGCGGGTGCGGCCATCGCGCCAGCGCGCGCCCATCGCCACCACCACCAGCAGGCACAGCAGCGCCGGCCATACGCCGCGGCTGCCACTCAGGACAATGGTGACGCCGCCGGCCACGAGCGCGGGCACCACCCAGATCCAGCGCCCGCGTGGACGGCAGAACACGGCCACCACCATCAACATCAGCACGACGTCGGCCAGCACGATGGCATTGGTCCAGCCTTCCGCACGCGGGTCACCGCGCGCCACCTGCACGGCGGCCAGCAACAAGGCGGCGAAGATGCCGGTGATCGCGCCGCGCCACAGCCAGATCATCCGCGGCCGCATTGCATGGACCCACAGGGCCGCCCATGGCAGGACCACGAAGCGCGAGCGGTTGTCGACGTCGCGCAACCCGTGCTCGAACAGCAGCACCGACCACAACGACATCAGCAGCACCGCCACCGTCAGCCAGCCCAGGGCGCGCAGGTTCACGCCCATGTCGGGCGCCGATTGCCGCAGCGCACGCCACCCCATCACGCTGGTGCCGAACAGGCACAGGCCGAACGGCAGCAAGCCGCTGGGCACGGCGACCACGAACGCGGCCAGCGCGAACACACCGAACTCCGCCACCCGGCCCAGGCGTCGCGCCTGGCTGGGCTCGGCCAGCGCAGGCAGTTCCGGGCGGGTCGGGTGGAGTAGCGTCATTGCGGAGTGGACAGGTTCGGGGAGGCGGCCATCATCGTCAGGCGATTACGAACGGCAGCTAAGTCGTGAAGACGTCGCGTGAAGGAAACGGGCGGCTTTTCACATCGCCGTGGCCCGGCTTCGGGCATGCGATTGCTGGACGGAACGCGATGGCGGCCCCGGGCCGGCCGGACATGGCAGGCGCAGGCGGCCTCACTCCACATCGATGTTGCCCTGCTCCTGGCGCTCGCGGGCCAGCTCCTCGGCGGAAGGCACGCAGGGCCCGACCACGGCCTTCGCGGGCACCAGCCACCAACGGCGCCGGTTCGCTACGCCCACGACCTCGGCGCGGTCCCGGTCGATGCAGGCCTGCATGGCCGGCTCCTGCACGAGCAGCCATCGGCTGGCCGGCCGTTCGGCCTGCCAGGCCACGCCACGGCGCAGTTGTTCCGCCCAAGGCACCTTGAAGCCGAAGTTCGCCGCCGGGCGGTCGGCCATCAGCAGGTTCTGTTCCTTCCAGGCCACCAGGCCGAGTTCGGCGTCCGGGCCGATGCGCCGGCCCGCCTCGCGCATCACGCCGCGCGAGGAACTGGAGTCGTTGAGCACGGGGTAGCCGACCACCCCGTAGATCACCCACACCAACCCCAGCAGCGAAAGCAGCGCGAACACCGAACCGCGCACGCGCAGCCAGGCCAGCATCGCCACGCCCCACGCGCCGCAGGCCAGCAGCACCCACGACACGGCGGCGGCGACATCGGCGCCGACTCCCCGGCTTTCCAGCAGCTTGCGCTCGAATGCCGGCTCGCCGAACAGCATCGACAGCCCGCCCGCCAGGCACACCGCCGACACCAGCGCAGTGAAGGCCCACAGCAGCCATTGCGGCCCGCGCTGGCGCAACAACCCCGGCAGCAACGGCGCCAGCGCCAGGCAGAACATCGGCAGCGCCGGCAGGATGTAGACGTCGCGCTTGCCGCTGGGAATGGAGAAGAACAGCACCACCAGCAGCCACCATGCCAGCGGCAGCAGGTAGCGCGCGTCGCGGCGACGCAAGCGGCGCCACCAGGCGGGAATCGCCCAAGGCAGCGCGAGGATGGCCGGGATCCACATCGTCGCCATGGTGGCGAAGTGGTACCAGACCGGTTGCGGATGATCCCAGGACTGCGCGTAGCGCTTGGCGGTCTGCCGGAACAGGATGTCGTTGAGGTAGGCCCGGTACTCCGGCTCACCGGTGGCCAGCGCGGCCACCACCACCGGCACCAGCCACAGCGCGATCGCCAGCAAGAACGCCGCCGGCCCCCACCAGAAGCGTGCATCGCGCGCCTGCACGCGGACACGCGGCCAGCCGGCGAACACCGCGAAGGCCGCGGGCAACAGCATCAGCAGCGCGATCACGCCCACGCCCTTGGTGATCACGCCGATGCCGGCGAAGAACCAGCCCGCCACCCACCAGCGCCAGTGCGGGCCGAGCAACAAATGGCGCAGCAGCCCATAGTTGGCCAGCGTGATGAAACCCACCACCAGCGGATCGATCTGCGCCTTCTTCGCCTGGAAGGTGAAGTGCAGCGTGAAAAGGAGGGCCCAGGCGGCATACAGGCCCACGCGGCGCGTCCACAGCCGGCGGCCGAGGTCGTAGACGCAGGCCAGCGTTCCCAGCGCGGCCAGCAGCGACGGCAGCAGGAAGGCCACGCGCCAGTCGCGCAGCACGGTGTAGAACGCCGCCTGCAGCCACATCAGCATCGGCGGCTTGTCCGAATACAGTTCCACGCCGCGGTGCGGGAACAGCCAGTTGCCGCTCTCCACCATCTGCTTGGCAACCAGTGCGAACCGCGGCTCATCGGAAGGCCACGGGTCGCGCATGCCCAGGCCGGCGCCGATCACCAGCAGCGCGGTGATGGCCAGCAGCCAGAATTCCTTGGAGCTCGTCTTGCGCATAGGGCGCAATGATAGCCGTGCGGATCAGGATGTCTTCAGCAATTTCACGTAGAAGAAGCCATCGCGATCCTGCTCCCCCGGCAGGCGCTGGCGGCCCGCGCCGGCGGCATGGCCGAAGTGCGCCGGCAATGGTTGCACCTGCACGCCGTCGGTGCGCCCGATGAACCTTTCGACCTGCCGCTCGTTCTCCCGCCGCAGCAGCGAACAGGTGGTGTAGAGCAGGTGGCCGCCCGGTCGCAGCACGCGCCAGGCCGCGTCCAGCAGCCGCGCCTGCACGCCGAGCAGGGTGTCGATGTCCTCGGCGCGACGATGCAGCAGCACGTCCGGTTGGCGGCGCACGATGCCGGTGGCCGAACACGGCGCATCCAGCAGCACGACATCGAAAGGCTCGCCGTCCCACCATTGCGACGGGTCGGCGGCATCGCCCGCCACCACCTGCACGCCTTCGGCCACGCCGGTGCGGGCCAAGGTCTCGCTCACGCGGCGCAGGCGTCGCGGATCGATGTCGATCGCGGTCAGGCGCAGCCCCGGTGCCCGTTCGAGCAGGTGCGCGGCCTTGCCACCCGGCGCGGCGCAGGCATCGAGCACGCGCAAGCCCGGTGCCGCGTCGAAGAGGTCGGCAACCTGCTGCGCCGAACCATCCTGCACGGACACCGCGCCGTCGGCGAAGCCCGGCAGCTGCATCACCGGCATCGGCTCGGCCAGACGGAGCCCGTCGGCCAGATCGTCGGCGCCGCTGGCCGCGATGCCGGCATCGGCCAGCAGGGCCAGGTAGGCGTCACGGCTGTGCTGCCGGCGGTTGACCCGCAGCCACATCGGCGCGGGTTCGGCGCTGGCCTGGAAGATCGCGTCGGCCTGGGCGCCCCAGTCCCTGCGTACTTCATCGCGCAGCCACTGCGGCCATCCAGCATCGGGGGGCACGGGCGGCAGGCCCTCGCGCTGGGCACGGCGCAGCACCGCGTTGACCATGCCGGCCTGGCGCGGGCGCCCCAGCGCGCGACAGGCATCGACGGTGGCTGACAGTGCCGCGTGCGCGGGCAGCGCGAGCGCGTCGAGCTGGGCCAGGCCGGCGAGCAGCAGGCCCTTGAGATCGGCATCGCGGCGGCCCGGGGGGCGCTCAAGCCACTGGCCCAGCGCGGCCTCGTACGCCGGAAGCCGGCGCAGTGCAGCGAAGCAGATCGCCTCGACCAGCGCGCGGTCGCGCGGCTCGTCCAGCCCGGGCAGCACGGCGGCGAACTCGGCCTTGAGCGAGCGGCCGTGGCCGACCACCGCGGCCAGGATGCGCGCGGCGGCGACGCGGGCCGCCACACCGGCCGGGGCGGGCGTGGCATTCATCGGGCGAAGGCCGCCAGGTCGCGGCGGGCGTTGAGGTAGTCGGCCGCCGTCACCGGCTTGCCGCCCTCGCGCTGCACCACGCGCAGTCGCAGCACGCCCTCGCCACACGCCACGTCCAGGCCCTCGCGGGAGGCGCGCAGCAGGCTGCCGGGCGGGCGGTCGTGGGCTTCATCCACCGCGACGGCGCCGTGGATGCGCAGGCGTTCGCCCGCCAGCATCGCTTCGGCCACCGGCCACGGTACGAAGGCGCGCACCTTGCGCGCCAGCACTTGCGCCGGCTGCGCCCAGTCGAGCCGGGCTTCGGTCTTGTCGAGCTTGTGCGCGTAGGTCACGCCTTCGGCCGGCTGCGGCTGCGGCACGGGGCTCAGGCCCACGCGCAGCAGGCCCAGGCCGTCGGCGAGCGCCTGCGCGCCCAGCTCGGCGAGGCGATCGTGCAGCTGGCCGCCGGTGTCCTGCGGACCGATGGGCGTGTGCTGGGCCAGCAGGACCGGCCCGGTATCCAGCCCAGCCTCCATCTGCATCAGGCACACGCCGGTTTCGGCATCGCCGGCCTCGATCGCACGCTGGATGGGCGCGGCGCCGCGCCAGCGCGGCAGCAGCGAGGCATGCACGTTCCAGCAGCCGTAGGTCGGAATCGCCAGCACCTTCTTCGGCAGGATCAGCCCGTAGGCAACCACGATCATCAGGTCCGGTTCCAGCGCCGCCAGCTGCCCGCGCGCTTCGGGCGTGCGCAGGGTCTCGGGCTGGTACACGGGGATGCCGCGCGCGACGGCTTCGAGCTTGACCGGCGAAGGGGTCAGGCCACGGCCGCGGCCGGCAGGGCGGTCAGGCTGGGTGTACACGGCCACCACTTCGTTGTGGCGGGCGGCGGCGCGAAGCGACGGCACGGCGAAATCCGGCGTGCCGGCAAAGACGATTCTCATGGGGGCGGAGCTCCGGTAAGGGCGCGATGGCCGGTCGGGAGGCCGGCGCGCGAATGCCCCCGTCCCCCTGACCCGCGCGTCAGGCGACGTGCTTGCGCTGCTTGGCCAGCTTCTTGCGCACCATCTCGCGCTTCAGCGGCGAGAGGTAATCGATGAACAGCTTGCCTTCCAGGTGGTCCATCTCGTGCTGGATGCACACCGCCAGCAGGCCGCCGGTGGTCAGCTCCTGCGCCTGGCCCTGGCGGTCCAGGTAGCGCACGGTGATGGTGTCGGCCCGGGTGACGTCGGCAAAGATGCCCGGCACCGACAGGCAGCCCTCTTGGTAGACCTGGCCGCCTTCGTGGGCGGTGATCTCGGGGTTGATGAACACCTGCGGGAGGTTTTTCTCCTCGCTGATGTCGATGACCATGAAGCGCTTGTGGACATCCACCTGGCTGGCGGCCAGCCCGATGCCCGGGGCGTCGTACATGGTCTGGAACATGTCGTCCAGCAGGGTCTGGAAGCCGGGGGTGGTCACCTCGGCCGGATCGACCCGGGCCGCCTTGGTACGCAGCCGGGGGTCGGGGAATTCAAGAATGGGGAGCAGGGCCATGGCGGTACCCGAGGTGGGGGCGCCGGAACAATCCGGCAAGACGTCCCAATTCTAGCGCCAACGCTTGCGCTTCGCCCCGGTATCTGAACTATAGTGCGCGAACCTGTTGGGGAATCAGGCAGAGCGCAATCATGTTGAACCGAATTCGTACGGTCATCGCCGTGGCGATGCTGACCGTCGCGACCTACGCCGCTGCCGTGGAAATGGCCGGCGACCACCCGGATACCTATGTCGTCAAGAAGGGCGACACGCTGTGGGATATCGCGGGCAAGTTCCTGAAGAAGCCGTGGCTGTGGCCGGAGATCTGGCAGGCCAACCCGCAGGTGCACAACCCGCACCTGATCTACCCGGGTGACGTGCTGAGCCTGGCCTACCTGGACCGCGTCGGCGTCAAGCCGGGTCCGCGCCAGGAAGCGCCGATCAACGCCATTCCGCTGGCGGACATCGAGCCGTTCCTGAAGAACCTGCGCATCACCGACGAGTTCAAGAGCCTGCCCTACGTGGTGAGCCTCGAAGACAGCCGCTTGCGTGCCAGCGCCGGCCAGGTCGCCTACGTGATGAACCTGGACAACGCCCAGGTCGGCCAGCGCTACGCGGTCTTCCGCCCCACGCTGAGCTATGCGCTGCCGCGCCACAACGAGGACCTGCAGCCCAATGGCGACACCCTCGCCGGCGCCGGCAACCTGTGGAAGACCTATGTCGCCCCGAGCACCCGCCGGGAGTTCCTGGGTTACGAGATGGCGCAGGTCAATGTCGGCACCGTGACCCGCCTGCCCTCCGGCACCACCGAGGTCACCTCGCTGCTGCTGCAGGACAGCGGCCGCGAAGTGCGTCCGGGCGACCGCCTGATGCCGGTCCAGGCACAGCCGTACGACCTGCAGTTCATCCCGCATCCGCCGGCCCCGCAGGCCGCCGAAGCCGAACTGCGCGTGCTGGCCGTGGCCGACACCTTCACCTCGGCCGGTCCGCGCGACGTGATCGCCATTTCCGGCGGCGCCCGCGAAGGCATCGACAACGGCACGGTGTTCTCGCTGTGGCGCAACGGCCGCCGCGTGAACGACCGCATCGAGCACTCGCTGATCTCGCGTGCCGACGACGGCTTCACCGGCGGTGGCCGCACGGTCGGCGTGCCGGAGGAATACGCGGCCCACGCGATGGTGTTCCGCACCTTCGACAAGGTCAGCTACGCGCTGGTGATGGAAGGCGTGAAGCCGGTGAAGGTGGGCTACAACGCGCGTCACCCCGACGCGCAGTAACGACCTTTCCCGATCCGCGATGGAAACGGCGCCCTAGGGCGCCGTTTTCGTTTGCGCGCCATGCTCGATGGATGGCCGATACCTCCGCCGAAGAACGCGACGCCTGGCTGGCCCTGGTGCTGGCCGGCGGCGCCATCGCTCCCCGTCAAACGCTGGTTGCCCTGCACGGCGGCCCGGCCGCCGCACTATCTGCGGGACCCGCCGCGTGGCTGGCCGCAGGGTGCGATGGCGCGCAGCGCGCAGCGCTGGCGCAGCCACCGTCCGGCGCGTTGCAGCATGCCCGGCGCTGGCTGGCGGCGCCGGACCGCCACGTCATCGGCTGGAATCATCCGGCCTACCCACCCCTGCTGCGCGACTCGCCGCAGCCGCCACTGGCGTTGTTCGTGGCGGGCGAACCGGCATTGCTGGCTCATCCGGGCGTGGCCATTGTCGGCAGCCGTCGCCCCAGCCCCGGTGGACGCGACCACGCCGGCACGTTCGCCGGTTGCCTGGCGCAGGCCGGGCTCGGCGTGGTGAGCGGGCTGGCGGCCGGCATCGACGCCGCTGCGCACGAAGCCGCGATGGCGCATGCGCAGGGCCTCACGGTCGCGGTACTCGGCACCGGGCCTGACATTCCCTACCCCACCCGCCATGCCGCGTTGCAGGCCCGCATCGCACGGGCGGGCGCGGTGGTCAGTGAATACCCACCCGGGACACCCGCACGTGCGGGGCAATTCCCGGCCCGCAACCGCATCGTCGCCGGCCTGACGCTGGGCACGCTGGTGGTGGAGGCCGCGCACCGCTCCGGCGCGCTGATTACCGCACGGCTGGCGGCCGAAGCCGGCCGCGAGGTGTTCGCCATCCCCGGTTCGATCCACAACCCCATGGCACGCGGCTGCCACCGGCTGATCCGCGACGGGGCCACCCTGGTGGAGTGCGCCGAGGACGTCCTGTCCGTGCTCGGCCCCCTGGCGGCCAGCCGCATCGCACCCTTGCGGGGCACCCCGGCCGCCCCCATTGAAGTCGCCGGATGCGATACGGGCCGTACCCCACCGCCCGCCAACCCCGACTACCAGCGCTTGTGGCAGGCGCTGGGCCACGACCCCATCCCTATGGATTCATTGGTTCAGCGCACCGGATTGACGGCCGCCGCGCTGTCCTCCATGCTGCTGGCCATGGAACTGGAAGGAAGGGTGGTGGTCCGTCACGGCCGCTACATGCGCTACCCCTAGTTTCTTCACCTCCACAGCGTCTCGCGACGCAGGCCGAGGGGCAATGAAAGAGAGCATTCTCGACGTACTGCTTTACCTGTTCGAACACTACTTCAGCGAGGATGCCGACCTCGTTCGTGACCGGGATTCGCTCCAGAACGGCCTGATCCAGGCCGGCTTCAGTCCCGCCGAAATCAGCAAGGCCTTCGATTGGCTCGACGCGCTGGCCGACCAGCGTCCGAGCGTGGCCCAGCCGCGCGTGGATGGCCCGGTGCGCATCTACCATGGCCCGGAACTCGACAAGCTCGACATCGAGTGTCGCGGCTTCCTTCTGTTCCTGGAACAGCACGGCATCCTTGATGCCGACCAGCGCGAACTGGTGCTGGACCGCGCCATGGCGCTGGACCAGGACGAGCTGGACCTGGACGACCTCAAGTGGGTCATCCTGATGGTGCTTTTCAACCAGCCCGGGGCCGAAGCGGCCTACGCCTGGATGGAAACCCAGATGTTCGTGGACGAGCCCGAACCCGTACACTGATCGCTTCCACGCATTGGAAGCACAGGGGATACGGGTGATGAGCGAGTGGTATTACGCCGAGGGCAACCGGCAGCGGATCGGCCCGCTGCCGGATGCGAACCTGGTCGAGCTGTACCGTTCCGGCCGCATCGGTCTGGACACGCTGGTCTGGCGCGAAGGCCTGCCACAGTGGCGTCCGCTGGGTGATTTCGCCGAAGAACTCGCCCTGCCCGCCCCCGCCGATGGCCAGCCGCCCCCGCTTCCCTTCGGTGCCGCCGCGCCGGCCGCCCCCGTCACTGCCCCCGCCGCGTCCGTTGCCCCGCCCCGCAAGGGCATGTCCGGCTGTGCCATCGCCGCGATCGTCGTTGGCGTGGTGGGTGTGGTGTGCATCGCGTTGATCGGCATCCTCGCGGCCATCGCGGTACCCGCCTACCAGGACTACACGCTGCGCGCGAAGGTGGCCATCGCCTATGCCGGCGTTACGCCGCTGCGTGCCGAAGTCGAGCAGTTCCATGCCACCGAGAAGCGTTGCCCGGTCAACGGAGAGGGCGCTTTCGGCGCGCCGGAAAGCTACGCCCAGTCGGAGATCGGCAGCGTGCGGATCGGCCGCTTCGACAACGGCCACTGCGGCGTGGAGGCGGTGCTCTCCGTCCCCGGCCAGGCCCGGGTGGACGGCAAGGCGTTGTGGCTGGACCTGGACCCGGAGTCGGGCCAGTGGCACTGCAGCTCGGAAATCGACGACAAATACCTGCCGCAGGAGTGCCGCGGCTGAGCCCGCGGCAACATACAAGGAAGAGTAGAACGCAATGACGCAGTGGTACTACGCCGATGCTGCCGGGACGCAGCAGGGTCCGATCGACACCGAAACGCTGCTCGCCCGTTATGCGGCCGGTGAAGTGCAGCCAGCCACTCTGGTCTGGCGCGAAGGCCTGCCGGATTGGCAGCCGCTATCGGCCATGGCCACCGAACTGGGGTTGGCCGAAGCCGACCTGCCGGCCGTTGCCGAAGCCCTTCCCCCGACCACATCGGCGCCGGAGGTGGTCTACGCCGGCTTCTGGCGGCGTCTGGCGGCCAACGTCATCGACGGCTTCGCCATCGGCCTGATCACCCTGCCGGTGACGCTGCCGGTCATCTTCGCGGCGGGCATCGCCGCCGAACCTGGTGGCGAGGGGGCCGTCATCGGCAGCCTGCTCGCCCAGCTGGCGGTGCAGCTGTTCGCCATCTTCGTGACCGTCGCCTGGTTCACCTGCTTCCACGCCTCGCGGCTGATGGCCTCGCCGGGCAAGCTGGCGGTGGGCATCAAGGTGGTCCGCAGCGACGGCCAGCGCTTGAACTTTGGTCGTAGCCTGGGCCGCGGCTTCGCCTATTACCTGAGCTACCTGACCCTCTACATCGGCTTCCTGGTCGCCGCCTTCACCCAGCGCAAGCAGGCCCTGCACGACCTGATCTGCGACACCCTGGTCGTGGACCGCTGGGCCTTCACGGACCAGCCGCAGCGGCAGAAGCGCGGGCTGGACGTGGTCACCATCGTCATCCTGTCCTTCTACGGCGTACTGCTGGCGGGGGTCATGCTCCTGGCCGCGGTGGCCGTCGCGGTCGGCATTCACGCGGCCCATTGAAGCCCTGCGACGCCCGGTCTCGCTTGACACGGCCGTGCCGGGCATGATTCCACTATCCAAACGCCCGGGGCCGTGCCCCGGGCGTCGCCGTCTGGGAAGCGGCCCATGCTTCCCTCCACCGGCCGTTTAGGCCACCCTAGCCGCCCCCGGGCCTGCTGCCCCAGATATCGCCACCATGCCCAAGCACCTGCTCATCGTCGAATCGCCCGCCAAGGCCAAGACGATCAACAAATACCTCGGCAAGGACTTCACCGTCCTGGCCTCGTATGGGCACGTGCGTGATCTCGTCCCGAAGGAGGGCGCGGTCGACCCGGACAACGGCTTCGCGATGCGCTACGACCTCATCGAGAAGAACGAGAAGCACGTCGAGGCAATCGCCAAGGCGGCCAAGAGCGCCGACGACATCTTCCTGGCGACCGACCCGGACCGCGAGGGCGAGGCGATCAGCTGGCACATCGCCGAGATTCTGAAGGAACGCGGGCTGCTGAAGGACAAGCCGATGCAGCGCGTGGTCTTCACCGAGATCACCCCGCGCGCGATCAAGGAAGCGATGCAGCAACCGCGGGCGATCGCCGGCGACCTAGTCGACGCCCAGCAGGCGCGCCGCGCGCTGGACTACCTGGTCGGCTTCAACCTCTCGCCGGTGCTGTGGCGCAAGGTGCAGCGCGGCCTGTCCGCCGGCCGCGTGCAGTCCCCGGCGCTGCGCATGATCGTCGAGCGCGAGGAGGAGATCGAAGCCTTCATCGCGCGCGAATACTGGAGCATCGACGCCGAGTGCGCGCATCCGTCGCAGCGCTTCAGCGCGCGGCTGATCAAGCTGGACGGCGAGAAGTTCGAGCAGTTCACCATTACCGACGGCGACACCGCCGAGGCCGCCCGCGCACGCATCCAGCAGGCTGCGCAGGGCCGCCTGCACGTCACCGACGTGGCCAGCAAGGAGCGCAAGCGCCGCCCGGCCCCGCCGTTCACCACCTCCACCCTGCAGCAGGAAGCCTCGCGCAAGCTCGGCTTCACCACGCGCAAGACCATGCAGGTGGCGCAGAAACTGTACGAAGGCGTGGCGATCGGCGACGAAGGCACCGTCGGCCTCATCAGCTACATGCGTACCGACTCGGTGAACCTCTCGCAGGACGCGCTCGCCGAGATCCGCGACGTCATCGCGCGCGATTACGGCACCGCCTCGCTGCCGGACAAGCCCAACACCTACACGACCAAGTCGAAGAATGCACAGGAAGCGCACGAAGCGGTGCGCCCGACGTCGGCGCTGCGCACGCCCGCGCAGGTGTCGCGTTATCTCTCCGACGACGAGCGCCGCCTGTACGAGCTGATCTGGAAGCGCGCCGTCGCCTGCCAGATGATCCCGGCCACGCTCAACACCGTCAGTGTGGACCTGGCCGCCGGCAGCGAACACGTGTTCCGGGCCAGCGGCACCACCGTGGTGGTGCCCGGCTTTTTGGCCGTCTACGAGGAAGGCAAGGACACCAAGACCGCCGAGGACGACGACGAAGGACGCAAGCTGCCGGCAATGAAACCGGGCGACAGCCTGCCGCTGGAACGCATCCTCACCGAACAGCACTTCACCCAGCCGCCGCCGCGCTACACCGAAGCGGCGCTGGTGAAGGCGCTGGAGGAATACGGCATCGGCCGTCCGTCCACCTACGCCTCGATCATCCAGACCCTGCTGTTCCGCAAGTACGTGGAAATGGAAGGCCGCAGCTTCCGCCCGACCGACGTCGGCCGCGCGGTGTCCAAGTTCCTGTCCGGCCACTTCACCCAGTACGTGGACTACGACTTCACCGCCAAGCTCGAGGACGAGCTGGACGCCGTCTCGCGCGGCGAGGAGGAGTGGATCCCGCTGATGGAGAAGTTCTGGGGCCCGTTCAAGGAACTGGTCGAGGACAAGAAGGATTCGCTGGACAAGACCGACGCCGGCAGCGTGCGCGTGCTGGGCACCGACCCGGAAAGCGGCAAGGAAGTCAGCGCGCGCATTGGTCGGTTCGGCCCGATGGTGCAGATCGGCACGGTCGAGGACGAGGAGAAGCCGAAGTTCGCCTCGCTTCGCCCCGGGCAGAGCATCTATTCGATCAGCATGGACGACGCGCTGCAGCTGTTCCTGATGCCGCGCATGCTGGGTGAGGACAAGGGCGAGCAGGTGAGCGTGGGCATCGGCCGCTTCGGCCCGTTCGCGCGCCGCGGCAGCACGTATGCCTCGCTGAAGAAAGAGGACGATCCGTACACGATCGACCTGGCGCGGGCGATCTTCCTGATCGAGGAGAAGGAAGAGATCGCGCGCAATCGCATCATCAAGGAATTCCCCGGCAGCGACATCCAGGTGCTCAACGGCCGTTTCGGCCCGTACCTGAGCGACGGCAAGCTCAATGGCAAGATCCCGAAGGATCGCGAGCCCTCCTCGCTGACGCTGGAAGAAGCGCAGAAGCTGATGGAAGAAACCGGCAAGCCGGTTCGCAAGGGTTTCGGCGCCAAGAAGGCGGTGGCGAAGAAGGCCGTGGCCAAGAAGGCGGCCGAACCGAAGGCAGCCAAGGCACCGGCGAAGAAAGCGCCTGCCAAGAAGGCGGCTGCAAAGAAGACCGCCGCCAAGAAGACCTCCGCGAAGAAGGCGGTCAAGAAGACGGTGGCAAAGAAGGCCGGTTGACCGGGCGGCACGACCGCCCTACGCCGAGGGAACGTGATGAAGGAACTTTCGCTGGCAGGCGCGATATCCGCTCTTCAGCAGGGCGGCGTCATTGCCTATCCGACCGAAGCGGTCTGGGGCCTGGGGTGCGATCCGCGGCAACGTGGCGCGGTGATGCGCCTGCTGGAGTTGAAGCGGCGTCCGCCATCGAAGGGCGTCATCGTGGTGGCCGCGAGTCTTGAGCCGTTGCGCCCATGGCTGGACCTGGCCGCCCTGCCGGCGGATCGTCTGGCAGATGTACTCGGCAGCTGGCCGGGACCGCATACCTGGGTATTGCCTGCGAGCGAACACGCCCCGTCGTGGGTGACGGGTGACCATGCCAGCCTGGCGGTGCGCATCAGCGCGCATCCGCTGGTCACGCGGCTGTGCCAGGCGTGGCAGGCGCCGCTGGTGTCGACGAGTGCGAACCTGGCGGGGCAGCCCCCTGCGCGTACGCGGGAGGGGTTGGATCCTGCACTGCTGCAGGCTATCGACGGCGTGCTCGACGGTGAGACCGGTGGGTTGGCGCAGCCTACGCAGATCCGGGTGGCGATGACTGGGGAAGTGTTGAGGGACTGAGGTTTTTGCCTGGCCGTCTGGGGTTTTGGGTGACGCGCTTGCGATTTTCGGCAGGTGGGGTCCCATCTCCTTCATCCTCCAATTCCTGCCTTGTCTTGCTCTTCCGGTCGCGGCTGAGCCGCTCCTACAAACACACAAATACAGAAATACAGAAATGCACATCGTCGCCGCCGCGTAGCTGGCGAACGGATTTGCGTGGGTGGCAATCGGCTTTGGACGTTGTCGTCCGCTCGTGGAGATCTGAAGGGTCTGCGGGGGCGGGGCCCTTTCGGGACCGTAGGCGACATGGATGTCGCCTACGAGCCTCCATGGATGGATTCACGGCGTGTCCCGAAAGGGCCCCGCCCCCGCAGGCCCACGCGAGATCCACGCGAGCCGATCAATCTCGAAGGCCCAAACCCCAAACCGCCGGCAACAGCCAAAGCCCCACCCGGCCGCCAGGCCAAATAAACACCCTCCTTCCGAGCCAAGGCGTAGCATCCACCCCACCCGGCCAACGCCGGAGAGACAAGCCACCTGGGAGGAACGCCATGAAAGTGCATCGCGCCACGTTCGTCGTCCTGCTCGCCAGCCTCACCCTGCCGCTTACCTTCGCCACCCGCGCCGCCGAGCCCCCTGCCCCCACCGCGGAGCAGCAGGCCATGATGCAGGCGTGGGAAAAGGCCGCCCGCGTCGGCCCCGAACACCAACGCCTCGCCGAACAGCTCGCCGGCAACTGGACCACCCGCCAGAGCATGTGGATCGACGACAAGACCCCGCCGGCGCAATCCTCCGGCCGCTCGGTGCACACCGCCATCCTCGGCGGCCGCCAGATCCGCTTCGACTTCAAGGGTGATTTCCAGGGCCAGCCGTTCGAAGGCACCGGGCTGATGGGCTACGACAACGTCGCCGGCCACTACGTCGGCACCTGGACCGACAACATGGTCACCGGCATCGTGGTCGGCCAAGGCCAGTACGATGCCGGCAAGCGCACCTACACCATGCACAACGTCATGAGCGACCCCATGCATCCGGGGCAGCAGACCAAGATGCGCGAGACGCTGCAGGTCGTCGACGCGGACCACCTCGTCCAGGAAATGTTCGAGAATCACAACGGCAAGGAAGTGCGCATCCTGCGCATCGACTACACGCGGGAGCGCTGATGCCGATGAAGTCCCTGTGGGTGCTGGCTGTCTTGCTCGGCACGGCCGCGCCCGCCGGCGCGGCAGACAGCGCGGCAAACGTGCGCATCTACCGCTGCGTTGGCAGCAACGGCGCCATCGCGTTGCAGGACGCGCCGTGCACCAAGGGCCAGCAGCAGGTGATCGACATGCAGCGCCCGCAGGACCCGCCGCCGCGCCAGGTCAGCACTGACGACGTCCCCACCGCCGCCGCGCCCTCGAAACTGGCGCCGCGCGAGGTCCGCATCATCCAGATGCCCGCCCCACAGCCGATGTACGAATGCGTCACCGAAGACGGCGAGCGCTATACCAGCGACTCGCCAGACGGCAATCCGCGCTGGGTGCCGACCTGGACCTATGCCTATGCCGGCGGGCGCCCGCGCCCGCCCGGTCCGCGCCCGCCCCACGGCGGTCCGCCATCGGGGCCACCGGACGGCGGGCATCGCCCGCCGCCAGGCCCCCGCCCGGGCGGCGCGGTGATCGTGCCATATGGCAGCGTGCAGATTCGCGACGAATGCCATGCCCTGCCGCAGCGCGAAGTGTGCTCGCGGCTCAATGACCGCCGCTGGGAAATCATCCGCCGCTACAACAGCGCCCTGCAGAGCGAGCGCGAACAGCTCACGCGCGAGCAACGCGGCATCGATGCGCGAATGGAACAGGATTGCGGCGGCACATGAGATGGATGCTGCCGTGCCTGTTGTGGCTTGCCTTCCCCGCCACCGCGCAGGACATCGTGATCTATCGCTGCACCGACGCGCAGGGCAACCTCGCCGTGCAGAACCAGCCCTGTCCGAAAGGTACGCGGCAGGAAAAGCGCACGATGCAGACACCCGCCGCCGTCGCCCTTCCACCGCCCCCCACGCCCGTCGCCCCGCCCCCCATCCCCGAGGCGCCACCTGAAGTGAAAGCCGGGCCCCCTCCGCCGGCCACGCCCGCGCCGGTGATCGAGAAGCCGGCGCCCCCGGCGCTCTACGCTTGCAAGCGCCGCGACGAGACCCGCTACCTCACCCAGGACCTGGCCAATACCAGCTACTGCGTGCCGATGCAGGTCACCGGCCTGGATGGCAACCCGCGCACGGGCGCCGGCGAAGCCTGCGAAGTGGTGAAGGACACCTGCGAGCCCGTCGCCGACGACCAGCTGTGCACGGCCTGGCAGCAGCGCCTGGAGGAAGCGGAGACGCACTGGCGCTTCGCCACGCCCGAACACGCCGCCTCGCTGCAACAGGAGTATGCGCGCGTGCGCGAGCTTGTCGCCGGCAGCCGCTGCGCGGAGGGCGCGGCCACACCGCCACCGGCGGATCAGAAGCCGTAACGCAGGAAGCCGCCGTCCACGGCGATGCATTCGCCCGTGATGTAGCTGGATGCCGGCAGGCACAGGAATGCCACCGCGGCGGCCACTTCCTCCGGCTCGCCGATGCGGCGCATCGGCGTGCGCTCCAGCACCTGCTCGTAATAGTCCGGGTCCGACAACGGCCCGGAGGTGCGTCGCGTGCGGATGTACCACGGCGCCACCGCGTTGACGCGCACGCCATCCTCGGCCCACTCCGCCGCGAGGTTGCGGGTCATCTGGTGCATCGCCGCCTTGCTCATGCCGTAGGGCGCGCCGCTGCGCACATGCGTCAGGCCGGACACGCTGCCGACATTGACGATCGCCGAGGTGGCGTGCCGCGTCAGCAGCGGGTGCGCGTAGCGGGAAAGCTCGAAGGCCGAATAGAGGTTGGTCTCGAAGATCCCACGCCACTCGTCCTCGGTGTAATCCACTGCCGCGCGCGTGACGTTGCCGCCGGCATTGTTGATGAGCAGGTGCAGGCCATCGACATGGTCCTCCACCCAATCCAGCACCGCGCGCCGATCCTCCTCGTCACTGACGTCGGCGGACAGGCCATGCAGTGCGCGCGCGGGGTATTCGTCCTGGAGTTCGTCGCGGACCTGCTCGAGCATGTCGGCGTCGCGCGCCACCATCAGCACGTCGGCGCCCAGGCCAAGCAGCTCGCGGGTAATCGCCAGCCCGATGCCGGCACTGGCCCCGGTCACCAGGGCGGTCTGCCCGTCCAGCCGCCAACGTTGCTCTGACACGCGTGTCTCCCTTTCGACGTGGTGCGCGGATGCGCACCGGATACGGGGTTAGGATACCCCCACGCTCCCGGGAGGCCATGACCATGAAGCCACGCTCGCTGCTCCTTCCCTGCCTGGCCGTGCTCGTGCTCGGCGCCTGCCAGCGTCCACCGCCGGCACCGACCGAGCAGCGACCCGAGCCCCAGGCCACCGCTTTGCGCGATGCGGTGAACGCGCCGTTGGACAAGGCCAAGGACGTACAGGCCACCGTCGATGCGACGGCGGCAAAGCAGGATGCGGATATCGAGGCGGCGACGCAGTAACCGGCCATCGTCCCGTACAAACAAAAACGCCGGCCCGAAGGCCGGCGTTTTTCTTCATGCCATCCGCGCCTACAGTCCGCAGAAGCAGTAGGCCAGCGCCTTCACCGGCGGGCCGCCGGCCTTGGCCTGCTGCACCGCGTCCTCGGCAAAGCGCAACTGGGTGTCCACTTCCGGCAGCGTGCGCGCCAACATCACGCGGCCCAGGCCGGATTCGCCCAGCGCCCACGCACCGGCGCGGCTGCCGGCAAAGCCGCTCAGGAACTGCGCGAACGGCGTGGCCTGTTTCTCGATGTAGCGCACGCGGAACTTGTCCTTGCCCAGCTTGGCGCGCGAAGCCGCATCGGCGATGGCCGCCTTCATGCCACCCAGCTCGTCCACCAGCCCGCGCTCCTTGGCCTGCGCGCCGCTCCACACGCGGCCGCGGGCGATCTTGTCGATCGCCTCCACCGGCTGCTTGCGCGCCTGCGCGACCTTGCCGGTGAAGTCGGCATAGCCCTTGTTGATGACCGACTGGACCAACTGCCCCACCGCCGGGTCCATCGGCTTGGAGATGTCGAACGCGCCGGCGAAGCGGGTGGTGCCCACGCCATCGGTATGCACGCCGATCTTGTCCAGCGTGCGGGTGATGTTCGGGATCAGGCCGAAGATGCCGATCGAGCCGCTGATGGTCGACGGGTCGGCATAGATGCGGTCGGCATTCATGCTGATCCAGTAGCCGCCGGAGGCGGCCAGGTCGCCCATCGACACCACCACCGGCTTGCCGGCGGCCTGCAGGCCCACCACTTCGCGGCGGATCTGCTCGGAAGCAAACACCTCGCCACCGGGCGAATCCACGCGCAGCACCACGGCCTTGACGTCCTCGTCCTCGCGCGCGGCGCGCAGCAACCCGGCGGTCGATTCGCCGCCGATGCGCCCGGCCGGCTGGTCGCCGCCGCTGATCTCGCCGGCCGCCACCACCACCGCCACCTGCGGGCGCGAATCCACCGGCGAACGGCGGGTATCCAGCTGCGCCAGATAGGTGTCCAGGTCGACGTTGCGGAAGCCTTCCTCGGCGTCCTTGTCGGCCATGCCGCGCTCGGTGAGCAGGCGGTCCACTTCTTCGCGGGTCTTCAGCCCGTCCACCAGCTTCTGCTGCAGCGCGAACTTGGCCAGGTCGCCGCCGGCGGCGGCCACGCCTTCGGGCAGGGTGTCGATGCCGGCGGCCAGCTGCTGCGCAGTGAGCTTGCGCGCCGTGGCGATGTCGCCCAGGTAGCGCTGCCACACGTCGTTCATCCAGAACAGGTCGGCTTCCTTGGCGTCGGCCGAAGCGGCGTCGAGGATGTACGGCTCGGCGGCGGACTTGTACTCGCCCACGCGGAACAGGTGCACGTCCACGCCCAGCTTGTCCTGCAGGCCGGTACGGAAATACTGGCGATAGCGCCCCAGCCCTTCGAGGACCAGGCTGCCCATCGGGTCCAGGTAGACCTCGTTGGCCTGCGCGGCCATCAGGTACTGCCACTGGCTCAGGTTCTCGCCGAACGCCACGACCTGCTTGCCCGAGGCACGCAGCTCGCCCAGCGCGGCCGCCACTTCACGGGTGGAGGCGAAGCCGGCCGGCTGCAGCTTGTCCAGGTCCAGCAGCACGCGCTCGATGTGCTTGTCCTGCCGCGCCGCATCGATGGCGCGTACCAGGTCGCGCAGCTGGAGCTCCTCGGCCCCCTTGTCGCCCACGGCACGGGCGAGCGCGCGGCTCACCGGGTCGGCGCTGAACTGCTCGACCAGCTTGCCTTCCGGCGCGATCACCAGCGTCGTGCGGTCCAGCAGCGGCTTGACGCCGTTGCCGCGCACCGACACCGCGACGAAGATCATCACGAACAGGAACAGCAGGCCGAAGAACACCAGGTTGAGGATCAACCGGCGGGTGAAGTTCATCACGTCCCACAGCCCGACGAAGAAGCTGGCGATCGGACCGCGACGCACAGGTTGGTTCATGGAAAGCTCCGAGGTAGGCAAGCATCTTTTGCCACGGAGGCCAGCATACCTGCTGGTCCGTGGCCGGGCATGCGCAGAAAGTCAGGGTGACGTCGGCAACGGTCGCCGGCTGCTGGCGCGGAAGCGCAGGCCCATCAGCACGGCGGCGGCCGTCAGGCCGATGATCAGGCCGATCCACATGCCCTGCGGCCCCCAGCCCAGGCCCAGGCCGAGTCCGGCGCCCAGCGGCATGCCCAGGCCCCAATAGGCGAACATTGCCAGGAACATCGGCACCCGGGTGTCCTTGAGCCCGCGCAACGCACCGGCCGAAAGCACCTGGATGCCGTCCGGGAACTGGAAGGTGGCCGCGAACAGCAGCAGTGTGGAGGCCAGCGCGGCCACGGCCACGTCGTTGGTGTAGACGCTGACGATGGCATCGTGCCCCAGCAGCAGCGTGCTGGCCGAAAGGGTCTGCGTGCCCAGCACGATGGCATAGCCGGCCCACGCGGCGCGGCGCAGGCCCAGTGCGTCGCCACGGCCGACTGCGTGGCCCACGCGCACGGTGGTGGCCTCGGCCACGCCCATCGGGATCATGAAGCACAGCTGGGAGACGTTGATGGCAATCTGGTGCGCCGCCGCCTCGGTGGCGCCCAGGCGGCCAATCAGCAGGGCGGTGACGATGAACAGCCCGCCCTCCATCAGCACGGTGATGCCGATCGGCAAGCCGGTGCGCAGCAGGTCGCCGATGGCCCGCCAGCGCGGGCCTTCCAGGTGCGCGAACAGCTGCAAGTGGGCAAAGCGCCTGGCCCGCCACAGGTACAGCGCGAAGGCGCCGGCCTGGAGCCACATCATCGTTGCCGAGGCGATGCCCAGCCCTTCGGCGCCGTGTTCGGAAAAGCCGAGCCTGCCGTAGGTCAGCACGTAGCCCAGCGGCGCCAGCACCAGCAGGCCACCGAAACCCAGCAGCATGGTCGGCAGCGTCCAGTGCATGCCCTCGCTGAGGTAGCGCATGCAGAAGAACAGCGTCAGCGCCGGGCCGCCCCAGCGCACCGCATGCAGGAAGGCGGTGGCGCCGGGGACGATGTCCGGGGCAATGCCGAAGGTCGGCAGCAGCGGCGGCACCGCGCTCAGGAAAGCGAACATCACCAGCCCCAGTCCCAGTGCCAGCCACAACGCCTGGCGGAACAGCGGGCCGATCTCGCCATCGCGCCCGGCGCCGTGCAGCTGCGACACGGACGCGGTGAGCGAGATCAGCGTGCCGATCGGGATCAGCATCGGCAGCCACAGCAGTGCCGTGCCGATGGTCACCGCGGCCAGGGTGTCGGTGTGGTGGTGGCCGGCAATGACGTTGTCGACGAAGCCGATCAGGCCGGTGGACACGTGGCCCAGCACCAGCGGGAGCGCAAGCAGGAAAGTGGCACGCACTTCGGTGAGGAAGCGCGGCGGCGTGGCGGAGACGGACATGGGACAGGCAAGGCAGCTACTGCGGTCGCGCCGGGGGACAGGCGTCTGGCACCGGGTAGTGCGGGCCGCTATCTTACCCGCGCCTCCCTTGCCCGCCCATGACGGCCCGCCCCACGATGAGCGCAACGCACGCAGTCCCCGCCGATTGTGAGAACTGCCAGACCCCGCTGCAGGGCCACTACTGCCACGCCTGCGGGCAGAGCGCGCACAACCCGGTGCGCAGCTTCGCCCACGCGGTGGAAGAAGTGTTCGAGTCGTTCTGGCACCTGGACGGGCGCATTTTCCGCACGCTGCGCGACCTGCTGGTGCCGGGCAGGCTGGCCAACGCCTACCTGGAAGGCAAGCGCGTGCGCTACATCCCGCCGCTGCGCCTGTTCGTGGTGCTCAGCCTGTTGACGTTCTTCGTGGCCAAGATCGCGGTGCACATCGACGGCGACGGGAAGCCCGACGACGCCCGCGCGCAGGCCACTGCGCAGCTGCGCGGCAATTTCGAGCAGGCCAAGACGCCGGAGGAAGTGGAACTGTTGCGGCGCAAGCTGATCGATGCGCTGAAGGAAGGCCGCGAGCAGATGCCGGCGCACATTCCCGGTGCCCGCGCCGGCTTCGACGCGAGCATCGCCACCATCGACAAGCAGGCGCAACGCCGGCTCAAGGCGCTGGGCGCGCCGGTCACGGTCGCGCCCGAAGCCGAGTTCGCCTCGAGCGACGCGGACAAGGACCTGGGCGAATCGACGCCATTCGAAAGCCCCATGCCCGGTTTCGCCAACCGCTGGGTCGACGAGCAGGTCAAGCGCATCAACAACAACGTCCCCCGCCTGCAGGAAGACCCGCAACGCGCGGTCAACGCCTTCTTCGCCGCAGTGCCGTCCACGCTGTTCGTGCTGGTGCCGCTGTTTGCGCTGCTGCTGAAGGTCTTCTACTTCTTCTGCAAGCGGGGCTACCTGGAGCACCTGGTGGTGGCGCTGTACAGCCATGCTTTCCTGCTGCTCGACCTGCTGGTGGTGCTGCTGCTGAGCCTGCTGGGCACGGCAGTGGCCTCGTGGGGCGCGTGGGCCGGGGCGATCATCGGCCTGCTGCAGTTCGCGCTGGTGATGTGGATGCCGGTCTACCTGCTGCTGATGCAGCAGCGCGTCTACCGCCAGTTCTGGCTGGTGACCGTCATCAAGTACTGCACGATCGGCGGCATCTACTTCACCGTGGTGATCTTCGCCGCCACGCTGCTGGCAGTGGCCAGCATCGCGCGCATCTGACTGCGCTTCAGCGTGCCAGGTGCGCGTTGAGCCAGCGCGTGCGCGCGGCGGCCGGCTGGGCGAGCAGGTCGTCGCGTACGCGGGCGCGGTCCTGCGGCGCGGTACGCTGGGAAATCACCGAAAGCCGGGCCAGCTGTTCGTCATCCATCGCATGCAGCAGGTCCAGCACCTGCCCGCGCTGCGCCTGCGGCACGTAGCCGAACAATGGCTGCAGGCCGGCGTAATGACGGCCCAGCTGCGGACCAAGCCGCCAACCGTCGCGGTGCATCTGGTCCATGGCCTCGAAGCGCGTGCGCAGCGCCTGCTGCTGGTCCGGCGGCAGCGCGGCCAGCTTCGCCTGCGCCTGCCGGATGCGGGCGCGTTCACCGTCCCCCAGTGCGCGCCAGGCGGCATAGCGCGCCCGCGCGTCCTGGCGCCCGGCGGCATCCAGCGACGACCACGCCGGCGGCGCGATCACCGCCGGGGCCGGCGAGGCCCCGGTGGTTTCATCCAACGGCGCGGGCAGCGACTGCGCGGACGCCTGCGTGGTCAGCGCGCAAAGCACGGTCAATGCGAAGCGACTGCGCTTATTCGTCATCGGTGACGGTCTCCATGCCGGCGGCCGCCAGGTTGGGCGCCGTGGGGCGTGGCTCGGATTCATCGGCCGGTACCGGGCCACCTGCGGCGAACCAGGCATAAAAATCGGCCTGCCGCGCCAACGCGAGGTCGGGATCGGCAAGCATCGCCGCGTCGGCGGCATCGGTACCGGGGCCGGGTACGCGCGACTCCTGCGGATCCGGCAGGTCCTCGGCCGGCAGCTCCTCCACCACGACAGGCGCGGCATCGGTGACATGCAGGGCGCCGGCCGGCGCCTGGCTGACCGGCTCGGGCGGCAGCACGACGTGGTGGCGGCTGCCCTTCCACCAAGCCAGCGTGGCGAGCAGCAGCAGGGCCACAGCCGCCACTGTCATCCACGGGCGCCAGCGGAAGCGGCGGCGTTCGCGCGATGCGATGGCTGCGGCGGGGCGCTCACGTTCGGCGCGCAGCGGTGTGGCGGCCACGCGAGGTTCGCGCAGTTCGGCCAACCGCTCCAGTCGGGCCGGCGGCAGTTCGCGCAGTTCGCGTTGCGCGGCCTCGGCCAGCATGCGCCAGCCTTGGGCGTCGGGATGGCCGGCGGCGTCACGCGGGCAGGCGCGCGCCAACGCGCGGCGGTAGGCGTCGACTTCCACGCCCAGCACGACGGCAGCCGCCTCTTCGTCCAGGCCGACCACGATGCGCAACAGCAGGGCGAGGCGGTCCTCCGCGGCCAGCGACGCGAGCGCCTCCAGCCCCGGCGGCCAATGTGGCGGGGTGCGGCCAGGTTCGCGCAGGGCTGGCGTGGCGGCCAGCAGGGCCCAGAAGCGATTTGGCCACACGGCCATCGGCCATTCGCCCGCCCGGGCCTGGAAGGCACGGAAGGCAGCGGCCAGGCCGCGTTCGGCCTGCTCGAGGTCGCCGCACTGCAGGTGGGCCAGCGTGTCGGCCCGGCGCTCCACGCCCTTCAGGAAAGCGGACAGGGCGGGGGGGGAGGCCGCGGAATCGGCTGCGGACCTGTCGCTCATGGGTACTCCGTCATCGCCGCATGATAGCGATCGGGCATCGCTTAGGCGCGCTTGACAGCCAGGCTCGCTTGCGCTGCGCCGCCACCGGGCACCCGGCGGGTTGTGCACAGCACTAAAAGAACTGTCATCTGCCCGGGGCGAAGATCCTGAAAAGCCATATTTCAAGCGTGTTTCACGATCAAGTACATGATTTTGAAAAGAAAAAACAATGTGGCGATTTTTTGTCCAAGTTATCCGGAACCCCTGTGAATCGCCCTTCACGGCGTGGAGCACGGGGGAAACTCACAGCTTTATCCACAGGCTGTGTGGATAAGGGCAAATCCCTAATCACAGCGCTTATTTACGTCTGGTTTATCGACGCGGACCACAGGAACCGGCGGCAAGTACCGACGCCTTCTGAAGGGCATCGGGATAGACTGAATGGACATGTCGCCCCCCGCCTCCACCCTGCGCGTCGCGCTGCCGGTTCCGCTGCCGCAGCTGTTCGACTACCTCGCCCCCGAGGGGACGCCGCCGAGCCCGGCGGACGTGGGGCGGCGACTGCTGGTGCCGTTCGGCAACCGTGAACTGGTGGGCGTGGTGGCCGCCCTCGGCGAGGTCGACGCGGCCACCCTGCCTGCCCTGCGCGAGGCCAGTGAGTGGCGGGACGAGACCGCGCTGCTGCAGGGAGAACTGGCCCAGTCGCTGCAGTGGTTGGCCCGCTACACGCATGCGCCGCTGGGCGAGGTCATCGCCACCGCCCTGCCCGGGCCCTTGCGACGCGGCGAGCCCCTGCCCGATACCCATGCCTGGGGTTGGAAGCTGACCGAGGCCGGCCATACCGCGGCCCCCCGCCTGCGCGCCGGGACCCGCCCGGCGCGCCTGGCCGCGCTGCTGGGCGGGGGTCCCCTGGACGAAGACCGGCTCGATGAAGCGATGGAGGAATGGCGCACCGCCGCCCGCGCGCTGGCCAAGCGCGGGCATGCCGAACGCGTGCCGCTGGCGGCCACGCCGCCCTCGTGCGAAGTCGCCCCCGGCCCCACCCTCAACCCCTCCCAGCAGGCTGCGGTGGAGGCGATACGGGCCGCAGACGGCTTCGCCTCCTTCCTGCTCGACGGTGTGACCGGCAGCGGCAAGACGGAGGTTTACCTGCAGGCCATCGCCCACTGCCTGGCGCAGGGCAAGCAGGCGCTGGTGCTGGTGCCGGAGATCGGCCTGACCCCGCAGACGCTGGCACGCTTCCGTGCTCGGCTACGCGTGCCGGTGCACGCGCTGCATTCGGCACTTTCCGACAACGAGCGCGCGCGCGTCTGGGCGGCCGCGCAGCGTGGCGAGGCGAGGCTGATCGTCGGCACGCGCTCGGCCGTGTTCACGCCGTTGCCGCAGGCCGGCTTGATCGTGGTGGATGAAGAACACGACGGCAGCTACAAGCAACAGGATGGCATCCGTTACCACGCGCGCGACTTCGCACTGGTACGCGCCAAGGCGCTCGGCGTGCCGGTGGTGCTGGGCAGCGCGACCCCTTCGCTGGAATCGCTGCACAACGCGCAGGCAGGCCGGTACACGCTGCTTCGCCTGCCCCACCGCGCCGGCGAGGCGAAGCCGCCGGGCGTGCGCATCCTCGACGTGCGCAAGCGATTGATCCGGGACGGCCTCTCGCCCGAAGTGCTGGCCGGCATCGGCCAGGCGCTGGCCGCCGGCGGCCAGGTGCTGGTGTTCAAGAACCGCCGCGGCTATGCGCCGGCATTGCTGTGCCACGACTGCGGCTGGACCGCCGCGTGCAAACGCTGCAGCACGCCCGAGCACCGCACGCCGATGACCGTGCACGGCGCGGGTCGGCGCCTGCAATGCCATCACTGCGGCGCGCGCCAGCCGGTACCACTGGCCTGCCCGGATTGCGGCAGCTTGGCGCTCCAGCCACAGGGCGTGGGCACCGAGCGCCTGGAGGCAAGGCTCGTCGAAGCGTTCCCGGATTACCCAGTGCTGCGCATCGACCGCGGCACCACCCAGCGCCGCGATGCACTGGAAACGCAGCTGGCCACGCTGGGCGAAGCGCCCGGCATCCTCGTGGGCACGCAGATTCTTGCCAAGGGCCATGACCTGCCGCAGCTGAGCCTGGTGATCGTGGTGGGCATCGACGAGGGACTGTTCTCGGCCGACTTCCGCGCGAGCGAGAAACTGGCGCAACAGCTGATCCAGGTTGCCGGCCGCGCCGGCCGCGCGCACCGCGCGGGCCAGGTGTGGCTGCAGACGCACCACCCGGACAATGCGCTGCTGCAGACGCTGGTCAACGGCGGCTATCACGCGTTCGCGGATGCGGAATTGCAACAGCGCCAGGCCGCCGGCTTCCCGCCGTTCGCGCACCTGGCGCTATGGCGCGCCGAGGCGAAAGACCCGCAGGTGGCGCAGCAGTTCCTGGACGAAGTACGCCGCCTCGAACCGGCGCACGACACGGTCGACCGCTTCGGTCCGATGCCCGCGCCGATGCCGCGCCGCGCGGGCTTCCAGCGTAGCCAGCTGTTGTTTTCGGCCGCGCAGCGCGCGCCCCTGCACCACCTGCTCGATGCGGTGGTGCCGGCGATCCACGCCTTGCCGCTGGCCCGGCGCGTGCGCTGGTCGCTGGATGTCGATCCGATGGACCTCTACTGACTAGCCGCCGCCCTTCGGCTTGGCTTTCGCCGCCGCTGCCGGCTTGCCCTTGGGCTTGTCGCGCACGTAGATCACCTGCTCCACCTGCCGCACCTCGAACAGGTCGGTGGCACGGATCAGGTCGCTGAGCTTGCGATAGCCATAGTTGCGCGAGTCGAACGAGGCCTGGTTGGCGACCTGCTTGCCGACCGCGCCCAGGTGTGCCCATCCGTCATCGTCGGCCGCCGAATCGACCGCGCCGCGCAGCAGCTGCACCAGCCGTGTGTCACCGCGCAGTGCCTTGCCGTCCTTCGGCGCGGCGGCCGAGGAGATGTCATCCGCGGCGAGCGGGGCGCCCAGTGCTTCGACGTAGGTGAACTTGGAGCAGGCGTTGACGAAGGGCTCGGGCGTCTTCTTTTCGCCGAAGCCATAGACCTTCATGCCATCGGTAAGCAGACGCATCACCAGCGGGGTGAAGTCGGCATCGCTGGACACGATGGCGAAGCCGTCCAGGTTGCGCGCGTACAGCAAGTCCATCGCATCGATGACCATTGCCATGTCCGAGGCGTTCTTGCCGGCACTGTAGGCGAACTGCTGCATCGGGCGGATGGCGTGGGTATGCAGCACGGCTTCCCAACCCTTCAGGTGCGGGCTCTTCCAGTTGCCATAGGCGCGGCGCACGTTGGCCACGCCGAAGCGGGCGATCTCCGGCAGGATCAGCTCGATCTTCGAGGCCGGCGCGTTGTCGGCGTCGATCAGCAGCGCGATGCGCTTTTCCGGTGACTCGATCATGCATCCTCCAGGTTGTCGTCGGTGGCCCCGTCGATGTCTTCACTGCAATCTTCCGGCGTGCAGTCGCCTTCCGCCTCGCCCGCCGACTGGTCTTCCAGGTCGATGCGCGCGCCGTTGGCCAATGTCAGCACGCCTTCGGTGATGATTTCCTGCGCGGCGCCAAGCGAAACGAAGTTCGCCCGCACCTTGCCATTGCCACGGTCGCCCTCCAGGCGGAAGACGAACTCCTCCGCGCCGGGGGCGTTGCCGGTGGCGACGAGATCCACATCCATCTCGCGGATCGTGCCAATGTGTTCCTGCACCGCCGGCTGCGCCTGCAATGCCTCCTGCGCCTGCGTGGCGAACAGCTTCCAGCCGGTGCCGACACCCCACGCGATCAATCCGCACAGCAGCGCGAAGAACAGCAGCACCGCGGCGATCAGCGCGATCAACCAGCCGGGAATGCCAAAGCGATGGCGGCGGGGCGGCCGGACGGGCGGCGTGGGCGTGCCGGGCAATGGCGGCGGCGTGGCAGAGAGGGTGTTCATGGCGTTCCTTGGCATGCGCACGACCCCCATGATGCCCGATCCCGCATGACGTTCCGCGCCCGACCTTCATGACGGCGCGTTGCCGCGCCTGCGGTAGGCTGTGGCGACCGTCCAGGAAGGCAGACCCCATGCAGCCTCTCACCCGCGGTATCCGATGAACGAAGGCCACCCCCACCTGGTCATCGTCGGCGGTGGTTTCGCCGGCCTGTGGGCCACCCGCGCACTGGCCGATGCGCCAGTCCGCATCACGCTGGTGGATCGCCACAACCACCACCTGTTCCAGCCCCTGCTCTACCAGGTCGCCACGGCCGGCTTGTCCGCACCGGATATCGCCGCGCCGCTGCGCCATATCCTGCGCCATCAGCACAACGTGGAAGTGCGCCTGGGCGAGGTGGTGGCATTGGACCCCGATACGCGCCAGCTACGGCTGGGCGACGGCGCCACGCTGGATTACGACCACCTCGTGCTCGCCAGCGGCGCCACCCATGCCTACTTCGGTCACGACCAATGGGCGCGTCACGCGCCGGGTCTGAAGACGCTGGACGATGCGGTCTACCTGCGGCGCAAGCTGCTGATGGCCTTCGAGCGCGCCGAAGCCGAAGCCGATCCGGAGGCGTCCGCGGCATGGCTGAGCTTCGCCATCGTCGGCGCCGGACCGACCGGCGTGGAGCTCGCCGGCACGCTGGCGGAGATTGCCCGGCATACGCTCAGGAACGAGTTCCGCCACATCGACCCGCGCCGGGCACGCGTGCGTCTCGTGGAGGCCGGCCCGCGCGTGCTGGCGTCCTTCCCACCCGACCTTACCGAGCGGGCGCAGCGCCAGCTGGAACGCCTCGGCGTGGAAGTGCTCACCGGCACGCCGGTGACGCATATCGACGAAGCAGGCTTCCAGCTCGGCACCGAGTGGATCGCGGCGCGCACGGTGGTATGGGCCGCGGGCGTGGCTGCCTCACCGCTGGGCGCGCTGCTGGGCGTGCCGTGCGACCGCGCTGGCCGCGTGGTGGTGAACCCGGACCTGAGCGTGCCGGGCCATCCGGAAATCTTCGTCGGCGGCGACCTGGCGGCAGTGAACCGCGACAACGGTGCGCCGGTCCCCGGGGTGGCGCCGGCGGCCAAGCAGATGGGCAAGCACATCGCCGCGTCGATCCGTGCGCGACTGCGCGGCGAGACGACCGAAGCGTTCCGCTATCGCGACTTCGGCAACCTGGCCACCATCGGGCGCATGGCCGCCATCGTGCATTTCGGCAAACTCAAGCTGTCCGGCGTGTTGGCGTGGTGGTTCTGGCTAGCCGCGCACGTCTGGTTCCTGATCGGCTTCCGCAACCGATTCGTCGTGCTGGTCAATTGGGCGATGGCCTATTGGAGCTACCAGCGCGCGGCACGGATCATCTTCGGCGCGGCCGACGAACCGCCGGCGGACGACGTCACCCGCCTGCCGCCCCGCGATCCCTCCTGAAAAGCAGAAAGCCGCCCGTAGGCGGCTTTCGCTTCAACAGGTCGTAGCCTGCAGATCAGGCGACGAACAGCGCCTTCATCTTCTTCAGCGCGTTCGCCTCGATCTGGCGGATACGCTCGGCCGAGACGCCGTACTCGTCGGCCAGCTCCTGCAGCGTGACCTTCGATTCCGAATCCAGCCAGCGGCGGCGGATGATGTCACGCGAACGCTGGTCCAGGTTGGCCATGCCTTCGCGCAGCAGCTGCAGCTGATTGTCTTCGCTGTCGTGACGCTCGTAAGCCTGCGACGGGTCCTCGTCGCTGGCGACCAGGTAGTTCGCCGGCGACGGCGGCGCGTGGTCGTCGTCCTCGTCGGAAGGCGCATCGAAGCCGATATCGCGACCGGACAGGCGCGACTCCATCTCCATCACCTCGCGCTCGGACACGTTGAGGTCCTTGGCGACCGCGCTCACCTCGGCGGCATTGAGCCAGCCCAGGCGGGTCTTGGACTTGCGCAGGTTGAAGAACAGCTTGCGCTGCGCCTTGGTCGTGGCGACCTTCACGATGCGCCAGTTCTTCAGGATGAACTCGTGCATTTCGGCACGGATCCAGTGCACGGCGAAGCTCACCAGGCGCACGCCCATGTCGGGGTCGAAACGCTTGACCGCCTTCATCAGGCCGATGTTGCCTTCCTGGATCAGGTCGCCCAGCGGCAGGCCGTAGCCGTTATAGCCACGGGCCACGTGCACGACGAAGCGCAGGTGCGAATGCACCAGCTCGCGCGCCGCATCCAGGTCTTCACCATCGCGGAAACGACGGGCCAGTGCCTGCTCGTCATCCACCGAGAGCACCGGGATCTGGTGCACGGCACCGATGTAGGCGTCCAGCGAACCGAGCGCGCTGGGGATCGGGAGATTGTTTGCCACAAGGGCAGTAGAGGTGTTCTGGCTCATAGGGCCTCATCTTAGCAGTCACCCAATTGGACTGCTAAAGGGGTGGAAAGTTCCTCAGTGTTTCACCATCAGAACGACGGCAACTCTCGCGAAGCCATTGTTCCAACCTCTATGTCATCAAAATCAATGACATAGATCACTTGGAGGCTCAGGGAACGTTTTCAAGGCCGTCCAGTGTACGCAGGGGGCGTTCAACCGGCGTGAGGCGCGCAGGGCAGTTCCGCGACCCCTGCATAGACAGCCGAAGCGGGCGAAAAGTTCAGCCCGGCGGAAGGGCGTCGGAGAAGGCCGAACGCGGCGGCAGGCGCCAGTCCACGGGCCCCGTGCCACGGCGGGCCAGGTATTCGTTGGTGGCCGAGAAATGCTTGCAGCCCAGAAAGCCTCGATGCGCGGACAGCGGCGAGGGGTGCGGCGCCTTGAGGACCTTGTGCCGGCGCGGGTCGATGACCTTGCCCTTGGCCTGGGCGTAGCTGCCCCACAGCAGGAACACCAGGCCCTCGCGCTCACGATTGAGCACATCCACCACGTGATCGGTGAAGCCTTCCCAGCCCTTGCCCTGGTGGGCGCCGGCGCGGCCTTCCTCGACGGTGAGCACCGCATTGAGCAGCAGCACGCCGCGCTGTGCCCATGGGAGCAGGCATCCATGGTCGGGGCGCGCAATGCCGAGGTCGTCCTCGATTTCCTTGTAGATGTTCAACAGCGACGGCGGCACCGGCACGCCCGGCAGCACCGAGAAGCACAGCCCGTGCGCCTGGCCATGCCCGTGGTAGGGGTCTTGCCCGAGGATCACCACCTTGACCTGGTCGAACGGCGTGGCATCGAACGCGGCGAAGATCTGCGGGCCGGGCGGGAAGATGTGCGCACCGGCCGCCTTGCGCTGGCGCAGGAACGCGGAGAGTTCGCGCATCTCCGGCCGCAGCAGCCAATCCCCCACGCGCGCCTTCCACGACGGCTCCAGCTGGATCCGCGCCTCTTCGGTCACAGCATCACGACCTGGTCGTCCAGCCGCGCCAGGCGCAACTGGAACAGCACCTTGGTCACCAGCAGGCGCTCCTCGATGGGCTTCTGCACCAGGTCGTTGGCACCGGCGCGCAACAGCTCGGACTGGTTGTACGGATTGCTGTCGCCGGTCATCACCAGTACCGGCAGGCGGCGCTTGCCGTAGTCGAAATCCACGCGGATGCGCTCGACCACGTCGCGGCCGTTGAGTTCGCCCTTCAGCGTGACGTCGGTCAGCACCAGGTCCACGCGCCGTTCGGTGCGGCCCAGCGATTCGGCGGTGAGCAGCGAGAACGCCTCCTCGGCGGTGATGACGTGCACCACCTTCAGCTGCTGCCGCTCGAGCATGCGCTTGGTCGCCTCGGCCACCACCCGGCTGTCCTCGATGTACAACACGGTGGCGCCGACGACCGGCTCGGGCTGCACGTAGCCGCGGATGAAGGTCGCCAGCGCCTCGTGGCCCAGCGACTTGTCGAAATAATCGGTGACGTACTCGGTGAAGCGGCGCTCCACCAGGTGCTGCTGCGCATCGCCGGATACCACGATCACCGGCACGTAGGCCTGTCCCGCCGCCTCGCGCACGCTGCGCGCCAGCGCCAGGCCATCGCCATCGGGCAGCGACAACGAAGTGGTGACCAGGTTCACCGCGCCGGCCGCCAGCGCCTCGCGCGCCTCGGCGATGCTCGCGCAGCCCAGCACCTCGACCGCCGGCAGCTCGCGCTTGAGCACGTCGGCGATCAGCTTGCGGACCAGCTTGGAGCCATCGACCACCATCACGCGCGGCGCGTCGCTGATCAGATGCTTGAGATCGGGATTGCGCATGCGGCCCTCAGGTCTCGGTCGGGCGAGTCTGACGCAGGAAGTGTCCGGTCACCAGCCAGGCGCCGAGCCAACCGAGCAGGACGGTGCCCAGCAGCACCATGCCGCCATGGAGCAGGTCCAACCCGTGGAGCGCGAACTGGCTGCCGTAGCTGTCGGCCAGCGCGGCCAGCGGCGCGCGCAGCGCGATGCCGGCCACCGCCAGCAGGCCGAGCGCGACGATGCCGGCGCCCAGGCCGTACCAGGCGCCCAGGTAGAGGAAGGGCCGGCGGATGAAGCCATCGCTGGCACCCAGCAGCTGTAGCACGCCGATCTCCTCGCGGCGGCCCTGGATATCCAGGCGCACGGTATTGCCCACCACCAGCACCGCGCCGAGGCCGAGCAGCACCGACAGCACCTGCACGAGCCGCGCACCGAAGTGCAGCCAGTTGTCCAGGCGCTGGCGCCAGACCGCGTCGTGCTGCACCAGATCGGCCTGCGGCGTGGCCTGCAGCGCGCCCGCCAGGGCCGCGTCGTCACTGCCGGCGGCCGGGGTGACGATCAGCAAGGTGGGCAGCGGGTTGTCACCCAGCGCATCGATCGCCTCGTCCAGGTGCGCGTTCTCGCGCAACTCGGCCAGGCCCTGCGCAGGCGTGCGCAGCGTCACCGCGCCGACATCGGCGCGGCCGCGCCATTGGTCGGCCAGCGCCTGCGCGGCGGCGGCGTCGATGTCGTGCTTGAGGAACACGTTGATGTCGCGCGTCTGCTGCACGCTGCCGGCAAGGTGGCGCACGTTGTCCAGCGCGATCGACAGGCCCAGCGGCAACGCCAGGGCCAACGCCATCACCATGATCGTGAGCAGCGTCGCCCACGGCTTGCGCAACGCGCGGCCGAGGCTGAAGGCAATGCTGTGCAGGTGGTGGTCGAACCACACCGACAGGCGCGACGGTGCGGCATTCTGGGCGGCGTTGTTCATTCGGCCAGGTCCTGCGGCGAGATATCGTCCACCAGCCTGCCGTGGTCGAGCACGAGCACACGCTTGCGCATCTGCTTGAGCAGTGCCAGGTCGTGGCTGACCACCAGCACGCTGGTACCGCGCGCGGGCAGCTCGGCGAACAACTGCATGATCTCCGCGGCCAGCGTCGGGTCGAGGTTGCCGGTAGGCTCGTCGGCCACCAGCAGGCGCGGTTCGGACACGATGGCGCGGGCGATGCCCACGCGTTGCTGCTCGCCGGCCGACAGCTGCGCCGGCAGCGCCTTCTCCCGGTCGGCCAGGCCGATGCGTTCCAGTGCCGAGCGCACGCGCTTGCCGATCTCGGCACGGCGGGTGCCGCGCAGGATCAGCGGCAGGGCGACATTCTCGGCGATGCTGCGGTCGTGCAGCAGGCGATGGTCCTGGTGCACGGCACCGACCTCGCGACGATGCAGCGCCACGCGCCCGCCGCGCACCTTGAGCAGGTTGCGCTCGCCGAAGATCACCGCGCCGCGGCTGGGGCGCTCGCTGAGGTGGATCAGCTTGAGCAGCGTGCTCTTGCCCGCGCCGGAGTGGCCGGTGACGAACAGCATCTCGCCGGCACCCACTTCGAAGCTGACATCGACGAGGGCCTGGTGGCCCCCGGCGTATTGTTTGCTGACGTTGTCGAAGCGCAGGACGGTCATTCAGCAATTATGCCGGAGCGACCACCGATTGCACCGCCGGCAATCGCCCCAACCGTCGCGTCCGTCCGCCGGTGGCCTCAGCCGCCGGACACCAGCGAACGCAGCTTGCGGCCCAGGCGGGTCAGGAACGAACCGTTGTTGGCCGCCGGTGCGGTCTTGGTCGCCATCACCTGGATCGGCTTGCGCGGCGAAGCCGGCGGCTGCGTCGCGCGCGCGGCCTCTGCGGCCGCCGGATCGACCGGCTTGCCGTGGCGGCGACGACGACGCTTGCGCGGCGCACGCTCACCCTGGGTGTCCGTCCCTTCAACGGCCGGCTTGGGCGGACGCGGTGCGGCCGGCGACGGCGCTGCGGCACCCTCGGCGGCCACGGCTTCGCCTTCCACGCGCGGCTTGCGGGGACGGCGCGACTTGTCATCGCTGCCGCCTTCGCGACGCTCGCCGCGGGCGCGGCCACCGCCACTGCCCGAACGGCCACCGCCGCGGGAGCGGCTGCCGGAACGGCCGCCACCGCGACGCTCTTCCTCGGCGGCACGCGCTTCGCGCGCCTCGCGGAAGATGGAGCCGACGCTTTCGTTCTCGCCGTCGTCCTCGCCGGCAGCCACCGGCGCGCGCTCGGGACGCGGCAGAGCGGTCAGCAGTTCCTTGGTCACCGGTTCGGACGGGATCTTCTGCTCGATGTACGCCTCGATGTCCGGCAGGCCCATCGCGTAGCGCTCGCAGGCAAAGCTGATCGCGTCACCCTCCGCACCCAGGCGCGCGGTGCGGCCGATGCGGTGGACGTAGTCCTCGGCATCGAACGGCAGGTCGTAGTTGTAGACGTAGTCCACGCCGTCGATGTGCAGGCCGCGCGCGGCCACGTCGGTGGCGACGAGGATTTCCAGCTGGCCCTTCTGGAAGCGGTTGAGCAGGGTCTCGCGCTTCTTCTGCGGCACGTCGCCGGAGAGCACGCCGACGCGGTAGCCGGCACGCTCCAGCGCCCGGGCCACGCGCTCGACGAACGCCTTGGTGTTGACGAACACCATCGTGCGCGCGCCCTCGCTGCGCGACAGCAGGCCCAGCAGCAACGGGATCTTCTCCTCGTCGGCCGGGTAGTAGAGCTTCTGGCGTACGCGTGCGGCAGTGATGGTCTCGGTTTCGACGACCAGCTTCTCCGGCTCGTTCATATGTTCATAGGCCAGCTCCAGCACGCGGTGGCTGAGGGTGGCGCTGAACAGCAGGGTCTGGCGGGTGCCGCGCTCGGGCATGCGGCGCAGCAGGAAGCGGATGTCCTTGATGAAACCCAGGTCGAACATGCGGTCGGCCTCGTCCAGCACGCAGATCTCGCAGGCGTGCAGGGACACCACCTTGTGCTGCTTGACGTAGTCGATCAGGCGGCCCGGGGTGGCGATGATCACGTCCACGCCCTTCTGCAGCAGCTCGCGCTGCTTGTCGTAGTCCACGCCGCCGTACACCAGCGCGAAGCGCAGGCCCAGGTCGGCCCCGAACTTCACCGCGTCCTTGTGGATCTGGATGGCCAGCTCGCGGGTCGGCGCCAGGATGAGGGCGCGCGGGTCCTCCGGCTTGCGATCGGCCAGCGCCGGGCGGGTCAGCAGGCGGTTGATGACCGCGACCAGGAAGGCCAGGGTCTTGCCCGTGCCGGTCTGGGCCTGGCCCGCGACGTCACGTCCGGCCAGGGCCACCGGCAGGGTCAGGGCCTGGATGGGAGTGCATCGGGTGAATCCTGCGCCTTCCAGCCCGGCAAGCAGCGTCGGGTGCAGGTCAAACGAGGAAAAAGTCAAATCGGTCAGCGGTTTATCGCTCATCATTCCGTCTTCTTGAGGCGCCTGGAGTGGCCCAGGCGCGGCTTGCATCGATTCCGGCAGCGTCGCAAACTGCGGCCCTTGCACCGGACAGCGCGGCTTCAGACAGTGGCTTGATTCCGCCGCGCAATGCCCCAGTTTACCGCAATGTGGCGGCCGGCCCCGGTTCCGGGTCCGGCCCGGGTTCCCAGGAGACCAAAGTGAGCGACAAGGTTCTACATGTCGGCGAAGCCGACTTCGATAACGCCGTCCTGCAATCGGGCGAGCCGGTGCTGGTGGATTTCTGGGCCGAATGGTGCGGCCCGTGCAAGATGATCGCCCCGGTGCTGGACGAGCTGGCCAGCGCCTACGACGGCAAGCTGAAGGTGGCCAAGGTGAACGTGGACGAGAACCGCGCCCTGGCCGTGAAGTACCACGTGCGTTCGATCCCGATGCTGCTGCTGTTCAAGGACGGCCAGGTCCAGGCCTCGCAGATCGGCGCGGTCGGCAAGGGCCAGCTGACCCAGATGATCGACAAGAGCCTGGGCGGCGCGGTCGCCTGAGGCTTGACCCTGCGGCTCCGCCCGGCCAAGCCGGACGGAGCCTGCCGGCACCCTGCCGGCACTTGAATCATGCGGCCGCCAGCCGCTTGCGCGCCTCGATGGGGCGGTGTTAACGTCAGTCCATCCGGCCGCCTTGCGTGTGCCGCACCCCGCTGGAAACTCCCTCCAGACTCCCCGACCACCCCTAAGCTCGCCCCTCTGCCGGGCGCTCGCATATACAAGCGAGGAATCAAGCACTTGTCCGAGAATACTCCTTCCGAAACCGGGAGCGTCGACGCCCCCGTCGAAAAGCGCGTGCGCAAGACCCGCGTGAGCAAGGCCGCCGCCGAAGGCGCCAGCGATAGCGCCCCGGCCACGCCGCAAACCGATCTGCCGTTGCCGCCGAGCCCGCCCGCCGAAGCGCCGCGCGCCGCCGCCCCCGAAGCCCCGTCCGCCCCCGCGACGTCCTCCGCCCCTGCTGCCGAAGGCGGTGCAGGCGAGCCGCGCGAAGGTGGGCAGCAGCGCTTCAACCACCAGAACCAGAACAATCAGAGCAACCAGCAGGGCCAGGGCGGCAACCGCCGCGACCGGTTCCGCAACCGCCGCGACCGCCAGCGCGAGCGCTACGAGAACGGCGGGATGCCGAACGAAGGCGGCGGCGAACACCAGAACCAGCCGCCGCGCCCGGCGCCGAACGTGCCCGAAGGCTTTCCGATCTACTCCCTGAGCGATCTGAAGCAGATGCCGGCGCAAAAGCTGCTGGACATCGCCGAGCAGCTGAACATCCACGACGGCGTGGCCCGCGCCCGCAAGCAGGACGTGATTTTCGCGCTGCTGAAGGTGCTGACCCGCCATGGTGACGGCGTGGCCGCCGACGGCGTGCTGGAAATCCTGCCGGACGGCTTCGGCTTCCTGCGCGCGGCCGAAGCCAGCTACCTGGCCGGCCCGGACGACACCTACATCTCGCCCAGCCAGATCCGTCGCTTCAACCTGCGTACCGGCGACTACCTGTCCGGGCGCATCCGCTTCCCGAAGGACGGCGAGCGCTACTTCGCGCTGTCCACGATCGATACGATCAACGGCGAGCCGCTGGAAGCGTCCAAGAACAAGGTGCTGTTCGAGAACCTGACCCCTCTGTTCCCGCGCAAGCGCTTCACGCTGGAACGCGGCAACGGGTCCTCCGAAGACATCGCCGGCCGCATCCTCGACCTGATGGCCCCGCAGGGCAAGGGACAGCGCGCGCTGATCGTCTCGCCGCCCAAGGCCGGCAAGACGATGATGATGCAGCAGATCGCCACGGCGATCACGACCAACCACCCGGACGTGCACATGATCGTGCTGCTCATCGACGAGCGTCCGGAAGAAGTGACGGAAATGCAGCGCACCGTGCGCGGCGAGGTCATCAGTTCGACCTTCGACGAGCCGGCCGCGCGCCACGTGCAGGTCGCCGAAATGGTGATCGAGCGGGCCAAGCGCCTGGTCGAGCACAAGAAGGACGTGGTGATCCTGCTCGACTCGATCACCCGCCTGGCGCGCGCCTACAACAACGTCGTGCCCAGCTCCGGCAAGGTGCTGACCGGCGGCGTGGACGCCAATGCCCTGCACCGTCCGAAGCGTTTCTTCGGCGCGGCCCGTAACGTCGAGGAAGGCGGTTCGCTGACCATCATCGCCACCGCGCTGGTCGAGACCGGCTCGAAGATGGACGAAGTGATCTACGAAGAGTTCAAGGGCACCGGCAACAGCGAAGTGCACCTGAACCGCCGCATCACCGAGAAGCGCGTCTACCCGGCGATCGACATCAACCGCTCGGGCACGCGCCGCGAGGACCTGCTCATCGAGCCGGAGCTGCTGCAGAAGATCTGGATCCTGCGCAAGCTGCTGCACCCGATGGACGAAATCGCCGCGATGGAATTCCTGCTCGACAAGATGAAGAGCACGAAGTCCAACGACGAGTTCTTCAATTCGATGAAGCGCTGAGTCGACACGGACGCCGCAAACAGAACGCCCCGCTTTCGCGGGGCGTTTTTTGTCGGGCCGCCGAAAGTGTCAGCCGCCCTGCAGGGGGGTCAGCAGCTTCGGCGCATGGCTGTCGGCCATGTAGACCCCACCCTCGACCAGGGTGTCGGGCGCGATATCGGTCGACCTGCTTTCATCACGCCACGGCACAGGCTGGCGCGGGCCGGGGATGTAGCTCACCCACTTGCCGTAGTCGCTTTCGCTCGGGCCTCTGTCCAGCGAATAACTGACCGGAATGCGCACGCTCCAGTAAGGTTTGGCGGCCGCCTCGCCCTCGGTGGGCACGCGGAAGCGCCATTGCCGGGACGCGGCGACTGCGCTGTCCGCGAACAACTTGCGGAATCGGTTCATCTCGCCCTCGCTGGCAATCACGCGCAGGTTCACCTGCTCGGCCACGATATCCTCCACGCGGCCATCGCGCCCCACCTTCACGGCAAGGTAGACGGTACCGGCGGCACCGGACCGGAAGGCATCGCTTGGATAGCTCGGCGGATTTAGCTTTTCATACGCCACCGATTGCGGGTCCTTGGCGTCATAGCGCTCGAAGTTCACCCCACGCAACGCAATCTCGTAACGATCTCCTTCCAGCTTCCTGGCCACCACGCGAAGGCGCATGGGCGCGATCGCGGGAACGGCCTGGCCGTCGCGCTGGATCGGCTGGAATTTCCATCGCAGCGCATTGTCGCGCACCATCTTGACCACGCCGCCCGGCAGCTGGTCTTCCTTCTTGAGGTCCAGGTGCGAGACAGAACCATCGATCTCGATGTAGACCTCGCCCTCCACCAGCAAGCTGGACTCGATCTGCTTGCGCACGCTACCCGGGCCGGCGCCCGACGCGCCCTGCGCCGGCGAAGCCGCCAGCGTGCCGCCCAGTACCGAGGCCAGTGCCAGCATGCGGATCACCTTCATCATCACCACGCTCCTTGAGGTTGACGTACAACGATTACACCGCAGTGCCGCGCGGCGCGCAAACCTCACGCCAACCGCAACCGCTCCGCATAAGGCGGCGTATCCGGATAATCGTCCTCGCGCAGCCGTGCCTGCAGGTCGCGCCACCAGCGGGGGTCGAACAGCTCGCCATGATGCACGCGCACCGCTTCGAGCATCTGCGCCGGCAGCCCCATGAACAGCGGGAAGCGCTCGGGGAACACATCGTGCGGGCCCACATGGAACCAAGGCTCGGCGGCCATCTGCTCCTCGTAGGTGGTCGCCTGCGGCCAGTCGCGGAACTCGCAGTCGGTGACCAGGCACAGCTCGTCGTAGTCGTAGAACACGGCACGCTGGTGGCGGGTGATGCCGAAGTTCTTTAGCAGCATGTCGCCGGGAAATATGTTGTTGCGCGCCATGTCCTTGATCGCCTGCGCATAGTCGAGCGCGGCGGCACGCGCCGGTTCGGGCAGCTGCTCGCGCAGGTACAGGTTGAGCGGGCGCAGGCGGCGCTGGATGTAGCACAGGTCGAAGATCAGGTCCTCGCCCTCCTCGCTCACGCTCAGCGCGCAGGTCTCGCGCAGTTCGCGCAGCAGCGGTTCGGCAAAGCGCTCACGGGGAAAGCGCAGGAACCGATAGGGCTGCGCGTCGAGCAGGCGGCCGATGCGGTCGAGCTGGAACACCAGCTCATACTTCCCCTCCACCTCGGCACGGCTCATCTTCTTCGGGTAGGCGAATCGGTCGCGGATCAGCTTGAATACCAGCGGATAGCTGGGCAGCGTGAACACCGCCATCACCATGCCGGGGGTGCCTTCCGCCTGCACCAGCTGCTCGTGCGGCTGCGCTTCGAAGTGGCGGAAGAACGTGCGGTAACGCTCGGTCTTGCCCTGCTTGGCACGGCCGAGCATGGTGTACAGCTCGTCGATCGGCTTGTGCGTCAACAGGCTGCGCAGGAACACCACCGCATCGCCCACGGTCGGCAGGTCGGCCTGGAAGTAGCTGCGGGAATTGCTGAAAAGCTGCGCCACGTCGCTGCGCCGGGTCAGCACGGCTTCCGCGCGCAGCCCGGCGTCGTCGTTCACCAGTGCGATCACGCAAGGCGAGAAGCGGTGCTCGCCGAATACGCGGCCCACCAGATAGGCGCGGCGCTCGCGATAGAACACGGTGTCCAGCAGTTCGATCCCCCGCACAGGATGCTCACCCCAATGCGCGAGGTCGTCGTGCAGGCGCACCGCGATGGCCGCCGCGCAACGCGTGCGATGCGCATAGGGCACGCCGAACGGATAGTCGCCGAGCACGCGCATCAACACCTCGGTCAACCGACCGGGCGATACCGCATAGCTGTGATGCGCCACCGGGTGGGTGATGGCGTCGGTCGGCTCGATGTCGAGCGCGACGAACTCGATGTGCGCATCCACGCCCTGCGTGCGGAAGTACCGCCGCGTCAGCGTGTTGTAGAAGGTCTTGTAGAGTTCCTGGTCGATCAGGCCGGCCAGCAGCGTGGTGTAGTGCTCGCGCGCGCGAATCCACAGCGCGCGATCGTGCGCCTGCCCCATCAGCACCGCGCGAAGGCGCAGCATGCACTCGCCGATGCACTGGTCGTACAACGCGATGCGCGCGACCGCATCGTCGCGCGCGGCCGTCCAATCGCGGGTCTCGAAGCGCAGTTTTGCGCGGCGGGTGATCTCGGCAAAGCGCGCGTGGTAATCCTCGAAGGCATCGAAGACCGCCCGGCCGATGGCCTCGGCACGGCGTTCGGACTGTGGCGTCGACAAGACGGTGGACATGCCGGCAGTGTACTCAGCGTCGCCGGGGCGCGCGGCTTGCCCGGCCTGCGGCGGGCAGCGCCAGCGCCTTGTCGGTATCGCGCACGTGCGCGGCGGCCTGCTCCAGCAGCCAGGCGCGGAACTGCCCGAAGCCGCGATGGGTGGCGGAGCGCGCCGGGTGCACGAGGTAGTGCGAGTAGTTCGTCTTGAGCCGGTGCGCAGACAACGGTACCAACTGGCCGGAGTCGATGAGCAGCCGCGCGCGCGTCACCCGGCCCAGCGCGACGCCAACACCGTCCAGCGCGGCGCGGTGGTGGGATTCGGAGTCGTCGAGGAAGGCGACATAGCGGCTGGGCGGCGCCTCGCCGGCCAGCTCGAACCAGCTGTTCCACTGGCCGTCTGGGTCGCCCAGCAGCGGCCATTGCGACAGTGGCTGGGCGGCCACCCCGCCCATGCGCTGTACCAGCGCGGGGCTGGCCATCGGCACCAGCCATTCGTCGAACAACGGCTCGGCAGTGACCCCGGGCCAGCGGCCATGGCCGACCCGCATCGCCGCATCCACCTGCAGCTCGCGTTCGAAATCCACCACGCGCTCGCTGGAAAGCAGGCTGATCTCGACTTTGGGATGTGCGGCGAAGAACTGTCCAAGGCGTGGCACCAGCCACGCCGAGGCCATCGAAGGCGTGATGCTGAGGGTGAGGACATCGTCGCGTCTTGCAGCGAACGGCTGCACTTCGCGGGCAATGGCATCCAGGTGCGGGGCGATGCGCTCCAGCAGGCGCTGCCCTTCGGGCGTAGGCACCACGCCGCGCGGATGGCGACGCAACAGCGGGTAGCCCAACCGCTCTTCCAGCGTGCGCATCTGGTGGCTGAGCGCGCTGACGGTCAGGTGCATGGCCTCGGCCGCACGCGACAGGTTGCCCAGCCTCGCGGCGGTGACGAAACCCTGCAGTGCGTGCAACGGCGGTCTGGACATGGTTCCGGCCTTGAAATGGATTCAACCCTGGCTTGCGAAAGGCTCGCTTTTCGCCTCGCCAGATTGCGCCCAACATCAATTCCACTCAAGTGGAGGCACGGACATGCGCATCTTCAACGACCTGTTGTTCCACCATGGCTTCGTCACCAACGAAGAACTGGCCCGCCAGTTGGCACCGGGCGATGCCTTCTCCCCGCCCCCGCCGGCGCCGCGGGGTGCCACCCACCCGCACAAGCATCCGCGTGCGCAGGTGCGTGCGCGGCAGGCCCGGCTGGTGCGGGTGCTCACCGCGCTTTCGCCGTTCCGGTGAAGGCACACAGCAAAACGCCCCGTGTCCGAGGACACGGGGCGCTTCATGCAAGGGCGGCGCGAGCTACGCCGCCATCGCTCAGGCCTTCAACGTCGCCAGTGCGTCGTTGAACGTCCGGCTCGGGCGCATCGCCGCGGCCACCTTGCCCAGGTCCGGGCGGTAGTAGCCGCCGATATCGACCGGCTTGCCCTGCACGCCATTGAGTTCGGCGACGATCTTCTGCTCGTTGTCGGCCAGCAGTTGGGCCAGCGGCGCGAACTTGGCCTTCAGCGCGGCGTCCTCGTCCTGGTTCGCCAGCGCCTGCGCCCAGTACAGGGCCAGGTAGAAGTGGCTGCCACGGTTGTCGATCTCGCCGACCTTGCGCGCGGGCGACTTGTTGTTGTCCAGGATCTGCCCGTTGGCCGCGTCCAGCGCCTTGGCCAGCACCTTCGCCGATGCGTTGTCGTAGCGGTTGCCCAGGTGTTCCAGCGACGCAGCCAGCGCCAGGAACTCGCCCAGCGAATCCCAGCGCAGGTAGTCCTCTTCGGTGAACTGCTGCACGTGCTTGGGGGCCGAACCACCGGCACCGGTCTCGAACAGGCCGCCGCCCGCCATCAGCGGCACGATGGAGAGCATCTTGGCGCTGGTGCCCAGCTCCATGATCGGGAACAGGTCGGTGAGGTAGTCGCGCAGCACGTTGCCGGTGACGGAGATGGTGTCCTCGCCCTTGCGGATGCGCTCCAGCGACACCTTCGTGGCCTCCACCGGCGGCAGGATGCGGATGTCCAGGCCCGTGGTGTCATGGTCCTTCAGGTACTGCTGGACCTTGGCAATCACCTGCGCGTCGTGCGCGCGTGCCTTGTCCAGCCAGAACACGGCCGGGGTGGCGCTCAGGCGGGCACGCTCCACGGCCAGCTTGACCCAGTCCTGGATCGGCGCGTCCTTGGTCTGGCACATGCGCCAGATGTCGCCGGCTTCCACGGCATGCTCGAACACGACCTTGCCCTGCTCGTCGAGTACCTGCACGGTGCCGGCGGCCGGAAGGATGAAGGTCTTGTCGTGCGAGCCATATTCCTCGGCCTTCTGCGCCATCAGGCCCACGTTCGGAACGCTGCCCATGGTCGCCGGGTCGAATGCACCGTGCGCCTTGCAGTCCTCGATGACGGCCTGGTAGACACCGGCGTAGCAGCGGTCCGGGATCACCGCCTTGGTGTCCTGCAGCTTGCCTTCGGCGTTCCACATCTGGCCGGAGTCGCGGATCATCGCCGGCATCGAGGCATCGACGATCACGTCGCTCGGCACGTGCAGGTTGGTGATGCCCTTGTCCGAATTGACCATCGCCACGCCCGGGCGCTGCGCATACTCGGCGGCGATGTCTGCCTTGATCTGTTCCTGCTGGTCCGCCGGCAGGCTGCCGATGCGCGCGTACAGGTCACCGATGCCATTGTTGGCATCGAAGCCGACCGACTTCAGCGCCTCGGCATGCTTGGCCAGCACGTCGCGGTAGAACTCGCCCACCACGATGCCGAACATCACCGGGTCGGAGACCTTCATCATGGTCGCCTTCAGGTGCAGCGAGAACAGCACGCCCTGCGACTTGGCGTCGGCGATCTGCGCGTCGATGAAGCTCGCCAGCGCCTTGCGGCTCATCAGCGCGGCGTCGACGATCTCCCCGGCCTTCACCGCCACCTTGTCCTTGAGCACGGTGGTCTGGCCGTCCTCTCCGACCAGCACGATCTTCAGCGCACCGGCCGCCGGCAAGGTCGCCGACTTCTCGCTGCCGAAGAAGTCGCCGCTTTCCATGTGCGCGACGTGCGACTTCGATTCGCTGCTCCACTTGCCCATGCGATGGGGGTGCTTGCGCGCGTAGTTCTTCACCGACAGCGGCGCGCGGCGGTCCGAATTGCCCTCGCGCAGCACCGGGTTCACCGCACTGCCCTTGACGCGGTCATAGCGCGCCTTGATGTCGCGCTCCTTGTCGTCCTTCGGCACGTCGGGGTACTCGGGCAGCTTGAAGCCCTGCGCCTGCAGTTCCTTGATGGCCGCCAGCAGCTGCGGCACCGAGGCACTGATGTTGGGCAGCTTGATGATGTTCGCTTCCGGCGTGGTCGCCAGTTCGCCCAGCTCGGCGAGGTCGTCGGCGGTCTTGTGCGCGGCGTCGAGGAAATCCGGGAACTGCGAGAGGATGCGCGCGGCCAGCGAGATGTCGCGCGTCTCCACCACGATGCCGGCGGTATCGGTATAGGCGTCGATGATCGGCAGCAGGGACTGGGTCGCGAGGTACGGCGCCTCGTCCGTGAGGGTGTAGAGGATCTTCGGGGTGTTCGACATGATCAGCGTGACTCGGTTCTGCTTCGGGAGGGGGCACCGGGGCCGGACGAAGGCAGGCGCGCCGCATCACAGTCCGCTGCGCGCTCATGCCGGAAGACGACGTCGGGAATCACCGGGCAATCGCTGCATTGTCGCCGTTTGGCGGCGCCCGGGCAAAGCCGGCCGTTACGGGCCGCTGTGTCCCATCGCGATACGCGCCCGCACGGTCGCCACCCCGGCGCAGATGGTTTCCAGGCGAACGATTCGCCCATAAAAAAGGGCGCAGCTTTCGCTGCGCCCCACGTGCATCGTCCCGCCGGGAGAGAGTCGGCGGGCGCGCTTGCCCGGCTTACTTCACTTCGAACGTCTGCGGCATGCCTGCCGCCTGCCCGTCGACGCTGGCCTGCGCGGTGTACGTGCCCGCCGGCCAGCCGTTGGCATTGGTGAATTCGACATTGGTGGTTTCGGCGCCCGTCGTATTGAGCGTGGCGCTCTGCTCACCTGCCACCTGGCCGTCCTGGAAGGTCAGTTTGACGCCCAGGTTGGCGCCGCTGGCGGCACCCTCGGTCTTCACCGAGACGATGATCTTGTCCTTGGTGCCGAGCGTGGCGACCGGCGCAACGCTCTTGTCGGCCGCCGCAGTGTTGCCCACGGTGACGCTGCTGACGGTGACCGCGGCCGCCGCGGGTGCCGCTGCCGGTGCTGGCGTGGTCGCGGCGGGCTCGGCAGCCGGCGGCGGGGCCGCCATCTCGCTGGTGTCTTCCTTCTTCTTGCAGCCGGCCAGGGCCAGGCTGGCAGCCAGGCCGATGATCAACGTGCGGGAAAGGGTCTGGGCGTTCGACATGGAAATCCTCCGGTGTTCGATGGCGTGCGCGGGGCGCGGTTGAATGACGGCTCAGGACTTGGCGGGCAGGCGCAGGGTCTGCCCGGGGAAAATCTTGTCCGGGTCGTCCAGCACGTCGCGGTTGGCCTGGAAAATCTTCTGCCAGGCATTGGCGTCGCCGTAGTGCTGCTTGGCGATCTTCGACAGCGAATCGCCCTTCTGCACGGTGTATGACTGTTCGCCTACGATTTCCGCAGTGCTGTCCACCTTGGCGGTGACGCCGGAGAAGTCGGCCTTAGGCACGACTTCGGCGGTGCTGTCGACCTTGGCGGTAACGCCGGAGAAATCGGCTTTCTTTTCGTTGCTGGTCATGGGCAGGTTCCGTGATGCCTCATCTTGGGATCACGGTTGCACGGCAAACGTTAAAAGCGTATCGCGCCAGCGTGAAACCAGCGCATGTCCTCTGAGGCGGGGCGTTATTGCCGCGCGTCGCGACGTGCGAACGGTGCCGGCGCGCCCGGCGTGGCTCGCCAGGGATTGATGTCCAGCCCGCCGCGCCGCGTGTAGCGTGCCTCCACCACCAGCCATTGCGGCTGGCAGCAGCGCGAGACGTCGTGGAAGATCCGCTCCACGCACTGCTCGTGGAACTCGGCGTGGTCGCGATAGCTCACCAGGTAGCGCAGCAGCCCCTCGGCATCGATGGGCGCACCGCGATAGCGCAGCGTCACGCTCGCCCAGTCCGGCTGCCCGGTGACCGGGCAATTGGATTTCAGCAATGCGGACGCCAGGGTCTCCTCCACGGCCTCGCCGGACCGCGTACGCAGGTGACCGGCGTTGGGCGGGCCGTAGTCGTCGATGCTGACGTCCAGGCCGTCGATGCTGTACTCGGCGGCGTCTTCCACGATCGGCGGCAGGCCGAATTCCACGCTGACCGGCGCGCCGGCGCGCGCGGACAGGTCGGTGGCGATGCATTCGCGCACCGCCGCCGGGCTGTTGAATCGCGTGCTGTTGAGCGAATTGAGGTAGAGCTTGAGGGACTTGGATTCGACCAGGTTCGGCGAGTCGCTGGGTACATGCACGGTGGCGGTGGCCACGCAGGGCTTGCCCTGCGCATCGAGCCAGCCGAGCTCATAGGCATGCCAGCGGTCCAGTCCGACGAACGGCAGCGCCGCCGGGTCGATGCCGATGGCTTCGCGGCTGGGCAGGCGCGGGATCGGGAACAGCAACGAGGGGTCGTAGCGGGTCGGGTAGGCGACCTCGCGCCCGAGGCTGGAATCGGCAGGGGTGTTCATGCCGGCATTTTACGCCTGGGGCGCTGAATCCCCCCGCCGCGCCGGGCAGCTTCGGCCGGGCCGCCACGCGCCCGGCCGAATCATTCAGTCAGCCCTGTGGCCCGCCGTGGAGGTAATCCAGCGAGACCTGCAGCAGCGAGCGCAAGCCGATGTCCAGCGACTTCTCGTCCAGCAGGAACTTCGGCGAGTGGTTGCTCGGCGCAGTGGCCGGGTCGATGCCGGCGCTGGTGGAACCGACGAAGAAGAACATCCCGGGCACTTCGCGCGCATAGAAGGAGAAATCCTCCGCTCCCATCTGCAGCGGCGGCTCGTAGACGTTGCCGGCGCCCACCACGGCCTGCAGGCTGGGCAGCATCCTGGCGGTCAGCGCCGGGTCGTTGATGGTGGCCGGGTTGCCGTCCTGGTCGGGCACCTGGGCCTCGGCACGGGCACCGTGGGCGGCAGCGGTGTGCTCGGCGACGTTCTTCAGGTCGGCGAAGATCTTCTGCCGCATGCCTTCGTCGAAGGTGCGGATGGTGCCCACCATCTCCACCTCGTCGGGGATGATGTTGTAACGGATGCCGCCCTTGATCGCCCCGAAGCTCACCACCGCCGGCTGCTTGGCGATGTTGGCCTGGCGGCTGACCACCGTCTGCGCGGCGCTGATGAGGTCGGCGCTGGCGACAATGGGGTCGATGCCGTTCCACGGCGCCGAACCATGGGTCTGGCGGCCGATCACCTTGATGTTGAAGCGGTCCGAGGCTGCCATCAGCGGGCCGCCGCGCACGGCGATCTGCCCGGCCTGGACGCTGGAGAACACGTGCAGGCCGAACACCGCCTCCGGCTTGAAGTCGGCGAACAGGCCTTCCTTGAGCATCAGCGAGGCGCCGCCTTCCTCGTTGCCCGGCGCGCCCTCCTCGGAGGGCTGGAAGATCAGCATCACCTGGCCCGGCAGCTGCGCCTTCATCGCCACCAGGGCGTCGGCCACGCCGAGCAGGATGGCGGTGTGTGCATCGTGGCCGCATGCGTGCATCACGCCGACCGGCTCGCCGCGGTATTCGGCCTTCACCTTCGAGGCGAACGGCAGGCCGGTCTGCTCGGTCACCGGCAGGGCGTCCATGTCCGCGCGCAGGGCGATCTTCGGGCCCGGCAGGCCACCTTCGATGATCGCCACCACGCCGTGGTGGGCGATGCCCACGCGCGGCTTCAGCCCGAGCTTGCGCAGGTGCGCGGCGACCTGCGCCGAGGTGCGCTCCTCGCGGTTGGACAGTTCCGGATGCTCGTGGAAATCGCGACGCCAGCTGACCACCTGGGCCTGCAGCTTGGCGGCAGCGGCGGTGACCTCGGGGCGTTCGCCGGGCGCGGCCACGGCCATCCAGGGGAGCGTCAGCAGCAGGGCACCGGCCCAAACACGCGGGTGGGGCATCACGAATCCTCGAAGGGGTGGAAACCCACAATCTAATGCAGCGCGGCCCGGCGCACACGCCAACCCGGTCAACCGATGGCCTTCCCGTGCGTTGCAGGGGTATCGGCGGCATGAACCAATGCGTCGGGCCACGGTCTGACTGGCCCGTCAGTCATGGTCCAATCGCCATGATCCGGCGATAAGCTTGCCGGCTTGCCGGGCAGCCCCCGCCCCCTACCGCCTCAGGAGTTGTCGAATGTCGCGTTTCTGGAAGATCTCGCTGCTCGTGGTGGCAGTGGTCGTGGTGCTGGCCATTGGCGCGCGCATGCTGCGGGGAGGGCACGAGGGACGCGGCCAGGGCCGGCCGGGCGCCGAGCAGGCACAGGGTGGCGATGCCGGCCAGGACACCGGTCCGGTGCCGGTGACCGCGGTGCCGGCCACTACCCGGGACGTGCCGGTCTATGCCAACGCGCTGGGCACGGTCGCCGCCTTGAACACCGTCACGGTGAACCCGCAGGTCGGCGGCCAGCTGCTGAGCATCAATTTCAAGGAAGGCCAGGAAGTGAAGAAGGGCCAGCTGCTCGCGCAGATCGACCCGCGCACCTTGCAGGCCAGCTATGACGAGGCCGCCGCGGCCAAGCGCCAGAACCAGGCGCTGCTGGCCACCGCGCGCTCCAACTTCGCCCGCTCCAGCGCGCCGGAGTACCAGCAGTACGTGTCCAAGACCGACCTGGACACCCAGCGTAACCAGGTCGCGCAGTACGAGGCGGCGGTGGCGGCCAACGATGCCTCCATGCGCGCCGCGCAGGTGCAGCTGCAGTACACCCGCATCACCGCGCCGATCGACGGCATCGCCGGCATCCGCGGCGTGGACGTGGGCAACATCGTCAGCACCAGCACGGCGATCGTCACCCTGACCCAGATCCACCCGATCTACGTCTCCTTCAACCTGCCCGAGCGCCAGCTCACCGCGGTGCGCGAAGGCCAGGCGCAGGCACCGCTGGCCGTGGCCGCGCTGGACCGCGGCGACGCGCACGTGATCAGCGACGCCGGCAAGCTGGACGTGATCGACAACCGCATCTCCGCCGACAGCGGCACCTTCGGCGCGCGCGCGATCTTCGACAACGCCGACAACACGCTGTGGCCGGGCCAGTTCGTCAACGTTCGCCTGCAGCTGCGCACCATCCCCGGCGGCATCGTGGTGCCGGCCCAGGCGGTGCAGCGCGGCCCGGACGGCGACTACGTCTATGTCGTGCAGGCCGACAACACCGTGCAGATGCAGACGGTCAAGCAGGGCGTGGAAGTGGACGACAGCCACGTGCAGATCGCCAGTGGCCTGAAGGCCGGCCAGAAGGTGGTGACCGAGGGCCAGTTCCGCCTCAAGCCGGGCAGCAAGGTGCAGGCGCTGGCGCCGGGCGAGACCCCCGCCCCGCCGACCGAAGCCGAATTGAAGGCCGCGGCGGGCAAGAACCGCGGGGGTGGCGGGCGCCGCGGCGGCGGCCCGCGCTGATCCATTGAACGACCGGGACGGCGGTGCGCCGTCGTTCCCGCCTCACCAGCGCGATGCGCGCGCCGGTCTGTTCCACCGACAACGAACCACAGCAGGAGAGCCGCGTGGGCTTCTCGACGATCTTCATCCGCCGCCCCATCGCCACCTCGCTGCTGATGGCGGGCGTGTTGCTGCTGGGTATCCTCGGCTACCGCCAACTGCCCGTGTCGGCGTTGCCGGAAATCGATGCACCCAGCCTGGTGGTCACCACCCAGTACCCGGGTGCCAACGCCTCGACCATGGCCTCGCTGGTCACCACGCCGCTGGAGCGCCAGTTCGGCCAGATCTCCGGTCTGGACATGATGACCTCCGACTCCTCGGCCGGCCTGTCCACGATCATCCTGCAGTTCTCCAACGACCGGGACATCGACATCGCCGCGCAGGACGTGCAGGCGGCGATCCGCCAGGCCACCCTGCCTTCCTCGCTGCCCTACCAGCCGGTCTACAACCGGGTGAACCCGGCCGATGCGGCGATCATCACCCTCAAGCTCACTTCCGACACGCTGCCGCTGCGCGAGATCAACCGCTACGCGGACGCGATCCTGGCCCAGCGCCTGTCGCAGGTGCAGGGCGTGGGCCTGGTGTCCATTGCCGGCAACGTGCGCCCGGCCGTGCGCATCCAGGTCAACCCGGCGCAGCTGTCGAACATGGGCCTGACCATGGAATCGCTGCGCAGCGCGCTGACGCAGACCAACGTGTCCGCGCCGAAGGGCTCGCTCAACGGCAAGACGCAGTCCTACAGCATCGGGACCAACGACCAGCTCACCAACGCGGCCGAATACCAGGACACCATCATCAGCTACCAGAACGGCGCGCCGGTCCGGCTGCGCGACGTGGCCTCGGTGGTCGATGGCGTGGAGAACGACCAGCTCTCGGCCTGGGCCGACGGCAAGCAGGCGGTGCTGCTGGAGATCCGCCGCCAGCCGGGCGCCAACATCGTGCAGACCGTCGAGCAGGTGCGCGCGATCCTGCCGCAGCTGCAGGCGGTACTGCCGGCCGACGTGCACCTGGAGGTGTTCTCCGATCGCACCGAGACCATCCGCGCCTCCGTGCATGAAGTGAAGTTCACCCTGATCCTGACCATCGGCCTGGTGGTGGCGGTGATCTTCGTGTTCCTGCGCCGACTGTGGGCCACGATCATTCCCTCCGTCGCCGTGCCGCTGTCGCTGGCCGGCACGTTCGGCGTGATGGCCTTCGCGGGCATGTCGCTGGACAACCTCTCGCTGATGGCGCTGGTGGTGGCCACCGGCTTCGTGGTGGACGACGCGATCGTGATGATCGAGAACATCGTGCGCTACATCGAGCAGGGCATGGACGGCAAGGAAGCGGCCGAAACCGGCGCGCGCCAGATCGGCTTCACCGTGCTTTCGCTCACCGTCTCGCTGGTGGCCGTGTTCCTGCCGCTGATCCTGATGCCGGGCGTGACCGGGCGCCTGTTCCACGAGTTCGCCTGGGTGCTGTCCATCGCGGTGGTCATCTCGATGGTGGTCTCGCTGACGCTGACCCCGATGATGTGCGCCTACCTGCTCAAACCCGACGCCCTGCCCGAGGGCGAGGACGCGCACGAACGCGCGGCGGCCGCAGGCAAGACCAACCTGTGGACGCGCACGGTGGCGCTGTACGAGCGCACGCTGGACTGGGTGCTGGACCACCAGCCGCTGACGCTGGGCGTGGCGATCGGCGCGGTCGCGCTGACGGTCATCCTGTACGTCGTCATCCCCAAGGGCCTGCTGCCCGAACAGGACACCGGCCTGATCACCGGCGTGGTGCAGGCCGACCAGAACGTCGCCTTCCCGCAGATGGAGCAGCGCACCCAGGCGGTGGCCGAGGCATTGCGCAAGGACCCGGCGGTGACCGGCGTGGCCGCGTTCATCGGCGCGGGCACGATGAACCCGACGCTCAACCAGGGCCAGTTGTCGATCGTGCTCAAGACGCGCGGCGACCGCGATGCGCTGGAGGACATCCTGCCGCGCCTGCAGAAGGCCGTGTCCGGGATTTCCGGCGTGGCGCTGTACCTCAAGCCGGTGCAGGACGTGACGCTCGATACCCGGGTGGCTGCCACCGAGTACCAGTATTCGCTGTCCAGCGTCGACAGCGCCGAACTGTCGCAGTGGGCGACGAAGATGACCCAGGCGCTGCGCCAGCTGCCCGAGCTGGCCGATGTCGACAACAACCTGGCCAACGAGGGCCGGGCGCTGGAGATCAACATCGACCGCGACAAGGCCAGCATGCTGGGCGTGCCGATGCAGACCATCGACGACACGCTCTACGACAGCTTCGGCCAGCGCCAGATCTCCACCATCTTCACCGAGCTCAACCAGTACCGGGTGGTACTGGAAGTGGCGCCGGAATTCCGCACCAGCACCGCACTGATGAACCAGCTGGCGGTGGCCAGCAACGGCAGCGGCGCGCTCACCGGCACCAACGCCACCAGCTTCGGCCAGGTGACCTCCTCCAACTCCTCCACCGCCACCGGCATCGGCAACCAGAACACCGGCATCACCGTCGGCGCCGGCAGCATCATCCCGCTCTCGGCGCTGGCCGAGGCAAAGGTGACCAACACGCCGCTGGTGGTGAGCCACCAGCAGCAGCTGCCGGCGGTCACCATCTCGTTCAACCTGGCACCGGGCTACTCGCTGTCGCAGGCCGTCGCGGCGATCGACCGCGTTGCCGCCGACCTGCAGGTGCCTTCGCAGGTGCACGCGCAGTTCATCGGCAAGGCCGCCGAGTTCACCGGCAGCCAGACCGATGTCGTGTGGCTGCTGCTGGCCTCCATCGTGCTGATCTACATCGTGCTGGGCGTGCTGTACGAGAGCTACATCCACCCGCTGACGATCATCTCCACCCTGCCGCCGGCCGGCGTGGGCGCGCTGCTGGCATTGATGATGTGCGGCCTGAGCCTGTCGGTGGACGGCATCGTGGGCATCGTGCTGCTGATCGGCATCGTGAAGAAGAACGCGATCATGATGATCGACTTCGCCATCGAGGCCCGGCGCGCCGGCGCCAGCGCGCACGACGCGATCCGCCGCGCCTGCCTGCTGCGCTTCCGCCCGATCATGATGACCACCGCCGCGGCCATGCTCGGCGCGCTGCCGCTGGCGCTGGGCACCGGCATCGGCTCGGAGCTGCGCCGCCCGCTGGGCATCTCCATCGTCGGCGGCCTGCTGCTCTCGCAGCTGGTGACGCTGTACACCACGCCGGTGATCTACCTGTACATGGAGCGCATGTCCGACCGCCTGCATGCCTGGCGCGAACGACGCGCCGCGCGCCACGACGGCAAGCCGGCGGCGGAGCGGGCATGAAGACGCAGGCACGGGCAACGGAGCGGCGCCCATGAACATCTCCGCTCCCTTCATCAAGCGCCCCATCGGCACCACGCTGCTGGCCTGCGGCCTGTTCGTGATCGGCCTGATGTGCTACCTGCGCCTGGGCGTGGCGGCGCTGCCGAACATCCAGATCCCGGTGATCTTCGTCCATGCCACGCAGTCCGGCACGGACGCCAGCACGATGGCCTCCACGGTCACCGCACCGCTGGAACGCCACCTCGGCCAGGTGCCGGGCATCGACCGTATGCGCTCCTCCAGTTCGGAGAACAGCAGCATGGTGTTCATGGTGTTCCAGAGCAACGTGGACATCGACTCGGCCGCGCAGGACGTGCAGACGGCGATCAACGCCGCGCAGGCCGACCTGCCCTCGGGCCTGGGCACGCCGATGTACCAGAAGGCGAACCCGAACGACGACCCGGTCATCGCCATCGCGCTGACCTCGCAGACGCAGTCGGCCGATGAGTTGTACAACGTGGCCGACTCGCTGCTTGCCCAGCGCCTGCGCCAGATCAACGGCGTGGCCTCGGTGGACATCGCCGGCGCGTCCACCCCGGCGGTGCGCGTGGACGTGGACATGCGCGCGCTCAACGCACTGGGGCTGACCCCGGACGACCTGCGCAACGCCGTGCGCGCGGCCAACGTCACCTCGCCGACCGGCTTCCTGTCCGACGGCAAGAGCACGATGGCGATCATCGCCAACGACTCGGTCTCCAAGGCGGCCGACTTCGCCCAGCTCGCCATCGCCACCCAGTCCAACGGGCGGGTGATCCGCCTGAGCGACGTGGCCAACGTCTACGACGGCCAGCAGGACGCCTACCAGGCGGCCTGGTTCGACGGCAAACCGGCCGTGGTGATGTATGTGTTCACCCGCGCCGGCGCCAACATCGTCGAGACGGTGGACCGGGTGAAGGGCGCCATTCCCGAGCTGCGCACCTACCTGCACCCCGGCACGCGGATGACCGCGTATTTCGACCGCACCCCGACCATCCGCGCATCGCTGGCCGAAGTGCAGATCACCTTGCTGATCTCGCTGGCGATGGTGGTGCTGACCATGGCGCTGTTCCTGCGCCGGCTGGCCCCCACGCTGATCGCCGCGGTCACCGTTCCGCTGTCGCTGGCTGGCTCGGCGCTGGTGATGTACGTGCTGGGCTTCACCCTCAACAACCTGAGCCTGCTGGCGCTGGTGATCGCCATCGGCTTCGTCGTCGACGATGCCATCGTGGTGATCGAGAACATCATGCGCCATCTCGACGAGGGCATGTCGCGCATGGATGCCGCGCTGGCCGGCGCGCGCGAGATCGGCTTCACCATCGTCTCGATCACCGCCTCGCTGGTGGCGGTGTTCATCCCGCTGCTGTTTGCCAGCGGCATGATCGGCGCGTTCTTCCGCGAGTTCACCGTCACCCTGGTGGCGGCGATCGTGGTCTCGATGCTGGTCTCGCTCACGCTCACGCCCGCGTTGTGCAGCCGCTTCCTGTCCGGCCATGCCGAGCCGGAAAAGCCCGGCCGCATCGGCGCGTTCCTGGAGCGCATGCATGAAGGCAGCCTGCGCATCTACAGCAAGGCGCTGGACTTCTCGCTGCGCCACGCGCTGCTGATGTCGATCACCCCGCTGCTGCTGATCGTGGCGACGATCTTCCTGGCCGGCGCGGTGAAGAAGGGTAACTTCCCGCCGCAGGACACCGGCCTGATCTGGGGCCGCGCCAGTTCCAGCGCGACGGTGTCGTTCAACGACATGATCGAGCGCCAGCGCCGCATCACCGACATGCTGATGGCCGACCCGGCGGTGAAGATCGTCGGTGCGCGCCTGGGTTCCAGCCGCCAGGGCTCCAGCGCCTCGTTCAACATCGAGCTGAAGACCCGCGACGAGGGCCGCCGCGAGACCACCGACCAGGTGCTGGCCCGCCTGAGCGCCAAGGCCGACCGCTACCCGGACCTGGAACTGCGCCTGCGCGCCATCCAGGACCTGCCCAGCGACGGCGGCGGTGGTACCAGCCAGGGCGCGCAGTACAAGGTGTCGCTGCAGGGCAACGACCTGGCCCAGCTGCAGGAATGGCTGCCCAAGCTGCAGGCGGTGCTCAAGAAGAACCCGAAGCTGCGCGACGTCGGCACCGACGTGGACACCGCCGGCCTGCGCCAGAACATCGTGATCGACCGCGCCAAGGCCGCGCGCCTGGGCGTGTCCATCGGCGCCATCGATGGCGCGCTCTACGGCGCCTTCGGCCAGCGCTCGATCTCCACGATCTACTCGGACCTCAACCAGTACTCGGTGGTGGTCAATGCGCTGCCTTCGCAGACCGCCACCCCGGCGGCGCTGGACGAGGTGTACGTGCAGAGCAAGTCGGGCGAGATGATCCCGATCACCGCGGTGGCTTACCAGGTGCCCGGCCTGGCGCCGCCGCAGATCACGCACGACAACCAGTACACGACGATGGACCTGAGCTACAACCTCGCCCCGGGGGTCAGCACGGGCGAGGCGGACGCGATCATCCAGGCGGCGGTCAACGGCCTGCGCATGCCCGACGGCGTGCGCATCAGCGATGGCGGCGGCTTCAACGTGCAGCTCAACCCGAACTCGATGATCGTGCTGCTGCTGGCGGCCATCCTCACCGTGTACATCGTGCTGGGCATGCTCTACGAGAGCCTGATCCACCCGGTGACGATCCTCTCCACGCTGCCGGCCGCCGGCATGGGGGCGCTGCTGGCGCTGTTCGTGACCAACACCGAGCTGTCGGTGATTTCGATGATCGCGCTGGTGCTGCTGATCGGCATCGTGAAGAAGAACGCGATCATGATGATCGACTTCGCGCTGGTGGCGCAGCGCGAGCACGGCAAGTCGCCGCGCGAGGCGGCACGGGAGGCCTCGGTGGTGCGCTTCCGCCCGATCATGATGACCACGATGGTGGCCATCCTGGCGGCCCTGCCGCTGGCCATCGGCTTGGGCGAGGGCTCGGAACTGCGCCGGCCGCTGGGTATCGCGATGATCGGCGGCCTGCTGATCTCGCAGAGCCTGACGCTGCTCAGCACGCCGGCGCTGTATGTGATCTTCTCCTGCCTGGCCGATCACTGGAAAAGCTGGCGCGCGCGGCGCCGCGGGAAAAGGGCGGCCCGGCGGGCCGCCGCGCAGGCGGTGGCCAAACCGCAGCATTGAGGGAGAACGGGGCCGCTTGCGGCCCCGTCTGCTTTTCAGGCGCCGCATGGCGGATGCCGAAATCTTGTCGCGCCCCCGTGTCGATCCGGCCCATCCTCGTCCGTCGTCTGTACAAGCGGCCGGGAGTTCCCCGGCCTTCGCACCGAGGAAATCGACATGCGCGTGATGATGATCATGAAGGCCACCGCCGCCTCCGAGGCCGGCCAGATGCCCGGCGAGGCGTTGCTGGCGGCCATGGGGGCCTACAACGAGCAGCTGGTCGATGCCGGCGTGCTGCTCGCCGGCGAGGGCCTGCACCCCAGCGCCCGTGGCGCGCGGGTCCGCTTCGGCGGCGCTGTCCCGCAGGTGACCGATGGCCCGTTCGCCGAAACGAAGGAACTTGTCGCCGGCTTCTGGCTGCTTCAGGTGCGCTCCTTCGCCGAGGCCGTGGAATGGGCCCGGCGCATTCCCAATCCCGATGGCGAGACGTTCGAGGTCGAGCTGCGGCCCGTATTCGAGGCCGACGACTTCGGCGACGCCTTCACCCCCGAATTGCGTGCCCAGGAAGACCATCTGCGCGCCCGCATCGACCGCCAACCCTGACCCGGAGGACCATCCGATGAAAACCACGCCCTACCTCAGCTTCAACGGCGAATGCCGCCAGGCCTTCGAACGCTACAAGGAGATCTTCGGTGGCGAGACCTTCCAGATGACCTACGGAGAAGCCCCGCCACCGCCGGCCGATGCGCCCCCGCCGCCGGAAGGCTGCGGCGACCTGTCCGGGGCGGCGGACCGCATCATGCACGTCACCCTCGCCCACGGCCAGGAAGCCTTCCTCATGGGCTCGGACATGCCCCCGGGCATGGAAAAGAAGCCGGGCGGCATTTCGGTGGCAGTGAACTGCGACGACAACGCCCAGGCCGAGCGCGTCTTCAAGGCGCTGGCAGAGGGCGGCACGGTCCAGATGCCGATGGCCGAGACGTTCTGGGCCGAGCGCTTCGGCATGGCGATCGACCGCTTCGGCACGCCGTGGCTGATCAACGGCATCTACAAGCAACCCTGAGCAAGGAGCGCACCACATCATGGTCAAGCAGATCTTCGTCAACCTTCCCGTCGAATCCCTGCCGCGCGCGGTGGAATTCTTCACCGCGCTGGGCTTCTCGTTCGACCCGAAGTACACCGACGAGAACGCCACCTGCCTCATCCTGGGCGAGAACATCTTCGCGATGCTGCTGGTGAAGCCGTTCTTCGAGGGCTTCATGACGCGGCAGATATGCGACACCGCCAAGGCCGCCGAGGTCATCACCGCGCTGGCGGTGGACAGCCGCGCCGAGGTCGACACCCTCGTCGCGCGCGCCAGGCAGGCCGGCGGCGTGGTCTCCGGCGAGCCGAAGGACTATGGCTTCATGTACCAGCATGGCTTCGAAGACCCGGACGGCCACCTGTGGGAAGTCTTCCACGCCAGCGGCGAGCCGCCGGCGGCATGACGCGCGGGCGCGGCCGTGGTTGCGGCGCAGCTTGCTCCCGCACGCCGGCGATGGTCTGATCGCCGGTCATGGGCGCACGCGATGTCCACTCCACCCTCAACGCGGTCTGGCGCATGGAGGCGGCGAAGATCATCGCCGCCCTCGCGCGCCAGGTCCGCGATGTCGGCCTGGCCGAGGAATTGGCGCAGGATGCGCTGGTCGCCGCGCTGGAGCGCTGGCCCACGGACGGCATTCCCGACAATCCCGGCGCCTGGCTGATGACCACCGCCCGCAACCGCGCCATCGACCGGCTCCGCCACGCGCAGCTGCAGCGACGCAAGCGCGATGCGCTGGGTTACGAGATCGAACGCGAGCAGCAGGCCGTGCAGGCCGCGCAGCAGGTGGACCCGGACGACGACATCGGCGACGACCTGCTGCGGCTGATGTTCGTCGCCTGCCATCCGGCATTGGGGACGGATGCGCGCGTCGCCCTGACCCTGCGCATGCTCGGCGGACTGGCGACCGACGAGATCGCGCGTGCCTTCCTGGTACCCGAGCCGACGGTGGCGCAACGCATCGTGCGCGCCAAGCGCACCCTGAGCGAGCGCCAGGTACCGTTCGAGGTGCCGCGTGGCGAGGAACGCGAGGCGCGGCTGGGTTCGGTGCTGGAAGTGTTGTACCTGATCTTCAACGAAGGCTACGCCGCCACCGCCGGCGACGACCTGATGCGGCCGCAGTTGTGCGACGAAGCGCTGCGGCTGTGCCGCGTGCTGGCCCGACTGGCGCCGCGTGACCCGGAAGTTCACGGCCTGCTGGCACTGATGGCCTTGCAGGCTTCGCGGCAGCGAGCACGGGTGGATGCGGAGGGAGCGCCGGTGCTGCTCGCCGACCAGGACCGCGGGCGCTGGGACCGGCTGCTGATCCGGCATGGCTTGACCGCGCTGGCGCGCGCCGGCGCGCTCGGCGGCGAGGACGGCGCCTATGCGTTGCAGGCGGCGATCGCGGCGTGCCATGCGCGCGCGCGCCGCTTCACCGATACCGATTGGCCGCAGATCGCCGCGCTGTATGCCCGGTTGGCGCAGTGCATGCCCTCGCCCGTGGTGGAGTTGAACCGGGCGGTAGCGGTGTCGATGGCCGAGGGCGCCGAAGCGGCGTTGCCGCTGGTGGAAGCGCTCGCGGGGCATCCGGCGATGCGGCAGTACCACCTGCTGCCCACCGTGCGCGGCGACCTGCTGGAAAAGCTCGGTCGCCACGAAGAGGCCCGGGCGGCCTTCGCGCAGGCCGCGGCGCTGGCGCGCAATGCACGCGAGAAGGCGCTGCTGGAGGCGCGGGCAGCCTCCCTGTAGGAGCGGCTTCAGCCGCGACCCCGCAACGCACGGTCGCGGCTGAAGCCGCTCCTACAAGGGGGAAACCAAATGACCCGCGCGTTGCCGCCTTACACCAGCTCGGCCAGCGAATCGCGCTCGATGGCGGCATAGAGCGCGAACTCGTCGCGCACCGACGCGCCCAGCGCCTGTTCGAACGACGCTTGGTGCGAATGCGCCGCGTAGGCGCGCTGCTCGGTGCCGCCCAGGTTCGACTGGAAGATGCCGGCCGCGCTCACCGGCAGGAAGTCCTCATAGACGATGGGATCGGCGCTCACCAGCCCGGCCTCGATGGCCGCTTCGGTCGGCAGCAGGGCGGCACGGTCTGGGTCGGCGCGCCCGGCCTCGGTCAGGCCGTAACGGAAATAGCCCAGGCCCTCCCGGCGCAACGTGTCGTAATCGTCCGGGAAGCCGGCGAATGCGGCTTGCAGCCGCGCGCCGTAGTCCGCGCCGGTGCTGCCCGCCCCCTCGCTCTCGCGGGCCTGCGCCAGCAGTGCGTCGTACAACGTGCGGCCCTTGGGCGTCAGCGCCAGGCCGCGCTGCTCGATCTCGCCGAAGCGCGCGGTGTGGCTGCCAGCTTCGGCGCTGCCGTCGCCGGCCGGGAAGCGCACCGCTTCCTCCAGCGCCTTGAAACTGGTCTGCCGCAGCAGGATCGGGCACTGACGGCGTGGCGGCCCCTCGATCACCGCCTTGGCGGCCATGCCGCGCTGCTGCATCTGCGCCTGCGCGGCATCGATGTCCAGCGTGCGTGGCGTGAGATGGTTGATGTGCGGGCCGTGGAAACTGACCACGTCGGCAATCAGCCGGTGCGCGTCGTGCAGCGCGTGGTAAGTCGGCAGCGGGACGGTGGCATCGCTGTGCCAGCGGAAAGTCTCCAACGCCTCGGCCACGAAACGTTCGGCATCCGCTTCGTCGAGGCCGCCCTCGCGCTCGGCCTGCTCGATCAGCACGCGCGCACCGGCAGTGAAGATGTCGCGACGGGCAAGTATGTCGGCGGCCTGCTGGCGCAGCGCGGCATCATCGATCAGCTCCAGCCGCAACAGCGAGGTGAACACGCGGAACGGATTGCGGGCCAGCGCGGCGGCATCCACCGGGCGGAACGCGGTCGAGTGCACCGGCACGCCGGCCACCGAAAGATCGTAGTAGCCCACCGGGTACATGCCCATCACCGCGAACAGGCGCCGCAGCATCGACAGTTCTTCCGCGCTGCCCACGCGGATCGCGCCGTGGCGCTCCAGGTCCAGCCGCGCGCGCTCGTCGTTGCGATCCAGGCGCTGCGCCAGCACGGGGTCGTCGGCCAGCACCTGCGCATTGACCTGCGCGACCAGCGACATCAGTTCGCCATACAGCGGCACCTCCTGCCGGTACATGTCGGACATGGCCTGCGCGAAGCGGCTGCGGATCTGGTCGTAACTGACGAAGGACTTACCGGTCATGGCATGCGCGAACGAAGCGCCGGCCCATCGCCGGCCCCGGCATTTTCGCCGAGCCGGCACCGCCCCGGCCAGCCGCACAGCAGCAAAGCCGCCGCCCGGGATTCAGCGGGACGGCGCATCCTGCGGCGAGGCATGCGCGGCGCGGGCACGTTCCAGCCGCTGCGCGGCGTCGCCCAGCTGCTCGCGAAGGCGTGCATCGAGCACGATGGGCCGCTCCCAGCGGTCGTAGCTGGCCACGATGGCGTGGCGCACTTCGCGATAGGCCAGGTTGTCCTGCTCGCCCTGTGCGGCCAGCACCGCCTCCCACGCGCGACCGGCATCGCTGCTGCGTTCGCGCACCATCGCGCGGCATGACTGACCGGTGGCCTGGGCCCACGCGCAAGCGAAGTAGAGGTCACCGGCGCGCCAGCCGGGGGCCTCCAGCACCGCCTCGGCATAGCCACGGCGCACGTCGCGATAGCGCGAGAGTTCATCGAGGAAGCTGGCGGGGTACCGGCGCGCATAGGCGTCGATGTCCTCGAGCTGGCGGTCGATCCAGGCGTCGCCGGTGGCATAGGTGGCCGCCGGGGCTGCGTCAGGCTTCGCCGCAGGGGCCTGTGCCCTGGCTGGCGCGGCGGCCAGCCAGGCAGCGCACAGCAAGGCGACAGCGGCACGCATGACTAGGCAGCCGCGCCACGGGCGCGCTGGTCCAGCGCGCGGACCGCCTGCGGCCAGTCGCGCGGATGCGCGACCTCGCGCAGGCGCGGCGAATCGGTATCCACGCCGTGCTCGGCCTCGTGCGCCCAGGTCAGTGCGTAGGGCGTGTGGATGCCCCAGCCGCCCAGCGCCAGTACGGGCTCCACATCCGAGCGCAACGAATTGCCGACCATCGCGAAACGCGAGGCGGGCAGGTCGAATTCGGCCAGCACGCGCGCGTAGGTGCCCGGGTCCTTCTCCGAGACGATCTCGATGCGCGGGAACAGGTCGGCCAGGCCGGACTGGGCGATCTTGCGCTCCTGGTGGAACAGGTCGCCCTTGGTAATCAGCACGACGTGGTAGTCGCGGGCAATCTCCTCCACCGCCTCGCGCACGCCACCCAGCACGTCGACGGGATGTTGCAAGGTATCGCGGCCGATCTCGACGATGCGCTCGATGTCGCGCACCTCGATGCGGCGGTCGGTCATCTCGATGGCCGCCTCGATCATCGACAGCACCATGCCCTTCACGCCATACCCGAAGATCTTCAGGTTGCGCCGCTGCACGGTGAGCAGGTGGCCGAGGGTACGCGGGTCGGCCAGGTCGATGTAGCGCCCGACCAGGGCCTCGAATTCGGACTCGGCCGCGCGGTAATAGTCTTCACTCTTCCAGAGCGTATCGTCGCCGTCGAAACCCACCAGGCCGATGCCGGTGTCATGCATGCGGGGAGTAGCCATGCCCCCATTGTAGCGGGCAAAGGAAAGGCGGGAGCCCGAAGGCTCCCGCCTGGGATGCCGCGACAGGCGCGTCGCGGCAGGGGGCTCAGTTCTGCTGCTGCGGGGTCGCGCTGTTGGCGCCATCCTGCTGCTTGGCGACGAAGGCTTTGTATTCCTCCGGCGTCAGCTTGCCATCTGCATTGCCGTCGGCCTGCTCGAAGATCTGCGAGAGGCCTGCGTTGACCTGTGCCTCCTGCTTGCTGATCGCGCCATCGCTGTCGGTATCGACGCTGGCCCACGTCTGCCCACCACCGCCACCGCCCTGCTGCGCGGCGGCACCGGACTGGGCGCTCTGGGCGAAGGCCGGCAGCGCGAGCGCGGCGGCCAGGACGGTGGACACGATCACCAGGGGCTTGCGGTTCTTCATGGGGTGGTTCTCCTGATTCGGGGAAATACGCGGTGTTGCCGCGCATGGAAGCCACCCTAGCGGTTGCGGATGAACCGCGATTGCACTGCGACCGCACGCGCAACGAGGCGTTAACCTACGCTCCCCCAATACGCGCTTGGCGTTGATTAACACGACATCACGAGCTCGTAAGGCGTGGGTTCAACGACCAGAAAAGCGAGACCTGCGTTCGCTGGTTTTACGATTCGGCAACATCGTCGGCCGCGTGCGCGGCGCTGAACAAACGCCAACCCAAGCCGACACCAGCGAGTGCACCGGCCACTTCGAGCACCACGCGGCCGCCCAACTGGTCCGGATCATGGATGCTCTGCAGCGCCAGGCGCGCATACAACGGCGATTCCAGCCGCACGATGCTCGTGTAAAAGAGGTTCCAGATATCCCAGCCCGCACCGATGGCGACACCCGCCAAGCAGGCCCAGCCGATCGCATGCCCCAGCGACAGGCCGGCGCGGCGGCACAGCGCCTGCGAGATCCAATAGACCCCCAGTCCGACCAGCAGGGCGATCAATCCGGCTTCGAGCGAGCCGAGCAGGCCGAAATGCAGCGGGAGGTTCATGAGGCTCCAGTAGGCGGGGGGACGCCCCATTCTAGACGGGCGCCCGCCCGTCCCCGGCTCAGCCTTCGTCCTGGGACAGCGCGCGCACCTCGGGCATGCCGTCTTCGCCGATGCTCACGTGGATCTGTATGGGCCGGCAGCACACCTGGCAATCCTCGACATAGGACTGCTGGTCCACCGAGCCATCCACCACGATACCGATCCATTCGCCGCAATACGGGCAAGGAATATCGACGAAATGCTGCAGGTCGCTCACACCGCTACCTCACCGGGAAATCGTAGGCAGTATCGGGCGTGGGCTCCGGGCGGAAGGTGAAGTGCCACCATTCCATCGGGTAGTTGGCGAAACCTTCGGCTGCCATTGCCGCCACCAGGCGCTGGCGGTGCGCGCGCTGCACGGGCGTGGCCTCGGGCGAATCGGTGTGGGCACGGGGGTCGAAGAGGTCGAAATCGGCGCCCATGTCCAACGGTTCGCAGGCGTCGGCGCGGCACTCGGCCAAGGTCAGGTCGAGCGTGGCGCCCCGGCTGTGGCCGGAATGATCGGCGATGTAGTCGGGAATCAGCGCGGCTTTCGCCACGCGCGGATAGTGCACCGCCTTCGTGGACTGGTCCCGCAGGTCACCGGCCCACGCGACGAATGCCTGCACGGCACGCACGGGGCGGTAGCAGTCGTAGACGTGCAACGTATAGCCTTCGGTGCGCAGCGTGGCCTGGACACGCGCCAGCGCTTCGGCCGCCGGGCGGAGCAGCAGGCACCTGGGCGCGTCGTAACCCTCGACGGGGTGACCGGTGAAGTTCTGCGCACCCGCGTAGCGCATGTCGATCTGGATGCCGGGCGCGAGCGTGGCGACATCAACCATGCCCGCTTCGGCGGCATCACGCGCCGGGGAGAGGGCGGGCGCCGCGGCCGCCTGCGTCGCGGCGAGGCTAAGGGCAATCGCCGCTGCGATGGAATTCCAGATCGCCATAGTCGTAACTGAAGTCGGCATCGGGGTCGATCGCCTTCAGGCGCATCGTCGCACGTCCCTGGGCATCGGCAGCGAAATCGAGCCAGGGCTCGGCATCCACGCTGGCATCGTCCCAGTCCACCAGCCAGCGCCCGCCAACCTGCATTACCTTGCCCCGCAGCAGCGGGGAGCGCGCTGCGGCGAAGATCAGTCCGCCGTCGGCCGGGCAAAGCCGCACTTCGCCGAACCACGGGTCGCGATACACGCCTGCGCGCGCGGCGGCCTCCCGCACCGCCACGGACTGCCGATGTGAGGTATCGGGCTTTTGCGCGGCGGGCGGCTTGGGCTTGGCGTCATCGCGCGCCATCGCCTGGGCGTAGTACGCCACGTCGAACTTCGGGTCCGCGCCGAGCAGGTGCTTCTGCAACGCCTCGCCCAACGCGGTACGCGCCGCCTCGCCTTCGCCGTTGATCAGGATGATGAAGCCACTGCGGCGGTCCGGCAGCAGGACCAGCGAGGAATACATGCCCATCAGCGTGCCGGTATGGGCGACCTTCCACTGCCCGTCCACATCCGACAGGCGCCATCCGTAGCCATACCCATACAAGTGGGTGTCGTCCCAGTCGCGCATGCGTTGGCTGATCGGCATCGGCGTATGCAGCGACCACACCGCGCGGCGCTGTGCCTCCGACAGCCACGGCTGCTTCGGATCGGGCTGCAGCCAGGCACGATCCATCCAGCGCAGCATGTCCTCCAGGCTGCAGCGGATGCCACCGGCGGCCATGGACGGCACATCGGCCACGGCAACGCCGTCCTCGCGCACCGGCACGTTGCGGCCGTCCTGGCGCATGTGCGGCTGGGCGATGTTGCCGATGTCCTGCGGCCGCCAGGCACCGACCTGGCAGCGCGCCATCCCCAGCGGGGCGAAGACCTGCTCGCGCACCAGTTGGTCGTAGGGCTTGCCGCCGGCGCGCGCGGCCACCTCGCCGGCCACCACGTACAGCAGGTTGTCGTAGGCGTAATGCGCGCGGAAGCTGTGCGTCGGCTTGAGGTAGGCCAGCCCGGCGATGATGTCCGCGCGCGTGAAATCGTTGGGTTCCGGCCACAGCATGAGGTCGCCGGCCCCCAGGCCCAGGCCGCTGTTGTGGATCAGCAGGTCGCGCACCTGGATGTTGCGCGTCACCCAGGGGTCGTACATGCGGAATTCGGGCAGGTACTTGGTCACCGGGTCGTCCCAGGCGAGCTTGCCCTGGTCCACCAGCCGTGCGAGCAGGCCGGTGGTCATCGCCTTGCTGTTGGAGGCGATCTTGAACAGCGTGTCGGCGTCGATGGGTTCCCCGCTGCCGGCGCTGCGTTCGCCGCCGGTGCGCCGGTAGACGACACGGCCGTCCTCGATCACGCCCACCGCCAACCCCGGCAGGTGGTATTCGGCCATCGCCTGTTCGAACAGGCGGTCGTAGGCGGCCTCGTTGGCCGGGGCCGCGGAGGCCGTCGCGCAGGCCAGCAGGCACAGCACAGCCGCGATGGAACGCTTTGCGATCACGTGATGCTCCGAAGGGCGGCGGTCGCCGGACGATACCGCGTCCGGCGACCTTCGCACGCTCAGTAGTCCAGCGACACCACCAGCTGCGCGTAACGTGGCGCCTGGAAGCTTTCCGGATACAGGAACAGGTCGTTCGGGCTGCCGATGGCGCCTTCGTATTCCTGGTTCACCGACAACTTCTTCTGCTGGTTGGTCAGGTTGTACACGGCGAACTTCACCTTGAGGTTCGTCTCGTTGAAGGACTTCAGCCACGTCACGCTCGCGCCGAGTTCATAGCTCCACGGCAGCCGACCATAGCCGCCGCGTGCGTTGTGCGCGTAGACGCGTTCTGCGGAGAAGTCGGAGTCGCAGTTCTCCACGCACACGTAATAGCTGTGGTACGCGGTGCTGTCATATGGGTTGCCGACGCCGAAGCCGGTGATCGGACCACCCGAACGCGCATCGAGCGTGGCGCCGACCAGCCAGTTGTCGGTAATGGCGTAGGCGCCGCGCAGCTTGAACTGGTGGCGACGGTCGTTGGAGAGATAGCCGTAGCCGTTGTAGTTCACCCACGGGTCGTCGAAGTTCTCGGTGCGGCCGGTGTCGGCGAAGTCGGTATCCGAGTTTACCGGGCCTTCGGCATTACCGCGACCGTAGGCCAGGGTGTAGGAGGCATTCATCGACCACTTGCCGTCCCACGCGCGGTCCAGCTGCAGCTCCAGCGCCTTGTAGTCGCGCTTGGGCTTCTCCCAGCCACGCTGGCCGATGTAGGTCATGATCGGGTCGCCGTCGGCATCCACGCCGTCCTGGCGGTACATCGCCCAGCCTTCCTTCGCGGTATCCACCGTGACCCAGCCGTCGGCGTCGCCATCGCAATTGGTGTCGCCCCACACGGTGACCTTCTTGCCCGGGTTGGCCATTACCCAGCCGATGTAGCCGTCCGGCCCGCAGGCGCCGGTGGCGCTGATCTCCATGTCGTCGATGGCGTTGTGCAGCTTGCGGTAGATGCCGCGCACGCCGTACGACCACGCCTCGTTGATCGACTGCTGGAAGCCCAGGATCGCCTCGTCCTGATAGACCGGGTCCATGTCGCGGTCCACTTCCGAGCGCAGGTCGCCGACCGTGCCGTCGCCCTGCGAGTCGTCCACCGGGCCGATCTGCGCGCCGAGCACCGGCACCTGGTACTGCGAGCCATTGAGCTCGCGCGTTTCCCATCCGGCCAGCGCGTAATAGGTGCGCTCGTCGAGCAGGCCGCCGGCCTGCTTGATGTTGATGACGTTGGCCACCGGCAGGAAGTAGCGGCCGACGTTGCCGAACAGCTTCATCGTGCCGTCGCCCTTGATGTCCCACGAGGCACCGAAGCGCGGGGCGACCATGTCGTCCATCTTGATGTAGCTGCGGCCTTCCGAATCCTTGTTGTCGAACGCTTCCAGGCGCAGGCCGATGTTGAGCAACAGGTTCGGGGTGACCGACCAGTTGTCTTCCAGGTAATAGGCCGAGTTGTCCGTTTCGAACGTGCCGGCGATCTCGTAGCGGCGCGCACGCACGTAGGCGGTGGTGCCGGCCGGCACCTGGCCGCCGTTGACCAGCGTGGCGCCCGGCGTGGTCCTGTAGACGTTGTAGTAGAAGCCGCCCGGGCCGGGATACATGCGCTCGTAGTCGGAGGTATTCTCCTCGCGGTCCAGGCCGAAGCGCAGCAGGTGGTCGCCCAGGGTCCACTCGAAGTCCAGGCGGCCGGCCTTGCGTTCATCCTCGCGTGATTCCACCGCCGAGTTGGTGGTGCAGCCCAGCGGAATGCCCGCCGGTGCGATGCCGGCCTCGGACACCACGCGGTTGCATTCGATGTCGGTCTGGCTGTAGTTGGCGTAGTCGCGCGTGTTGCGGCCGATCATCGCCTTCATGGCGAAGGTATCGGTGAGGTGGCCGTTGTAGGTCAGCGCGTAGTTGTCGCCGCCGGTATCGGTGAAGATGGTGTTGGTCTGGCTGCCTCGCGTACCGGTGACGTAGTCGTAGCGATAGACATCGGCCACGTTCTGGTTGCTGTCGGAGAAGCCGAGCAGCGACAGGCTGTGGTTGTCGGTGATCTGCCAGTCCAGCTTCCCACCCCAGAAGCCGTCGTCAGCCTTGCCGTTGTTGAACGTGGAACCGTCATTGCTGGTGCTGAAGGCGCGATTGTCGCGCGCCTCGTACATGCCGAAGAAGAACAGGCGGTCCTTCACGATCGCACCCGAGCCCCAGACGTTGAGCTTGTTGTGGGTGCCGCCGTCATGGCTGGAGATGATGTAAGGGTCGCCGTTGGGCAGGTAGTAATCCTTGCCGCTCGATCCCCAGGCACTGGGCTCGGCGGTGAGTTCGGCACCGGCATGGAACTCGTTGGTACCCGAGCGCGTCACCGCGTTGATCACGCCGCCGGTAGTGCGGCCATATTCGACCGAGTAGCCGCCGGTCTTGACCTGGAATTCTTGGAAGAACGCGAACGGCGCCGAGGAGAAGCCCACGCGGTTGTAGAAGTCGGTGACGTTCAGGCCATCGATGTACACCGCGTTCTCGGCCACCGACGAGCCGCCGAACGAGATGCCCTGCGCGCCCAGCGACGACTTGCCCGAGACCACGCCCGGCGCGAGCATCGCGACCGACTTCAGGTCCTGGTCCACCGGCATGCGCGCCAGGTCCTGGCGGCTGATGTTCATCGCCGACTCGGTCGAGGTGACGTCCACCATCGACACCACCTGCGGCGCGCGCACTTCCACCGCGCCGAGCGTGTTGATCGCGCCGACCGGCACGTTCACCGTGGTCGCATTGCCCAGCGTGACGACGACCTCGCCGACCGGGGTCGGCGCACCGCCGCCCACGCTCAATTCCATCTGGTAGGTGCCCGGCGACAGCAGCGGGATGCGGTAGCTGCCATCGGCATTCACCGTGGTGGAACGGGCAAAACCCGTTTGCGGGTTGCGTACCGTGACCGTGGCGCCGCTGAGCTTCTGTCCGCCCTCGGTGACCAGCCGGCCGGTAACGGCGCCGTCCTGGGCCAGGGCCATCGGCGCGATCGATCCCAGACACGCCGCCAACGCGACGCATAGCGCCGCCTTCCTCACATGCTTGCCGTTCATCCCCTGCTCTCTCCTGCAGTTCGTTGAAGTGGTGGTGGACCCGCTCCGTCAGCGTGCGGCGTTCGACGCGCCCTCCCGGCGCCCGGCGGCCGGCAGGATCTGCCAGTCGAAGTGGTAATCCCATTGGTCGAAATAGAGGTTGCCGCCGCGCCATTCGGCTTCGCCGCGCTGCGAGTCGACCGTCTCGGAGCGGAAATGCTGCTTGGCCGGCACCAGCGGCTGCGCGTAGTCGTCGTTGAAGACGATGCGGTAGCTGTCGAGGCCACCGAAGTAGAAGTCGCGCAGGGCCGGCTCGTCGCTATCCAGCGCGCCGGTGGTCACGTCCATCGGCACCCAGCCGTAGGGCGCCAGGTACAGCCAGCCCCAGTCGTGCAGGTTGGCGTAGCCGACGTCGTTGTCCGAGAACGTCCAGCCGGACTGCCAGCGCGCGGGAATGCCGTTCATGCGCAGCAGGGTCATCAGCAGCAGGGTCTGCTGCCCGCAATCGGCATGGCCGGCGTGCAGGGCGTAATCGCTGATGTTGGGAATGGTGGAGTATTCGCGCGCGCCGCCCCACGGGATGCGGTCCACTGCGGCGAAGAGCTTGCGGGCGATGCGGTAGGGATTGGTTTCCTCGCCGACCACCTGCCGCGAGAATTCGCGCATCGCCGGGGTGAATACGATGTGCGGCGGGCGCTCGGCCAGGTACGGCGCCAGCGCCGGGTCGTTCGGCGTGGGCTGCACGCGGGCCGGGTCGATGTCGAAATGGCGCGCGTAGATCGTCACTTCGTAACTCACCGAGAATTCGGTGGGTTTGCCGGCGATGGCCTTGCGGGTCAGGTGGGCAGTGCGCTGCAACGTGGAGGGCGGGGCGATCTGCGCGCCGCCAGGCACGCTGCCGAGATAGCGGATGTCCTCCTGCTGGCCGGGGATGGCGCGGGGGTACGGAATCCACGCCTGCACCACTTCGCCCGCCGGGACCGCGTCGGCGTTCACCGTAAGCGACTGCGTGATGCGTACGCGATGCGGCAGCAGGCTGGTCTGCCCGGGAGCGGCCTGCGCGGCGGCGATCACCGCGCGATGGTGCGGCCCGAGGTTTTCGTAGGGGCCGTCCTTCGGCGGCGGCGTGCCCGGACGCTGGCGCGCAGCGGCTTGCGCGCTGAGGCGGAACAGATTGGAGGGCGCACGGTTGAAGTAATAGCGCGTGCCGTCGATGTCGAGATGTTCCAGCAGGCCGGCACTGTCCCAGGCGGCGAACTCGTCGTCGCGCAGGTCCGGGATCGTGCGGCGAAGCTTTTCCTTGGCGGCAGCGGCATCGAGGCTGAAGTCCAGGCGCATGCGGTGCATGCGCTCGCGTTCGAATGCGTAGGCGCTGCGGGCGTCGGCATCCAGGCCCGGTGCGGCGAGCGCGGCGGTGATGTCGGCTTCGGCCTGGCGGAACTGGCCGGCGTCGATCTCCGTGCCTATCCGCTCCACCGGCACCGGCACCTGAGCGCCCGCCGGAAGCGCAAGCAGCAGCCCGACCAGCAGGCCTCCCGCGCACGCAGGCTTCCGCGCCGCACGGACACGCGCCAAGCTGGAGTCGAGCGAACGAGGCTGGTCAGGGCGAGAATCCACAACGACACTTCCCGGGTGAAGGTGGTTCACGGTGGTGTAACACGACGAGGGCAGAGGGTCAATAATTTATTCTTGCAATGACGCGCCAAAGGAATAAATATTCTTGAACGTTTCTCGGGGAGTCTGCCGATGAGGGTCCTTCCGCGCGCTGTCGCGCGCCGTTTCCTTTTGCCGCACGGCGCCGCCGCAGTCCTGGCCCTGTGCGTAGGTGCGGCGAGCGCCTTTGCCGCCCCACCCGCCGTCCCCACCGACCCGGTCACCGGCGTGGTCGGCGTACGACCGCAACAGCTTTCACCGGACTACTGGATCGCCCGCCAGCCGCAGCCGGACCGCGTGATCCTCGACACCGCCGGCATCGCCGCGCAGAACGCGCGCATGCGTGCGCAGGACAAGGCGATCCACGACCTGCACGCCCTGCCGGCGTCGCTGCCGGCCGGTTTCGTGCGTGACGAAATCGACCAGCTTTCGGTCCGCCCGCAGCGCCCGCTGTATGACGTACACGGCCAGCCGATCGACACCGCGCGGCTGGACGCCTTCGTGGCCAACCTCGCGCGCGACGCGATTCCCGCCCAGCGCCCGCTGCAATACGGGCTGGTGACGCGCCGGGCCGCGCTGCGCACCTTCCCGACCGACACGCGCGTCTTCAGCAGCACCGACGACACCGATATCGACCGCTTTCAGGAATCGGCGCTGTTCCCCGGCGATGCGGTCGCCGTGCTGCACGAAAGCGTGGACGGCCGCTGGCTGTTCGTCGCCAGCGAGCGCTACAACGCATGGATCGAGAAGACCGCCGTCGCCACCGGCCCGGCCGAACAGGTGTTCGGCTACGGCGCGCACGGACCGTACCGCGTGGTCACCGGCGCGACGGCCTTCACCGCCTATACGCCGGAACAGCCGCAGGTCTCGCGGCTGCAACTGGACATGGGTGCGCGCGTGCCCCTGCTCGCCGACTGGCCGCCGCAGGACGCGGTGAACGGCCAGCATCCGTACACCGCCTGGGTGATCCAGCTGCCGATCCGCAAGGCCGACGGCAGCCTCGACCTGGTGCCCGCGCTCCTGCCGCGCACCGCCGACACCGCACCGGACTACCTGCCGCTGACCCCGCGCCATCTCATCACCCAGGCCTTCAAGTTCCTCGGCGAACGCTATGGTTGGGGTCATTCCTACGACACCCGCGATTGCAGCGGCTTTGTCTCCGAGATCTATCGCAGCTTCGGCATACTGATGCCGCGCAACACGAGCGCACAGGCGGTGAGCCCGGCGCTGGACCGCATCGCGTTCGACAAGGGCGACAGCAGCGCCAAGCGGCTGGCCGCCGTGCGCGAATTGCAGGTCGGCGACCTGGTCTACATCCCCGGCCACGTCATGGTGACGCTGGGCCACGACCAGGGCCTGGCCTACATGATCCACGACACCGCCGGCGGCGGCTGGGCCGGCCCGGATGGCAAGCGCCTGTCGGCCCACCTCAACGGCGTGTCGGTCACGCCGCTGGAGCCGATGCTCGCCAGCGACACCGTGACCTACGTCGACCGCATCACCAACATCCAGCGCATCCGCCCGCGGAAACCCGAATGAAGATCACCGATATCCAGCTCGGCATGCTGCGCGTGCCGTTGAAGACCCCGTTCAAGACCGCACTGCGCACCGTGGAGACGGTGGAGGACGTGGTGGTATTGATCCACACCGACACCGGCCACACCGGCTACGGCGAAGCACCGGCCACCGCGCCGATCACCGGCGATACCCTCGGCTCGATCATCGAGGCGATCCACCGCTTCATCGGCCCACGCCTGATCGGCCAGGAGATCGCCAACCTCAACCGCCTCAGCACGCTCATCCAGACCTCGATGGAGCGCAACACCAGCGCCAAGGCGGCGGTGGAGATCGCCGTGTACGACCTGTGGGCGCAGCTGCACAACGCGCCGCTGTACCAGATGCTCGGCGGCGGTGATCCGGTGATCACCACCGACATCACCATCAGCGTGGACTACATCGACAAGATGGTGGCCGATTCGCTCTCGGCCATCGACCGCGGTTTCGAATCGCTGAAGATCAAGGTGGGCAAGGATATCGGGCTGGACATCGAGCGGGTCAAGGCGATCCACGCGGCCGTGGAGGGCCGCGCCCTGCTGCGCCTGGACGCCAACCAGGGCTGGACCGCCAAGCAGGCCGTGCACGCGATGCGCACGCTGGAGGAAGCCGGCGTGGTCCTCGAACTGCTGGAACAGCCGGTGAAGGCCTCCGACATCGACGGGCTGAAGTACGTGACCGACCGCGTCAACACGCCGGTGATGGCCGACGAAAGCGTCTTCGCCCCCTCGCAGGTGTTCGACCTGATCCAGCGCCGCGCCGCGGACATCATCAATATCAAGTTGATGAAGACCGGCGGCATCGCCAATGCCATCCGCATCGCCGATATCGCCCAGCTGTACGGCGTGCCGTGCATGATCGGCTGCATGATCGAATCGAGCATAAGCGTGGCGGCGGCAGTGCACGTGGCGGTGGCCAAGTCCGATGCGATCACCAAGGTGGACCTGGACGGCCCTTCGCTGGGCCTGTTCAACCCCGTCGAAGGCGGGGTGATCTTCAACGAATCGGAGATCACCATCACCGATGCGCCTGGGCTGGGCATCCGCGAGATCCGCGGGCTCGAGCTGCTGGACCTGTAAGGCTTTGCTTTGTCGTCCGGCGCGCCCTAGATTCCACCGCAAGCACCCACAGGCCCAGCACCGCCCTCCATGCCGCCCCTGCTGAAGATCCGCTCCGAACGCGACAGCATGTCGGCTATCGAACGCCGCATTGCCGACTTCATCCTCGACAACGCCCACCTGTTGCGCGACTACTCCTCCCAGCAGCTGGCCAGCGCGCTGGGGATCAGCCAGTCGTCGGTGGTGAAGTTCAGCCAGAAGCTCGGCTTCAAGGGCTATCCGGACCTGAAGTATTCGGTGGGCGAAGCGGTGGCGCGCGCCGGCAACGGCCAGGCCGAGGCCGCGCGCCAGCCGGCCGCCACCGGGGATGCCTATGCCGCCCTGGACCAGGCGCTGCGCGCCAGCAAGGCCGCCGCAGAGGAAGAGACGCGCCTGCTCAACCCGCGCGCGGACGTGGAGACCATCGTCGGCCTGCTCGACCAGGCGCCGAAGGTCTTTGTCTGCGGTCTGGGCGACGATGGCGTGTACGCGCGCGAGTTCGCCATGCGGCTGTCCCTGCTCGGCGTGCTCACCGTGCACCATGCCGATCCGATCCTGCTGATCTCCAACCTCTCGGCGGTGCGCCCCGGGGACGTGCTGCTGATGTTCTCCGAGTTCGGGCAGATGCCGCAGCTGGGGCATGCCGCGCGCGAGTTCCAGGGAGCCGGCGGCAAGCTGGTATCGATCACCCGCCACACCGCCAACCCACTGCGCGCGATGGCCGATGCCTCGCTGGCGATCTCCGCGCACGATCCGGCACCGCATATCGAACAGTTGCTGTACCGTTCCTCCCTGCAGTACCTGCTCGACTTCGTCTTCGTGCTGCTGTGCCAGAGCAACCCGGAACGGCACCGCCAGCTTGCGCACAACCTGGAGCGGGTGCAGCACCTGCTCGCCTCCTGACCCAGGAACCCTGCCCGTGCTCTTCCGCCTCGCTGTCACGCTGCTCGCCACGCTGGCCTTCGCCGGTGGCGCGCAAGCCGCGCCCTCCCCGACCGCCGCCGCCGACCAGCTCGTGGTGGTCGTGACCGAGGACTGGGCGGCCAACCAAGGGCATCTGCAAGCCTACGCGCGCACCGCGCAGGGCTGGCAGCCCAGTGGGCCGGGCTTCGCGGTGGCCATCGGCCGGAATGGCAGCGCATGGGGCACCGGCCTGGCCACCCGTGATGGCGAGCCGCGCAAGCACGAGGGCGATGGCCGCAGTCCGGCCGGCGTGTTCGCCATCGGACCGGCCTTCGGCTACGAAGCGCACGTCGACAGCGCGATGCCCTACCGCCAGATGCAGGCCGACAGTTGGTGCATCGACGTGCCCGCCTCGCCGCTCTACAACCGCATCGTCGATGCGCGCGACGTGGGCGCCGAGGCCGTGAAGGGTTCCACCGAAGCGATGCGCTTGGACCTGCATCACGACGGCGACCGCCGCTATCGCGAAGGCTTCGTCATCCAGCACAACCCCGACAACGTGCCGCAAGCCGGTAGCTGCATCTTTGCCCACCTGTGGCGCACGCCCGGGGAAACCACCGCCGGCTGCACGGCGATGGAGCCGGCCGACATGCGGCGGCTGATGCGCTGGCTGCGTCCGCAGGCACATCCGCAATTCGTGCTGCTGCCACGCGCCGAGTACGCGCGCCTGCAAGCGGATTGGCAGCTGCCGGAGGCGAAATGAGCGCACCGCAACCCAAACTGATCCGCGCGGTCGGCCGCTGGCAGCTGGTCGGCCTGTCGATCAACGACGTCATCGGCAGCGGCATCTACCTGCTGCCCGCCGCCACCGCCGCGCTGCTGGGGCCGATGAGCCTGTGGGCCGTGGTGCTGGCGGGCATCGTGGTGGCGCTGCTGGTGGCCTGCTACGCGCAGGCGGCCAGCTGCTTCGACCAACCCGGTGGCAGCTATCTCTACGCACGCGAGGCATTCGGGCCGTTCATCGGTTTCGAGATCGGCTGGATGATCTGGCTGACCCGCATCAGCTCGGCGGCCGCCCTCAGCAACGGCCTGGCCGACGCGGTCGCGCGCTTCTGGCCGGCGGCCGGCAGCGAAGGGCTGGCGCGGGTATGCGTGGTGGCCGGCTCGCTGGCCCTGCTCACCGGCATCAACGTCATCGGCGTGCGCTCGGCCGCTCGCACCGGCGTCGCGTTGGCGATCGGCAAGCTGGTGCCGCTGCTGCTGTTCATCGGCATCGGCGTGTTCTACATCGACTGGTCGTGGGCGTTCTCCGGCCAGGCGCCGGACCTGCGCGACGCCGGCAACCTCGGGCAGGCCGCGTTGCTGCTGCTGTTTGCCTATGCCGGCTTCGAGAACATCCCGGCGGCGGCCAGCGAATACCACAACCCACGGCGCGACCTGCCCTTCGCGCTGGCGACGATGATCATCACCGTCACCGTGATCTACGCACTGGTGCAGCTGGTGGCACAGGGCAACCTGCCGGGCATCGCCACCTCGCAGGCGCCACTGGCCGACGCGGCCAGCCGGTTCGGCGGCGAGTTCCTCGCGCTGGTGCTTACCGTCGGCGCCACCATCTCCATCCTCGGCACCACCAGCAACACCGTGATGCTGGGGCCGCGCTTCCTCTACGCGCTCGCGCGGGACGGCTATGGCCCGGCGTTCCTCGCCCAGGTACATCCGCGCTACCACACACCCGCCGCGGCCGTGCTGACCCAAGGCGTGATCTCGCTGGCGCTGGCGCTGTCCGGTTCCTTCGTGCAGCTGGCGCTGCTGTCGATGGTGACGCGCCTGCTTGCCTATATCGGCACCGCGGCTGCGGTACTGGTGCTGGCACGCCGCTACCGCGACCGCGCCGACGTGCTGCGCCTGCCCGGCGGGCCGCTCATCCCGTTGGCGGCGTTGGCGCTATCGCTGGCGTTGCTGGCCAGCGCTAGCTGGCAGAACCTGGCGGCCACAGGCGTCGCCCTGCTGATCGGCGCGGGCATCTACCTGTTCCCGCGCAAATCGCCCTAGGCGTTCGCACCGGGTTCTCGTCGCGCTCACCGGCACGTAACCGGCGGCTGCCGACGCTGGCCGCACATCCCGTGGCCTGGAGCGAGCATGAAGACCCGCCATGTCTACAGCACACTGCACGTGGAAGCTGCCCAGCACGCGCTGCAGGCAGCGCGCGAAGCGGGCGTCGGCAACGACGACCTCTCCCTGATCGCGCGTTCGGACATCGAATTGCAGGACATCCCCGACGACCGCAAGGAAGCCAAGACCGATTTCCTTCCCGCAGTCGCGCGAGGGGCTGCCGGCGGCGGCGCGGCAGGTTTGCTCGGCGGGCTGATTGCCGTGGCAATCCCGCCGCTCGGCATTACGCTCGCCGGTGTGGCGGTGACCACCCTGGCGGGCGCGCTGGTCGGGTCGTGGTCGTCGGCGCTGGTGGGTGCCAGCGTCCCGGACCCGGTGCGCAGACGTTTCGAGGACGAGATCCAGGCCGGTCGCGTGCTGCTGGTTCTCGACGCTGAAGAACCCGAGTTGTCGCGGGCCGACCGGGCGATCCTCGCCACAGGCGCGGTGCCCCTGCCTTACGAGGCCACCAGCGCCGCAACCTGAAGCCTCAGGCGCGTGCGTGCAGCGCGCGCATCCGCAGCAGCAGGCCCACGCCTTGGGTGAGCGAGTACATCACCAACGCGGCGGCAATCGCCAACGTCAGCGGGCTGGCTTGCTGCGTGGTCTGGCCGATGCCCGAGGAGAATGCGCCCTGGCTCCAGCGCCACGCCAGGCGCGCCACCAGCAACACGGCCAGACCACCGCCGATCCACGGGTTGGGCGTGTAGCTGGCCGCGCCGTCGTGCAGCTCGATGCGGGTGTGGCGCAACGCGAACAGGCCCAGCACCAGGCCTGCCACGCCCCCACCGGCCATCCCGAGCGCCACGTGCGGAACCACGCAAGTGAGCAACACCAGCATCGCGGTGATGATCGACAGGAACACCACGCGCGCGATCGTGCGCTTCGGCTGCCAAGGCTGGCGCCCGAAATACCGGCGCATGCGCCGGTAATAGAGCAGCCCCATGCCGGCGGCGGTGAGATAGGGCATCAACGGCGACAGCGTCTGCACGGCCACGTGGCATTCCCCCTGGATGGAAAGCCAGATCGTAACCGCAAGTACACGCGCCGTTAATGGTGCCGTCACCGCGCCTGCCGCCGCCCTTAACGGCCTTCGGCCTAACGTGGAGGAAAGTCATCAGGAGGCAGAGCATGAACGTGACGTACCAGATTCCCGGCAGGGCCCCGGAAGAGAATGAGCGCGATGCCGTCTCGCGCTATTGGCGCGAGCAGTTCACCGATGAACCGTATTACGCCGAAGGCGAGTCGTACGAAGACTATGAACCGGCCTATCTCGCCGGCCACGAGGCTCGCGTGCGCAACTTCGAACAAGCCTACGAGCAGGTGGAAGCCGAACTGCGGCAGCGCTGGGAGACGGACAAGGGCAGCAACAGCCTCGCTTGGAGCAAGGCCCGCCATGCCGTCCGCCGTGCGTGGGAAAGCGCCGGGCACTGGGGCAGCGGAAACGGCTGAGCCCTTCCCGGGTTAAGGTGCGGGACCACGATCCAAGGAGTCAGATACATGTCCTTCCATCGTCCGGCCCGCACCTTGTGGGCCTCTGCCATCACGTTTGCATTGGCCCTGCCGTTGCCTGCACTGGCAGCCGCCGATGCACCTGCCGCGGTGGAACGCGCCGATTGGCCGTTCGCTGTGACCGAGGTTGCCCGCTTCGATGAGCCATGGGCGATGGCGTTCCTGCCCGATGGCACGCTGCTGGTGAGCGAGAAGCGTGGCCAGTTGCAGCGTTTGGATCCGCGCACAGGTCGCCAGGGGCGCGTGACCGGCGTGCCGACGGTGGACTACGGCGGGCAAGGCGGCTTTGGCGATGTATTGCCGCATCCCGATTTCGCCCGCAATGGCTGGGTGTACCTCAGCTACGCCGAAGCAGGCGAAGGCGATACGCGCGGCGCCGCGGTGGCGCGCGCGAAGCTGGCACTGGACGCACAAGGCGGCGGCACGCTGTCGGAACTTCACGTGATCTGGCGCCAGGTTCCCAAGGTCAGCGGACGCGGGCACTACGGGCATCGCCTCGCGTTCGGCCCGGACGGCAAGTTGTGGATCACCTCCAGCGAGCGGCAGAAGTTCGACCCCGCTCAAGACATGGGTAGCAACCTGGGCAAGATACTGCGCCTGAACGAGGACGGCAGCGTGCCCGCCGACAATCCGTTCGCGAAGCAGGGCGGCGTGGCGGCACAGGCCTGGTCATTGGGCCACCGCAACGCCCTCGGCATTGCCTTCGACGCGCAGGGCCGGTTGTGGGAGCACGAGATGGGCCCGAAGGGCGGCGACGAACTCAACCTGATCCAACGCGGCGCGAACTACGGCTATCCGGTCGTCTCCAACGGCGACCATTACGATGGCACGCCGATTCCCGACCATCAGACCCGCCCGGAATTCGCTGCCCCGAAGATCACCTGGACACCGGTGATCTCGCCAGCGGGCTTCATCATCTACAGCGGCAAGCAGTTCCCGGCATGGCGTGGCAATGGCTTCATCGGCGGCCTGTCCTCGCACACGCTGGTACGCGTGGCCTTCGACGGCGAGCAGGCGCGGGAAGTGGAACGCTACGACATGGGCCAGCGCATCCGCGAAGTGGAACAGGGACCGGACGGGGCGATCTGGCTATTGGAGGACGGCAAGGACGCAGGCGCGGGCCGCCTGCTGCGGCTTACGCCGCGCGCCTGAGGCAGTACGAAATGGCGCACTTCCTGCTGTTGTACGACGCCGCGCCAGACTACCTGCAGCGGCGCGCGGAATTCCGCGACGAACACCTGCGGCTGGCCTGGGCCGCGGTCACACGCGGCGAGCTGGTGCTGGGTGGCGCGTTCGACGCACCGGTCGATGGCGCGGCACTGTTGTTCGAGGGCGAGGATGCCTCGGTCGCCGAGGACTTCGCGCGCCAGGATCCTTATGTGCGCGCGGGACTGGTGCGCGAATGGAAAGTGCGTGCGTGGACGACGGTAGTAGGCAAGCAGGCCAGCACCCCGGTGAGACCCGCTCCTGTGTAGGAGCGGCTTCAGCCGCGACCGTCAGACCGTCCAGCGAACACACCCACCGTGAGCCAGCCGCCGATCAGCGCGCCGCCAGTTCGAACTGCACTGGCTCGCCTGCGGTGGCATTCGCACATACCCACAGATCGAACATGCCCGGCTCGGCGCCGAACTCACCACGCGGATTGGTGAACGCCAGCGCTTCGCGATCCAACGTGAAGACCACTTCCGCGCTGTCGCCCGGGGCGAGCGCGATCTTGCGGAAACCCTTCAGTTCGCGCACCGGCCGCACGCGGCTGGCCACGCGGTCGTGTACGTACAGCTGCACCACTTCCTCGCCTGCCACCGCGCCGGTATTGGTTACCGTGGTGCGGATGGTGAGGGTTTCGTCCCAGCCCAGCACCGGCTTGTCCAGCTGCGGCCGCGTGTAGGCGAACGAGGTGTAGCTCAGCCCGAAGCCGAACGGATACAGCGCCTCGTTCGGAATCTCGCGCCAGCGCGCCTTGAACTCCGACATCGTCGGCAACTCCGGCCGCCCGGTGCGGGGGTGGTTGTAGAAGTAAGGCTGCTGCCCGCTCGCCTGCGGGAAGCTCACTGGCAGGCGTGCGGAAGGGTTGTAGTCGCCGAACAGCACGTCGGCCACCGCGGTGCCGGTCTGCGTGCCGAGGAACCACGTCACCAGCACCGCCTGCGCCTCGCGTGCGGCACCTTGCAGTGCCAGCGCGCGGCCATTGCGCAGCAGTACCACGACTGGCGTGCCGGTCGCGGCCACGGCTTCGGCCAGCGCCTGCTGTGCCGCAGGCAGCACGATGTCCGTGCGCGACTGCGCCTCGCCGCTGAAGCGCTGCGGTTCGCCCACGGCCAGCACCACCACGTCTGCCGCGCGTGCGGCGTCCACGGCCGCCTCGATGCCTCCTTCCAGCGAGGCTTCGAGCTGGCAGCCGTCCACCACCACCAGCGAGGCAGGGTCGGCCAGCGCGCCCCGCAGGCCATCATCGAATGCAACGTAGCGCGACTTGTCGCCGAACAGCGTCCAGCAGCCTTCGATGTTGTCGCGGTCGCGGGCGAAAGGGCCGATCAGCGCGATCTTCTGCCCCTGCCTGCGCAGCGGCAGCACGCCACCTTCGTTGCGCAGCAACACGATCGAACGCCGCGCCGCCTCGCGCGACAGCGCATCGTGCGCGGCCAGCTGCGAGGTATCGGCTTCGCGTGCCGGATCGAGCGAACGGTACGGGTCGTCGAACAGGCCGATCGCCTCCTTCAGTTCGAGGATGCGGCGCACGGCGGCATCCACCACGGCCATCGGCACCTCGCCGCTTTCCACCAGCTCCGGCAGGTGCGCGGCGTAGAAGCCGCTCTGCATGCTCAGGTCCAGGCCGGCGAGGAAGGCCTTCTTCGTGGCGTCACGGTCGTCGGCGGCGTAGCCGTGCGCGACCAGTTCCATGTCGGCGGTGTAGTCGGAGATCACCACACCCGGGAACTGCCACTCGCCGCGCAGGATTTCGGTGAGCAGCTCGTGGTTGGCGCTGGCCGGCACGCCGTTGATGTCGTTGAAGGACGACATCACCGTGAGCGCGCCGGCTTCGAACGCCGCCTTGAACGGCGGCAGGTGCACGTCGCGCAGGGTCTGCGGGGCGATTTCGACGTAGTTGTATTCCATGCCCGCGGCCACCGCGCCGTAGGCGGCGAAGTGCTTGGGCGTGGCGAGCAGGCTGTCGGCGGCCTTCAGGTCGGGGCCCTGGAAGCCCCGCACGCGGGCGGCGGCGAACGCGCAGCCCAGCACGACATCCTCGCCCGCGCCTTCGGCGCCACGGCCCCAGCGCTGGTCGCGGGCGATGTCCACGGCCGGGGCGAAGGTCCAGTGCAGGCCGGCGGCCGTCGCCTCGACGGCAGTGGCGCGGGCGGTGCGCTCGGCCAGGCCCGGCTCGAAGCTGGCGGCCTCGCCCAGCGGGATCGGGAAGACCGTGCGCATGCCGTGGATGACATCGGCGGCCAGCAGCACCGGGATGCCGAGCCGGCTCTCCTCGACCGCGACCTTCTGGATCTGCCGGCCCAACGCGGCCCCCACGCCGTTGAACAGCGTGCCGACGCGCCCGGTGCGCACCTGCGCGAGCACCTCTTCGGCATTGCGGACGTTGGCCTCGGGATTCACGTCCGGGGCGAAGGGGCGGACCATGTCGGCGAAGACGCCCAGCTGGCCTACCTTCTCCTCGAGGGTCATGCGGGCGATCAGGTCGGAGAGGCGGTCGGCGGCCATGGAGTCCTTGAGAAAACGTTTACATGGCCGCCCATCATAGCTCCCGAGGGGCCGCCCGTGGTGAAGTGGGCATTCTCCATTCGCTGGCGAATCGAGGCAACGGCGGCGCGGAGCGGGGGCTCAGCCGGGGTCCGGTGCCCCCGGCGGCAACGCGCCGCCGACGCGGGCGCCGGCCATCAGCATGGCGTCGCTGGATTCCTGGAACACGCGCAGGTCGAACACCGGCAGGGTGGCCAGCAGATGGTCGAAGATGTCGGCCTGGATCTGCTCGTAGGCCGCCCAGCGGATGTCATTGGTGAAGCAGTAGATTTCCAGTGGCAGGCCGGTGGAGGTCGGCTGCAGCTGGCGCACCAGCAAGGTCATGTCGGGGTGGATGCGCGGATTGGCGCGCAGGTACTGCTCCACGTAGGCCCGGAAAGTGCCCAGGTTGGTCACGCGGCGCCCGTTGACCGGCGCGATGCCGCGCTCGGCCAGGTCGCGGTTCCATTCGGCGATCTCGCGGTGCTTGCCGTCCAGGTATTCGCGCAGCACGGTGAACTGGCCGATGCGCTGGACTTCGTCATCCTCCAGGAAGCGCACGCTGTGCTGGTCCAGGTAGATCGAGCGCTTGATGCGGCGTCCGCCGGCATCGCTCATGCCGCGCCAGTTCTTGAACGAATCGCTGATGAGCTTCTTCGTCGGGATGGTGCTGATCGTCTTGTCCCAGTTCTGCACCTTCACCGTGTGCAGCGCGATGTCGATCACCTCGCCGTCGGCGTTCTGCTGCGGCATCTCGATCCAGTCGCCCACGCGCACCATGTCGTTGGAGGCGATCGTCACGCTGGCCACCAGCGACAGCAGGGTGTCCTGGAACACCAGGATCAGCACCGCCATGATCGCGCCCACGCCGGAGAGCAGCAGCAGCGGCGAGCGGTTGACCAGCACGGAGATGACCAGCACCACCGCGATCACGCCGATGATGATCTTCAGCAGTTGCAGGTAGCCCTTGATCGGCCGGCTGCCGGCTTCCGGGCGTCGCTCGTAGACGTAATTGACCAGGTCCAGCGCGCGGCCGACCGCCAGCGCAACGGTCAGCACCATGAAGGACAGGCAGATCGCACGGATGCCGGCGACCACCGCCACCGGCAGGTGCGGTACCGCCGCCGCGCCCCAGTACAGCACCAGCGCCGGGATCACGTTGGCCAACCGCGGAATGACGGTGAGCCTGACCTCGTGGTCGTGCTGTACGCCGCCCAGCGGGCTGGCCCGCAGCGCGCGGCGCAGGCCGCGCAGCAATACGCGCTTGGTCAGGAAGTTGGCCAGCCACGCCGCCACTACCAGCCCGGCCACCACCAGCACGTCGTAGGCCCATGGATACGGCTCGAGTAGCCGCTGCAGGTGGCGGAGCGAGGTGTCGATGGCCAAGACAGTCATCCGGCGGGGGAACTCCTGGTCGGGGGAAGCGGCGCGGCCGCGGGAAGTCAGTCGCGGCTGCGCTCGATGATCACGCCCACCGCATGCGCGCCGCGCACCGCGCCGGGCTTGCTGAGCTTGAGCCGCAGCCATGGCACGCCGAACTCGTCCAGCACGATCTGCGCGCAGCGCTCTGCCAGGGTCTCGACCAGCCCAAAGTCGGACTGACCGACGAACTCGACCAGGCGCTTGCTCACCGCCTTGTAATTGAGGGTGTCGGCGATGTCGTCGCTGGCGGCCGGGCGGCGGTTGTCGAAGCCCATCTCCAGGTCGAAGCGCAGGGTCTGGCGGATTCGCCGTTCCCAATCGTAGATGCCGATGAGCGCGTCGATCTCCAGCCCTTCGATGAATACCTTATCCATGAGACGCGACGGCCCCCTCGCCTCGTGCCAGCGGGGCCAGGGTGGCCATGTCCCAGCGCGGGGTGACGTGGACGGCGGCATCGTCATGCTGGCCCGCTTCCAGGCGCAGGGCGCCGGCGAAGGCGATCATTGCGCCGTTGTCGGTGCATAGCGACGGCCGCGGGAAGCACACCCGCCCGCCGCGCCGCTGGGCCATCTCCTGCAGCTTGGCGCGCAGGCGGCGGTTGGCGCCCACGCCACCGGCCACCACCAGGGTGTCGCAACCGGCCGCGTCCAGCGCGCGCTCGCACTTGATGGCCAGGGTATCGACCACCGCGTCTTCGAAGCCACGGGCGATGTCGGCGCGGGTGGCCTCGCTCTGGTCGCTGTCGCGCCAGGCCAGCAGGACCTGGGTCTTCAGGCCGGAGAAGCTGAAATCCAGGCCGGGGCGGTCGGTCATCGGGCGGGCGAAGCGGAACCGGCCCGGCGTGCCCTGCTCGGCCAGCTTGGCCAGTTGCGGGCCGCCCGGGTAGGGCAGCCCCATCAGCTTGGCGGTCTTGTCGAAAGCCTCGCCGGCCGCGTCGTCCAGCGTCTCGCCCAGCAGGCGGTAGACGCCGATGCTGTCCACCGCCACCAGTTGGGTGTGCCCGCCGGAAACAAGCAGGGCCACGAACGGCGGCTCGGGCGGGTCGTCTTCCATCAAGGGAGCCAGCAGATGGCCTTCCATGTGGTGCACGCCGATGGCGGGCACGTCCAGCGCCCAGGCCAGCGAGCGGGCCACGCCCGCGCCGACCAGCAACGCACCAACCAGGCCCGGCCCGGCGGTGTAGGCCACCCCGTCCAGTTGGCCGGGCGCCAGGCCGGCGTCGGCGAGGGTCTGGCGCACCAGGGGCAGCAGCTTGCGAACATGGTCGCGGCTGGCCAGCTCGGGCACTACCCCGCCGTATTCGGCGTGCAGGGCGATCTGGCTGTACACATGGTGGGCGCGCAGCGCCTGGTCCGGCGCCAGGCCGGTGTCGTACACGGCCACGCCGGTCTCGTCGCAGGACGATTCGATGCCAAGGACTTTCATGCCTCCATTGTGGGCCCGCCAGCGCAGGAGGCAAGCCCGGGGGCTTGCACGTCGGAGACAAGCCGTTATAATGCGCGGCTCACCGGGACCTAACCCGGTCATCATAGTCCCGGAGATTCCATGCCCAGCGTCAAAGTCCGCGAGAACGAGCCCTTCGAGTTTGCGCTCCGCCGTTTCAAGCGCACCTGCGAGAAGGCCGGCGTGCTGGCCGAGACCCGCAAGCGCGAGTTCTACGAAAAGCCGACCCAGGAGCGCAAGCGCAAGGCCGCTGCTGCGGTGAAGCGCCAGCTGCGCCGTTCGTCGCGCGACGTCACCAAGCGTCAGCGCCTGTACTGATAGCGCTTTTCACCTGACCCGGGCGGCGCCTCTGGCGCGGTCCAGGTTGCAGGGCCTGAAGCCGGCACGCGCGAGCGTCGCCGGCTTTTTGCTTTGGACGCCTTCACCGGCGCCCTTCCCGGCGGGATGCCCCGCCCATTCATCCAACAGGTGCTCCATGACCCTCAAGCAGCAGCTCACCGAAGACATGAAGGCCGCCATGAAGGCGGGCGACAAGCACAGCCTGGGCGTGATCCGGCTGATCAACGCCGCCATCAAGCAGAAGGAAGTCGACGAGCGCGTGGAGCTGGACGACGTCGCCGTGGTCGGCGTGCTCGACAAGATGGTCAAGCAGCGCAAGGACTCGGTGACCCAGTACGAGGCCGCGAACCGTGAGGACCTCGCCTCGGTGGAGCGCGAGGAGATCGTGGTGATCGAGCGCTACCTGCCGGCCAAGATGGGCGAGGCGGAAATCGTCGCTGCCATCCAGGCGGCCATCGCGCAGACCGGTGCCAAGGGCCCGGCCGACATGGGCAAGCTGATGGGCGTGCTCAAACCGCAGCTCGCCGGCCAGGCCGACATGGGCCTGGTCTCCACGCTGGTGAAGCAGCAGCTCGCCGGCTGATCCGGCGACGGGCCGGGCGATCGACCATCGCCCGGCCGGGCCACCCGGTGCTCAGCGCGCCTGGCGGCAGTCCTTCATCTCGATGCCGCTACCGGTGACGTTGGCGACCGTGCCCTCGAGCTTGGCGTAGTCCTGGCCCTTCAACGTGGTGAAGAACGCCTTCTGGTCCGGCGCCATCGTGCACTTGATCTGGAAGCGTCCCAGGTTCATGTCCGCACCGTCGCGCACCTTGAACAGGCCACGGCTCTTGGTCACCAGGTAGGCCACGTCGTCGGTGCCGCTGTAGGGATTGTGCGAGACCGTGTAGAGCTGGCCGTCGACACGGAACTTCTTGCCGATGTAGCGCGCGTAGAACGGCAGCAACGCCTGGGCGACCTGCTCGCTCGACTCGCGGCTCGACGTGCCGCCCAGCATCAGGTCCTTGAACGACAGCGTGCCGGCGCCGGCCGAAGCGGTCTTCTTGGCTTCCTTCTCGAGCTTGTCCGACAGCTGCGTGGCGTCCACGTCCTCGTAGCGGTCCACGCCATCGGCCTCGCGCGCGGCCGCGGCGATCGCCTCGCCTTCCTTGCCGGCCTTGAGCTTGCCGAGGATGTCGCACAGGCCCTTGCGCGCGTCTTCCTCCTTCACGACCTGCCCGCGCGCCAGCTTCACGGTGATGGCGACGTCGCCGCCGTTCTCCGCATTGGCCATGAACACCAGCGGCAAGCGCAGCCCGTTCTGCACGTAGAAGAATTCGCCGTTGCCCTTGGCGTCGTACAGCTCGCCGCCGGTCTCGAAACCTTCGTCCTTGGCGAAACGGCGAACCTGGCCCAGCGCGCTGCGCGGCGTGAGGCCGGCGACCTTCACCGTGGAAAGGAACGCCTGGCCGTTGCGCGGATCGCCGATGGCCTTGAAATTGTCCTCGCACGCAGGCGCCGCCTGCGCCGTCCATGCCATTCCCAGGCACACGGCCGCCAACAGAGTTCTCTTCACGATCACATCTCCTTTGCGTTAATCAGCTCCGAAAGCCATCCGCCGCGGCCCGCGCACCTGCGCGACCGTCATTCCCCTCGGATGATCCCCGAGCCGATGATACCGCCCCGATATGGATCTTGACCCGCACCTGCGCAAATACATCGACCGCGTGCAGCACAGCCTGCCCATGGCCTTGCTCAACCGCTTCATCGAGATCGACGTGATGACGCAGGCGGCCTCGTTGTCCTTCTACGCCCTGCTGTCGCTGGCGCCGTTGCTGGTGCTGCTGCTGTGGCTGACCGCCTCGCTCTACCCGCCGGCGCAGGAAGCGCTGGTGGCGCAGGTCGGCCAGCTCATCGGCGGCAGCTCGGCCACGGTGGCGCAGACGGTGATCGACAACGCCACCGCGCAGCCGGGCATCGGCACGATGGCCGGCACCTGGAGCACGCTGCTGCTGTTCGTCGGCGCCACGGCGGTGTTCGCCCAGCTGCAGAACGCGCTCAACCTGATCTTCCATACCGACCGCCAGCGCCTGGCCGGCATCCTGGCGTGGCTGAAGAAACGCGTGTTCTCCTTCGGCGTGGTCCTGGCGCTGGGCTTCCTGCTGCTGGTGTCGATGATCGCCACCACTGCGCTGCAGGTGGCCTTCGCGCGGCTGCCCTCGGTGCTGCCGGCGGTGGGCTACGTCACCACGCTGCTGGTCTACGTGCTGGCCTTCGCCTTCCTCTACCGCTACCTGCCGGACCGGCTGGTGTCGTGGCGGCAGGCCATCCTGGGCGGCATCATCACCGCCGCGCTGTTCGCGCTGGGGCGCTATGCCATCGGCCTGTACATCAGCGAGGCCGCGCCGGGCAGCGCATACGGGTCGATGGGCGCGCTGGTGGTGCTGCTGGTGTGGATGTATTACGCCAGCGTGGTGTTCTTCGTCGGCGCGTTGATCACCGCCGTGATCGACGAACGCACCCGGGCCCGCTACAAGCTTGACGCGGCGGGCATCGACCCGGCCAACGTACCGCCCCCGCACCGCCCGGCCCCGGAAACCTGAAGCCCCGGCGCCGCCTGCGGCGCGACGCCCGTGGCATCCTATGCGGATGGCCCGCATTCCCGACGCTTTCATCGACGACCTGCTTGCCCGGACGGACATCGTCGAGGTGATCAGCGGTCGGGTGCCGCTCAAGCGCCAGGGCAAGGAATACTCGGCACGCTGCCCTTTCCATGACGAGCGCTCGGCCTCGTTCACCGTCTCGCCGACCAAGCAGTTCTACCACTGCTTCGGCTGCGGCGCGCACGGCACGGCGATCAGCTTCCTGATGAACTACGACCGCCTCGAGTTCCTCGACGCGGTGGACGAATTGGCCAAGCGCGCTGGCATGGAGGTGCCGCGCGATACCCAGCAGCGCAACGCGGCCCAGCAGGACGACAGCCGCGATCTCTACGCCGCGCTCGACGCCGCCGCCCGCTTCTTCCAGAAGCACCTGGACGGCAGCGCCAAGGCGCGCGAGTACCTGGAAGGCCGCGGCGTGGACGCCGAGAACCGCGCCCGTTTTTCCATCGGCTATGCGCCGGATGGCTACAGCGCGCTCAAGGACGCGCTGGGCACTGACGAGCGCCGCATGAAACTGCTGGACCGCGCCGGCCTGTTCTCCAAGAACGACCGCGGCCACGTCTACGACAAGTTCCGCGACCGGGTGATGTTCCCGATCTTCGACCGCCGCGGCCGCGTCATCGCCTTCGGCGGCCGCGTGCTGGAGAAGGACGACGGCCCGAAGTACCTCAATTCGCCGGAGACGGCCCTGTTCCACAAGGGCCGCGAGCTGTACGGCCTGTGGCAGGTACGCCAGGCGCACCAGAAGATCGAGCGGCTGATCGTGGTGGAGGGCTACATGGACGTGGTCTCCCTGTTCCAGTTCGGCGTCACCCAGGCGGTGGCGACGCTGGGCACGGCGACCACGCCGGAACATGCCGAGTTGCTGTTCCGCAATGCCCCGGATGTCTATTTCTGCTTCGACGGCGACAACGCGGGCCGCAAGGCCGGCTGGCGCGCGCTCGAATCGGTGCTGCCGCGCATGAAGGACGGCCGCCAGGCGTTCTTCCTGTTCCTGCCCGAGGGCGAGGACCCGGATACCATCGTGCGCAAGGAAGGCGCCGAGGCATTCGACGCCCGGTTGAAGCAGGCCACGCCCCTGTCGCAATTCTTCTTCGACGAAATGTCGAAGGAGATCAACCTCAATACGCTCGATGGCCGCGCGCGGCTGGCCGAGCGGGCGCGGCCCATGCTGGCGCAGATTCCCGACGGTGCGTTTGGCGACCTGATGCGCCAGCAGCTGGCGCGCATGACCGGCGTGGGTGCGGGCGCGTCTCACACGCCGGCAAATCCCGCCCCCCTGGCACGCCCGGTCACGCCGACCCACAAGCGCAGCCTGGTGCGCAGCGCCATCGCGATCCTCCTGCAGCAGCCGTCACTGGCCGCCAGCATCGAGAACCACCACGATTTCGCGGGCCTGCGCCTGCCCGGCGTGGAGCTGCTGCTGGAACTGATCGAACTGGTGCGCCAGCGGCCGGAGATCACCACCGGCGCCCTGCTCGAACACTTTGCCGAGCGCGAGGAGCAGGCCGCGCTGCACAAGCTTGCCGCGCAGGAATTGCCGGGCGATGCGCAGATCTGGGCGCAGGAGCTGCATGACGTCGCCGTGCAGCTGGAACAGCAGCTCGTGCGCCAGCGCATCGAGGAGCTGCAGGCCAAGCAGCGCGCGCAGGGCCTGGACGACACCGACAAGTACGAAATGCGCGAGCTGCTCAAGGCGCGCGCCGCCTTCCGCTGAGGATCCACCATGCTGCTTCGCCGCCTGCCCTGCCTCCTGCTGCTCCTGGTGCCGCTGCTGGCGCTGGCCGCCGAGCACGCCCCGCACCTGCTGCGCCCCGGCCTATACGCCGGTGGCCAACCTGATGAAACGCAGTTGCGCGCTCTGGCCGCGCAAGGCGTCACCACCGTGATCGACCTGCGTGGCGCCGACGAAACCCGCGGCTACGCGGAAGCCGATTTCGTCCGCCAACTGGGCCTGCGATATGTCGCCCTGCCGGTGGCCGGCGCACAGGACATCACGCCCGCGAAGGCAGCCGACCTCCAGCGCGCGCTCGACGCTGCGCAGGGCGCGGTGCTGCTGCACTGCGCTTCGGGAAACCGCGTGGGGGCACTGCTGGCGCTCTCGGCGCGCGCACGCGGGGCCAGCCCGGAAGAAGCCCTGGCCGAAGGCCGTGCCGCCGGGCTGGGCTCGCTGGAACCGACCGTGCGCGCGCAACTGCAAGACCCTCACCCCTAGGCGCGTCGAACCGGTGATCCTTTCCCCCCAGCTCCTGGTATCACGATGAAGTCATGGCTGGCGCGCCTGCGCCTGGATCCGTTTACCCTCGCGCTGCTCGGCACCATCACCCTGGCCTCGCTGCTGCCGGTGCGCGGCACCGCTGCCGCGCTGATGGACGACGCCACCGACCTGGCGATCGCCGCCCTGTTCTTCCTGCATGGCGCGCGTCTCTCGCGTGAAGCGGTGCGTGCAGGCGCACTGCACTGGCGCCTGCACCTGACCATCCTGGCCTGCACGTTCGTGCTGTATCCCCTGCTGGGCCTGCTGACCCGGCCGCTCGCGCACACCTTGCTCACGCCGGAGCTGTTCATCGGCGTGCTGTTCCTGTGCGCGCTGCCCTCCACGGTGCAGTCATCCATCGCCTTTACCTCCATGGCCGGCGGCAACGTGCCCGCTGCGGTGGTGAGCGCCTCGTTGTCGAGCCTGCTGGGTGTGTTCCTGACGCCGCTGCTGATGGGCTTGCTGGTGGGTGCGCAGGGCGGAATGGCGCATCCGTTCGAGGCGATCGGCAAGATCCTGCTGCAATTGCTGGTGCCGTTCGTCGCCGGGCACCTGCTGCGGCCATGGATAGGTGGCTGGGTTGAGCGGCGGCGCGCGATCCTGCGCTATACCGACCAGGGCACGATCCTGCTGGTGGTCTACACGGCCTTCAGCGCGGCAGTGAACGAGGGGCTCTGGCACAAGACGCCGGTGCCGGCGCTGCTGGCGGTGGCGGGTTTTGCGATTGTGCTGCTGGCGGTGGCCATGACGTTGATCACCTTCATCGCGCGGCGACTGGGGTTTTCGCGGGAGGATGAGATCCCGATCGTGTTCTGCGGCTCGAAGAAAAGCCTGGCCACGGGCGTGCCGATGGCGAAGGTGATGTTCTCGGCAGGAAGCCTGGGGGCGATCGTGTTGCCGATCATGATCTATCACCAGATACAGCTGATCGTGTGTGCCGTGGTGGCGCAGCGGTATGCGCGGGAGGGGCGGCAGCGCGCGGGCGGGTGATCCGGGTTTTCTGCCGGGTTGTCGGTGATGGCGATGGCGGTCTCTTTTTCGGTGGTGCGGTTGTGGTGTGTGTGTGTGCGGTGGGTGGCGATGCCTTGCGGTGCGGGCCCCGGTCTGGCGGATAGGTCCGTCGCGGCTCGGTCAGACAAACAGTCTGACACGCCGCCGCGGGCCAACCATTGCCCGCAGACGAACCAAACCGCCAGACCGGCGCCAGGCGCCTCCGTGTTCCCTCTTCGATTGCGTCGCGCGGAGTATGGGGGGATGGGAAAGCCTTCCGCTGGGCCTCTTCATCCCTCGACATTCCCCATTGCCTTGCGCTTCCGGTCGCGGCTGAAGCCGCTCCTACAGAGATATTCGATGCGTGGCGCGCTGCGCGTGCGCGAATGATGTGTCGTCCGGTCGAAGGGATCTGGGGGGCTGCGGGGGCGGGGCCCTTTCGGGACCGTAGGCGACATGGATGTCGCCTACGAGCCTCCATGGATGGATTCACGGCGTGTCCCGAA